>QFCE01001511.1_pt1 | contig 163588 bp, 146 predicted proteins | sample 5346091 | NCBI WGS metagenome assembly QFCE01 (sample SAMN09062252, study PRJNA434731) | Human gut metagenome, whole genome shotgun sequencing project. | isolation source: stool timepoint A chromium assembly | host: Homo sapiens | collected 2015
CAATCTACGTCATTTTCTGTACTACGGAGTTGTTAGTAACTATATATTCCTCGATAGCTCAATGGTAGAGCGCACGGCTGTTAACCGTGATGTTGTAGGTTCGAGCCCTACTCGGGGAGCTCAATAAATAATCGGCTCCGTGGTCAAGCGGTTAAGACATCGCCCTTTCACGGCGGTAACACGGGTTCGATTCCCGTCGGAGTCATCTGGCGCCATAGCCAAGTGGTAAGGCAAAGGTCTGCAACACCTCTATCACCAGTTCAAATCTGGTTGGCGCCTCTCAAAGAGCACGAAAAACGTTAGTTTTTCGTGCTTTTTTGCTTTATAGGATTAGAATGTCAAAAGCACCATTTTAATATTTGATTTTGTTTGTACCTTAAAAATTTAACACGAACTGGTAAAAAATATGATTTTGAACCTATCGTTTATGGGGAGCATACAAATCTAAGCTATTGGTATAATCTAATAGCTTTTGAAAATCTAATGCTGCTATTTTAAATCCGAAGAATAATCGAGTGCGTTTTTTTCCGTTCACAGGTATCTTGTCCACATGATATCTTCGACGAAGAAGAGCGGGAATTGCCTCAACTCCATTTCTAAACCCTGCATACTCAGAGAAATTTTCTGTTTTCATGTATTGCAATTGTTCTGCTCTTCCAACAGATTTCCAGGATAACTCTTTTCGTACCCGTGTTTTCAAAAATCGTGGATTACAGCGTTTTTTGTATGGACAGTTTTCACATTCGCATGTGGCTTACGTCCTGTAAAATTAGTTGTAACAAGCCTTAGGTTATGCTCAGATGCTAAATGTGAGTTCTTTTCTCCATTGTATGCCCTATCAGCAACAATAAAGGAACCGTCAGAAAATTGTTTGTTCCTATTGAGATAATCTTTCATAAACTGATTATCTGCGTAAGTATTAAACCTTTTGGCACCCTAATCTTCTTAAATAATCAATTTTTCCATTAATTGGAGCACTTCTTCCAGTTTGGGATTTGGCACTTCGGTATTTTGTCAGCTTATATGCTGTATGCAGTTCTGGCACATCATATATTCAATCCCCGATCAGAAAGAAATTTTGCTCAGATGGACGATTTTTTCTGATATCGGTCAAGGATGTCCTGTAGAGTGATAGACTTCATTTCTTCTTCTGCTTTTTCCTGGATTTGGTCAAAAAAATCCTGAAGAGACAACTGAATATAGATGCCAACACCGCATTCCGGATTAGTATGAGTATCCAGATGAAGCAGAGGCTTTTCTCCTTCTACCGCTCTGTAGATATCCAACAATGTAATCGTCGAAAGCTCTTTGGTAAGAGATGGTTTTGGATGACCTTTGACACTGGAGATGAGACCGGCTCGGCGCAGACTGGACATAAGCTGGCGCACACAGCCGGGATTGGTGTGTACGCTTTCCGCAATACTGTCACTGGTCAGGGAACCATTGGGGTTTAGTACGATAAATGCAAGGATGTGAACCGCATCACTGAGTTTTGTTGAATATTTCATAAATAATCCCTCCTAGATGTTAATTTAATTATAACAACATATTGACAGAAAGGCAACCCCATGATAGAGTAAGAATTGGTGTTAAAATAAAATTTACAGTAAATACGAAAGGAAGACAGGAAATGACGTTTTATGAAGAACTTGTAATGCAGACACAGACGAATTTTTCAAAATATTATGGAATGTATGCGTCCGGAAAGACGCCATATATACTCACGAAGAAAAAGCCGCTGCCGTACTCGGAACAGATCAGCCGCCTGGTGCAGGAGCTAAATGAGGCTGACTGTATCGTCGTTGGCGGTGCGTCCGGGCTGTCAGCGGCAGGCGGCGGAGATTTTTACTATGAAGATAATGCTTCCTATCGGAAGTATTTTGGAAGGTTTGCAGAAAAGTACGGATTTCATGGCGCGTTTGCTGGAATGCAATACCCATTCCCGACCCGAGAGGAACACTGGGGATATGTGGCGACCTTCTTAAACACAACGCAGAACGCACCGGTACGGGAGCCTTATCTGGATTTGGACAGGCTACTTGCGGAAAAAGATTTCTTCATTTTGACGACCAATCAGGATACCCAGTTCATAAAACTTTATCCGAAGGAAAAAGTCAGCGAGATCCAGGGAGACCATCGGTTTTTACAGTGCGCGAAGTGTTGCACGGATGATACATGGGATGCCGTGGAACCGGTGAAAGAGATGATTCGTGCAATGGGAAATGACACCTATGTGCCATCTGAGATGATTCCACGATGTCCTCATCCTCACTGCGGCGGTGAGGCGTTCCCGTGGGTGCGGGGATATGGCAATTTTCTTCAGGGTAAGAAATATGAGGGAGAATATCAGAAAATATCCGATTATATTTTGAAAAACAAGGACAGGAAGATAGTGTTCTTAGAGCTTGGGGTGGGAAGGATGACACCGATGTTTATTCAGGAACCTTTCTGGAACCTGACACTTTCCCTTCCTCATGCACGGTATATTGCTGTGAATAATAAATATGATTTCCTGCCTCAGCAGATTGAGGACAAGGGGATGACGATTGTGGGGGATATTGCAAAAGTCTTAAGGGATGCTGTGAAATTAGCTGGAAGATGACCTGAAGGAAATGCTTGTAAGTTTGAAAGAAGCAGTGAAGCAATACAGATGAACAAAAAATTTCGATATGAGAAGTGAAAAGAAGGAGTAGACAGTATGAGTGATCTGAAAAAAATTGCGGAAAAAATAAAAAGAGCGGATGCCATCCTGATCGGAGCGAGCAATGGACTTTCCATTACGGAAGGACTGCATCTTTTTGCGGATGATCAGGCGTTCCGGGAATTATTCGGCGATCTGAAAAAGAAATATGGGTTGACATGTATCCTGCACGGCATGAGCGCACAGTGGCCTGCAGAAGAAGAAAAATGGGGATTTTGGAGCAGGCTGATCAATCATTACTGCGGTGAATATAAAGAGAGTAAAGTGATGTCAGACCTGAAAGCGATCATAGGAGAGAAAGATTATTTTGTGGTTACATCCAACGGAGAGTGCCATTTTGAGATGTGTGGTTTTGATCCAGAGAAAATCTATGAGATAGAAGGGAACTGGTTGACTATGCAGTGTGCGTCCGGATGTCATCAGAAGCTGTATCCTGTGCTGGATCTTGCGGAGAAGATGGCGTCAGAGGAGCAGGACGGGAAAATCCCATTAGAGCTGGTTCCTCGCTGCCCGGAGTGCGGAGGTCCCATGAAGATTCATATGATCGGGCCCAATTTTATCCAGCCGACAGCGGAAAAGGAACGTCTGGATACTTTCCTGAAGAAATATCAAGGGAAAAACCTTGTGATCCTGGAACTGGGGATCGGATGGAGAAACCAGCTGATCAAAGCTCCCCTTATGCGGTTGACGGCTCAAGAGCCGAACGCAGCCTATATAACGATCAATCTCGGAGAAGTGTACATTACGGAAGATATTAAGGAGAAATCTTTTGGAGTGAACGGATATCTGGACGAAACGCTTGCTGCTTTGAAAAAAGAGGCAGAGTCTTTTGTTAGTGCAGTGTGAACTTGCAACTTAATGCGAATGGTGATGTGCATGTAAAAGGCAATTGCAATCTTTTGTCCGCCATAAATCAAAACTGAAAATACAGAAAAAGGAGCATTTTAAAGATGATAACGACAAAAAGTAAAAGCTATGAAGAACAGGTAAAACTGTTTGCCGAACACATCAAAGAGGCTGGTGCCATTGTTGTGGGAGCAGCCTCGGGAATGTCAGCTGCCGCAGGCTACCGGCACTACTATGAACGGGATAAGGACTTTGTAGAGAATTTAGGTGATTTTGAAAAAAAACATGGCTACCACAATTCCTTTGATGGGTTCTATTATCACTACCGTACCAGCGAGGAACGGTGGGCATTCATTGCCCGGAACCTGTGCATGATCCTGGACGCCAGGACCGGACAGCCCTATTATGATCTGTCTGAAATTTTGAAAGATAAAAACTATTATATCCTGACGACCAATCAGGATACACAGTTTAGCCGTATATTCTCGGAGAAAAAAATCAGCGCGATTCAGGGAGACTGGCGGTATTTCCAGTGCAGTCGTCGGTGTCATGACGAGCTTTATGATTCTGTGGAAACACTACATAAGCTGAATGACGCCATTGGTCCTGACCTGCGGGTTCCTACGGATATGATTCCTCGCTGCCCGAAGTGCGGCGCGGAAATGGAACCATGGGTACGTTCATGGGTGTTTCTGGAGGGCAAAAAGTACCATGAAGAACACAACAAACTCAATACGTTCCTGAAAAAGAATATGCATAAAAAGGTTTTGTTTCTGGAGCTCGGTGTGGGTCGTATGACGCCGATGTTCATTCAAGAGCCATTTTGGAACCTCACTTACACATGGCCGGGCGCCTTCTATATCACCATCAATCCGCGGGATGCCATTGTGCCGGATGAACTAAAAAATAAGGGGATGGCAATCCGGGAAGATATTGCAAAGGTATTGACTGACACCAGAAAGATTTTGAGTGGGGAAATGAAATGAGAGCAGAGAGCATCAGAACCACGACAGAATTGCTCCGGCAGGCGGATGCAGTGCTTGTAGGAGCAGGCTCCGGGCTGTCCAGCGCGGCTGGCTATAATCATTATCATCATAATACCGTATTTGAAGAAAACTTCCATGATTTTGAGAAAGCCTATGGAATTCAAAGTCTTTTTCAGGGGTTCTATTACGTTTATTCAAAGCCGGAACAGCAGTGGGGTTTTTACTCACGCTATATAAGATTTATGGAAGAAGCACCTGTGGGTCAGCCGTACATTGACCTTCTGGAGATTTTGAGAGAAAAGGAATATTTTATTTTGACGACAAATTGTGATATTCAGGTTCCAAAGGTTTTCCCGGAGGAAAGAACTTGCCAGTTCCAGGGGGACTTCCGCTATTTTCAGTGTAGCCAGCCATGCCATGACAAACTGTATGAAAATCACGGACTGGTCGAGGATATGTTAAACAGCATGAACGGTCTGGAAGTTCCATCAGAACTGATTCCCCGCTGCCCTGTCTGCGGCTGGAAAATGGTTCCGTGGGTGCAGGACAGTACATTTTTACAGGGCGAAGCATGGAAAATCGCATATCGAAGATATGAAAATTTTGTCCGTAAAAATCAGGATAAAAAGCTGCTCCTGCTGGAATTAGGAGTAGGCGATATGACGCCCAGCGTGATTAAACTTCCCTTTTGGAAGATGACCGACAAATTTCCAGAAACATTTCTGGTGACAGTGAATCTTGCGAAAGAGAGTTCGCCAGAACATCTAAAAGGAAGGAGTCTGGCGGTATGTGAAGATTTATCCCTTTTTCTACATGAGCTTAAGGAAAATATGTAATGAAAAAGAATGTAAAAATCACAATATTAAAGTCAGAAGTTGCCCATGAACCGGCAAGGCAATATGCATTCCCCATTTTGAAGCCTGCCCGTTTCATAAACCAGGACAAGTTTTTGTCAGTGACGGTAAAAACAAACCGGAAAAGCTGTGCTTTCCATGCGGGAACATGGGCAGATACGGAACCGAATGCCTTTTATATTACCTTTAATAAGGGCGAGATTTACATTCCACATCAGATTCAGAATAAGGCGATGGGCATGGACAGAGATCTTGCACTGATTCTGCCGGAAGTTCTGAAAACTTAAAGCAGTTTTAAGGAGAAATTTTGTTTACTTTGAAAGATGGGAGGAAGGATAGTGACGCAGTTTGATAAAAGAAACATCAGCATGATGATGGATCTGTATGAGATGACAATGGCAAATGGCTACTTCGCTAACCAGCAGAAAACGCAGAAGGTCGTTTTTGATGTGTTTTACCGGAAGAATCCCGACCAGGGCGGCTATGCGGTATTTGCCGGTCTGGAGCAGGTAGTTGAATATGCAGAAAATCTGCATTTCGACAGCGCGGACATAGATTATTTCCGCTCTCTGAATCTGTTTTCAGAAGAATTTCTGCAATATTTGAAAGAGTTCCGATTTACAGGAGATATTTATGCTTTTCCAGAAGGAACGGTTATGTACCCCAACGAGCCGGTCATTACGGTCGTTGCACCTCTGATTGATGCACAGCTGATCGAGACGGCGATTCTCACTCAGATCAATCACCAATCCCTGATTGCCACCAAGACCAGCCGGATTGTCCGGGCAGCGCAGGGACGCATTGTCTCAGATTTTGGAGCAAGGCGGGCGCATAATATGGATGCGGCAGTCTACGGCGCAAGGGCAGCATATATCGGTGGGGCTTCCGGTACGGCCACTGTAATGGCAGGTCAGAAATTTAGAATCCCGGTGAACGGGACAATGGCGCATAGCTGGGTCATGTATTTTAAAGATGAATATGAGGCGTTTCGGCGATATGCGGAGATTTACCCGGACAATGTAGTGCTCCTGGTAGATACCTATGATGTGCTTCATTCCGGCGTACCTAATGCGATCCGTGTTGCAAAAGAAGTGCTGGAGCCGATGAACCGGCGTTTGAAAGGAGTGCGCCTGGATTCAGGAGACTTGGCGTACCTCTCTAAAAAAGTCCGGAAAATGCTGGACGATGCAGGGCTTGAAGATTGTAAAATCGTAGTGTCAAACAGTCTTGATGAATATACGATTACTTCTATTTTGAATCAGGGCGGGAAGATTGACAGCTTTGGCGTTGGGGAACGGTTGATTACGGCAAAGAGCGATCCTGTGTTTGGAGCAGTTTATAAGATTTCGGCGGTGAAAGAAAACGGCTCCTTTGTTCCGAGGATTAAAGTATCGGAAACCGTAGAGAAAATCACCAATCCCGGGTTAAAGCAGGTATATCGAATATTTGGCGATTGTGGGCAGGCGGTTGCTGATCTGATTACAGGTGCGGAGGAAGAAGTGGATTTAACAAATCCGTACCGCTATGTCGATCCGGAAAAGCCGTGGAAGAACCGACATTTTGAAAATTGTACTGCAAAGAAACTGCAAAAGCTGATAGTCAAAAACGGCAGACGTATAGCCCCAGTACAATCTCTGGAAGAAATCAGGGCATATGTGAAAAGGCAGCTTGATACGGAAATTTGGCCGGAGGAACAACGGTTTGAAAATCCTCACAAGCATTATCTGGATATGAGTCCGGCATATTATGAAATGAAAATGAATCTGCTGAACGAAGCAAGGAATCTGTAAGAAATATTTGAAGAACCAGTCGGATTTATATATGAATCTGAGTCTGGCAGCAAAGAAAAAAAGAACCTATGACAGAAGTAATCCCACTTATAAGTGGGTGGCACTTGCAATTGTGATCATGGGTGCGGCAGCATTTGTTTATGGCATTTATGCATTAACGACACATGCAGGATTTGGAATGTATTTTTTATTGTTTGGTCTTGCGGCAATCTTTCTTTTTGCCGGTGCGAATGTGCTTCCTACATCAAAAAATAACAGAAAATATATTGAAAATCAGCTTTCGGGAGCCATTGAGCAGATGGAAGAATATATCAGAAAGTATCCGGAATTTCCAATACCTGCTCATTATGCTCATCCAATTGTGCTACAGAGAATGCAGGAGATCATGAGAGAAGAACGGGCAAAAACAATTCCTGAAGCATTACAGGTTTTGAAAAGCGATTTGAAAGCATTGAATTCGGATGTAGTGGTCGAGAAAGAAGAATATGATGAAATCGTAGCAATTAAACCGATGTTTCTTGTTATGGATTATGTGTAAAACTATAGATTATTATAATAATTAAAATATTGTTTCGTCATCTTGAATATGCTATACTTGAATTATGTTTATAGGGGCAAAGCTGTTGAAAAACTGTGACGCAAAGCCAAAGGGACTAAGGCAGTACGCTATGTCAGCCGGTTGCAATAAGAAGATGCGAATAGGTTAATAGAGTAAGTGAAAAAAGTTATTCGGCTTAAATTTTAGTCACCTGTATAACGCAGGTGACTTTTTTGTTTCATAGGAAATTACATTTTCTATGTAGAAAAGCTTCCGGCAGAATGCATAGGAGATGAGGGAAATGAAAAAAGGAAAGAAATGGAAAAAAATTGAAGCATTCTGCATTTTGCTCATTGTGACATTGTTGCTTATTTTTGTCAGAATACTGTATCAGCCGGGTACGGAGTCGGAAAGGGGCGAGTTGTACACCTTCAGCAATGGATGGTATCAGCTGAAGGATGGGAAAAAGACGGAGCTCAAATTGCCATGTTTTGTTACAGCGGATAAAGATGGGCAGATCATTCTTTACAATGATATGTTATCAGAGGCTGATAAGGGAAAAATCTTGTCGATCCGAGGAATACAGGATCAGCTGGAAGTCTGCATAGGAGACCGGTTTCTCTACCAATATAAGGATAACAGATTTGAAAAAAACAGGCAGATGAAAGGGAAAATATGGGCAGATATTTCTTTGCCGGAGAAAATCGGGCAGGAAGTGTTATCAATCAGCTATGAAACTAAAAAGAATGCCAGACTATATGTGTATGCCCCGATGATCGGAGAGTTTTGTTCTGTTTTCAGACAGCATCTGCTAGGATCGATTTTTTCGATACTGGTAGTTTTGGGAATGACCGGTCTCGGTCTCGTTTCGGTGATTGTCTTTTTCTATACCAGATACAGGCAGATTGTAGAAAAGAGATTTTTAAATGTAGCATTGTTTTTGCTTTTATGCAGTTTGTGGTGTATTCTGGATTCAGGAATTTACCAGATGTATGGCAGTCAGAGTGCAGCAGGAACGTTGGTATCCTTTTATGCGTTTATGACGATGTCTGTTCCTATGCTGCTATTTATACAAAATACAGTAAGTGAAAGTGTAAGATGGATACCGCAGGTCTGGATTTTTCTTCTTTATGCAAATGCTGTTTTACAGGGGATCCTGCATCTTCTGTTTAAGATTCCTTTTATACATATGTTATATATCACACATCTCTTATTGTTTACGGGGGTTGTGTCTATGATCCTTCTTTTGTGGAAAGAGTATCGGAAAACGCAGGAGAAGGAAGTAAATCTCTGTCTAAAGGCATTTGGTGTATTAGGGATAAGCGGTGTAATCGCACTGGTACTGTACTGGGTATTATCCATTTACTGGTATGAATCTATTTTCCAGTTTGGCATTCTTCTTTATATTGCTGTTTTGTTTTGGGGATTGCTTTGTAAAGTATCCAACAACATTCAGTTTTGCCTGGAACAGGAGGTTTATAGGAGAATGTCCTTGGAAGACCGGATGACAGATATGAAAAACCGGAAATCATTTGAGATGTATCTTGAAGAGATTCAGGAGGGTGCGATTTTACTTGAAAATGTATTATTGTTGTTTGTGAAAATTGCAGAACTGAAGAAGATTAATGATATGTCTGGAAGACAGATGGGTGATGAAACGGTTATCCGAACGGCAAGAAGCATCCAGAGTGCAGAAAGGAGTGTTCTGGAACAGCAGGCAGTAAGTTTTCGTGTTGATGGTGGTGAGTTTGCGATTATCGTAAAAAACCCGCAAAAGACACCGGAAGAATGGGAGCATTTTATAAAAGAAGAGATGAAAGAAGAATGTGGAAACAGACAGCCTGTGCGGCTGAAGTTCGGGTATAGTTATCTGAGAAAAAAGAATGGTAGTCTTCTTTCGTTCAGTGACTGGAAACAGCAGGCAGACGATATGCTTTGTTCAAATAAATAAAAACCGGCGGAGGATAAATATGACTTATAATATAGATTTTCTTATTGCGGCAATGGTTATATTGTTGCTGGTTTTATGGTATTTTCTGGGACAGAAAAGAGCAGAGGATCTGAATAATCAGGTATTCCTTTTCTTTGCCATCATCGGTATTTTAGATGTGGTTGCGGAACTTGCCAGTAATTATTATATTTCTTTTCCAGATAGTAATTGTGAAATTGCTGCAATGCTTGCAACAACGATCTTTTATCTGCTTCAGGCATTGCTGCCGTTTACGGTGATCTGTTATATTCAGACATTACATGATAATAAGATCATTTCGGCAAAAAAGATGTTTTTATCAGGTGTGCCGACATTCATTCTGATGGGGATGATTCTGACAAACCCGTTCACGGAAAAGCTGTTTTATTTTGATATACCGGCAGGCTATATGAAAGGTCCATGGTATATGCTGATGTATTACAGTGCACTTTGTCATATGGCAGCAGCCTTGATCCTTATTGTCATATGGCGGAAAAAACTGGGCTATCAAAAAGTGAAGAGTCTGCTGGAAATCCTGTTGATATCCGGTGCGGGAGTGGTGATCCAGCTTTTATATCATCCGCTTCTTACAACAGGGTTTGGTATGAGTCTGGGAATTCTGGTACTATTTATTACGATCAACAATCCTCATGCAAATATCGATACACTTACCGGATTATATAATCATCTGTATCTGGTCAGAAAAAGCAATGAGCTGATCAGTGCGGGAAAATCATTTCACATTATTACGGTGTATCTTTATCAATTGAAGCACATTAATAAAATCGCAGGGGTACAGGGAGGTAATTCAATCTTAAAGCTGACAGCAAGAAAACTTGGTGAGATGTGCGGGAAAAAAGCATTTCGTACAACGGGAAAGAGTTTTATGATACTTACCGGTTCACTTGAAGAATATGAATATTATCTTACGCAGCTGAAGAGAATGTTTGATGGAAACAGTAAGCTGAATGTCAACAATAAAATTATTACGATGCCTGTGATCATAAGCGGGATCATGAATGCGCAGAAACTCGGAGACAGTGGGCTTATTCTAGAATATGCTGAATATCTGGAAGCCTTATCTGCGAAAAATGGTCTGACAGAGGTGATACAGGATGATTATCAGACGATGAATGGTTTCCTTTATAATAAACGGGTAGAACAGTATTTGCATAAGGCGATTACAGAGGATCTGTTCGAGATATACTATCAGCCGGTTTACTCTACACAGAAAAAATGCTTTATCACACTGGAAGCGCTAAGTCGCCTTCAGCATCCGGAGCTTGGCTGGATCGCTCCAGATGTATTTATTCAGATTGCAGAAAAAAATCATATGATCGAACAGATCACAGATCTACAGTTTAGTCGTGTCTGCAGATTTTTAGGAGAAAACCGATACCTGATGAGGCATCTTCTGAATGTAAAAGTGAACCTGTCTTCTCTGGATCTGATGAGAAATGACTGTAGCAGACATTTTATCCGGATTATGGATGCTTATAAGATTCCACATAACTGGATACAGTTTGAAATCACGGAAACGGTTGCGACTGAATGCAATGCGGGTCTAAGAAGAGTTGCGGAGGAATTTACGGACGCTGGCATTGGTTTGTGTCTGGATGATTTTGGTTCCGGATATGCGAATCTGAATACGGTAATGAGGCTTCCGTTTTCTGTGATCAAGGTTGACAGATCTCTGCTTTTTGATATCTGCAGGGATGAGAAACGGGCAATTTTCTATGAAAGTGTTGTAGAAACATTTCATAAAATGAATTATCATATTGTTTCCGAAGGGGTGGAAACACAGGAAGAAATGGAACAGATCAGCAGCTGGGGAGTCGAGATGATTCAGGGCTATTATTTTTCCAAGCCGCTTCCTGAAAAAGAGCTTTTGGAATTGCTGAAGAAGCAGGATAATATAGAAAGATAAAATTAAGAGGCAATTCATCAGGCAGACAAATTAATGTATGAAAATAAAAGAATGTCATAAAGAGGAGGAAAGAAATGTTACTTATTAAAAATGCAAAAGTTTATGCACCGGAGTATGTTGGAAAAAAGGATCTTTTAGTATGTGGGGGAAAAATTGAATGTATGGAAGATAAGATCGAGGATTTTCCGATCGTATGTGAAGTTATTGATGCAGAGGAAAGAATTCTTACACCGGGGTTTATTGATCAGCATGTTCATGTTACCGGAGGCGGTGGGGAAGGAAGCTTTCATACCCGTACACCGGAACTTCAGTTGTCAGAACTGGTAAAAGGCGGAATTACAACGGTTGTAGGACTTCTTGGAACGGACGGACTTACAAGGAGTGTTGAAAATCTTTACGCAAAAGTACAGGCTTTATGCGAAGAAGGGGTAAGTGCGTATATGCTTACCGGTGCATATGGATATCCAAGTCCGACTATTACCGGAGAGGTAGATCGGGATATTATGTTTGTTGAAAAAGTACTTGGCGTGAAACTTGCCATTTCAGATCACCGGGCACCGAATGTGACGGAAAGTGAACTGATCCAACTTGCGAGCAAGACCAGAACGGCAGGTATGTTAAGCGGAAAACCTGGAATCGTGGTGCTGCATATGGGAGATGCAGATGCTGGATTGTCGCCGGTGTTTGAAGCTTTGGAAAAGAGTATGATTCCGATCAAGATTTTCCGTCCGACGCATGTGAACCGCAGAAAAGGTCTTCTGGAAGAGGGCTATCAGTTGCTTGAAAAGGGTGGATACATCGATCTCACCTGTGGCATCAGTGAGGACTTTTGTCCGGGAGGATGCATTTTAGAAGCAAAAGAAAAGGGAATCCCGACAGAGCATATTACCATCAGCTCCGACGGACACGGAAGCTGGTCAAAATACAGAGAAGACGGAAGCCTGTTGGAAATCGGTGTTTCCTCAGTAGATGCGCTGCGGGAAGAACTTCTGTATATGGTACATGAGCTTGATATGAAGCTGGAAGATGCACTTCCATATATGACATTACATGTAGCGGAGGCACTGGGATTGCAGGGTAAGAAAGGGACAATACAAAAAGGAGCCGATGCAGATCTGCTTTTGTGGGACAATGACCTGAAGCTTGACAGTTATATTGCAGGTGGAAAAATCTTTATGCAAAAAGAAAAAATCATTTGCAAGGGGACCTATGAAAAATAGGAATTGAATAAAGTACAACGTTAGCCTGTTAAAATATTCCCTTGCGGAAATGCCGGAAAAGCCTTAAAATAAAGGAATCATGTGTATACAGAAAGGAATATGCTTTATGGAAAAAGGGACTATTTTTAAATTTCATAACGATCTGGATACAGACCAGATCATCGCATCCCAGTATCTGTTGCTGCCGAATCTTGAGGAGATGAAGAGCCACGCATTTGAATCTCTGGATCCGGATTTTGCACAGAAGGTAAAACCGGGAGATTTCGTGGTCGGAGGAGAGAACTTTGGATGTGGATCTTCCAGAGAGCAGGCTCCGGGTGTGTTAAAAGCGTTAGGTGTAAAAGCTGTTATCGCAAAATCATTTGCAAGAATTTTTTATAGAAATGCTATCAATATCGGACTTCCTGCTATTGTCTGTAAAGACCTTCCGGATGAAGTAAAGACCGGAGATCAGATGGAGCTTCATATGTTGGAAGGAACCGCTGAGGCAAATGGAAAGGTTTATTCCTGCACAAAACTGCCGGAATATATGCAGAATATTTTGAATCAGGGCGGACTTATTGCGTCTCTGAACCGTGAGGAGGAATAGACGATGGGAATGACAATTGCTGAAAAGATCATTGCAGCGGCAGCCGGTGTGGAAAGCGTAAAGCCGGGTGACATCCATACAGTAGAACTGGATCGTCTGATGAGTAATGACGGAACTACACATCTTACCGTTGATATGTATAATAATAAATTAAAAAATCCACATATTGCAGATACAGGCAAGCTGGTATTTATCGTAGATCATAACGTACCGTCTGACTGTCCGAAGACAGCCGCATCCCAGAAGAAGATGCGTGATTTTGCAAAGGCAAACCACATTGATTTCTGGGAAGGGAAAGGTGTATGCCACCAGATTATGATGGAAAATTATGTTCGTCCGGGAGAACTGATCTTTGGTGCAGACAGCCATACCTGTTCTTACGGTGCACTTGGTGCATTCGGAACCGGTGTTGGATGTACAGACTTCCTTTACGGTATGGTAACAGGAACTTCCTGGGTAATGGTACCGGAGACTGTGAAATTTAACCTGGTTGGAAAGCTGCCGGAAGGTGTATATGCGAGAGATCTGATCCTCACCATCATCGGTGAAGTCGGAGCCAACGGATGTAACTATCAGGTGATGGAATTTACCGGAGAGGGCGCGAAGACTCTGACAATCAGTGACCGTATCGCACTTTGCAATATGGCAGTAGAAGCCGGAGCTAAGACCGGTATTTTTGAAGTTGATGATGTGGCAATGGAATATTTAAAAGAGCATGGACGCGAGCCAAAGGCTGTATATCATAGCGATCCGGATGCGCATTATGTAAGAGAATATACATTTGACTTATCCAAGGTAGAGCCGGTTGTTGCAAAACCGGATTTTGTAGACAATCTTGCGCCGGCAAAAGACGTGCGCGGTATCAAGATTGATGAGGCATTCCTTGGATCCTGCAACAACGGACGTATCGAAGATCTCCGTGTAGGCGCACAGGTTATCAAAGGAAAGAAAGTATCTGAAAAAGTAAGATTCCTTGTTGTTCCGGCAAGTCAGACTATTTACAGACAGGCTCTGGAAGAAGGACTGATCGACATCTTCATGGATGCAGGTGCGATCGTGATGAACCCGAACTGTAGTGTATGCTGGGGAAGCTGCCAGGGCGTAATCGGTGAAAATGAAGTCCTGATCAGTACAGGAACTCGCAATTTTAAGGGACGTGCAGGACATCCGAGTTCCAAAGTATATCTTGGATCGGCTGCAACCGTTACAGCATCTGCCATTGCCGGAGAAATTGCACTGGCAAGTGATGTGTAAGAGACGAAATTACGTTTGACGAGGTGACATAAGATGGATAAATTTACAGGACGTGTATGGGTTCTTGGAGATGACATTGATACCGATATCATCATTCCAACTGAATACCTTGCACTCAAGACAATCGATGATATGAAGCAGTATGGCTTTTCTCCTCTTCGTCCGGAACTTGCCGGACAGATCCAGAAGGGGGATATCATTGTAGCAGGAAAGAACTTTGGTTGCGGTTCGTCAAGAGAACAGGCACCGGAGATCATCAAGGCAATGGGTGTGCAGTGTGTGATCGCCAAATCATTTGCAAGGATCTTTTTCCGTAATTCGATCAACAACGGACTTCTTCTGATTGAACAGCCGGATCTTTATGATGATATGAAAGAGGGCGACGAGATCACGGTAGTGATGAATGAGCATGTGGATTATAATGGCAAGGAATATCCGATTGCTTCTCTGCCGGAGAATCTGATGAGCATTATTCAGGCTGGCGGTCTGGTAAAAGCCATGCGCAAGCTGAATGGACTGGATTAACCGGAAAGGAGAAGAAAATGGGCGAGACGATTATTGAAAAAATTATCAGACACAATACAGGAAAAGCCGTAAAGCCGGGAGACATTGTGACGGTTAACGTTGACCGCGTGATGATCCATGATATTTTCATCCCCTTTGTGGCTGAAAAATTTGAAGAAATGGGATTTACGAAATTGCATGATCCGGACAAGGTTGTTCTGATCTATGATCATCTGGTTCCGGCAAGTCAGCAGGATGATACCAGACATTTTCGTACCGGAGATGCGTTTGCAGATAAATACGGACTTACACATGTACACAGAAGTGATGGAATCTGTCATCAGCTTATGACAGAAGCAGGTTATGTTAAACCGGGAGATATTGCATTCGGGACCGACAGCCATACCACAACTTATGGATGTGTTGGAGCATTCTCATCCGGTATCGGTTATACCGAGATGGCAAGTATCCTTGGAACCGGAACGATGTGGATCAAGGTGCCGGAGACGATCAAAGTTGTGATCGATGGTGAACTTCCGGAAAATGTCATGTCAAAGGATATCATCTTACGACTGATCGGTGATTTGAGAGCAGACGGTGCGACTTACAGAGCACTTGAATTTGCCGGAAGCACCATTGAAAATATGACAGTTGCAAGTCGTATGACAATGGCAAACATGGCAATCGAAGCAGGTGCAAAATGCGCACTTTTCACACCGGATGAGAAAACTGCCGAGTATTGCAATATTGAATTAAATGATTATCAGAAGAGTCTGGTTGGTGATCCGGATGCAACTTATATGAGAACGATCACTTATAAAGCAGAGGACTTTGTACCGGTTATGGCCCTTCCGTCACAGGTTGACAAGATCAGAAATGTATCCGAGGTAGAAGGAACCGAGATCGATCAGGTATTTATCGGCTCTTGCACAAACGGACGTCTGGAGGATCTTCAGGCAGCAGCAGAAGTGCTGGAAGGCAAGAAGGTTGCTGACTTTGTAAAACTGATCGTGACTCCGGCGAGCCGTAAGATCTACAAACAGGCAGCAGATATGGGAATCCTGAAGACTTTATCTGAAGCCGGTGCAATCATTACTCATCCGGGATGTGGACTTTGCTGTGGACGTACCGGAGGAATCCTGTCAGACGGAGAACGTGTGGTTGCAACAAATAACCGTAACTTCCTTGGACGTATGGGAACTTCTAAGGTTGAGATTTATCTGGCATCTCCGAGAACAGCGGCAAGCTGCGCGGTGGCAGGAAAGATTGTAAGTCCAAAGTAGAGGAGTTCACTATGAAAAAAATTGGATTTATCGGTGTTGGCATCATGGGAAAATCCATGGTGCGCAACCTTATGAAAACAGGATATGAACTGCATATTTACGCAAGAACAAAAGCGAAAGTCGATGATGTGATCAGCGAGGGTGCAATTTTCCATGAATCTATCAAAGAATGTGTACCCGGATGTGATGCAGTGATCACCATCGTTGGTTTTCCGAGAGATGTGGAAGAGGTTTACTTCGATGAAGGCGGTATTCTGGAAAATGCAGATCCGGGAACCTATCTGATCGATATGACAACTACAAGCCCGATGCTTGCAGAAAAGATTTCAAAAGAGGGCACAGAAAAAGGATTCCATGTGCTGGATGCACCTGTAACAGGTGGGGATACCGGAGCAAAAAACGCTACATTATCCATCCTTGTCGGCGGCGAGAAAGAAGATTATGAAGCTTGTATGGAGCTTTTCAAAGCAATGGGAACAAACATCAATTATCAGGGAAAAGCCGGATGTGGACAGCATGCAAAGCTTGCTAATCAGATTATGATCGCCGGTGCCTTAAGTGGTGTATGTGAGGCTTTTTCCTATGCGCAGGCCAAAGGACTGGATCTGAATGTCCTTTTTGATTCGGTCTCTACCGGGGCAGCAGGAAGCAAACAGTTGGATGTTTTCGGACCAAAGATCATTGCCGGAGATTATGCACCGGGATTCTTTATGAAGCATTTCATCAAGGATATGAAGCTTGCGCTGACTGAGGCGAATATGAGCGGACTGAGTCTTGAGGTGCTGAGTCTGGTACTGTCAAATTATGAAGAGTTGGCACAGGAAGGGCTTGGAGATCTTGGGACACAGGCGCTGATCAAGTATTATGATGTGCAGGATGTAGAAGAATAATTGTATGTGATTTAGGGAGCTGTTTTGCAGCTCCCTGATATTTTGTGTTTCATAAACAGTAACGAGAAAACCCGCTGATCTTTCGACCAGCGGGTTTTCTTGTGCTTTTATTTAATTTCTAAAGGAATGAGGGATTATCGAACTGGTTTATATTGTGTTACAAAGTGTTGTAAAGCCCGGAATTACAGGCTTTTTTAAAATTGACTTACATATAAAGTGTTATATTTATTTATCCTGATTTGACCGAAATTTGCCCCGAGATTCTTTGTTTGGATTTGTTTGAAAATAGTTTGATAAAAATAAAATAGAATGAAATATTTGAAATAAACATAAAAAAATATAGACAAAATAGGGAATAAGATATAATATTAAAGTAAATATATAATCTAAGGAGGAAGGATATTTATGAGAAAAATTTTTAAACGATTTGCTTCACTTTTGACAATCTTTATATTGACTATTATGTCAATAGTTCCTGTCCATGCATCGGAGAATACTTCTGTTGTAAATGTTACGGATGATTTGGCGATACAGATGGCAGAACGTTTTGCAAAGGGAATAGGAGAAAATAGCAATATTGTTGCTAATAATCCGAGAAAATTTTATGATACAACAGGTCAAGCTATTGGATATATTGTAAATTACAATTTAGAAAACAAACCATATGGATATGTAGTTTTTGATACTACGTGTGAATCTTTGATATCAGAATACTCATTTGGTAATAATTCAGCAAATCCATATGAGGTGATTTATCAAAGTGAAGCAAATGTATTTAGTGAAAAAGCAAATACCTCTGAAATATATAAAATAGCTCCGTTTGAATATGGTATTGTTGATAATTTGGGAAAGATTAGAACGAATTATGGTGAAACATTAGAAAAAACAGTACTGTCCTTGAATGAGAGTAGGGGAAAAGACCCAGCTACTTGGGATGAGGTTTTGCTAGATATTGATGAAGTTTATGAAAACTACACGCTTGTTTCAACAAATCATCTTCAAGAATTTATTTCCTTTAATGAGCCGTATATAGAAAGTGTAACAGGACATTATGCATGTGCAGTTAGTGCATTATTAGCATGTGGTGCATATTATAATGCTGTTGATTATACAGATATTGCAGGTGATTATATGGATATTTGGGATTCAACAGGAACGACAGTTTCATCGGAGAGTGGAGGAATAACATATGGTTCAACAACTATTGGCAATATTGGACCTGGATTTGTGGACTTTTGTGCTGGAAAGAATGTTTCTGTAACACAAAATACTGACTATAGTCCCAATTATAATTTTTTCACTAATTGCATTGATAGAGGAGATATAGCAGTTGTCCATTGTGGTATAATTAGCAGTGATACTGGAGAACGTGCGGGGCATTCAATGGCAGCAGAGGGATATGCAACTTTGCGAGCATATAATTCTGGAAATACAGTACATACATTGATGGTATTTGATGGATGGGGGGATACAGTACGTTATTTGAATTTTGATTTTGATAGTTGGACAGACATATCGGGGACTACATTTAATGGATAAGAAACGATTGATTTTGTTAATCATACTTTTGCTTGCAATAGTATTAATTGTGCTTGGCGTAAAAGGAAATGTTTTTAAGGAGAATCGTCAAAATATGGAGTTGCGTTCTAGTGGAGATGATAATTCTCATTGGTTTCATTTGAGTGGGGTTGTTGTAGAGAAAACTTTTGATACACTTTTAATAGAACTAAATGAGAAGGAAGAAAGTAGTCTATTTTTTGATACGACAAAAGTTAGTTTAGATTGTACTAAGTGTAAAGGTGATCTAGAACAAGTATCAGAAGGAAATGTTATTAAATTTTATTTTTTTAAGTATAATATTGATGGTGAAACGGTAAAAATTGAAAGAATAGTAAGATAAAAGTATAAGTAAGAGTTCTGCTATCAGAACATTATTATTAGTGAGGTAAAGGAACAAGGCGAAGCCGAGACGCCGTAGGGCAGTCCTTTACGGAACGGACACAGCCAATACCATCATGATACATAAGAGGACTTGAAAGGTCACAAACCTTGCAAGTCCTCTTGTTTATCTTATGGGTTACTTCTGTCGGATTGCATTTTCCAATAGACCGCTTCTTTCGTGGCTTCTCGGAAAAAGCTATCCTGTCTGGTATATGACAGATGTTCATTCTGGATATAAGCGTCTGATTCGCAATCATATTCGTAAGGGATTACCTGTGCTGTTCCCTGTTTTTCATCAATTCCATAGATAATTACTTTGGAATCTCTCAATGCCAGTCCGAGTGTCAGAAAGCCGGAAGTGAAATAATTGTTGTTGTGTGGAGCGGTTATGCTTTTCAGTGCATGAAAGAAGTCTGCTACTTCCTCAGTCTGTCCATTCTCAAAAGCCGGAATGATATGTAAGGTGTTGTTTGCCTTATCTGCATATGCCCGGCAGACCAGAACGGAAGAATCCGCTTTTTGTATGATACCGTCAAAATAATCGCCGGAGTATGCAGTTGGCTGATAGAAAATGGCGGTTTCTTTTGTTGTAAGGTTATGATAAGTCAGAAAGCCGTTTACAAGCCGGACAATCTCGATATCATCCCCGTAGGTAAATCCGTTCTGCTCTAAAAGAGAATAGAAAGTTCTGGTAAATTCTTCCGGCAGTTCAATCCCCAGTTTTTCTGTGATAAGCATATCTACATATTCTTTAAATGAACCATACAGAAGTTCATTCAGCGTCATATTGCCCAACGTGGCAATCTGCTTCAAGCGTTTCTCATTGGGAAGATTCACACCCTTTTCCCAACTGTTTACAGAGCCTTTCGGGGCATTATCTATGATTTCCCCAAACTTCTGCATACTGTAACCGTATTTCTTGCGTATCTGTAAAATTCGTTTTCCTACTGCTTCTTTATTCACAAACATATGCACACCTCGTTTCTGTTTTCATCATAACACAAGATAAGGATAAATGTAAGGGTAAAATTATAATAAGTTATAAAAAGATATAGTTAAGCGTTTGAAATACAAAAATAAAAAGTAAGGGAAAAAGTAAAATAATTGTTGACAAGAAGAAAAAACAGGTCTATGATGAGGTTAAGAGGTAAGGAGAAAAGTAATGAAATAAATATAGACGTGGATATGAAAAGGACTTGTCACACTTACAGACACTCATTCACCATGATTTCAAAAAAGGAGAAATGTAGCATGCAGATTACATTGACAAAAGAACAGGTCAGAGAAGCGTTCGGGGAACTCCGTTACATGGGAGCAGACTACTGCTACAAGTATGATAAGGAAACCCGGAAGAAAACCGAGGAAGTGGAAGCATTGAAACTTCACCTCGGAAGCATGAAACTTGGAAACAGCGTAGATATCCGTCTGGAAGCAACAGAACTTCCAAAGGTAGAGCCTTACACAGTGGTAGAACTAGAAGAAGCGGTATATGCCCCTTATGTGCAGAGAGGAAACTTCCCGGTATTGGTGGACAGAATCTCCTGCAAGGGTATCCGTGTTGTTACCGGAAAAGGAAACGTGTAGAGACTGTTCCCGGAAATTCTCTGCGGACTGCTCCGTACAGCGTGAAAGGAGCAAAGGGAGTAGAGAAGTTCCGGGAACGTGGCGAAAGCCACGGCATACTACGAAAGGCAGGGATGATGATAACAGAGGTAATGAAAATTTCAGAACCCCCCTATACTAACAGGGGGGTAACTCGTCAGAAAGAAGATTTGACAGCACTGATTGACTGGTGTCAGATTACTGTCAAAGGTGTAGACGTGTTCATAATCATAGAAGATATCTTGCGGATTCCACTGAGTTTTATGGAACTGCATGGTAAGGAAAAAGGAATTGCTGGACACGAACTGATAGCAAGATTTGACAATATCAAGATTCTGAAACCGACAGGAAATGCACAGTATGAGGGATTTCAGATTCTTATGAGTGGTTCGGGGTGCAGGAATTATGAAAATTTCCTTATGATGAATAAGGAAACATGGTTTGATTTTCTGGAAAGAGTTTGCAGATACCCGGTGAATTTTCCGAGGATAGACTTGGCAATCGACGATACAAAGCCTTATCTGTCTATCCCGGAATTGATTCGTCTGAAAAACGAGGGGCTGATATCTAGTCAGTTGCGTGATACAGCAGAGAATCGTTCTGATAGACTGAAAGAGGATGAAATAGAAGCGCAGGGAAAAACACTATATCTCGGCAGTAAACACAGTGATTTTCGGATTACATTCTATGAAAAGGGATATGAACAGGCAGAAAAGTTCGGAAAAGAACTCAACCCGGACTGGAACAGATATGAACTTCGATTCCGGCACAAAAAAGCGGTCAGATTAGTAGAAGAACTTCTGAAAGACAGGGATGTGGCACGGATTGCGTTGTCTGTATTAAACGAGAAAGTGCGGTTTTTACAGAAGCCGGAAAACAGCACGGTTACAAGAAAACGGCTTTATCCTACTTATCCCCCGTGGGAAGAACTCATGCAGGATGTAGGGAAGATAAAGTTGACCATGAATCCAGAGAAAAAGACACTGGAACGAACATGGCAGTGGCTGAACGTAGCAGTTTCGCCCTCTTTAAAGCTAATGGATAAAATCGGAAAACTGGATAACAGAGATTATATCCGCCAGCTAATAGAACGGGGGCAGATGAACGAAGAACAACAACGCATATATGAGGACTATAAAAAATCTTTCCTTTTGAGGGAAGAAGAAAGGAGAATCTTTGACAGAACATACACAGAAAACGATACAGACAAAGAAAGCCCTTACAGTGAATGAAGCGTCAGAGTATACGGGAATTGGAAGAAATAATCTGCGAAAGCTGATTACATGGCAGAAGATTCCGGTCATAAGGATTGGAAATAAGATTCTTATACGCTCTGAGGTTTTAGACCAGTTTTTGAAGAAAAACGAAGGGCATAATCTGAAAAATAAATATGAAGTAATTGCAGTATAAACACAAATAAGCATATAATACTGTCAGACCAGTTCTGATAGTCCTTGCACGGAAAGGAGCGTGCAGATTGGGCAAGGACTTAAAAGGAAATCCATTACCGCCGGGAATTATGCAGAGAAAAAGCGGAATTTACAGAGGGCGGTTTTATTACAAAGGAGAAACGTATACAAAAGATAATGCGGACTTAAAAAAGTTAGTTCAAGAAATGGAAGATTTACGCTATGAAGTCAAGCATGGGTTGAAAGGAAAGGGCGATAATATCACTCTGGATACATGGTTTGATATCTGGCTGAATACCCATAAGAAGCGGACTATCAAGGAGAGTACACAAGTACGTTATGATGATTTTTACAGACGTTACATAAAGAAGCAGATAGGAAAACAACGTGTGGCAGATTTTAATCCGATTATTTTGGAACGTCTGCTTCAGAATATGGCAGATGATGATTACAGCACAAAGACTATACGGGATGTGTATAATATTCTCAATGCTATGTTCAAATATGCAGTGCATAACAGGATTCTTACATTCAACCCATGTGCAGGAGTGGAAGTTCCCAAAACAAAGACAAAACAGATACGGGTACTGACTGTGAAAGAACAACGGGAAGTATTGGAACACGCAAAGGAGAGAATACACGAGAATCTCATACAGGTAGCACTCGGAACGGGAATGCGTGGCGGAGAACTGCTTGGGCTTACATGGGATGATGTAGATTTTCGGAAACGGGAAATTTCTGTAAATAAAACGTTGGTGTATATCAAAGATAAGGAAACAAAGAAGTATGTATTCAAGTACCAGACACCAAAGACAAAGAACAGTATACGGACGATTCCCATGCAGGACAGTGTGTATAAGGCTTTAAAACGTCAGTGGATTCAGTTGAAAGAAATGCAGTTGTCAGCTAGTGAATGGCAACCATTAGAGGGATTTGAAAATCTTGTGTTTGTTGGAAAGAACGGAAAACCGATTACAGAACACACCTTTCAAGTGACGTTAGACTGGATAGAAAAATCTATCAATAAGGAACGAAAAAAGCAGGCAGAGAAAAACAAGACAGTGTTTATACCGATTCCGCATTTTTATCCACATGCACTTCGTCATACTTTTGCAACGCGTTGTTTTGAAGCCGGGATTGACGCAAAGGTAGTACAAGGATTCCTCGGACATTATTCCATAGCAATCACACTGGATTTGTATACGCACGTCACAGATGATAAAGCAAAATCGGAAATGGATAAATTACAGAATTTGTATAAGGAAATCATATAATCAGAACAAGAATAAGAAAGAGAATAGAAAAGGTGCAACATTTCTTTAGAAAATTATTTGACCGAGATTTGACCGAAGCGGATTTTGCAACAAGTACAGAACAGCGAAAACCCGCTAACCACAAGGGCTAACGGGCTTCGTTGTTTTATAGTTATCTAAAGGAATGAGAGTAAAGTGCGGCAATCGGGGTAACCCGATTGCGCTTACTTTATGAGGGGGGAGATAGTTGTTTATCAACTATCTGACTCTTAGTATACAGATAAATTGTGTTCAAAATATGTCTATATCATAAAAGAAAAAGAAAATTTCTTAAGGAAAAATGAACTATCGATTAAGGAATATTGATTAGAGTACAATAAAAAAATCATTGCGAAAGTACTTTCAAATGTAATCAGATTCTTTTTACATCGTTGCAACTGCGGTAGTTTAATGGTATACTGGACATATTGCAAAAGTAGAAAATGGCAGCAGAAGCTGTCGGCAATGTTTACAAGGCTCATTGGGGTTATGTGAAATATATAAGAGAGTAATACGGAGGAACAGAACAGATGGATTTGGTAACAGTAAGAGAATTATACAGAAACAGAGAGGAATATCTGGATAAAGAAGTGACCATCGGGGGATGGGTGCGCAGTATCCGTGATTCTAAGACATTTGGATTTATCGTTGTAAATGATGGATCTTTCTTTGAAAATCTTCAGGTAGTATATCATGATAATATGGAGAACTTTGGCGAAATTTCCAAGCTGAATGTTGGTGCGGCAATCATTGTAAAAGGAACACTTGTCGCAACACCACAGGCAAAGCAGCCATTTGAGATCCAGGCAACAGAAGTTGTTGTAGAAGGTACCTCTGCACCGGATTATCCGCTTCAGAAAAAACGTCACAGCTTTGAATATTTAAGAAGTATTGCACATCTTCGTCCAAGAACCAATACTTTCCAGGCAGTGTTCAGAGTACGCTCACTGACTGCTTACGCAATCCACAAATTCTTCCAGGAAAGAGGATTCGTATATGTACATACACCGCTGATCACAGGAAGTGACTGCGAGGGTGCAGGAGAAATGTTCCAGGTAACAACACTGGATATGAACAATGTGCCGAAAAATGCAGACGGAACTGTTGATTATTCCAAAGATTTCTTTGGAAAAGAGACAAACCTTACCGTAAGCGGACAGCTGAACGGTGAAACTTATGCACAGGCATTCCGCAACATTTACACATTCGGACCGACATTCCGTGCGGAGAATTCCAACACCACACGTCATGCCGCCGAGTTCTGGATGATCGAGCCGGAAATCGCATTTGCAGATCTGGAAGATGACATGATCCTTGCAGAAAACATGCTGAAATATGTTATCCGCTACGTGATGGAAAACGCTCCGGAAGAGATGAATTTCTTCAATTCTTTCGTAGACAAAGGACTGATCGACCGTCTGAACAACGTTGTAAATTCTGATTTCGCAAGAGTTACTTACACAGAAGCAATCGAAATCCTTGAAAAGCACAATGACAAATTTGAATACAAAGTATCATGGGGAGCAGATCTGCAGACAGAGCATGAACGTTATCTGACAGAAGAGATCTACAAACGTCCGGTATTCGTTACCGATTATCCGAAGGAGATCAAAGCTTTTTACATGAAGATGAATGATGATAACAAGACCGTAGCAGCAGTTGACTGTCTGGTTCCTGGAATCGGTGAGATCATCGGAGGAAGCCAGAGAGAGGACGACTACGATAAGCTTGTTGCAAGAATGAAAGAGCTTGGACTTAAGGAAGAAGATTACGGATTCTATCTGGATCTGAGAAAGTACGGATCTACAAGACATGCAGGATTCGGACTTGGATTTGAGAGATGCATCATGTATCTTACAGGAATGTCCAACATTCGTGACGTAATTCCGTTCCCAAGAACTGTGAATAACTGCGAACTGTAAAAAAGAAGAATGAAGAAAAAGGGGACCGGGAACTGCATCAAAAGGGTGTGTTTTCCGGTCCGCTGTTTTATAACGCAAATCTTTCTATATACGGAAAGGAAAAGTGAAATATGAATATTTTAGTTGTAGATGATGAAAAAGAAATTGCGGATGTCGTAGAATTATATCTGCAAAATGAATACCATGTTTTGAAATTTTACACAGGGCAGGAAGCATTGGAATGTATTGAGAAGACAAATGTGGATCTGGCGATCCTGGATGTGATGCTGCCGGATATTGACGGTTTCACGATTCTGAGAAAGATCCGTGAGAAATACACATTTCCGGTGATTATGTTGACCGCGAAGACGGAGTACCGGGACAAGATCACCGGGCTTACGATGGGGGCTGATGACTATATTCCGAAACCATTCAACCCGCTGGAGCTGGTAGCGAGAGTGAAAGCACAGATGCGCAGATACACGCAGTACAACGATGGTAAGAAAAGTGATTCTGAGAATATCATTGATTTTGCAGGACTCTTGTTAAATAAAGAATCCCATGAATGCATCTATAATGAGCAGTCTCTTCCGCTGACACCGACGGAATTTGAGATTCTGTGGATTCTTTGTGAGAATCGCGGAAAGGTGATCAGCTCACAAAGATTATTTGAAGAGGTCTGGCATGAAGAGTATCTGAAGAACAGCAACAATACGGTGATGGTACATATCCGGCATCTGCGTGAGAAATTGAGTAAACCGACTGGAAAATCAGATCTTATCAAGACTGTCTGGGGAGTGGGATACAAAATTGAAGAATAATTACAGAAAATTAAAACTGAGCATATTGCTTCAGACGGTTTTTATTACGGCCCTGACGGTGCTGGTTGGCAGATTTATTCTGGAGTATTTTATCGATGGTATTTATAATGACAGCTTTGCCAATGGCTTTTTGCGAATATTGGAAGCTTTTCATGTGAGTGAAGAGACCGCAACATCTTTGTATTGGCAGTGGATCGGCAATAATAAAGTGTTCTTTATGATCCTCGGTTTTTTACTTTTATTTTCGTTGTTTTTTTATGTGGCACTTTCAAAAATGACGCGTTATCTGGAACAGGTAGAAGATGGGATTGAAAATATTATTTCAGCGTCTGACCAGCCAATTCGGTTGATTACGGAGTTAAAACCAATCGAGGATCGTCTCAATGAGATTAAAGAGACATTAAGGAGCCAGGAGGAAGAGGCAGAAAAGCTTGAGCAGAGGAAAAATGATGTCCTGCTTTTTCTGGCACATGATTTAAAAACACCGCTTACTTCTGTGGTGGCGTATCTGAGTATGCTGGATTCTCATCCGGAGATGCCGGCAGAGGAGCGCGCCAAATATACGCAGATATCTCTGGAGAAGGCGAATCGACTGGGGGATCTTTTGAAAGAGTTTTTTGAAAGTATAAAGTTGAATCTGCAGGATATTGAACTGGATAAGGTGGATATTGATCTGACCATGATGCTGGAACAGATTGCAGACGAACTCTATGGGGTACTTCAGGAGAAGATGCTGACCTGCAAGGTGGAAGCAGAGGAAGAGATCCTGATCGAGGGAGATCCGGATAAGCTTGCCAGGGTTTTTGATAATATTCTGCGAAATGCCATAGCATACTGCCGGGAGAAAAGTGTGCTTCTGATCCAGGCTGCCAAGGAGGAGAACCAGGTAAGAATCTGTTTTGAAAATGAAGGAGATACGATACCGGAAGAGAGCCTGAAGAGGATCTTTGATAAATTTTATCGCGCGGATGCGTCGAGATCCAGCAGTACCGGAGGAGCAGGACTGGGGCTTGCCATTGCAAAAGAGATTGTAGAGCTGCACAAGGGACAGATCATTGCCGAGAGCAGTGGGGGAAAGACACGTTTTATCGTGACACTTCCCCTTAAAGGAGGAGTAGAAAGTAATGAAATTCATACACACAGCGGACATTCATCTGGGGGCAGAGCCGGACGCAGGAAGTTCTTACACCGCAAAGCGACCGGAAGAACTGTGGAATAGCTTTGAGCGTCTTTTAAATATCTGTGAAGAAGAACAGACAGATCTTCTTCTGATCGCAGGGGATCTGTTTCACAGACAGCCGCTTTTAAGAGAGCTGAAGGAACTGGATTATTTATTTTCCAGACTGACACATACACAGGTCGTGCTGATGGCGGGCAACCATGATTACCTGAAAAGTACGTCCTATTACCGGAATTATAAATGGCAGGGACCGGTGCACATGTTTTTGTCTCAGAAACCTGCCTGTATGGAATTTAAAGAGCTTGGAGTCCGCATATACGGACTCAGCTATGAGGAACGGGAGATCACAGAACCGCTTTATGAGAAAATCCTTCCGGAAAAAAGAGGAATATCTTCCATCCTTCTGGCCCATGGCGGCGATGAAAAGCATATCCCGTTCCGAAAGAACGAATTACTGAAGCTGGGATATGATTATATTGCTCTTGGGCACATTCATCTTCCGGCAGAGCTTGCAAAGGACCGGATGTATTACGCAGGATCCCTAGAGCCTACAGATAAAAATGACACCGGGAAGCATGGTTATATCAAAGGGGAGATTAAAAATGGAAGAACCCGGACGGAATTTATTCCTTTTGCATCCAGAGAATATGTGCATATGGAAGTAGAAGCAGGAAGAGAGATGACCGGACGGGAAATGAAAGAAAAAATTTCCCTTGCCATACGGGAAAGAGGTATACAGAACATTTATAAAATCATTCTGCGGGGATTTCGGGATCCGGATATGATCTATGATACCGACCGGATGGATTCCTATGGAAATATTGTCGAAATTCTGGATGAAACAAAGCCGGCATATGATTATGAAAAGTTGAAAAAACAAAATGCAGGAAATCTTCTGGGCTGGTATATAGAAAGTTTTGCAGAAGCAAAGGATGACAGTGTGGAGGCAATTGCATTGGCTGAGGGAGTACAGGCCATGCTGGAGGCAAAGGGGAGCAAATTATGAAGATAACAGAACTGATCCTGAAGAATTTCGGTAAGTTCACGAATAAGCAGATCCTGCTTACGGATGGGATCAATATTATTTACGGAGAAAACGAATCGGGAAAAACAACGCTGCATACCTTTCTGAAGGGAATGCTTTTTGGAATGGAAAGAAAGCGCGGGCGTGCCGCCGCAACAGATACATTCCGTACCTATGAGCCTTGGGAGAATCCAAACTTTTATGCGGGAATCCTGCGGTTTACCTGTGGCGGTCGAAAATTCCTGCTGGAGCGAAATTTCGATCGGTATGCGAAAGGCGGCTCTCTGATCTGTGAAGATGATGGAGAAGAATTGTCACTTGAGCATGGGGATCTGGAAATTCTGTTAGGTGGTATGACAGAAAGTGATTATGAAAATACAGTTTCGATAGGACAGCTCCGGGTACAGACCGGAGAAATACTGGCGGCGGAGCTGAAGAATTATGCGGCAAATTATTATGCAACCGGGAACAGCGAGATTGACCTCGAAGGGGCGCTTGCCCTTTTAAAAGAGCGGAAGAAAGAGCTGGAAAAAGAAGAACGTGAAAAGAGGCAGCTGATCAGCGAAAAGAAAGAGCGGGCAGAGATGGAGGCATCCTATGTCTGGCGGGATCTGCATCAGTTAGAAAATGAAGCGGAACAGCTGAAAAGAAGCTGTGAAGAGAAACGCAGAGAATGGGAAAGCTGGGTAAATGAAGATAAAAAGCGGAAGAAACGGGAAGAGGCAGCAGGATATTTTGCCGGGTGGAGGATTCATCCACTGGAGGCAGTGAGTATGCTGGGGGCATTTTTTGTGACTTTTCTGCTTTTTCATAAGCCGTGGAATTTTCTTGTGGCAATCGTGGTGGCACTGGCTGAAGGACTGTATGTCTGGAATTGTCTGAAAGATGGAAAGAAGAAAAAGAAAGCCAGATTACAGGAGATAAAAGAACAGGGCATTTCTTTCAAGGCAGATTATGAGAGGCAGAAAGGAAAGCTTGCAAAAGTACAGGAAACCTATCATGAAAAAGAAGTGTTGTATGAAAATCTGCAGGAACGAGTCGGCGAGTTCGATGAGATGAACAGTGAAGAGATAGAGCGATTAAAAAACAAGCAGGGTGTTGAACTTGCTATGGAACAGTTGACCAGACTTGCCGCACAGATGCAGAGCCGGACAAGCGATCTTATGAATACAGAAGTATCTGCAGTCATGGATGCCATCACAGATGGAAAATATAACAGACTCTGGGTAGACGAAAATCTGCATGTGCAGCTTATGAGTAATGGGAAAAAGATATCCATGGATCAGGTGAGCCGGGGAACCCTGGAGCAGATCTATTTTGCAATCCGGATGGCGGCTACAAAAATTCTCCACGAGGAAGAATGCCCGATAATCCTGGATGATGCATTTGGCTATTATGATGACAGGAGACTTATCCAGACACTTCGCTGGTTGAAAGACAGTAAGCGGCAGGTGATCATATTCAGCTGCCAGAAGCGGGAGATGGAAATGCTGGAAAAGATGGGATGCGCATATCATAAGGTAATGTTGTAAAATGAGGAGGAAGATTTTATGATTCGGCTTCAGGATATTGCAGAAATGGCAGGCGTCAGCCGTACTACGGTATCTAATGTTATAAATGGCAATACCAAAAGAGTTTCCCAGAAAACGATTGATAAAATCACGACTATTCTTAAAGAACAGAACTATGTTCCCCATATGGGTTCCGTGATGCTTTCCGGCCATGGTTCCAGAATTATAGGTGTAGTACTCGGATTTTCTTATGCCCATGGTATGCAGTCACTTCAGGATCCATTTGTGGGAGAACTGATCGGAACGATTCAGATGGAAACGGAAGAAAATGGATATTATGTTATGCTTATTGGCGGTGAAAGTATTCAGAATGTAGTGGATATTGCCTCAAAATGGAATGTAGAGGGATTGCTTATCCTTGGCTACAATGAAGAACAGTATCGCAGGCTTTCGCGCAGATTAAACAAGAAAATGATTCTGATCGATGCTTATCCGGAAGGTGCTTATACCTTCCAGAATGTCGGCATAGATGATTATTCGGGAGGGTATCAGATTGGAGAATACCTGTATTCCTGTGGATATAAGAAAGCATTGTTTGTTGCGGAAACGGAGAGAGACAGTGATTACTATCGGTGGATGGGATTCAAACAGGCGATGGAAAAATCGGGGGGATTCTGCAGTCGCTCCCGATATATAATTATTCCGAGTGAAAAAAGATTGCGTCTCAGAAAATACAGAGAGCTTCTCCCACGTTTTTTAGAAGCAAAAGCACTTGCGTTTTCCTCAGATTATAATGCGATGGAAGCGATAAATTTCTTTTTTGATGAAGGAATCATGGTTCCAGATCAGATTTCTGTTACAGGATATGATGACAGTGTCTACGCAAGTATGGTTCGACCGAAACTGACAACGGTTCATCAGGATGTTCCGCAAAAGGCGCATGTGGCGCTGAAACGTCTGCTGAAATTAATTCAGGGAGAGACACTGGACGAATTAAATATAAAAAATCCAGTCTATCTGGTAAAGAGGGATTCTGTCAGGGAATGACAGGATCCTTTTTTCAACTTTGCATGTATACAGGTAAGCCGGTGGAATGGTCTGGTTGTTTTTGTGCAGACTGTATAAAAACAGGAAATAAACTTTGTTGTCTTTTATAGTTTCGCGAGAAACCTCTTGATTTTGCTAAGATGTATGGGGTATCATGAATAGTGTTATTACAGGAGCGGTTAAATAATACTAAACAATTATAAACGAGGAGATTTGGCATGGAGAAAAAATGGTGGAAAGAAAGTGTAGTATATCAGATATATCCAAAGAGTTTTAAAGACAGTAACGGTGATGGTGTGGGAGATATCAGAGGAATCATACAGAAACTGGATTACCTTAAAGAACTTGGGGTAAATGTGTTGTGGATTTCTCCGATGCTGGAATCACCTCAGGACGATAATGGTTACGATATTTCTGATTACCGCAGAATTTATGAAGAATATGGAACGATGGAGGATTACGAGGAATTGTTGTGTGAAGCACACAAAAGATCCATCAGGATTCTGATGGATCTCGTAGTCAACCATACTTCAGATGAACATAACTGGTTTATTGAAAGCAGAAAATCAAAAGATAATCCATATCGTGATTATTATATCTGGAAAGATCCGGTAAACGGAAAAGAACCTAATAACTGGGGCGGAGTATTTGGCGGTTCTGCATGGGAATATGATCCGCAAACTCAGATGTATTATCTGCATCTGTTTTCAAAAAAACAGCCGGATCTCAATTGGGAAAATGAAAAAGTACGCCAGGAAGTTTATGACATGATGAAATTCTGGTGTGAAAAAGGAATCGATGGCTTCCGAATGGATGTTATCAGTATGATTTCCAAAGATCAGAGATTTCCGGACGGAGAAATGAATAACGGTCTTTATGGGGACTTTGGACCATATTGTGTACATGGTCCAAGGATCCACGAATTCCTTCAGGAAATGAATCAAAAAGTTCTTTCAAAATATGATATCATGACAGTCGGTGAGACCGCAGGAGTCACAATAGAAGAAGCACAGAAATATGCGGGTGATGACCGAAATGAATTGAACATGGTATTCCAATTCGAGCATGTGGAGAGTGGATGCGGAGATTATGGAAAGTGGACGACTGCAAAATATGACTTCAAAGAGTTCAAAAATATTATGATCAAATGGCAGGAAGAACTTCAGGGTAAAGCATGGAACAGTTTGTTTTTAGGTAATCATGATCAACCGAGAAGCGTCAGCCGTTTTGGAAATGACAATCCGGTATACAGAGAAACATCCGCAAAAATGCTGGCTACCTGTATTCATATGATGCAGGGAACGCCATATGTATATCAGGGTGAAGAGCTTGGCATGACAAATGTCTATTTTGACAAACTGGAAGATTACCGTGATATTGAAAGTATTAATTACTTTGAAGAGTTTACGGAATCAGGTCTTATGACTCCGGAACACATGATGAAATGTCTGATGCTGAGAAGCCGTGACAATGCGAGAACTCCGATGCAGTGGGACGACAGTAAACAGGCCGGATTCACAGAGGGCGAGCCTTGGATCAAAGTAAACCCGAACTACAAAAAGATCAATGCAGCACAGCAGCTTGAAGATCCGGATTCTGTTTTCCATTACTATCAGAAACTGATCAGATTACGTAAAGAAAAAGATATTATTGTTTATGGCGAATTTGAACCACTTTACCGTGATGATGAACAGATTTTTGCTTACACAAGAAAACAGGATCAGGAAAAACTTCTGACCGTCTGCAACTTCAGCGATAAGAATGCAGAAGTAGAAGTGCCGGAAGAATTCAAAGGCGCAGAGTGTCTGATCACAAACCTTGGAAGAAAAGAATTTGAAGGAAAAATTGTTCTGAATCCATATGAAGCATTTGTACTATATTATAAACACTAGGTGATAAAGAAATGATTAGAAAATATAGATATGGAACTCCGTTTGATACGGAGGCACTGACTGAAAAGATTGAAACAACTAAGGGCGTTCTCCCGTATGGAGAGGTCAGTCAGGAGGAAGGATTTGTTTTTACTTATATCATGGATGAAGATGATATTGTCTATGGTCTGGGTGAAGCCAATCGTGGAATCAACAAGAGAGGGTACTGTTATATCAGTAATTGTACAGATGATCCGGTACACACAGAGGACAAGCGTTCTCTGTACGGAGCCCATAACTTCATTGTTGTGAGCGGAAAGAGGACGTTTGGATTGTTTTTCGACTATCCCTCAAAACTGACCTTTGATATTGGATATGACAGAGAGGATACCATTAAGGTATCTTGCGAAAATGCTGACTTGGATATCTACGTGCTTGAAGGTGAGAATGCTTATGATATCGTAAAACAGTTCCGCCATGTAATCGGACGCAGCTATATCCCACCGAAGTTTGCCTTTGGTTTCGGACAGAGCCGCTGGGGTTATACGACGAAAGAAGATTTCCGTACTGTCGCAAAAGGATATCGGGAGAATCATATTCCGATCGACATGATTTACATGGATATTGACTATATGCAGTCATTTAAAGATTTCACAGTGAGTGAAGAAAATTTCCCGGATTTTCCGGAATTCGTACAGGAAATGAATGACCAGAGTATTCGCCTGATTCCGATCATTGATGCCGGTGTCAAGGTTGAGCCGGGATATGAGATTTACGAGGAAGGTGTCAAAAACAACTATTTCTGCAAGAGAGAAGACGGAAGTGATTTTGTTGCAGCTGTATGGCCGGGAGATACCCATTTTCCGGATATGCTGAATCCGGAAGCCAGAAAATGGTTCGGGGACAAATATCGTTTTCTGATCGAACAGGGAATAGAAGGTTTCTGGAATGATATGAACGAGCCTGCGATCTTTTATTCTTCCGAAGGTCTTGCAGAGGCAAAAGAACTTGCCGAAGAGTTTGCAAAGGATACCGAAGGCAAGACCCATCCCTGGGAAATGCAGGACAAGATGCTCAGTATTGCGAATAATCCGGAAGACTATAAAAGATTTTATCACAATGTGGATGGCAAAAAGATCCGTCATGACAAAGTACATAATCTTTTTGGCTATAATATGACAAGAGCGGCCGGAGAAGCGTTTGAACGCATTGACCCGGAAAAACGTTTTCTGATGTTTTCCAGATCTTCTTACATCGGAATGCATCGTTATGGCGGAATCTGGACCGGAGATAATAAATCCTGGTGGTCACATATCCTTCTTAACCTGAAGATGCTGCCGTCTCTGAACATGTGTGGTTTCCTGTATACAGGTGCTGACCTTGGAGGTTTTGGTGCTGATACAACAAGAGAATTGCTACTACGTTTTCTCGCACTTGGTGTATTTACACCACTGATGCGTAATCATTCGGCGACGGGAACAAGAGAGCAGGAATGTTATCAGTTCGAAAATATTGAGGATTTCCGTGCTGTCATTAACACCAGATATCGTCTTGTGCCGTATCTGTACAGCGAGTACATGAAAGCTGCGCTGAGTGATGACATGTATTTTAAGCCGTTAGGGTTTGTTTATCCAGATGACAAGAGAGCAATCCGAGTAGAGGATCAGCTGATGCTCGGAAACGAGATTATGATTGCTCCGGTTTACGAGCAGAACGCAAGAGGTCGTTATGTTTATCTGCCGGAAGAAATGAAATTTGTCAAGTTCCTGCCGGATGGAAGCATTTCGGAAGAGATTCTCGCGAAAGGTATCCATTATGTAGATGTGGCATCAAATGAAGTACCGCTCTTCATTCGAAATGGTAAATGTATCCCGGTTGCAGAAGCGGCAGAGTGTGTGAAGAATATTGATACCGAACATCTGCAGCTTATCGGATACGAAAACAGTAGTTATACCATGTATGAGGATGATGGGATCCGCAAAGATTACGATAAAAAAGAGAATTACCGAGTATTCACAAATTAACGTTTAAGAGTAAAAAAATACTGCTTAGATATCAAAATGATATTCAAGCAGTATTTTTTGTCATATAGCGGAAAAATTTCGCTCGTATAAATTAATCGATCGCTTCCCCTTTTTTATATTTCTCAACTACATTCTGGATACGTTCGCTTGGATCAAGGATGCTGCTGATAGAAGCATCATGGTTCAGTGTATCGATCACCAGTGCGATGTACTTGCTCATGTCGCAGTTGATGTAGTAAGGACGGCTGAGCAGTTCCGGTGTCTGATAGATCAGGTTTGTTGTGAGGATTCCGTTGATCAGTCCTTCTTCGTAAGCCTGGTCGAATTTTTCCATACCGTTTGTGAAAAGTCCGAAGGTTGCAGCAGCGTAGATACGTTTTGCTTTACGCATCTTGAGCTGGCGTGCTACATCGAGGATACTGTCACCTGACGAAATCATATCATCGAGGATGATTACGTCTTTTCCTTCTACGGAAGAGCCAAGGAATTCGTGTGCTACGATCGGGTTACGTCCGTCTACGATGGTTGTGTAGTCACGGCGTTTGTAGAACATACCCATGTCGAGTCCGAGTACGTTGGCAAAGTAGATTGCACGTCCGGTTGCACCTTCATCCGGGCTGATCGCCATCATATGGTCAGCATCGATCTGAAGATCCGGTACATGCTTTAAAAGTCCTTTTACGAACTGGTAAGTCGGACGGATCGTCTCAAATCCGTTCAGCGGGATCGCATTCTGGACACGTGGGTCGTGTGCATCGAAAGTGATGATATTGTCAACACCCATGCGGACAAGCTCCTGCAGACCAAGTGCACAGTCCAGTGATTCACGGCCGCTTCTCTTGTGCTGGCGGCTTTCATACAGGAAAGGCATAATGACGTTCAGACGACGTGCTTTTCCTCCTACAGCGGCGATGACACGCTTCAGGTTCTGGAAATGGTCGTCCGGTGACATATGGTTGGTATTGCCGCTGAGCGAATAAGTCAGGCTGTAGTTGCAGACATCGACCATCAGATAAAGGTCTTTTCCACGTACAGACTCATTGATAATACCTTTGGCTTCACCAGATCCAAAACGCGGTACCTTTGCGTTGATCAGATAGTTCGGCTTTTCGTAGCCGTTGAAAACAAGATTGTCTTTCTGGAAACGAGTCTCTTCCTTTCTCCATTTTACGAGATAGTCATTGACTTTATTTCCCATCTCTTCACAGCCGTCTACAGCAATAATGCCGAGAGAGCCAACTGGAATATTATCCAGAATTCGTTCACTTCGATGTAACATCAGTGTTCCTCCCTGTACATAAGTTTCTTTTGAATGCGGATATCATCACCGGCAAGGCGAAGTATCTTATAATGGTTGCTTATCCGGGAAAATGTACGTTCTGTATAGTTCGTCTTGATTTCCTCCAGAGTAAGATTAGTAGAAATGATCGTGGATTTCCTGTTCAGGATCCGATCATTTAAACACACAAAAAGCTGAGAAACGACAAAGTCTGTATTTCGTTCGGTTCCCAGGTCATCAATGATCAGCAGATCACACTGGTGGATCTGCTCATATAAAAGACAGCTCTCATCATTCCTGGTCAGTGCTTTTTCAAGGAGCGCATCGAAAAATTCAGAGGCAGTCAGGTAAAGAACGGAATGCAGAGAATCCATTACTTCTTTTGCAATGCAGTGACTGAGAAATGTCTTCCCAATACCAGTATTCCCAAAAAGGAGCAGATTACCATGTTCGGTATCAAAATTGTGGATGAAATTCATACATTCCTGATAAGCCCGCGTTGCAAGCTCGCGGGAATTCTGACCGGAAAGCCGGTCTCTATAATTGGATGAATAATAATCAAAATTAAAATGTTCAAAATTTTCCTGTTCGAGAAGCCCTTTTAAGTTGGACTGGGTGTAGAACAGATCAATAATTGCTTTTAAAAAGCAATGGCACTTTTTCGTGCCGACATAGCCGGTATCCTGACAGTCCGGACATTCAAAATGCTGTTCCAGATAGTCTTCCGGGAATCCGGCGTCGGAAAGGAGTCGGCGGCGTCTGTCAGAAAGAGACCGGATATCTTCCTTCAAAGAAGTGAGGGCAGTGTCATCGCCTGCGAGCAGCTTTTTCGCCTGATCAAGACTGGCAGAAGAAATAGAGGCATCAATCGATGCAAGCTCCGGAACCTTCTGGCAGGCACGCTCGTAGTGAAGATTCGCGAGGTCGCGGCTCTTCGCTCTTTTTTCTTCATATACGCGCATCAGCGCATTGTATTGTGAATTAGTTAACGGCACAGTGTTCCCCTTTCTTAGTTACTGCGTAATAATTTTTTGGTAAGCTCGTCCATATTGTAAGAACGTTCTTCAAAATTACGGAATTTGGAAGGCTGCTGGGCAGAAGGTGTATGGTTTTGCCCCGAAGGAGTTTTCCTTCGGTCTTTTTCCTGCTCAAAGGCAGAATCAAGACGCTCAACATCTGCCAGTGTACGAACGTTGCCCGTCTTCCAGTTTTCGAGAATCTTGTCAGTATATTCAAAACTTGGCTGGTGGATCGCACTGATGGTGCGGTTGCATGCTTCCAGAATGAGATCCAGTTCGAAATTCCCATCCTCCAGCCATTTGCGGATATAATCCAGTTCGGCAGATGCAGGTCCCCGCCCTTTGATGCCAAATGCATTCAGGATAGAATAGCAGGTTTTGTTGTAAAATGCAGAGGAATTACGTGCCTGATCGACGGTTGTAATATGTTCATCTGCCCATGAAAGTGCTACTTTCTGAATGTAATGCATGCTCTTATGTCCGTTCTCCACACAGTATTCGATCAGATACTCGATCAGGTCTGCGGAAAAACCAAGGGAATCATAAAAGTAGGTAATCGCATCAACATCGGTACGGGATAAGGTTTTGCCAAGATATTGTTCAGCAATAAAAAGAATCTGCTTTAATTCTCTTCTTGCAGCAAGGGAACGTCTTGATGCAGGAAGATTCTGACCGGCAGCTTTGTCTGAAACAGTGGTATTTCCATCAGACTGCGTGACCGGAGATTTTTCATGAACGGAAGCAGACTGTGCGGAAGGTGTATGGAAAGCCGCTTTGACAGGTGTCTGATGAGTTGGTGCTTTTCCGATACAGATTCCGGCGAGTTCATTTGTTTCGTCATATTCGAGAGAAAGAATTCCTTCTTTTTCCCAGTATTTGAGTGCGCGCAGGATATCGCCTTCGGTATTCTCCAGAAGGTCTGCCATCTGCGGGATATCCGGAAGCTGCTCCGGGATATTCTGATAACGGAGAAGAAGAAGATAGACTTTTACATATTCTCCGTTCGCAGATACCATATAATGATCGATAAAGTCATTCTCCACGATCGTTATGTTATTGTGGGAATGATTGCGCAAAATAAGTGCACTCATAATTTCCGCTTCCTTTCTTTTCTGACTTTGTTCATTATAACATCATCCCAGATTGTAAAAAAGAATTTTCTGACGGAAATTTTTGTTATTACAAATAAAATTTCGCAAATATTGGAGAAAATCAGGCTTTTAACAGGTCTTCCCCAATGGTTACAACATCTCCGGCACCCATTGTGATCAGAAGATCGCCAGGCTGGCAATGGGTGGTGACGAACTCTTCGATGGCTGCAAAGCTTGGCAGATAAGTTGCGTCACATCCATGTTCTTTGACTGCATCTGCAAGCTGTGCGGAAGAGATGCCTAAAGTATCTGTCTCACGCGCTGCATAGATGTCAGCAAGGATTACATGGTCTGCATGTGCGAGTGCTTCAGCAAATTCTGAGAATAATGCTTTTGTACGTGTATAAGTATGTGGCTGGAAAATACACCACAGCTTTTTATGTGGATAATGTGCAGCACTTTTCAGTGTTGCAGCAATCTCTGTCGGATGGTGTGCGTAATCATCAATGATGGTCACTCCACCGACTTCACCTTTGTATTCAAAACGGCGGTCTGTTCCGTGGAAGGAAGCAAGACCTGTCTGGATCGTCTCCGCAGGAACACCAAGAATATCGGCAACTGCGATTGCCGCAAGTGCGTTATATACGTTGTGCTCACCGCCGACTGCAAGAGCGAGATGTGCAACATTCTGTCCGTCTTTTACGACATCGAAAGAGGCATTGCCCTGTTCGTTATAAGTAATATTGGCTGCACTGTAATCCAGGGAAGCTTCTTTGCCAAAAGTGATAACACGACAGGAAAGATCGGAGGTGATCTCTTCAATTTTATCAATATCTCCGTTGATGACGAGAGTTCCGTTTTCTGGAAGAAGCTTAGCAAAAAGGTGGAAAGAATTACGGATATCGTCCAGGTCTTTAAAAAAGTCCAGGTGATCCGCATCCACATTCAGAATAATACCGATTTTCGGGAAAAAGTGCAGGAAACTGTTGGTATATTCGCATGCTTCCGTAATAAAAAGGTCAGGTCCGCCGACACGGATATTGCCTTCGATCGCTTTCAGGATACCGCCGACAGAGATTGTCGGATCCAGGTCTGCTGCAAGAGCGATATGAGAAAGCATAGAGGTTGTGGTTGTCTTACCGTGTGTACCGGATATAGCAACCGGTATCTTATAGTTAGTCATAAGCTGACCGAGTAATTCTGCTCTGGATAACATCGGAAGATTCTGACGCTTTGCTTCTGCAAATTCTTCGTTGTCTTCGTGGATCGCTGCGGTATAAACTACAAGGTCGATACCGTCTATAATATTGGAAGCTTTCTGACCGTAAAATACGGTTGCACCATTCTGAGACAGATGATCCGTAAGTGCCGATTCTTTGTTATCGGATCCGGATACTGTGAAGCCTTCTTCAAGAAGGATCTCAGCGAGTCCACTCATACTGATGCCGCCAATTCCGATGAAGTGGATATGGCAAGGCTGATTAAAATCAATTTTATACATAATGACACTTCCTGTTCTGTGAATTTGTTTCATAGTATTTGACTTACGTGCATAATTATAACATAGATAGGTCAAAAACCAAACCTTTTCTTTTTGTGATATTTCTATAAAAAAGATAGGTAAACAGAAATATTTTTGTAAAATATGTTCACTATATGTATGTAATATGTTATAATGAAAAAACCAGAATTACTGAGAAGGGGTGAAGACATGATAAAAAAGGAAATGATAGCAATGCTATTGGCAGGAGGACAGGGCAGCAGACTTGGCGTCCTGACTGCAAAAGTTGCTAAACCGGCTGTTGCATTTGGCGGCAAATACAGGATCATTGATTTTCCGCTGAGTAACTGTATCAACTCAGGAATCGATACAGTCGGTGTCCTGACCCAGTATCAACCACTCAGGCTTAATACACATATTGGAATTGGTATTCCGTGGGATCTGGACCGGAATATCGGAGGGGTGTCAATTCTTCCGCCGTATGAGAAGAGTACAAGCAGCGAATGGTATACAGGAACGGCGAATGCAATTTATCAGAATTTGGAGTATATGGAGACATTTAATCCGGATTATGTACTGATCTTATCAGGAGATCATATTTACAAGATGGATTACGAGGTCATGTTGGATTTTCACAAGGAGAATCATGCAGATGTGACGATCGCGGCAATGCCGGTTCCGATCGAAGAAGCAAGTCGTTTCGGAATCGTAATTACCGATGAAGACAAGAGAATCACCGAGTTTGAGGAGAAGCCGGCGAATCCGCGGAGCAATCTTGCGTCCATGGGAATTTATATTTTCAGCTGGCCGGTGCTCAAAGAGGCACTGATCAAGATGAAAGATCAGCCGGGATGTGATTTCGGAAAGCATATCATTCCGTACTGTCATGAAAAGAAGCAGAGACTGTTTGCATATGAATATAATGGTTACTGGAAGGATGTCGGTACATTGAGTTCTTACTGGGAAGCTAATATGGAACTGATCGACATTATTCCTGAATTTAATCTTTATGAGGAATTCTGGAAAATTTATACGAATAATTCAATTATACCGCCACAGTATATCTCAAAAGAAGCTGTGATCGACAGAAGCATCATTGGCGACGGAGCTGAGATATACGGCGAGATACATAACTGTGTGATCGGCGCAGGTGTTGTTGTTGGACAAGGCTGCGTGATCCGGGATTCGATCATCATGCAGGATGTTGCGATAGGAAATGACTGTGTGATCGACAAAGCGATCATTGCGGAGAATGTTAAGGTTGGAGATAATGTAACCCTTGGAATCGGCAATGAAGCACCGAACAAGCTCAGGTCTGATATCTACAATTCCGGACTGGTTACGATCGGTGAGAATTCTGTGATTCCAGCAGGAGTACAGATTGGAAAGAATACTGCGATCAGCGGTATTACCGTGAAGGAGGATTATGTACAGGGTGCTCTTGAAAGCGGCGGAGTATTGATAAAGGCGGGTGACAGATCATGAGAGCAGTTGGAATCATTTTAGCAGGCGGTAACAACAACAAGATGCGGGAGCTTACACAGAGGCGTGCAGTGGCAGCGATGCCGATCGCAGGAAGCTACCGGGCAATTGATTTTGCACTCAGCAATATGTCCAATTCGCACATTCAGAAGGTAGCAGTGCTTACTCAGTATAATGCACGTTCACTGAATGAACATCTGAATTCTTCCAAGTGGTGGGATTTCGGACGTAAGCAGGGTGGTCTTTATGTATTTACACCGACGATCACCGCAGACAATGGCTACTGGTATCGTGGAACGGCAGATGCGATCTATCAGAACCTGGATTTCCTGAAGAGGTGCCATGAACCTTATGTGATCATCACATCCGGTGATGCGGTTTACAAGATGGATTATAACAAAGTACTGGAATACCACATTGCCAAGAAAGCAGATATCACTGTGGTATGCCGGGATCTGGATCAGGGCGAGGATGCAACCCGTTTTGGCATCCTGAAGATGAATGAGAATATGCGGATCGAAGATTTTGAGGAAAAACCGATGGTGGCAAATTCCAACACGATTTCCACAGGAATCTATATCATCCGCAGACGTCAGCTGATCGATCTGATCGAGCATTCAGCTGAGGAAGACAGATATGATTTTGTAACGGATATCCTGATCAGATACAAGAATCTGAAAAAGATATACGGTTATAAGATAAAAGACTACTGGAGCAATATTTCCACGGTCGATGCCTATTATAAGACAAACATGGATTTCCTCAAACCGGAAGTCCGGAACTATTTCTTTAAGCAGCTTCCAAGTATTTATTCCAAGGTGACAGATCTGCCTCCGGCAAAATATAATCCGGGTGCGGTCGTTAAGAACAGCCTTGTGGCAAGCGGAAGCATTATCAACGGAACCGTTGAGAATTCGGTTCTGTTTAAAAAAGTGTTTGTTGGAAATAATTGTGTGATCAAAAACTCAATTATTTTAAATGATGTGTATCTTGGGGACAATACTTACATTGAGAACTGTATTGTAGAGAGCAGGGATACGATCCGTGCCAATACACGGCATGTTGGTGAAGATGGCGTGAAAGTAGTAATAGAAAAGAACGAAAGGTACGCATTATAAAAACTGAGGGGGACTTGTAAGAGTCCGGATCAGAAGGCATGCCGGTCAAATAAAGGAAAAGGAGCGGACCGGTATGTGCGTTACTGGAGAAAGGGGCTAGAAAGTTATGCAGATTACAGATGTACGCGTGCGCAAAGTAGCAAAAGAAGGAAAATTAAAGGCAGTAGTATCAATTACAATGGACGAAGAATTTGTTGTTCACGATATTAAAGTCATTGAAGGGGAAAAAGGACTTTTCATTGCAATGCCGAGTAAGAGAGCACTGGATGGGGAATATCGTGATATTGCGCATCCAATCAATTCCGGTACAAGAGACAGAATCCAGAAGATCATTCTGGACAAGTATGCGGAAGTACTGGAAGAGACTGACGACGCGGAAACTGCAGAAATCTAAGTACAGAAAAATACTGAAAACAAAAATCCCGGAGACTGGAAGTAAAACCAGTTCTCCGGGATTTTTATATTTTGAGAAATGATATTTCTACGACGGTCAATCGCGCATAAACTGATCGATCACATAGAGAACTCCGTCATCATCATTTGATTTTGTGATAAAATCTGCTTTTTCACGGACCAGTGGCTGTGCATTTTCCATTGCCACTCCAAGACCTGCGGTTTCGATCATAGTCAGGTCGTTGTATCCGTCACCGCAGCAGATCATTTCATCAGCAGTCAGACCGATGCTGGTAAGAAGCTTCAGAAGAGAGGCGGCTTTGTCTACATTCTTTGGAACAATTTCGAGGAAAAATGGATCCGAACAGTAAACATCGATATAACCATGGAAATGAGCGGACATTTCCTCTTTAGCAGCAGCGATGCTGTCTGGTTCTCCGGTCAGGAGAAATTTATTGTTTGGAAATGTGGATACTTTCTCGCAGAAATTATCAATTTGTACAATTGGTAAATGGTTGATCCGGGATTCTAATTCGGAATATTTTGTCGGGGTAAATCCGGACAGAAGCTGTCCATCCTCATAAGCCAGAATATCAACCGGGTAGTTGGAAGCGATTCGGTAGATATCCGGGATCACGTCCTGCGGAAGTGTTTTGTTGTAAATAACCTGGCCGGTGCGGCAGTCAGTGATCCGTGCTCCGTTGAAGGACAGGATATAGCTTCCGTAACGTTCCAGATGGAGCTGCCTGGCAAGGGGAACCACGCCGTATGTAGGGCGACCGCTTGCAAGAACAACTTTTTTTCCGGCTTCCTGGATCTCGATCAGAGCCTTTAACGTTGGTGGAGTGATTTCTTTCCTGGAGTTGGTAAGTGTTCCGTCCAGGTCAAGAACAAGTATCTGATATTTCATGTCTTACCTCTCTTAAAACTTCATCTGTCTGAGTACATCAATGATCTCAGGAAATTCCATACCGTGGGAAGCTTTGACAAGAATGGTATCATCTTTTTTGACAACATTCCGAATTTTTCCCAGGAAGTCCTGTTTGGTTTTAAAGTAAAGTACGGCACTTCTCTTTGCACAGGCTTTTGCACCTTCATATGCGTGGTGGGAAAGTTCTCCGATACAGCAGATCACATCAATGCCGATCTCGGCAGCATGTGCGCCGGTATTGTAGTGAAGTTCATTCTCCTTATCACCAAGCTCATACATATCGCCCATTACAGCTACGGTTCTTCCTGTTGCGGTAGAAAGTACATCCAGAGAAGATTTCATGGAAACCGGATTAGCGTTGTAGCAATCATCGATGATCAAAAGAGATCCTGTGTCGATCAGATTGGTACGTCCGGCAATCGTCTTCAGGGAAGAGATCCCGGTCTGGATTTCCTCCAGAGTAAGTCCAAGCTTCATGCCGACACATGCTCCGGCGAGAGCATTATAAACCATGTGATTTCCAGGTGCCGGGATATGTACGTTGATTTCACCAAGTGGAAGGTGGAGTACAGCGTCAGTTCCGCGAAGTCCCTGACTTACGATTCCGTCTGCATAGGCATCCAGCTGGTCTGAAAGACCGAAGAAAACAGGCTTTTTCCCTTGTACCTCTGCGACTGTGGAAAGTTTGTCGTCATCTCCGTTTAAGATGACAGAAGCATTTGGACGCAGATGATCAAAAACTTCGGTTTTGGCTTTTAAGATTCCGTCGCGGCTTCCGAGATTTTCCATGTGTGCAAGACCGATGTTGGTGATTACACAGATATCCGGCTGGCTGATGGATGCAAGTTCATGCATCTCTCCGAAATGGTCAATTCCCATCTCCAGGACAGCGACTTCATGTTCTTCGGTAAGATTGAAGATGGTAAGCGGAAGTCCGATTCCGTTGTTAAAGTTTCCCTCTGTCTTAAGAACATTGTATTTCCGGGAAAGGACAGAGGCAATCGTTTCTTTGGTGCTGGTCTTGCCAACACTTCCGGTGATGCCGACAACCTTGATGTCAAGCTGCATGCGGTAAAACGCTGCGATATCACGAAGTGCTTTTTCACAGGATTCTACATGAATGCAGGGACAGGTAAGGGAAGAAGGATCTTCTTCTGTAAGAGTAGCAAGTGCACCCTGTTCCATAACCTGTGGGATAAAGGTGTGGCCGTCTACACGGGCTCCTTTGAGTGGGACAAAAAGAAATCCCGGTGCTGCTTTCCGGCTGTCGATTGCAACGCCGGTAATCTCTTTTTCAAGAAAACTGCTGTCACCATGGAAGGTTCCATGGCAGGCAGCGGTTATATTTTTTAATGTCATATTTTTCATCGGTAATACCTCTTTTCAAATTGTGACCTAGTCATCAGCACTCATGCGGTCAAGAAGCTGTTTCTTTACTTCATAAAGTCTTGGAGACAGATCGATATACATCTGGTGAGGATTGAAGAGTCGTTTGGATTCATCCCACAGGGTATCTTTTTCCTGACGGCAGTAAGCGGCAATCTCTTTGACAGACGGGGAAGTGTAGACACATTCACCGTTGATGAAGATTGGCTGCATCATTTCGCGGACGGTATAGGTTCCGGCTTTCATCTTTGTCTTTTTCCATGTCTCGCTTGGATCAAAGAGGAGAAGATCTTCCTCCGGATTGATTTCTTCGTCTACAAAGCAGATATAATCAGCTTTCATCTTGCCGGTTTCTTTTTCGTAAATACGGTAAACCGTCTTGTTGCCCGGATTGGTGATCTTTTCTGTGTTCTCAGAAAGTTTGATTTTAGGTTCGAACTCACCATTCTTATTCTGGATGGCAGCGAGCTTATATACACCACCGAATGAAGGACAGTCTTTGGAGGTGATCAGATTGGTTCCGACACCCCATGAATCGATCGCTGCGCCCTGCATCTTGAGGTCGTGGATCAGATATTCATCAAGGTCGTTGGATGCGCAGATCGTTGCTTCTTCAAAGCCGGCCTCATCCAGCATTTTACGTGCTTTTTTGGACAGGTAGGCAAGATCGCCGCTGTCAAGACGGATACCAAGCTTTCTCGGGCTGATGCCGGCATCTTTCATCTCCTGGAAGACACGGATCGCATTCGGCACACCGGATTTTAAGGTGTCGTAAGTATCGACAAGAAGGGTACATCCTTCAGGATAAAGATCTGCATAGGCTTTAAATGCGGTATATTCATCCGGGAAACTCATGATCCAGCTGTGTGCATGGGTTCCCATAACTGGAACGTCAAAAAGCTTGCCGGTAAGTACGCAGGAGGTTCCCACGCAGCCGGCGATCACGGCAGCACGTGCGCCGTATAATCCGGCATCCGGTCCCTGGGCACGGCGAAGCCCGAATTCCATAACACCGGTATCACCGGCAGCGTATACGATACGGGAAGACTTGGTTGCGATCAGACACTGGTGGTTCAGAATGTTCAGGATTGCGGTTTCCACAAGCTGAGCTTCCATGATCGGGGCAACGACTTTGAGGATCGGCTCCTTTGGGAAGATCAGGCTTCCTTCCGGAATTGCGTAAATGCTTCCGGTAAAGTGATAGCCGCTCAGATACTGAAGAAAATCTTCAGAAAAAATGTGGAGACTGCGAAGGTAATCCACATCATCATAGCTGAAGTTCAGATTTTTCACGTACTCAATAACCTGTTCAAGTCCGGCTGCGATTGCATAACCGGAAGAAAATGGGTTGGAACGGTAAAATACATCAAAAATTACGGTAGGATTGTCCTGCTTATCGTAATAACCCTGCATCATAGTCAGTTCGTATAAGTCTGTAAGTAATGTTAAATTTTTAGAATGCATAATCGTACCTCTTTTCTGTTATAGGTTTAGATCAGACTGGCGTTTTTCTTAATTGTGTCCTGAATAAGATCATGACAGTAGATTCCAAGATGTTTTCTTGTCTCTTTGTCCAGTTCTTTTGGATAGATTGGTTTGCCGTATTCGATGACGACATGTACTTTTTTTACACGTGGGAAATGTGCTTCAAAAATGTCAGCAGTATTGTTCATGCTGATCGGAATGATCGCACACCCGGTCTTTTCGGCAATTTTAAGTGCACCGTCACGGAATGGAAGCATAGAAAGCTCTTCGCCATTGTTGCGGGTTCCTTCCGGGAAAATGCAGATGGAAATGCCATTTTTTACATAATCAATTGCCTGAAGGATCGTCTTCAGACCTTCTCTCATATTGTCTCTGTCAAGGAAGAGACAGTACAGATTCTTCATCCATGTGGAAAGAAGCGGAATCTTTTCCATTTCTTTTTTGGCAACATAACCGGTCAGACGCCTGCACCGGCTGTAAGTAAGGAGAATATCAAAATAACTGCGGTGGTTGCCGATAAAGAGTACCGGTTCATCCGGAACATTTTCTTCACCGATCACGGTTGTCGTGACACCGGTCATCTTAAGAATCACTTTAAAGCCCCACTGAACGATGCGCAGAGAACTGATATCTTTGGCTCTGCGATTGAATTTACCAATGATCCATTCCACCAGAAAAACCGGAATGGACAGGATCAGGTAAAGAATTAAAAAGACTGCGATACAGATAAATCGTATCATTACCCCAAAATCCTCTCTTTCATTGTATAAAGTAACATACTTTTCTTCGATTATACTATTCGAGGCATGAAAATACAAGGAAGATAATATGATAATAAAGAGACAAAAAAATGGAAAAGTTTGTGAATAATTATGAGAATAAAATGCCGTGTGACAGGGGTGATCTGGATGCTGATTTTCCTTGGCGGCTGTCAGGTCATGGAAAAAGAGGAAGCGGGTGGAGAAATGCTGGAATATTCCATTGTGGATGAGAAAAAAGTTCCGGTGGAAATGATCGAACGCATTGCCGGGATGGAAGAAACCCCATTTCAGATCATGTATGTGCAAGGAGACCGGCTGTATGTCGGACAGGGGTATGGGAGACAGGAAATGGAGGGATATGCGATCCGGGTTGATGGCTGTACGGAAGAAAAAGATGTGATCTGTGTACAGACAACACTTCTGGGACCGGGAAGTGACGAGACAGAAAAAGATGGGGAGGAGATGGGAAATATCTGTATGCGGGAAGATGGATTTTCCCAATACCCATATGTTGTCCTGGAAATGGCAAAAAGCGAAAAACCGGTGATATTTGAGTAGGAGGCTGACTATGGAACTGATAAGAAAACAGGTACGCATGAATCAGATGGGCAAAACAGTGACGGATCAGTTTATGATCGGTGGGGATTATAATGTACCAGATGCGAAAAGTGACGTGGGAAGAGTGCTTTCCGGTGAGGGAAGTCTGCGGATTGAAGAGACAAGAAGAGTGGAAAATTATCTCCGTGTGACGGGAAAACTGAATTTTAAAGTTTTGTATGTGACAGATTCGGGAGATCCGCGTCCCGGAGCTTTGGAGGGAATGATTCCGTTTGAGGAAATGGTCTACATGGAGGAAGAGAACGGAGAAGGCGAAGACATTGTGCAAGTTCAGCGGGTGGAATGCGGGGTATCACTGATCCATTCGAGAAAGCTTGCGGTAAAAGCGCTTGCGGAAATGACGGTACATACAGAGCAGATCACAGAAAAACAGGTGACACTTGATGTGGATGGGGAAGAGGGAATCTATCTGAAAAAATGTCCGGTGGAGCTGCTGCAACTGTTTACCGCGAAGAGAGACATTTACAGGATCAAAGAGGAGATTAAGATACCGGGGACCAAAGAGAATATCGGAACGCTCTTGTGGACAGAGGTAAGCTCCCGGAAAATGGATACCAGACTTGTGCAGGATGCTATGCTGATAAATGGAGAATTACAGATCTTTGTTCTCTATGAATCCCAGGAGGGCAAGACAGACTGGGTGGAGCAGACGGTTCCTTATGAGGGGCGGATCGAGTGTGCCGGCGCAGAAGAAGGTATGTATCATCATGTCTATGACCGGCTGGATGATATCAGTGTGGAAGTGCGGATGGATGAGGACGGTGAGATGCGTGCGCTTGGCATTGAAGCGGCACTTCAGGTTCGTCTTTTTGTCTATGGGGAAGAAAAGCTGGAGATTTTAGAGGATGCGTATTCCCTTGATAAAAAATGTGTTTTGGAGACAGAAGAAGTTGTTGTTGAGGAGCTTCTGATGCAGAATCATTCAAAAAGTAAGATCACAGAACGATTAAGTCTGCCGGAGCTGAAAGATGAGATCCTTCAGGTGTGCCACAGCAGCGCAGATCTGCAGATAGAAAAAATGGAAGTGCAGGATGGAGGAATTCTGGCAGAGGGGATTCTAAATGTCAGCTTTCTGTATGTAAAGGCAAACGATGAAGTACCATTTGGTGTGTGGAAGGGGATGGTTCCGTTCTCGGCAATGCTTGAATGCCGGGAAGGAAGTAGCGATATGAAATATGACGTCACATATGCAGTGGAGCAGCTTGCGGTAGATCTTGCCGGAAATGATGAAGTAGAGATCAAAGCGGTCGTGGCGTTCAGAAGCTTCATGCGAAAAGCGGAAAAAATACAGATGGTGACAGAGGCTGCACTTGTGGATTATGAGAAAGAAGAGCGGATGAATCAGCCGGGAATTGTGGGATATATCGTAAAAGACGGAGATGATCTGTGGAGCCTGGCAAAGAAATATTCGACCACAGAAGAAAGCATTCTGCTTAATAATGAATTATTATCAAAAGAATTGAAAACGGGTGATAAAATATTGATTTTTCGGGAGAGTTTGAGTATACTATAGTAATGAAATGATGTATACAAGATACAAAAAAAGGTCGAAAAAATACAATAAGGAGATACACGCATGGATAAACTGGAGTTAAAAGCACTTGGGAAGATCAATCTTGGACTTGATGTGCTGGGGCGGCGGGAGAATGGTTATCACGATGTGCGCATGGTCATGCAGACGCTGTATCTGTATGATAATGTGACGCTGCAAAAGAAGTCGGCCCCAGGTATCGAGATCGATTCAAATCTTTTTTATCTGCCGAATGATGGGGACAATATTGCATGGAAAGCGGCAAAGCTTCTGATCGATGAATTTGATATCAAAGACGGGATCAGAATCCATCTGGACAAGCATATACCGGTTGCAGCGGGAATGGCAGGCGGAAGTTCCAATGCTGCGGCAGTGCTTTACGGAATGAACCAGATGTTCCGGTTGGGACTTTCTCAAAAAGAGCTGATGGAAAGAGGCGTGAAGCTTGGGGCGGATGTTCCTTACTGCATTATGCGCGGAACGGTACTAGCAGAAGGAATCGGGGAAAAACTGACGCCGCTTCCTCCGATGCCGAAATGTCAGATTCTGATCGCCAAGCCGCCGATCAGTGTATCGACAAAGATGGTTTATGAAAAGCTGGATTCCTGTGAAATCAAGGAGCATCCGGATATAGATGGTATCCTGGACGGATTGAAGAACCAGGATCTTGAGCAAGTGGCAGCATCCTTGGGTAATGTGCTGGAAAAGGTTACGGTTGAAGCATATCCGGTCATTGCACAGATCAAAGAATGTATGATGGAAGCAGGTGCTCTTGGGGCGATGATGAGTGGAAGCGGTCCGACTGTATTTGGAATTTTCAGGGATCGCAGGACAGCGAAGGAAGCATTTACAAAAGTAAAAGCACAGAATCTGGCAAAACAGATTTATCTTGCAAATGTGCATAACGTCAGGAGGAGATAAGAATGGATATGGATTTTGAAGTAAATATGAATGAATACCTGCCGTTGAGAGATGTTGTGTTCAATATACTTCGGAAGGCAATTTTAAGAGGAGAACTGAAGCCGGGAGAACGGCTGATGGAGATCCAGCTTGCCAACAAGCTTGGAGTAAGCCGCACCCCGATCCGTGAAGCAATCCGTAAACTGGAGCTGGAAGGTCTGGTTCTGATGATTCCGCGAAAAGGGGCAGAAGTGGCACAGATCACAGAAAAGAATATGCAGGATGTGCTGGAAGTCAGAAAGGCACTGGAAGAGCTTTCCGTACAGCTTGCGTGTGAACGGATCACGCCGGAGCAGGTTGAAGAAATGAAGATGGCAGCTGAAGATTTCCGTAAAGTCTTAAAGAGTGGTGATGTGACGAAGATCGCTGAAGCAGATGTAAAATTCCATGATATTATCTTTGCCGCAACCAATAACCAGAGACTGATCACGCTGCTGAATAACCTGCGGGAACAGATGTACCGGTTCCGTGTAGAATACCTGAAGCAGAAGGAATGTTATCCACAGCTCCTGGAAGAACATGATAAGCTGATCGCACTGATTTCGGGTGGAGAGGTTGAAGAGGCATGTGAGCTCATGGGATGTCATATTGACAATCAGGCCTCTACAGTATCGGATGTTATCCGGAGAGATCAGGTAGAATATCACAGATAAAAATGTATAGTTTTCCATATGTTGTCAATACTCCTGGTATCAAAGACAGGAGGTACATACGAAAATGAAAAAAATAAAAGCAGTGGTGCTGGTACTGATCATGCTTCTGTGTGGTGCGGCATTTGCAAGGGGAATGCAGGTGGAAGCGAAGGCGAATGCAGTGCAGGAAAAGTTATCCGGTGAGGTGTTCCGTTTTCATGTGCTTGCCAACAGTGACAGCAAAGAAGACCAGGAACTTAAGATGAAGGTGAAAGAGGCTGTTGTAGATTATATGTGTGAGAATCTTTCGAATGCAGGGAATGCAGCGGAGGCGAAAGCATGGGCGATCCGCCACAAAGAAGAACTGATCCGGACGGCCAGGGAAGTCTTGCAGGAAGAAGGATGTAACGATCAGATAACAGCTGAGGTCGTGCGGTGTGAATTTCCGGACAAAACTTACGGAGACATCACCTTCCCCGCAGGCTGGTACGATGCACTCCGGATCAAGATCGGAAAGGCACAGGGGCACAACTGGTGGTGTGTTCTTTATCCGAATCTCTGTTTTATGGATTCGGTCCATGCAATTGTTCCCAAAGAAGGGAAGGAAGAGCTGCGGAGTGTGCTGACGGATGAAGAGTATGCGATGATCGTAAAAGGCACACCGGTAAAAATCAAATGGTTTTTCTTGCAATTGACGGAGTAAATGTGTAGAATATACTTCAACGAAGATGGCAGGAAAATTTGTTTCGCCTAAGGCAAAGGAAAGTTTAATGACGGATATACTTGTAAAATTATTTGTAAAAGATTATAAAGATGTAGAAAAGGTGTCTGTCCGTACAGCATATGGAGTGCTGGCAAGCGGAGTAGGCATCTTTTGTAATGTTCTGCTGACGATTGCGAAGATGGTGATAGGAATCCTTCTTCACAGTGTGTCTGTTACTGCAGATGCATTTAACAACTTATCGGATGCGGGTTCTTCGATCATTGGAATGATCGGAGTGAAGATGGCAGAAAAACCGGCAGACAAGGAGCATCCTTTTGGACATGGCAGGCTGGAATACATAGCGGCACTGATCGTATCCTTTCTGGTGATCGAAGTTGGATTTACCTTTTTCAAAAATGCGATCGTGAAGATCCGGGAGCCGGAAGAATTAAAATTCAGTCTGGTGTCGATCCTGATCCTGGTGTTGTCCATAGGTGTGAAGCTGTGGCTTGCGATGTTTAACCGGAAACTTGGTGAAAAGATTTCTTCCCAGGTGATGATGGCGACGGCAGCAGATGCACTTGGAGATGTGATCACGACAGCAGCGACGATCCTGTCGGTTGTATTCTGGCGGATCACAGGGATCAATATCGATGGCTTTGTCGGACTTGGTGTTTCACTGGTCGTTATGTGGGCCGGATTTGGGATTGCGAAGGATACGCTTGAGCCGCTGATCGGAATTCCGGCGACATGGGAAGATTATGAGAAGATCAAGCATTTTGTGGAAAAATATGCTGGAATCGAGGGCAGCCATGATCTGGTGATCCATAATTACGGACCGGGAAGAAGTATGGCGATCATTCATGCAGAGGTTCCGAATGATGTCCCGATTGATGTATCCCATGAGATCATTGACCGGATTGAGAGAGAGGCAATGGAACAACTGGGGATCTCGCTGACAATTCATATGGATCCGGTAGAGACTCGTAATGAAGAAGTACTTCATGCAAAACATGAGACAGAAAAAGCTGTGGAAGCATTGGATCCGAGATGCAGTATCCATGATTTCCGCATGGTGAATGGAGAAAAACAGATCAATCTCATTTTTGATTTTGTCATTCCGAGAGAGTATTCTGAGGAAAAAGGGAATGAACTGACACTGACTTTGATGGACCGACTGCAGCATCATAACCCAAAGTATCAGTGTGTTATCACATTAGACAGAAGTTATGTGGAAGAACAGAGGTAAAAGAGATGTATACATTTGAAAGCAGAGTACGATTCAGTGAAGCAGACCATACGGAGCTTCTGACATTACCGGGGCTTGTTAATTATTTTCAGGACTGTAGTACTTTTCAGTCTGAGGATATCGGATATGGCGTGGAATCACTGAAAAAAAGCGGGCAGGCATGGATTCTTTCCGCATGGCAGATTGTAGTAAACCGTTATCCGAAGCTCGGGGAATATATCAGGGTGTCCACCTGGGCAACGGATTTTACCGGACTTTTCGGACTTCGTAATTTTAAGATGGAGGATGAAGCAGGCGAGATGACAGCCTGGGCCAATTCGGTCTGGGTATATATGGATATGAAAAAAGGAAGACCATGCAGACCGGCGAAAGAAGAGGTCGAGGCTTATCGACCGGAAGCACCACTGGATGTAGAGTTTGCGCCGCGTAAGATCGTGCTTCCAAAAGAACTGGAAGATGGAGAAAGTTTTCCGGTAAGACGTCATCAGATCGACACAAACGAGCATGTCAATAACTGCCAGTATATTCAGATGGCAATTGATGTGGTGCCGGAATGTGAGCGTGCCGGACAGATCCGGGTAGAATATAAAAAATCCGCAGTTATGGGTGATATTATTTATCCAAAGATGGCGGTAGAGGAACAGCGAAAAATAGTGGAACTTTGTGATGCGGAGGGAACTCCGTATGCGGTAGTAGAATTCAAGGAGAAATAAGAGATGGAATTAGGAAAAAAACAGATGCTTACGGTAGTAAAGATAGTTGATTTCGGAGTATATCTGGGAGATGACAGAGAAAAGGTTCTTCTTCCGAAGAAGCAGGTTCCGGCAGGAATCGAACCGGGCGATCCGATTGAGGTGTTTTTGTATAAGGATTCTTCTGACCGTCTGATCGCAACGGTAAATGAACCGAAGCTTACACTGGGGGAAAGTGCAATCCTGAAGGTAGCGCAGGTTGGCAAATTCGGTGCCTTCCTGGACTGGGGACTGGAAAAGGATCTGTTCCTACCATTTAAGGAGCAGACTTATAAGGTGAAACCGGGGGATGAATGTCTGGTAGGACTTTATATTGATAAGAGCCAGAGACTCTGTGCGACCATGAAGGTATATGAGTATCTGACCAGTGATTCTCCTTATCAGAAGGATGATCAGGTAGAGGGAATCGTTTACGAAGTGAGTGATAATTTTGGGGCTTTCGTTGCAGTGGACGGAAAATATTCTGCGCTTGTGCCAAAGAGAGAAGCACCGAAAAGTCTAAGACCGGGAATGAAGATCCATGCGAGAGTGACAGAAGTAAAACCGGATGGAAAGATGAATTTAAGTGTCCGTGAGAAAGCATTTATCCAGATGGATAAGGATGCGCTTCTGGTACTGGCGCGTCTGGAAGAAAAGGGCGGAGTCCTTCCGTTTAACGATAAAGCAGATGCGGAGGTGATCCGTGCGGAGTTTGATCTGAGCAAGAATGCATTCAAGCGTGCAGTCGGACATCTGTATAAAGAGCGTAAGATCGAGATCCGTAAGGACAGTATTGTTTTGAAATAGACATTGTGATTATGCACAAAAAACAGACTGTTAAATTGTTCACAATGCCCAAAACGCTGATTTGAAAAAAAACCCTTGATTTTCAAAAAAAAATTGTATATATTGAGGGTGTAAAAGATAGGAAGAGATAAAAGAAAAGGAGTGTACATCATGAAGGTACAGAATATTACAAACATTGATAAGTTTTTTGAAGTAGTAGACAGCTGCAAAGGAAAAGTAGAACTTGTAACAGGAGAAGGCGACAGACTGAATCTGAAATCTAAACTTTCTCAGTATGTTTCTATGGCAAATATTTTCTCTAACGGAGAGATTCCGGAACTGGAAATCATTGCATACGAAAAAGAAGACATCGATAAACTGGTTAACTTCATGATCAATGGCTAATTTATATAAATACCAGGAATAGTGAGAAGCAGGAATCAAAGTGATTTGGTTCCTGCTTTTTTGTGTATACGATGAGCCAAGTGCAGATTTGTGCTTACACAAGGATCTGCATTTGGCGAATGTACATCATCGAGCTGTTAAGCGAGATGGTGTACAAAGTATACAAATCGAGTAGGAGTCAGCCTGCTCGATTGTGGAGAGAGACGGTCTGCGAGGGGGAGGTTGTGTGGCGGATTTAGAAAAAGAATAGGTGTGAAGTCCATTGCACAATAAGTGCCTTCACACCTATTCTTTTTCTAAATCCGCCCTCAAGACTTTGGGCGCAGACCTGGCGGCTGCTAAACATAAAAATTCAGGAAACTATAGAGAGATAGTTTCCTGGTATATGGGAGAGGGTATTTATATTGAGGGTGGGTTAGGTTAGTTTGCGCGTAATGATTCAATAAATGGTGTCAGGAGGGATTCGCCGTATTGAAGCAGGGAGAAGCTTCTCTGGGTGAGACACCAGGAGTAGGTGAGACCGATCTGGGCAGAGGTGATCATCTGGGAGAGCTCGACGTAGGAGTAGTCTGACTTTAGTTCTCCACATTTGATCCCGTCGAAAAGGATCTTGCGCAGAATCTTATAATAATTGCGATCCGGGTTTAAAATATGTCTGGTTCCGGTAGTAGCTACCTGAAGACCGTAGAGGGACGCAAAGAGATCCATATATGGTGAGTGCTCCAGGTTATTCAGCACAAAATGGTTGAAGGCGAGCAGCAGATCGGCGGCTGGAAGCGTCCGGTCACAGGTCTGAAGCCAGCTATCATAGTCACTGTCGTAGGAATAGGCGAGGCTGAAGAGAAGCTCGTCTTTTCCGCGAAAATGATGATAGAAGGTGCTGCGGGATTTGCCGGAAAGCTCAATGATCTGGGAAATCGTAGTTTCATCATAGCCCTGTTTTGTGAAAAGCTTCCATGCTGCATCCATGATGTCCTGTTTTGCATGTCGTTTGCCGTGCGTTGTCATAATTGATCGTTCCTGCCTTCTTAAAAGTATTGAAGCTATTGTAACACAGGGATGTGGAGAGTGCAATGTTTTGTTTCTGCATACATTTTATTGAAAATGTCCATATAAGGATAATATGGTTGACTTTATTTGAACACTTTAGTAGAATGAAGGATATAAAAAGCAGAACGTAGTTCGGAATACAGTATCTTTTTAGACCGTAGTACGAAAACGAACTACAGTGCTTTTGGAGGTGTAAGATGGAAAAATTAAAACTTGCAGCCGGCATGACAGGAGAACAGAAGCGTTATGCGGTTGAAGCGGCACTGCTTCTGGGATTTCAGACAGAGACAGCTACATTTCCGGTGATCACAGCGGACGGTGAGATTCCGGTGCCGAAGAATATGGAAGAGCTGAAAGCCCTGTGGAAAAAGAGTACAGGGGGAACACCGGAAGAGTACGAATCAGCATCAAAGCATACAGGTCCGATCTTTGATCTGGATTTCCGTAAGGAAAAAGGGCTGGAGACGATGCTTCAGAAAGGGGATTTCCTGAAAGACGAGAATCAGGATCTTCTTCCGGATGTGTTGGATGTGAAGATTGTACTTCCGGAGGATGCAGATGATACGATGCTCGTTGCAGCATGTAACCTGGCATGGCGTTTTGGTATGGAGACAACCGGATATAAAGGAAATATTACGGCAGATGCAGCTTATACAGGCAACCGGCTCGTTCTGGAAAAAGCAGAGCAGACAGAGCTTGTACGGGAAAAAGAAGGAGAAAGTGTAAAAGTATCTCTTCGCGGTGACGGAGAGGAACTAATCGCATTTACCTCCCGCCTCTGTATGGAATTTCCACAGATCAATGGTCAGAGAAGCTGGAAAGACCTGCTGATGGATATGGTGGATGACTTTGTACTGCGCGGCGCAGATGGACAGCTTGCAGCTTTGAAAGCGATGCAGAAAGAGCAGACAGGAGAATACGAAGTGTACGGATCTCCGCTCTGGAATGATACACAGAAAAAAGAAGCCGGGGATGCAAAGGTATATAATTACAAATCCGGACAGAAGATGTACGAGAAGGTGTATGAGCTTCCGTGGGAAGTGGAAGTGTTTGAAAAACTTCTGGAAGAAAAGGTTTATCCGCAGATCCGGAAGGGAAGCAAGGTAAAGATTACCGGTGCAGTAAGTGAAAATATAAAAGTACGCCAGAAGATAAAAGAAAAAATCGAAGACAGAATCCAGATGTTTGGTGCCGAGCCGGAGGATACATCCGTTATCTGTGCATACAAGCAGGGATATTCCTGGATCGTTGAAAAGATGCTTCCGGTGATGAAGGAAGCGCAGGCAGATCAGGTTGAGATTTATTTCAAACCGTTCCTGCCGGAAGGCCAGACAGACTGGCTGGATGAGAACGGTGCAACCCCGTCCTATCACAATCTGAATGCAGACACTCCGGACAAGTGGTATGATCTTCCGATCCGCTATCTGCAGGAACTGTATCCGGTAGAAGATATTCTGGTAAAAGAGCTTGGAATTGAAAGAGATAAAGTCATTTTCAAAGCTTATGAAGGCGAAGAAGATATCACTTATCTTTGCAAGGGGATCAAGGACGAAAAGGTCTGCTGTGAGGATACTTACAAAGCAGTCTGGTCGGAAAGACCATATATGGATGAATATCCGCAGATGGGAAAGGTTCATCCGGCAACCGGTTATGTAAAAGCAGAGATTGACGGACAGGAAGTATTTTATCAAACCGTCCGTACCGATATGGAAGAGATCTGGGATGTTTACCAGAAGGAAGTTCTTCCGGATTGCAGACGATATATTGAGGAAAAGACAGGCGGAAAGATTTCCGCAGACCTGCAGCCGTTCTTCCATGAACTGCGTCTGGACGTGACCGCAAGTGAACCGGACTATGCGACCGGATCAAGAGAGGATCTGATCTCTTCACTGGATGCTTTGCATGAAGATATGTATTTTGTCGGAAGCGACTATTTTAAAAATTACGGTGTGAAGAAAGCAGATGTCATGCTGGATGCGCCGGGACTGATCCTTCCGGTGATCCATGAAAAAGAAGGCAGACCGGTATTTAAGGTGACACTGACCGAGCCGTTAAAAGAAGAAGCATGCATTGTAAAAGATGGAAAAACGGTTCTTTTACAGAGAAAACGGGAAGAAGCAGATGCATGGATCCGTGCTATTTCATGGGAAAATGATAATTTTACTTTCCATATCCGCACAAATGGGGTACAATCTAATGTATTACACACTTACTCAACATTGTGGTCAAAGGGTGTACTAGCAGAGTGTGAAAGTGTTGCAGCAGGTACGAAGCTTTTGTTTGAAAGTGAGCAGGGCGAGATACAGTATGCAGCACTTACACCGGAAAGAGAAGAAAAACCAAAGACGAAACGGATTGAAGAGATTGACCTGCATGAGCATGAACTGATCGGATATGATACTTACCGTGAGATCATCGAAGAATTGAAGCAGGTTCCTGGAATCGAAGTGTTCCGGACTGCGGTATCTTATACAGGACGTGAACTCTATGCAGTATGGATCAAACCGGAATACGAAGGCTATCTGTCCATGACGAAGCGTATATCAAGAATTCCTGGCGAGATGATCAATGCAAGACATCATGCAAATGAAGTATCTTCGACAAATGCAGCATTTATCCTGATCAAGAAGCTGCTGACAGAAGATGTTTACAAAGATTTACCGGATAAACTGAATCTGGTGATCGTTCCGATGGAAAATGTGGATGGTGCGGCAATCCATTATGAATTGCAGAAAGAGCATCCAACCTGGAAATTCCATGTGGCAAGATTTAATTCGCTTGGAAAAGAGTTCTACTATGAACATTTCCAGCAGGATACGATCCACAGCGAGGCGATGGGATTAACCCGTATTTATGACCGGTATGTCCCGGATATGATCGTGGACAATCACGGAGTACCGAGCCATGAATGGGAGCAGCAGTTTTCAGGTTATACCTCCCCGTCTTACAAAGGCTTCTGGCTTCCGAGATCTCTGCTTTATGGTTATTTCTGGTATGTGACCAATCCAGAGTACAAGGACAATTACCCGGTCAATAAGGTAATGGAAGATGTGATTGCAGACAAGATTGCCGAGTATCCGGAGATGAGAGAATTGAACCGTGAATGGAGTGCTCAGTTTGAAAAATATGCACATGCATGGATGCCGAAATTGTTCCCGGCAAACTATTATAAAGAAATGATCAACTACTGGATCCCGTTCGCGGCAGATCCAAACCATCGTTATCCGTCGATCCGTTTTCCGTGGATCACAACGGTTGCTTATACCAGCGAGGTTGCAGATGAGACCGCACAGGGTGAATACCTGAATTTGTGTGCAAGGGCTCATGTGGCACATGACGAGGCGACTATCCGGATGTTGATGGAAGCAGTGCATGTGATGGACTGTCATCTGGAAGAGCAGGATGGACAGATTTTGACCAGTTACATAAGACAGCGCCCGATGATTGTCAAAGTGACTGGAAAAAATAAATAACTTTTTAATATTTTTCTAAAGGAGGAGTTAGGTATGGAACTCATCAAATTACTTGGCGTGTTGATCGTAATCGTTGGATTCGCGCTGAAACTGGATTCAATCCTCATTATTTTCCTGGCCCTTATCACGACAGGGATTGTTGGAGGACTTGGAGTGGGCGGACTTCTGGAAACAATCGGTACAAACTTTGTAGCGAACAGAAGTATGGCGATCTTTATCATGATCCTGCTGGTTACAGGTACACTGGAAAGAAACGGTCTGCGTGAAGCAGCCGCAAACCTGATCAGAAAGGTTAAGAGTGCGACAGCAGGTAAACTGGTTGCTGTATATGGTATTCTGAATGCACTGTTTGGAGCATTTAATGTCAGTTTCGGTGGTGTAGCCGGATTTATCCGTCCGGTACTTCTTCCGATGGAAGAAGGTGCGATCACCAACAAATTTGGCAAAGCAAATGAGGATCACGTGGACGAGGCAAAAGGACTTTCCGTTGCAATGCAGAACTTCACATGGTTCTTCTTCCAGGTACTGTTCGTAGGTGGAGCAGGTGGAATCCTCGTACAGACAACACTTGCTGGTCTTGGATATGAAGTAGAACTGATCGACCTTGCCGCAGTTGAAATCCCTGTAGCATTAGTCGCACTGGCTGTTTCTTGCATTTTTGTTATCGTGAAAGACAACCGACTGATGAAGAAATATTACGGGAAATCAGCAGATACTAAGAAGTAGAGGGAGGAAGACAGATGAGTAATTTAAAATTTATACAGATCGGTGATTCGTTTAATGCCAACGGACTGAATGTAGTATGGCTCATTATTGGACTGATCACAATTTATGCAGGAATCAAGAACCTTCTGGACAAAGAGAATCCGTCAAGAGTCGGAACCGCTGTTTTCTGGTGCTCTTTCGGTATCGTATGTGGATTCGGTACATGGCTGCCGGCAAAAGTTTCCGGTGCCCTTGTTCTGATCATGTGCCTGCCGCCGATCTTTAAGAAGGTTAAAATCGGCAAAGTCGATAATCCGACAAAAGAACATACAGAACAGCAGTTTAAGAAGATCGGTATGAAAATTTTCATCCCGGCATTCTCCGTAGCTGTATGCTCCCTGTTCTTTGCATTATTCAGTAACATGAGTTCAATGGTCGCAATCACACTTGGTGTCGTTGTTGCAATGATCTTACTGATTGCTTACGATTCAAAACAGAATAAACCGGTAGTATTCTTAAAGGATTCGGAAAGATTCCTCGGGATTACAGGACCACTCAGTATGCTTCCACAGTTACTCGGATGCCTTGGTGGTGTATTTACAGCAGCAGGAGTCGGCGATGTTGTCGCACAGCTTGTTGAAAAGATCGTTCCGAAGGGAAATGTAAACATTGGTATCATCGTATATGCGATCGGTATGGTACTCTTTACTATGATCATGGGAAATGCATTTGCAGCGATCACTGTTATGACCGTTGGTATCGGTGCACCATTCGTACTTGCTTACGGTGCCAATCCGGTGGTGATCGGTATGCTCGCACTTACATGTGGATACTGTGGAACTCTGCTTACACCGATGGCAGCGAACTTCAACATCCTGCCGGTTGCGATCCTGAACATGAAGGACCGCTGGGGCGCTATCAAAAATCAGGTTCTGGTTGCAATTATTATGCTTGTGTTCCAGATCTGTTATATGATAGTATTAAAGTAAATAAGACATAAGTAGCTAAGGTCATTATTTCACTGGAAAAGCAGAAAATAATGGCCTTAGAATTCGTAAGCTTATTCTAGTTTTTGGTATGGAGAAAGAAGAGGGACATATGACACCGAATATGGAACGGGGTGCCCGGATCATTATTCACGAATGGGTAAAAGTAAGGGCGTGGGACAAAGTACTGATCGTGACATCGAAGGAATATCTTGCAGAAGCAAAAGCAATGGAAAAAGAGGCTTCCGGAAAAGCACGGTCAGTGAATACACTGCTTGTCGAGAACAAGGGGCGCCATGTGGGAATCTTTTTTGATGATAATGAAGCAGTTTTTGATCCTTATACGGCAATTATCGCGGCGACAGAGTATTCGCTGGTGACAACGAAAGCCGCAAAGCGTGCGATACAAAGACACAAGAAATTTCTGTCCCTGCCACTGGCAACCAATGACGGAAGATCTTTTCTGGAATACGATTTCCTGACGATGGATACGAAGAAGAGCCGGCTGATGGCAAAGGCATTTATCAAATATCTCAAGTATTCAGAAAAAGTCCGTGTGACAACTCCGGCAGGAACGGATATGATGTTCTACAAAGTGGGCAGAGATCCGGGATTTTTTAACGGAGTTCTAAAGGATGGAAAGGGATATTCTTCTTCCAGTATTGAGGTCTATGTCCCGATCGAGGAGACAAAGACAGAAGGTGTGATGGTGCTTGACGGTTCTCTGGGATATATTGGTCGCGCAGAGGAACCGACAAGGATTTTATTTAAAGGCGGACGGATTACGGAGATTGAAGAGACTCCGACCGGTATTCGGTTGAAAAAATACATGGAAGATTATCAGGATTCCCGGATCTATATTGCGGGGGAACTCGGAATCGGGCTTAATTCATGCTCACAATGCCTTGGAAACTGCTATATTGAAGATGAATCTGCTTATGGGACATTCCATGTAGGACTTGGGCGTAATATTGCTCTTGGAGGTATTCAGAACGCCAAAGGGCATTTTGATCTGGTATGTATGGAACCGGATATCTACACGGACAACCGACAGATTATGCAGCAGGGGAAGGTTATTATCCCGGAGCCTGTGTTATACTAAGAGATATAAAGGAGGAAATTAACATGAAGGTTTTATTAACAGGATTTGATCCATTTGGAGGAGAAAGCGTAAACCCGGCATTCGAGGCAATCAAGCTTCTTCCGTCAACAATTGCGGGGGCAGAGATCGTATATGTAGAGATCCCTACAGAATTCAAGAAAAGTGCACCGGCAGTTGAAGCGGCAATCAAAGAACATAACCCGGATATAGTGATCAATGTAGGTCAGGCAGGCGGACGTTCCTGCGTCACTGTAGAAAAAGTAGGAATCAACCTTGCAGATGCCCGGATTCCGGACAATGCAGGTGACCAGCCACTTGATGAGCCACTTCAGGCAGATGGTCCAACCGGATACTTTGCAACAATTCCGGTAAATGCAATGGTTCAGAATGTACGTGCTCACGGACTTCCATGCCATGTATCTTTCACGGCAGGAACCTACGTATGCAACTGTGTAATGTACAATGTACTGCATATGTGTGCAACCAAATACACTAACATCCGTGCCGGATTTATCCATGTACCATATGCTTGCGATCAGGTTGTAGATAAGGCGAACGGAATGGCAAGTATGCCGCTTGAGACGATCGCAAAGTCTCTGGAATATTGTATTGAAGCTGTAGTGAATAATACAGAAGATGTAAAAGAGGCTATGGGAACTACCCACTAGTTTTATGAAAGAAAAAAGTACCGCTGTGTCAGAATGAAGCTGATGCGGCGGTTTTTTTGTAAAAATTCTATTGAAAATATAATTTCATGTTGCTTAATGAAAATGGACGTTCATTATATATTAAGAAATTCTATTATAAAGAAAAAGAATTGATTTGTCACGGGCAGGAATGTTATGTATAATATGCATAAAGAAAGTCGAAGCGGAAATAAGAAAAATGAACAATTTTATGAACGGAGAGAGCTTTTTCAAAAAACAAGTTGATTAAGAAGGTGAAGAAAAAAATCTAGTGGGGAAAAGATTATCGTAAAAATATGGATGGAAAACAATAACAGAGGCGAAGGAGAAGTGAAATGAGTAATTTAATGGGGATGCTGACGACTATCCAAAGTTATGTATGGGGACCTCCGACATTGTTGCTGCTGATCGGTACAGGACTTTACTTTACGATCAAATTGAGAGGACTGCAGATCGCAAAATTTCCATTTGCGGTAAAGACTATTTTTGAAAAAGAAAGTGGAACTGGGAGCGGAGAAGGAGATGTATCGGCATTTGCGACTCTATGTACAACGATGGCAGCAGACATAGGAACGGGAAGTATTGTTGGAGTTGCAACGGCGCTTCGAATTGGTGGACCGGGATCGTTATTCTGGATGTGGATTTCAGCCATACTTGGTATGGTGACGAAATATTCAGAAAGTCTTTTAGCGGTAAAATACCGAGTGACGGACGAGAATAACCAGATGGCCGGCGGACCGATGTTTTATATCCAAAATGGTATGGGAGAGAGGTTTATCTGGCTTGCAAAAATCTTTTCTGTGTTTGGCATATGTACAGCATTATTTGGCTGCGGAACGTTTCCGCAGGTAAATGCGATCACAGAATCTGTCAATGTGACATTCCATATACCGATCATTGTAGCAGGAGTCATCATAACAGTGCTTACTGCGGTTGTAACGATCGGAGGAATTAAAAGTATTTCAAAGGTTGCTGAAATTGTAGTGCCGATCATGGCACTTACTTTTCTCGGAGGCTCGGTAGTGGCGCTGGTGATCAACCGGGCTGCAGTACCGAATGCTTTTAAGACCATTTTTACCTGTGCATTTGCAAAAGAATCGGTAATCGGAGGAACTGCAGGAACAGGTGTCATCACGTTTATGACGGTTATGAGAACCGGAATTGCCAGAGGTGTCTATACAAATGAGGCAGGACTTGGAAGTTCACCGATCGTTGCAGCGGCAGCGAAGACGAATTCCGGTGTAAGACAGGGCCTTCTTTCCATGACAAGTGTGTTTGTTACTACGATTCTGACCTGTTCCATGACAGGACTAGTTATCATCAGCAGCGGGTTGATGGACAGTTCGGATATGAACGGAAGCACGCTTGTTACAGCTGCATATAACATGTGTCTGCCGCACAATATAGGCATGTATCTGATCGCAGTAGGAATCATGTTCTTTGCATTTACCACCATTCTGGGATGGAATTATTACGGAGAACGCTGCCTGGTTTATCTGACCGGCACAACAAAATGGATCAAACCATATAAGATCATCTACATTGCAGCGATTGCACTGGCACCGTTTTTATCGCTGGAACCAATCTGGCTTCTTGCAGATATCACGAATGCGCTGATGATCATTCCAAACCTGATCGCAATCATTGCACTTAGAAAAGTGATCATTGGGGAAACAAAACTGTATTTTTCAAAACAAAATGAAGAAAAAATGTCTGCTGCGGTAAAAGCAGTGGAGTAAGAAAAGAAACCACCGCATTGGAAATGAGATCTGATGCGGCGGTATTTTTGCGTTAGAGGATAAATAAGGTTGTGACACCAACGCCCCAAAAAGAAAGTTAACAGGTTTACACTCCCAGAAAATCATTCGATACCGTTGAACAGGCGGATTTCCAAATATATATACTCCGGTTCCCTTCGAGGCAATGGAGATGAAACCCAGGAATCGTGGAAGCCTTTGCTGAACACGATTCCCGCTTTCAGGGGTTCATCGGAATGTTTTGCCGAGGGGAACCGGAGTATATATATTTGGAAATCCGCCGTCCACCAACCTATAAAATTTTCCCACACCAGTTGGAAATCCCCCTCATTTCTGCTAAAATGGAACACAGAGAAAAGGAGCGAACACAATATGAATTTTGCGCATTTGCACGTCCACACGGAATACAGCCTTCTGGACGGTTCGAATAAAATTAAAGAATATGTTGCCAGAGTCAAAGAACTGGGGATGACAGCGGCTGCGATCACAGACCACGGTGTCATGTATGGCGTCATTGACTTCTACAGAGCCGCAAGAGCGGCAGGAATCAATCCTGTACTGGGATGTGAAGTCTATGTGGCCCCGGGATCCAGATTCGATAAAACAGCCGTAGGACGCGATGAGGACCGATATTATCACCTGGTACTTCTTGCCGAGAATAATACAGGCTACGCCAATCTGATGAAGATCGTGTCACGTGCATTTACGGAAGGTTACTATTATAAGCCAAGAGTAGATTATGAGCTTCTGGAGACCTATCACGAAGGAATCATTGCCCTCAGTGCATGTCTTGCCGGAGAAGTACAGAGAAACCTGGCGAGAGGGATGTATGAAGAAGGAAAAAAAGCTGCGCTTCATTATGAACAGATTTTTGGGAAAGGCAACTTTTTCCTGGAACTGCAGGATCATGGGATCCCGGAACAGCGCACCGTTAACCAGCAGTTGATGCGTCTGTCGCAGGAGATTGGAATCGACCTTGTGGCGACAAATGACGTGCATTATACTTACGCAGAAGATGAAAAGCCACATGATATCCTGCTTTGCCTTCAGACAGGGAAAAAGCTCGCAGACGAGGATCGGATGCGCTATGAAGGCGGACAGTACTACGTGAAGTCCAAAGAAGAGATGGCAGCACTTTTCCCATATGCACCGGAGGCGCTGGAAAATACACAGAAGATTGCAGATAGATGCCATGTAGAGATTGAATTTGGTGTGACAAAGCTTCCGAAATTCGATGTGCCGGAAGGATTTACCTCATGGGAATATTTGAATAAGCTCTGTTTTGACGGACTGAAAAGACGATATGGAGAAGACCCGGATCCAGCCCTTGTGGAGCGCCTGAATTATGAATTGGGCGTTATCAAAAGCATGGGTTACGTGGATTACTTCCTTATTGTATGGGATTTCATTCATTTTGCAAAAAGCAACGGAATCATGGTTGGACCTGGGCGTGGATCTGCGGCGGGAAGCATTGTGGCGTACACACTTGCGATCACCAATATCGATCCGATCCGGTATCAGCTGCTGTTCGAGCGTTTTCTGAATCCGGAACGTGTGTCCATGCCCGATATCGACGTGGACTTCTGCTTTGAAAGAAGGCAGGAAGTCATTGATTATGTTGTGCGTAAATACGGCAAAGACCGGGTAGTGCAGATTGTAACCTTTGGTACACTGCAGGCGCGCGGGGTGCTGCGGGATGTGGGAAGAGTTATGGATCTTCCGTATGCTTTTGTGGATTCAATTGCAAAGATGATTCCGAAAGAACTGAATATTACACTGGATAAATCCCTGAAGATGAACCATGAGCTGAAGAAGCTCTATGATGAAGATCCACAGGTAAAAGAGTTGATCGATATGTCAAAGAGACTGGAAGGTCTGCCACGGCATACATCCATGCATGCCGCGGGAGTCGTGATCAGCCAGAAGGATGTGGATGAATATGTTCCGCTGGCACTTGGAGCGGACAACAATGTAGTCACACAGTTTACCATGACCACGCTGGAAGAACTGGGACTTCTGAAAATGGATTTCCTTGGGCTTCGTACCCTGACCGTCATCCAGGATGCGATCAGACTGGTTGAAAAAAGTACCGGTGTGAAGCTGGTAACAGAAAAATTAAATTATAATGATAAAGCAGTGCTTGACTATATCGGAACCGGCAAGACGGACGGTATTTTCCAGATAGAAAGTGCAGGGATGAAGAGCTTCATGAAGGAACTTCGTCCACAGAGTCTGGAAGATATTATCGCCGGAATTTCTCTTTACCGGCCAGGTCCGATGGATTTCATTCCACAGTATATCAAAGGAAAGAACCATCCGGAGCTGATTACTTACGAATGCCCGCAGTTAAAGCCGATCCTGGCACCGACCTATGGCTGCATTGTATACCAGGAACAGGTTATGCAGATCGTGCGTGACCTTGCCGGATATTCACTTGGGCGAAGCGACCTTGTACGCCGTGCCATGAGTAAGAAAAAGGGCGACGTGATGCAGAGAGAGCGTCAGAATTTTGTATATGGTAATGAAGAAGAAGGCATTCCGGGCTGTGTCAAAAATGGAATCGATGAAAAGGTTGCGAATAAGATCTATGATGAAATGATCGATTTTGCAAAGTATGCGTTCAACAAATCACATGCGGCAGCGTATGCGGTTGTCTCATACCAGACAGCGTATCTGAAATATTATTATCCGGTAGAATATATGGCAGCGCTTATGACTTCTGTCATCGACAATCCGGGAAAGGTTGCTGAATACATTTACACTTGCCGACAGATGGGAATTTCTATCCTGCCGCCGGATATCAATCGTGGGGTTGGTGATTTTTCTGTAGATAACGGTAATATCCGTTACGGACTTGCGGCGATCAAGGGGGTTGGAAGACCGGTGATCGAGCAGATCATCCGGGACAGAGAAGAGCATGGCACGTTTCGTGATCTGAAGGATTTTCTGGAACGGCTTTCCGGTAAGGAAGTCAATAAACGTGCGGTAGAAAACTTTATCAAATCCGGCGCATTTGACAGTCTGAAAGGGACCAGAAAGCAGTTTATGATCATTTATGTACAGATCATGGATCAGGTAGCACAGAACAAGAAAAATTCGCTTGCCGGACAGATGTCGCTCTTTGATATTGTAGATGACGAACAGAAAAAAGAATTTGAGGTCACGCTTCCAGATGTGGGAGAATACCAGAAGGAAACGATGCTTGCATTTGAAAAAGAAGTACTCGGCGTGTATATCAGCGGACATCCATTGGAAGAATATGAAGAGAAATGGCGCAAGAGTATTTCCGCAACGACATTGGATTTTCAGCTTGATGAAGAGACCGGACGGACAAAAGTGCGTGACGGGTCAAGGGAGATCATCGGTGGTATGATCACATCGAAGACGATCAAATATACAAAGAAGAATCAAACGATGGCATTTATTACCGTAGAGGATCTTCTTGGAACGGTAGAGGTTGTCATTTTCCCGCAGAGCTATGAGAAAAGCCAGCAGTATCTGCAGGAGGACAGCAAAGTATTTGTGCGGGGACGTGTATCGGAAGAAGATGATAATGCAAGTAAGCTGATCTGTGAAGAGGTGATTCCGTTTGAGATGACGAAAAAAGAACTGTGGATCCAGTATGCCGACAAACAGAGTTACCTTCAAGATGAGCAGAATCTGTTCCGGATGCTCGCGGAAAGTGAGGGTGAGGACCAGGTTGTAATCTTCTGCAAAGCGGAGAGAGCGGTAAAAAGACTTCCTAAAAACGTAAATATCCAGGTAGAACCTGGAATTTTGAGCAGATTGACGAATTATTTTGGAGAAGATTGTATAAAAGTAATAGAAAAACCCATTGAAATGAAGGGGTGAATATTATACAATAACGTGTGAATTGAGATAAATTAAGCAAAAGGATAGTAAAGTTACAAAGTAGAAGAGACGGAGGAGACATATCATGGCAGAAAAAGTAATCAGAACTATCGGCGTATTGACCAGTGGTGGAGACGCACCGGGAATGAACGCTGCAATCCGTGCAGTTGTAAGAACAGCATTGGGAAAAGGACTGAAGGTAAGAGGAATCAGAAGAGGTTATTCAGGACTTCTTAACGAGGAAATTATTGATTTAAGTGCCAGAGATGTATCAGACACGATCCAGAGAGGTGGAACGATTCTTTTGACAGCCCGTTGCGAGGAAATGCGTACACCAGAAGGGCAGCAGAAAGCAGCAGCAATCTGTAAGAAATATGGAATTGACGGTCTGGTAGTTATCGGAGGAGACGGTTCCTTCAAGGGAGCACAGAAATTATCTGATCTTGGAGTAAATACAATCGGACTTCCGGGAACGATCGATCTTGATATCGCATGTACAGAATACACAATCGGATTCGATACAGCGGTTAATACAGCGATGGAAGCAATTGACAAAGTACGTGATACATCTACATCACATGAAAGATGTAGTGTTATCGAAGTTATGGGACGTGATGCGGGATACCTTGCACTGTGGTGCGGTATTGCCAATGGAGCAGAGAAGATTCTTCTTCCTGAGGAACATGACTACGATGAAGCAAAAATCATTGCAGACATCAAAGAAAGCAGAAAACGCGGTAAAAAGCATTACATTATCATCAATGCCGAAGGTATCGGTGATTCTATGAATATGGCAAAGAGAATCGAAAAAGAGACGGGTATGGAGACACGTGCTACTATTCTCGGCCATATGCAGCGTGGAGGAAGCCCGACAGCAAAAGACAGAGTTTATGCATCTATCATGGGATCTCTTGCTGTAGATCTTCTTCTTGAAGGAAAGACAAACCGTGTAGTAGGATACAAACATGGCGAGTATATTGACTTTGATATCAACGAAGCACTGGCAATGCAGAAAGGAATTCCGGAGTACCAGTACGATATCGCAAAACAGCTTGCCATCTAATAACAGACAGATTGGATGACGTGTATGACACAGGATGTATTATTGACAATTTCCGGACTGCATGATATGGCATTTGCAGGTCCGGAAGAAAATGAAGAGAATGAGCCGATCGAAGTGATCACTCCGGCGAGCTATTACTGGAAGAACGGAAAGCATTATATTCTTTATGATGAAGTAATGGAAGGGATTCCGGGGGTGGTTAAGAATAAGATTAAGATCACCGGTGAAGATTCGATGGAGATCATGAAGAGCGGAATTACGAATGCACATATGGTATTTGAGAAGAATCAGATGAATGTCACTTATTATGATACACCGTATGGGCAGCTTCATGTCGGAATTCATACACGGAAGCTGGATGTGAATGTGGATGATGAGCGAATTGATATTGCTGTGGAGTACGGGCTTGATGTGAATCATGAAGCGACGGCAGACTGCCGGATCGCAATGAGCATAAGACCGAAAGCACAGGCAGAGAAAGCAATTTCAGGAAAATAAAACAAAAAGGGTAAATGATTCAATCGGCTCAGAATCATTTACCCTTTTTTGTTACTTGTTCCGCAGTCTTGCCCAGAATCCTTTTTTCTTAGGTGGAGTCTCAAGAGAACCTCTGACTCCTTTTACTGCAGTGATGTAAATACCGCTTACGGTTGCTTTTACTTCTTTTTTGACTGGAATAAGATCATAGATGCTTGCATCACACATCAGAGTCATGATCTTTGGTCCGACTTTTGCCTTGACTACAGGTACCTTTGAACGACGAAGATACTTAGGTGTATTCTCAAGAACAACTGACGGGAAACCGGCATCTTTAAGCTTCATCTTACCTTTGTCGATAACCAGGATGTTGACCTGCTGTGCAGCAGCTGCAATCATCTCTTCCTGTTCTGCCTGCTTTTTCTGCGCTTTCTTACCGAGGAAATACAGAACAACCAGGGCGATAAGCAGTACGGCAAGAATTACCAGTAATACGATCGTTATCTTACTCACGGGTTTTCCTCCTCAAATCATATTTACACATAGCTTATTGTAGCATTGTTTGTAGACAAGTGCAAGTAATTTGAAGTTTTTGGCGGCTTTTTGAAAGTAATGGAAAATCTGAAATAAATGTGAATTTTGGGAAATCCCTTTTCAATGACGGATTATGTGTTATAATCATATGTAGCGCTCTGATGTGGGTGATTTGGACAGTCAGAGAGAATGAAGATATAAGAGGTGTAAAAGAAAATGAAAAAGAAATTAACAGTACTGGCAGCAGGTATCTGTGCATTGTCATTACTTCTTACCGGATGCTCCAGTGAGATTTCCAATGATTATGTTACGATTACAAAATATAAAGGTGTGGAGATTGATAAAGTAGATGCGGATGCGATATCGGATAATGATGTAGAAACACAGATCAACAGTGTGCTTCAGTCTAAATCAACTACAACAGAAGTTACAGACCGTGCAGCACAAACCGGAGATACAGTAACGATCGACTACGAAGGAAAGAAAGATGGTGAGGCATTTAAAGGCGGAACAGCGACAGATGCACAGCTTACATTAGGAAGTGGTCAGTTTATTGATGGATTTGAGGATGGCGTTGTCGGACACAATATTGGCGATACTTTTGATCTGGATCTGACTTTCCCGGAGAACTACGGAGATGAAGATCTTGCAGGTCAGGCAGTTGTATTTACCGTTACACTGAAGGGAATTAGCCAGACCGATGTACCGGAACTTACCGATGAATTTGTACAGAGTGTTTCTGATACTTCCAAGACGGTGGAAGAGTACAAAAAGGAAATCAAAAAATCTCTGAAAAAAACCAGCAAAGAAAACCAGCAGAATACAATCAAGGAAAATGCCTGGAAAGCAGTACTTGAGAACACAACTGTGAACAAGTATCCGAAGAAGGATCTGAAGAATATGATCAGTTCGATCAAGACACAGTATAAGAATATGGCATCTTATTATAACCTTGATTTTGCAGATTTCCTTAAACAGTATATGAATATGGATGAGGAAACTTTTAATTCAAAGGCAACCCAGGCTGCAAAGGATCAGGTAAAGGCCAACCTTGCGGCAGATCTGATCATTGAGAAAGCAAAGATCGATGTGTCAGATAAGACACTTGAGAAGAAGTATAAGGAGTATGCAAAGGCTTACGGATACGAAGATGTAGATGCACTCAAAAAAGCACTGGAAGATGCCGGAAACCTGGAGAATCTGGAGAAGACAGCAAGACTGGATATCGTAGAAGACTGGGTAGCAGACAACTGCAAGCAGGTGAAAAGTACTTCATCTGACAGCAGCAAAAGCGGTTCAAACAGTACAGGAAGTACCGGCAGCACAGAAAGTACAAAATAGATATAAGCAAACATTCAAAAGGCGGAGAATAAAATCTCCGTCTTTTTTCTTCCTGAAGGGAATGGTATGATATAGAAAGTAATTGTTTTTACAAAATGAAATATACTACAGGAGGACAAGATGAAAGCAGTACTTTTTGATATGGATGGCATCCTGATCGATACAGAGAAATATCTGACAGTATACAAACAAAAGGCAATGCGGGAGGCGGGATACCGGTTGGATCTGGAAACGGCATACAAATTCCGCAGCTGTGCATCCGTATTTGCAAGAGAGCAGATGAAGGGAATTTTTGGAGAGAATTTCCCATACGATGAGCTCAGACAGCGCAGACAGGAGCTGATGAGTGATCATATTGCGCGTTTCGGAATTGAGAAGAAACCGTATGTGGAAGAGACGATCAAGGAGCTGAAAAGACGTGGTTATCAGACGGCAGTCGTGACGGCTACAGCGGAAGACAGGGCTGTGCGTTATCTGGAAATGGTCGGATTTAAAGAGCTGTTTGATGAGATCATCAGTGCATCTATGGTGAAATTGGGAAAACCGAGACCGGATGTGTATCTCTATGCCTGTGAGAAGATCGGGCGGAAGCCTGAAGAGTGCATGGCGGTCGAAGATTCACCGAACGGGGTAAATGCGGCTTACCAGGCGGGCTGCCATGTGACGATGGTTCCGGATCTGACACCTGCAGACGAAGAGGTCAAAAAGATGGCAGATCATGTCGTCCCAGACCTGCGAGGACTTCTGGAATATCTGAGATAACCCCCGAAAATGAGGAGAGCCGATATCCGGTTTCCCGAATATCGGCGTTTATGAAAAAGAAAAATTTTATTATGTGAAAAGGTTTATTTCCTTTTGACAATTATTAGTATACTCGTATCTTGTGAAAAAAGTGTGTTTATAATTTGAAAGAATTATGAACGTTTGTGAACATATTATACATATATTCTGAAGGGACCGCAGACAGCAGAGTCTGCAGCCCGACAAAAGGGATTTAGTCTGTTCCGGGAAGCATCGACCGGACGAAAAGCGAAAACAATTCCCGCATACATGGAGAAGTAAAAAACATGGATTCCGGATGCCACTGAACGCCAAGTGCAAAAGGCTGTCCTTCGATTTCAATTGCCTCAACTGTGCCATCAGAAGTGTGTGCACATGCATGGACATTTTTTCCGAGCAGATGAACGGACTGATGGTGGAAACTATTGGTATACAGAGTGTCTCCGGTCAGTTCATGAAGATGGCTGTCTTTGGCGATGAAAATCTGGTGCCACATATCGCTGCGGTTCTGTGAGGTCTGCATATGCAGAAAAGGATCTCCGGGCTGACAGGAAAGATCCTGGTAGATACTTCCGCCACAGGCGGCGTTGAGCACCTGCATACCCCGGCAGATGCCGATTACCGGAAGATGACGTTTTAAGATTTCCTCTGCAAAATGAATCTGGAAAAGATCTACAGAAAGATTGGTCTGTCCTACACCTGGAAGTGGATCTTCATTGAAGAGAAACGGTGTAAAATCACCTCCTCCGGGGAGCAGAAATCCATCGCATATGTCAAGATAAGAATTGATCGGGAAGTCCTGAGGAAGAATCGGTATCAGTAGGGGGATTCCTCCGGAAATGCGGACTGCCCGCACATAGGTATCGGTTACAAACTGGTTTTTGCCGTCGAAGCCACAGCATAAGATTCCAACAACTGGTTTCATATTTACAATCCTCCTCTTTATCAGATAAATCAGTTGTTACAAAATATGTGGAGTCTGTATGAAATATGTATTATAATAAAAAAAGCAACATGCCAGATGGCAGGAAAGGAGTTCCTATGAAACTGGTTATTCCGGAATATAAAACATTAGAACTTGATACGATATTTTTAGATATGAACGGGGCGATCGCTGTGGACGGCGTGATCCCGCCGAGTGTGAAGGAACGTCTTGTCGCACTTTCAGAGCAGTTCCGAATTTATGTACTGACTGCAGATACGCATGGAAATGCGAAAGCGCAGTGCGAAGGGCTTCCGGTGATTCTGGAGACATTTCCGACAGGTAATGCAAAGGAGTATAAAAGGGAATTGGTAAAAGCAACCGGTGCAAAACGCTGTGTGGCAATCGGTAATGGCAGAAACGATGAGTGGATGCTGAAAGAGGCGGCGCTTTCCATCGCTGTTATGGACCGGGAAGGGGTCTATGGGAAATTATTGAAAAATGCGGATCTCTGTGTCAGATCTATGCAGGATGGACTGGATCTTCTGCTCTATCCAGGTCGGATCATTGCAGGACTCCGTGGATAATATTTGCAGAAGAATATGTAAGAGTATGTGGAAGGAGAAAAGATGCGTCAGGCTATAGTGACATTGAAAAAGGGCGAGGGACGTCTGCTGAAATCAGGCGGCGCCTGGATATTCGATAATGAAATTGATTCGATTATGGGAGAATTTGAGAATGGTGATATTGTGATCGTCCATGATTTTGACGGGTACGGAATGGGAAGAGGATTTATCAATATGAATTCTAAGATCCGGATCCGTATGATGACAAGAAAGCAGGATCAGGAGATCGATCATGCATTTCTGGAAATGCGGGTGAGAGATGCGTGGGAATACCGGAAAAAGACAGTAGATACATCAAGCTGCCGTGTGATTTTCGGGGAAGCGGATTTTCTTCCCGGACTGGTGATTGATAAATTCTCGGATGTGTTGGTTGTAGAGTCGCTTGCACTCGGAATTGACCGGATGAAAGAAGAAATCGTGGACATTCTGAAAGCGGTACTTTCAGAAGATGGAATTACGATCCGTGGCGTGTATGAACGAAGCGATGCAAAGGTTCGTCAGAATGAAGGCATGGAGAGAGTCAAAGGCTTTATCGGTGAAGAATTTGATACCAAAGTTGAGATTGTGGAAAATGGTGTCAGATATATGGTTGATGTCAAAGACGGACAGAAGACAGGATTTTTCCTGGATCAGAAATACAATCGTCTGGCAATCCAGAGACTTTGCAAGGATGCAGAGGTGCTGGACTGCTTCACGCACACAGGCTCTTTTGCGCTGAATGCAGGGATTGCAGGGGCAAAGCATGTGACAGGTGTAGATGCTTCAGAACTTGGCATAGAACAGGCAAGAGAGAACGCAAGACTCAATGGATTAGAGGATAGAGTTGAATTTGTCTGTGCAGATGTATTTGACCTGCTTCCAAAGCTGGAAGAAGAAGGAAAGCAGTATGATGTGGTAATCCTGGATCCACCTGCATTTACCAAATCCCGTAAGACGATCAAGAATGCGACAAAGGGATATCGTGAGATCAATATGCGCGGAATGAAGCTGGTAAAACCAGGCGGATATCTGGCAACTTGTTCCTGCTCGCATTTTATGGATTATGAGCTTTTTACGAAGACGATCCACCAGGCAGCGCAGAATGTGCATAAGAGGATCAGACAGGTAGAATACCGGACACAGGCACCGGATCATCCGATTCTGTGGTCGGCAGAAGAATCGTATTATCTTAAATTCTATGTGTTCCAGATCGTGGATGAAAAATAAAGTGTTGTAGTAGATAAAAAAGGTATCGAAAATCAAACATAAATGATTTTCGATACTTTTTTTAATAGTGTACATATTTCAGATTTGATATTCTATTCAAACTGCGCAGCCGATAATGCAACATAATCCGCAGCATTTTTATAAATTGACTGGATTTCTTCCTCGGTAAGAGGTCTTTTTACTTTTGCCGGGCTTCCGATAACCAGCATTCCATCCGGAATAACTGTGTTCTGAGTAACCAGACTTCCGGCACCGATCAGGCAATGCTTTCCAATCTTTGCACCGTTTAAAATCGTACTTCCCATCCCGATTAGAGACGCGTCACCGATTGTACAGCCGTGGATCACACAGTTGTGACCAACAGTGACATCATCACCGATAACGGTCGGAAAACCGTAATCTACATGGACGGTACTGTTATCTTGGATGTTACTTCGCTTGCCAATCGTGATAGACGATTCATCACCGCGGACAACGGCATAATAGAACACACTTGAGTCAGCACCGATGGTGACATCACCTAGGATGACGGACTGACTGGCAATGTGCGCCTGTGATGAAATATTTAAAGAAGACATTACAGCAGATTCCTTTCTCGTTGTAAGATTATTTTTTGGCTTCAACAGCTTTGACCGGGTTTTTGGAGGCTGCTTTTGTATCCTGTTCCGCTTCCGGCTGATAACCGTTGATATTATATTTCTGCTCGTAATAATCAAAGGTGGATACATAATTGTTGTCTTTCAATTTCCGTACACTCTTAGTGTATTCGTGCATATCGAAATTGGAAGAATCCAGTTCCAGGATTGCAACGGCAATGTTAGAACAGTGGGCTGCAATACGATCATAGTTGGTGAGCAGGTCATTAAATGCAAATCCGGTGTTCAGATCACACTGCCCGTTACGAAGCCTTTTAATATGACGCATTTTCAAATCGTTGCATAAAATACCGATCAGTTCGCGAAGCGGTTCTACTTTGGCAGCATTTACAAGGTCTTCATCTACAAATGAATTGATCGTGAGATCAAGGAGCTCTTTTAATGCGGATTCAAGAACATGAAGCTCGTATTTGGCTGCATCTGAAAAAATACGTGATTTTTCATGAAGTTCCTGTGCAACACGGGAAATATTGACTGCATGGTCACCCAGACGTTCAAAATCACTGATCGTGTGAAGGAACTTGGCGGTCTGTTTGGACTGCTCCGGTGTCAGGTCATGCATATTGAGCTGCATCAGATAGGTTCCCAGTTTATCTTCGTATTTGTCGATCAGATTTTCCTTTTCCTGAATTTTGTTGAACTTATTATCTGAAAAATCTTTCAGCAGTGCAAGGGCGCGACGGATATTTTTGTATGCTTTCTTTGCCATTCCGTTGACTGCAAGCTGGCTCTGTGTGATTGCCAGTGGTGGATAATTGAGGAAACGTTCCTCAAGAAGATCGAAATCTGCCTGCTCTTCGTTGTCTTCATCGGTATCTTTAATAAGGAAGAAGACAAGCTTTTCAATCTTGCCGATAAATGGAGCAAGAACAAGGATCGTCAGAAGCCGGAATACCGTATTCAAAAGTGCCACACGGAAAGGTGACATAATTTCGCCCATAAATGGGAAATGCACGATGGCATTTACAGAATAGAATACGATGGACCAGAAAATCATACCAAATAAATCGTTCAGCAGATAGATCAGAGCAGTACGCTTTCCGTTCTTGTTCGTTCCGATTGAGGAAAGAAGAACCGGACATGCGGCGCCAACGCCGATACCCATTGTGATCGGAAGTGCAGCTGCAAAGGTGATCGATCCGGTAATGGACAGTGCCTGGAGGATACCTACAGAAGCAGAAGCGCTCTGCAAAACTGCTGTAAATACGATCCCGACAAGGATTCCCATAAATGGATTCGTGAACATGGTCAGAAGTCTGACGAAATGCGGATTCTCTTTCAGAGGAGAGACAGCACCGCTCATGGTCTGCATTCCGATCATCAGGATCGCAAAACCAAGCATGATGTCACCGATATCAGAATACGGTTTTTTCTTGATAAATGTACGGAAAATAATTCCGATGATTGCTACGATTGCAGAAATTGTAGCGGTTGATAAAAGCTGCGCGATTCCGCTGGAACCATCAATGTAGGAGAGACATAGGATCCATCCGGTGATACTGGTTCCGATGTTGGCACCCATGATGATACCAATTGCCTGTGCGACCTTCATCATACCAGAGTTTACAAATCCGACTACCATAACTGTCGTTGCAGAGGATGACTGAATGATAGCGGTTACGACAGTACCGAGCAGAAGTCCTTTCAGAGGAGTATTGGTCAGCCTGTATAAAATAAGTTCAAGCTTATTGCCGGCAACTTTCTTCAGACTGTCGCCCATCAGTGACATACCGTATAAAAACAGGGCTACCCCACTGAGCAATGACAAAACCATTGTAATTCCCATAATTTTGTTTTCCTTTTCTTTAAGCATTAGTTTACATTTTGTCGCAAAAAAATATCGTACAGCTACTTTGAATATGAAAAGTCTGCATGCAGATCACACAAAGTGACGCTATACGACACTCTTATTATATAACAAGAAAGTTTTCATAGGTAGACTGAAACGATATTTTTTTACACTTTTTTTACACGGACTTAACTTTTTTTATACATTCGGTAGCAAAAAGAGCCGCATTTTCAAGGTCTGTGCGTGTCGGATGAATCATTGCTTCGTCAAAATTCTGTAATTGCTTTCGGATTTGCTGGCAATCGCAATCTTTTGGTGTGTTCAGCAAGGATTCATATTTTTGACGGACAGCAAGCGGCATTTTTCCCTGGCAGATAAAAGAACCGAGATAGTGATTGTCATCTTCAAGCCAGATCCGGACGCTGGATGCGATCTCTTTGTAGTATTCCGGGCTGTTTCCGGCGCCGCAGGTTCCAAAGAGAGCAACGGATTTGTCCGACAGACCGGAAAGGAAGTTGCCGATCTCGAGGCGACAGGTTCCGCGATGAACACAGAAACCAACAAAATAAATTTTGGCTTCTGGGAAATCGGTACGTTCATGAAGATTTATCAGATCTTTGGACATCCCCGGAAGGGATGCAAAAATTTCTGTTGCTATTTTTTTTGTATTTCCTGTCTCACTGTCATAGACAACAAGATAATCTAACATATAGTATTTCCTCCTGTCATTTAGTGGTATGTATAAGGAGAACCGCAGAAGAATCCACCGCCGCCACAGCAGAGATTGCACATGATGTTGGCAATGCAGAGCTTCACGCAGAAATCATTGTTGATCGTTGGTGTACCGCCATACATTGTCTGTTGTGTACGATACCAGCTTCCACCATTTTCAAGACGGCTGACAAGGGACTGGTATTGATAGTTGGACGGCTCCAGACGAAGTGCTTCTTTGGCATGCTCCAGGGCGAGGACATTATTGCCCATGCCGGAATTGGCGATAGAGCTGTAATAGTACCATCTGGCAGAACGGTCTTTGATTCCTGAAAGGACATTTAAAGCTTCTTTATAATGGCCACTGTTCAGATAATTGGCGGCGGCACGCAGATGAATATCTTCTTCTGTCTCGGTTGTCTGCTGATTCTGATTGGTATACTGACCGTAGAAACCGCCGAATGGACCAAAACCGCCAAAACCTCCGTATCCGCTTCCGGCATCGCCATAACCTCCGGAGCCTGTTCCGGTATATCCGGAAGCACCCATTTCTTTTTCTTTCATAATCTGCTGGTAAGCCTGTTGGATTTCTTTGAATTTGGCTTCTGCCTGATCTTTATTTGGATTGTTGATGTTGGCATCCGGATGATAAATACGGCTTAATTTGCGGTAGGCTTTCTTGATATCCTCGTCGGAAGCATCCCGTGAAACGCCGAGTATTGAGTAAGGATCCTGCATAATTGATTATTCTCCTGATCGTTAGCTTTTTTTGATAAAAGTAGTCTGGCATTTTGGACAGCGGATCTCAATTTTACCTTTTCCCTTTGGGACACGGATCTTCTGTTTGCAGTTTGGACACTTGTAAATGTGGTGTGTCTTGCGCTGCGCTGCCATATACTTCTGTTTTGCAAAAAATCCACGGATCTTTGAAGTGTGCTGGAGAAATTTCTGGTTTTCCAGTGCACGCTTGTAGGTCTGACGTGAAAACATGCGATAGTAAGAGTATATCACGAATGCCCACCCAATTACATAAAAAATACGAAAATGGAAGAGGCTTGTGATCAGCATCAGAATTACGCCGCTCCATAAGAGAAATTTGCCGAAGGTATCTACTCCGTACCTTCCATACATAAAACGCATCAGTTTTTCTTTCATAATATTCACCCAATCTTTTTTATTTATAGAATATGATACTATACGATGGTTTACATTGTACGCCTGCACACAAAAAAATCAATAAACTCTCTATTAAAAAACTCTAAAAAGTATGTTATACTGCTGATATCGTGAAAATATGGAAGAAAATAGGACTTCTGGGATTACTGGGATTGCATGGCAATGGAGCAATCCGGGAACATCATATATAAAAAGCAGAGGAGGAAATTATGGGACGGAAAGAGCATGGTCGGGATGAAAAGCATTCCAGGCGTGACCGGCGCAAGAAAAAAGGTGGAATCATCAGTACGGTCATTTTGATCGTTGCAATCTGTGTGTTTGCATTTTCTGCCTTTCAGCTGTATAAAATCTTTAACGGATATCACAAAGGGGAAAGTGAGTATGATGATCTGGTAAAGCTTGCGGTTACGGAAGATAAGGGGGAACAGGAGAACGGGACGGACGATCGGGATGGAAGCAGATTTTCCGTGGATTTCGATGCACTCAGACAGATCAATCCGGATGTGGTTGCATGGATCCGTTTTGATGAACCGGCGGTGATCAATTATCCGGTTGTGCAGGGAAATGATAATTCAGAATATCTGAGCAAGACATTCAAGGGATATGACAATACCGTAGGAACGATTTTTGTAAATGCTTATAATCATGCGGATTTTAATGACAGAAACACGATCATTTACGGACATTATATGTATAATGGAACGATGTTTAATGAGCTGGAACAATATCACGAAAAAAGTTTCTGGGAAAAATACCCTTACTTCTATATTTATACACCGGATGGCAATGTGGCTACTTATCAGATTTATTCTGTAGGAGTGGTAAAAGATACTTCCGAAGGCTATACATATCAGTTTGCAGATGATGCGGCGTTTGCATCCTTCCTTGAAGTAACGAAGGCGTCTTCTTTGTATGATACAGGTGTGGAAGTGGGAAATGATTCGCAGATTGTGACGTTGTCCACCTGTACACGGGAGGGAAATGATGACAGAACGATCGTACACGGTGTCAGGGTAAATGTACAGCCGGCAGGAGAATAAAAGAGGAGTAAAGAGATGGCAGCAGAAGCAAAATTTGAAGTCGGAGATGTGATCCGGATGAAAAAACCGCATCCGTGCGGAAGCTCAGAGTGGGAGATCCTGAGAGTAGGGGCGGATTTTCGTCTGAAATGTCAGGGATGCGGACACCAGGTAATGGTACCACGCAGACTGGTTGAAAAAAATACAAAAGAAATAAGAAAAAAGGCTTGAAACAAAGCCTGAATTATGATATCATACCAACTTGTGATATATTATTTATCCTTGTTCCCGGCGGATCCGGGAGCCAAAAGACCATAAGGAGGTGCAGGACATGAGCAAATATGAATTAGCAGTTGTTGTCAGCGCAAAACTCGAAGACGACGCCAGAGCAGAAGTAATCGAAAAGGTGAAAGCACTTGTTACACGTTTCGGTGGTAACATTACTGACGTTGACGAATGGGGAAAGAAGAGATTAGCTTACGAAATCCAGAAGATGAAAGAAGCTTACTACTACTTCATTCACTTTGAATCTGAAACAACAACACCAGGCGAAATCGAAGAAAGAATTCGTATCATGGATGGTGTAATCAGATATTTATGCGTGAAACAGGAAGCTTAGAAAGAGGCAACGTATGAATAAAGTAGTTTTAATGGGACGTCTGACAAGAGATCCTGAAGTGAGATATTCACAAGGTGAGAACGCTCTCGCTATTGCAAGATATACATTAGCTGTAGACCGCAGATTCAAGCGTGACGGAGAACAGACCGCAGATTTTATTAACTGTGTTGTGTTCGGAAAGAGTGCTGAATTTACAGAACGTTATTTCCGTCAGGGAATGCGCGTAGTGGTTTGCGGAAGAATCCAGACCGGAAGCTATACCAACAGGGATGGTGTAAAGGTCTATACAACAGAAGTTGTTGTTGAGGAACAGGAATTCGCAGAAAGTAAGAATGCTAGCAGTGCTAATACACAGTCTTATCAGGCAGCCCCGGCACCGGCGCCAAGCGCTGATGCAGGTGACGGTTTCATGAACATTCCAGACGGAATTGATGAGGAGTTACCGTTTAATTAAGGTTGAAAGGAGATGTGTACAATGGCATTCGAAAAAGGAAACAGACCGGATTCTCCAATGAAGAGAAGAGGCGGACGCAGAAGAAAAAAAGTTTGTGTATTCTGTGGTAAAGAAAACAACGAAATCGATTACAAAGATACAGCAAAATTAAAGAAATATGTTTCTGAGAGAGGAAAAATCCTTCCGAGAAGAATCACAGGAAACTGTGCAAAACATCAGAGAGCTCTTACGGTAGCAATCAAGAGAGCAAGACATATCGCTTTAATGCCATACGTTCAGGATTAATCGAATATGATCAGAACAGGATTTCCGTTTTGGAAGTCCTGTTTTTTTACTGTTTTTCTGTCTGGCAGACGATTGAAAAAGGAGTCATTTGGGGTTAGAATAAGAAAGAGAAAGTTTCGAAATCTAAAAAAGAATTGGAGAATCAATTATGAAAAAACCAGTTTTAGTAATTATGGCAGCAGGAATGGGAAGCCGTTATGGCGGACTTAAACAGATCGATCCAGTTGATAAAGAGGGACACATCATTATGGATTTTTCTCTGTTTGATGCAAAAAGAGCCGGATTTGAGAAGGTTATTTTTATTATAAAGAAAGAAAATGAAGACAGTTTCAGAGAAGCAGTAGGAAACCGTATGGCAAAATATATGGAGGTTTCTTATGTATTTCAGGATATCAACAACATTCCGGAAGGTTTTGAAGTTCCGGAAGGCAGAGTGAAACCGTGGGGAACCGGGCATGCAGTCCTCAGCTGCATTGATGAGATCGACGGACCATTTGCTGTTATCAATGCAGATGATTATTATGGAAAACATGCGTTTGAAGCAATTTATAATTATCTGTCTGAGCATGAGGATGATGATAAGTATCGTTATGCGATGGTCGGATATCTTCTGAAGAATACAGTAACAGACAATGGTCATGTGGCAAGAGGAATCTGTACGACCAATGAAGAAGGGGAACTGGTAAATATTACCGAAAGAACCCGCATTGAGAAGCGTGGCGGTAAGATTGCATTTACTGAAAATGATGGAGAAACCTGGGAAAATTTACCAGAGGATACACTGGTTTCCATGAATATGTGGGGATTTACGAGAAGCATACTGGACGAGCTGAAAGCAGAATTTCCACAGTTCCTGAAGAAAGGACTTACTGAAAATCCGATGAAGTGTGAATATTTCCTGCCGGCAGTCGTAAGCAATCTTCTGGAGGCAGACCGCGCAACAGCAGCGGTTCTTCCGTCGGCAGACAAATGGTACGGCGTAACTTATAAAGAAGACAAACCGGTTGTCGTAGAAGCGATCCGCAATCTGAAAAAAGAAGGTCTTTATCCGGAAAATCTCTGGGAAGAGTAGAAATTTGTTGAAATTTAGTAAATAGTTCATTTGATTTACTAAAAAATATAAATAATTTAGTAAAAACACTTCCATATAGGCAGGATGTGTGCTATAGTGTGTAAAGAAAAGTAAATGATTCTAATTTCAGGAGGAAAAAATCATGGCAATTTTAGTAACAGGCGGAGCCGGATTTATCGGCAGTCACACATGTGTAGAGATGCTGAATGCAGGATATGAAGTTATTGTAGTAGATAATCTTTGCAATGCTTCTGAAGAAGCAATCAGACGTGTAGAGAAGATCACCGGTAAGAACGTTACATTTTATAAAGCAGATATCAGAGATAAAGAAGCACTGGATCAGATTTTTGACAAAGAAAGTGTAGAATGTGTCATTCATTTCGCAGGACTTAAAGCAGTTGGAGAATCTGTTGCAAAGCCACTTGAATATTATCAGAACAATATTGCAGGTACACTTACACTTTGTGATGTTATGCGTAACCATAATGTGAAGAACATCATCTTCAGTTCTTCAGCAACGGTATATGGTGATCCGGCATTTATCCCGATTACAGAAGAATGCCCGAAGGGAACCTGTACGAATCCTTATGGATGGACAAAATGGATGCTTGAGCAGATCCTGACAGACCTGCATAAGGCAGATCCGGAGTGGAATGTTGTCCTTCTTCGTTACTTCAATCCGATCGGCGCACATGAGAGCGGACTGATGGGAGAAGATCCGAAGGGTATCCCGAACAATCTGCTTCCATATATTGCACAGGTTGCAATCGGTAAGCTGGAATGCCTGGGGGTATTTGGTGATGATTATGATACACCGGACGGAACAGGTGTGAGAGACTACATCCATGTGGTTGACCTTGCAATTGGACACGTAAAGGCGCTGAAGAAGATCCAGGAAAAATCAGGCGTAAGCATTTATAATCTTGGAACCGGAGTAGGATATTCAGTACTGGATGTATTGCATGCATTTGAAAAAGCATGTGGAAAAGAGATCCCTTACCAGATCAAGCCAAGAAGAGCCGGAGATATCGCAACATGCTACTGTAATGCAGAAAAAGCAAAGAACGAGCTCGGATGGGTTGCAGAACGCGGAATCGACAAGATGTGTGAGGATTCATGGAGATGGCAGACAATGAATCCGAATGGATACGAAGCTTAATAAAAGAAAGAAAAATGTGTCAGGGTGTACGTTCCCTGGCACATTTTTAGTTCCCTAATATCCGGAAAGGTGATATAATACAAATATCTATAGGTTTTAAGAGGGCTGAAAGATGAAAAAGGATATAAAGTTAAAGGGACAACTGAAATTGTATATGCAATGGCCGGGAATTATGATTCTTTTCCTTATCCTGATGAATATCTGGATCTTCAGGATGGATCGAAAGGCCGGGCTGCTTATGAGTGCGTTTGTGCTGGTTTATGCAGTCGTCATTGGCATTATGTATTTTTACAACAAGTCTCTGATTCTGGCAGACATGGTAGAGTTTGCAGCGCAGTACGGGATTGTTCAGAATACACTTCTGAAGGAACTTTCGATTCCGTATGCGATTTTACTGGATGATGGAAAAATCATCTGGACGAACACACAGTTCCGGGAAGTCCTTGGGACGACTATCCGGAAGGATACCTATCTGAGTAAATATATTCCGGAGTTGAACCGGGGCGTATTTCCAAAGGAAGAGAATGAATCGGTAAGCCTGGAATTCAATTATCTTGACAGAGATTATCAGGCTGAGATCCAGTGCGTATCGGTCGAAGGTTTCAGTGAGACAGAGCAGCTTCTGGAGATACCGGAGGAAAAGGAATATTTTATTGCGATACATCTTCAGGATGTGACAGAGCTGAACCGGTATATCCGGGCGAATGAAGAGCAGCGGCTGGTGGCCGGACTGGTTTATATTGATAACTATGAAGAGGTCATGGAAAGTGTCGAGGAAGTAAGGCAGTCTCTTCTGGTGGCATTGATCGACCGTAAGATCAACCAGTATATTGCGGATTTTTCCGGTATTGTGAAGAAGCTTGAGAAAGACAAATATTTTGTTGTAATTAAAAAAGAAAGCTTCAATCGAATGGAAAAAGACCGTTTTTCTTTACTTGATGAAGTAAAAGGAGTCAGTATCGGCAATCAGATTCCGGTTACACTAAGTATTGGGCTTGGACTCAGTACAGATACCTATGCTGCAGGATATAATTATGCCCGTATAGCGATCGATCTTGCACTTGCAAGAGGCGGAGATCAGGTAGTTGTGAAGAATAACAAGGGAATCAGCTATTATGGCGGAAAGCGTGAGCAGACTTCTAAGAATACCCGGGTAAAAGCAAGAGTAAAAGCAGAAGCACTCCGGGAGTTTATCACCGGAAAAGAGCGTGTGATCGTAATGGGACATAAGATGGCAGATGTGGATTCATTTGGTGCGGCAATCGGTATTTACCGGGCAGCAAGTGCGATGGAAAAGAAAGTCAATATTGTCCTGAACGATATTTCTGTGACACTCAGACCGCTTTATGAAGCATTTACTGATGATCCGAAGTATCCGGATGATCTGTTTGTGACTTCTCATGAGGCGGAGGAACTGGCAGATGACAATACAATGGTAGTTGTTGTTGACACCAATAAGCCAAAGATGACAGAATGTGAACGCCTGCTTCGTCTGACAAAGACAATTGCAGTTCTGGATCACCATAGACAGAGTGATGAAGTGATTGAGAATGCGGTTTTGTCGTATATTGAGCCATATGCTTCCTCGGCGTGTGAGATGGTAGCAGAGGTTCTTCAGTATATCGGCGATGATCTGCGTTTGAATTCCATGGAAGCGAACAGTATGTATGCAGGTATTCTGGTTGATACCAACAATTTCATGTCCAGAACAGGAGTCCGGACCTTTGAGGCAGCTGCGTACCTGAGAAGATGTGGCGCAGATGTTACTTATGTAAGAAAACTCCTCCGTGATGATATGGCATCTTACCGGGCAAAAGCTGCAGTAATCAGCAGTGCTGAGGTATATCGGGATGTATTTGCGATCGCGCGAGGCGAACATCTGGGAATTGAAAGTCCCACTATTATCGGAGCACAGGCGTCAAATGAGCTTCTCAATATTGAGGAGATCAAGGCTTCTTTTGTACTGACTGAATATAATGGTAAGATTTACATCAGTGCACGTTCCATTGATGAGATCAATGTACAGATCATTATGGAGCGGCTCGGCGGAGGCGGTCATATCAACACTGCCGGTGCCCAGTTTCCATATTCCGATATGGAAAGAGCGATTGAAACTTTGAAAAAGACAATCGATATTATGATAGAAGAAGGAGATATTTAAGATGAAAGTTATTTTATTGGAAGATGTAAAATCCCTTGGGAAAAAAGGCGAGGTTGTAAATGTAAGTGACGGATATGCAAGAAACTTCATTTTCAAAAAAAACCTTGGACTGGAAGCAAATGGAAAGAATTTAAATGACTTAAAGCTTCAGAAACAGAATGAAGAAAAGGTTGCACAGGAGCATCTGGAAGCAGCGCAGGAACTTGCAAAGAAATTAGAGGCAGCAAAAGTAGAACTCAAGATCAAGACCGGGGAAGGTGGAAGAACATTCGGTTCTGTGTCTTCAAAGGAAATTGCAATTGCAGTAAAAGAACAGCTTGGATATGATCTTGATAAGAAAAAGATCCAGATCAAAGAAGCGATCCGTACACCTGGAATGCATCTTGTACCGGTCAAACTTCACCAGAAAGTGACTGCTGAATTAAAAGTGCACGTTGGGGAAGCTTAGGAGGATCTGAGACATGGATGAAGCACTCATTAAGAGAGTACCGCCACACAGCATAGAGGCAGAGCAGTCTGTTGTCGGAGCGATGCTGATGGACCGGGATGCGATTACAGTAGCTGCCGAGATCATTTGTGGAGACGACTTTTATCAAAAGGCATATGGTGTAATTTTCGATTCAGTGGTAGAACTTTTTAATGAGGGAAAACCCGTTGACCTGATTACACTGCAGAACCGTCTGCGTGAAAAAGCTGTTCCGGAAGAGATCAGTAGTCTTGAATTTGTCCGGGATCTGGTAACAGCAGTTCCAACCTCGGCAAATGTAAAGTATTATGCTGAGATCGTCTCTGAAAAAGCAACGTTGAGGCGTCTGATCAAGATGAATGAAGCGATTGCGGATGAATGTTATCAGGGACAGGAGCCGCTGGAGGCGATCCTTGAAAGGACAGAGAAGCAGGTTTTTGAGCTGGTGCAGAACCGAGGAGGAAATGGTGAATATGTGCCGATCAAGCAGGTAGTGTTAAATGCCCTTGAGAAAATTGAGAAAGCATCTAAGAGTAAGGGAACTGTTACAGGAATTCCGACTGGATTTATTGACCTGGATTACAAGACATCCGGTCTGCAGCCCTCCGATCTGATCCTGGTCGCAGCCCGTCCTTCTATGGGTAAGACGGCGTTTGTACTGAACATTGCACAGCATGTGGCGTTTAAACAGAACCGTACAGTTGCCATATTCAGTCTGGAAATGTCAAAGGAACAGCTGGTAAACCGTCTGTTCTCGCTGGAATCCTATGTAGATGCACAGCTTTTAAGAACCGGTAATCTGAAGGATTCTGACTGGGAAAAGCTGATCGAAGGTGCCGGAACAATTGGAAGATCGAACCTGATCATTGATGATACACCGGGTATTTCGATTTCGGAAATGCGTTCCAAATGCAGAAAATATAAAATGGAACATAATCTTGATCTGATCATCATCGACTACCTGCAGTTGATGAGCGGAAGTGTTGGTGGACGTAATGAGTCCCGTCAACAGGAAATTTCCGATATTTCCCGTTCCTTAAAAGCGCTTGCCCGAGAATTAAGTGTGCCGGTCATTGCGCTGTCACAGCTGAGCCGTGCGGTTGAGCAGAGACCAGATCACAGACCGATGCTTTCTGATCTGCGTGAGTCCGGAGCAATCGAGCAGGATGCCGACGTGGTTATGTTCATTTATCGAGATGATTATTATAATAAGGATACGGAGCATGTCAATGAGGCAGAGATCATTATTGCCAAACAGAGAAACGGTCCGATTGGAACCGTAACGCTTACATGGCTTCCGCAGTACACGAAATTTGCCAATTCAGAACGAAAAGTTGTGGATGGGGAATGAGAAATTATGAAATGAAAAAGACAGGGAACAGAATCAAAACTGTTCGCTGTCTTTTGACTTTTATGTGGTTTCGCCAAATAATTTCCGCAGGTAATGTCCGGCGGCAGATTTTGAAGCTTCTTTCCGGAGCGCCTGCTGCTGACGAAGTAAATGATCAAGCTTCCGGTAACGGTCTTCTTCCAGGCGTTCTTTTGCCTGTAAAAGAAAATCCATTTCCTTTGTTACTTTTTCAGATACGGATTTGCCGAGAGACCCCTCCAGGATCTGGTTGTTTTCCAAAAGAATTTTTCGGAGAGACTCTTCGAGCAGAGGCTGATAAACAGAAAGAGAAAGGTTGTCTGCTGTATAAACAGAAAGAGTCGGATCCTGGGGGTCAGCAACTTCGTTTATCGAAGCGGCAGCCTTTGGTGCATCCGATTTTCTGGCCTTCAGAAGTGCTTTTGTGCGAAGCATGTCCGGAAGGAGCTGTTTGATCTCCTTCAGGAGTAGTCCCTGTTCTTTGAGTTCTTTGATACAGCTAAAAAGCTGTATATCTTCTTCCGTATAGTGCCGATGTCCCATCTCAGTGCGTCCGATCGGAAGATCAAGCTCTTCCTCCCAGTAGCGAAGAACATGTGATTCTACGCCAACGTGTTTGGCAGCTTCTGAGATCATGTAATGAACGTCGCCCATACGATAACCCCCTTATTAAAATAAGTATGTGATATAGATTGAGTACAAGTCTATTGTAGCATAAGAAGAAGAGATGGAAAGAAAAATCGTTCGACAAATGTTGCAGAGGGAAGAATGTCAGATAGGATGATGCTTACTGGATCTGTATTTGGTTCAGACGTGTACATAAAAAGAGACGATCTTCAGATGAAAACCGTCTCTTTCTTACTGTCTTATTCAATCTACGTGTTCTGATTACTCAGCGCTGATTGCTCCTGTAGGACATGCTGATTCGCAAGCGCCACAGTCAACACATGCAGAAGCATCGATCTGCATATGATCTGCACCCATAGAGATTGCTCCTACTGGACATTCGCTTTCGCAAGCTCCGCAGCTTACACATTCGTCTGAAATTACGTGTGCCATGATATGTATCCTCCTTATTATTATGAAAAAGTTAAAATCAATATGCCTTTCGCATAACTTTATTCTAATACAGAACTTGAAAATATACAAGAGGAATTTATGCTTAAAAATAGATACAATTGAGTTAGAAATGTCAAACTAATAGCGCGAAATGGGCATTTCTTTGGTTAGAAATATAAAACCAAAAGGTTAGTAATATAAAACTTACAAATGAAAACAAAAAGAATTTATGAAATCTTAAGAAATTTTTCTACCTTTCCCGGGCGATTTGGTGTATAGTGGGTACTGTACCATTTTATAACCAATAATGAAACTGATTTTAAGATAGAGAAAGTGGAGTGGATTTATGAAAAAACGGTGGAGTATACTTTCGGCTGTACTTTGTGTGGCACTTTTGACTGGTGGATGTGGAACTGGAAGCAAGAATGATGCAGGTACAGGAAAAGAGCAGACATTCAGCCATGAGACAAGGGAAGAGAATGAGCATCAGAGTAACCTGGATGTTTTACAGCCATCTGCATATGGCAATGTGCAGGGACTGAATCTGGAGAAAGGAAGCTCGATTTCTATTATAGGAAGAGGAAGTTCTTCCGCATACTGGAAAGCTGTTCAGGAAGGTGCAAAGCAGGCGGTAGCGGATATTAATACAAACCTGGGATATAAAGGGAATGATAAAGTAAAGCTTGTTTATTCTGCGCCGGAGACAGAGAATGATGTAGATGATCAGGTAAATATTCTGGATGAGGAGCTTGCACGGTATCCGGTTGCGGTCGGGATCGCAGCAGTTGATTCAGGGGCATGTGAGGTTCAGTTTGATCTTGCTGCAGAGAATGGGATCCCGATCGTAGCATTTGATTCCGGGACCGATTATCAGAATATTGTATCCATGATTGATACAGATAATACAACTGCCGCTGCAACAGCAGCAAGTAAGCTGTGCAACAGTATCGGTGAGAGTGGTCAGATCCTTGTAATCGCACATGACTCCAAGTCTACTTCTTCTGAAGAAAGAGAGCAGGGATTTGTACAGGAAGTGGAAAAGAATGATCCGAATGTAACGGTTGCAGAGATCTGGCATCTGGATGATTTGGATGCGATCTCAAAAGAGATCAATGCAGATTCATCTGAAAAGAATTCCCAGGAGACTGCAGATAATGTGCAAAAAGCAGAGGAAGAGAACGCAGATAGCCGGGATACCCAGACGGCACAGCAGGATGCAATCAAGTATCTTCTTGAAAAGTATCCGGATGTAAAAGGAATTTTTGCAACCAATGAAACAGTAGCAGACCTTGTGGTGAATGTTCTGGACTCTATGGATAAAACAACAGGGGAAGACCGAATCAAGGTAGTGAGCTTTGACGGCGGGGAGGATCAGATGAAGCTTCTGGAAGATGGGAAGATTGATGGGCTGATCGTTCAGAACCCATACGGAATCGGCTATGCAACGGTTGTTGCCTGCGCAAGAGCAGTGCTTGGTCAGGGAAATGAAGCAACGGTAAGTACCGGATATACCTGGGTTACAAAAGATAATATGAATAAAGATTCGATTAAGAAGATGCTTTATTAGTAAGAAGAAATGTCTGAAATCTGTGGGAAATGGGTTTCAGACATTTTTAACCTAAAAACTTACTAAATTTCTGATTATCTTTTCATAAGTTGGTAAATGCCGATATATCCCGTATTTTAGGGCTTTATCGGTATTTTCTTTTCGGAAGATACCTTGCATAAGCTGGCATTTACCAGCATGAAAATGCAACCAAAAGTAGTAAATGAGTAGTAAATATACGCTCCGATATTAACAAGCCAGTCTTTCCAGTTCTGCTTTTGCAGATTGAAATGTACCGTGTGCGTAATAGCCAAGTGTCATGGTTATGTTGGCGTGTCCCATGAGATATTGCAGGGTGTTTGGGTTCATTCCTCTGTTTGCCATATTTGTACAATAAGTATGTCGGAATGAATGTGGTGTGATGTTCGGTAACTTGTCCGTGTGATACTTGTTATACTTCTTAATCAGTCCTCGCACCATGCCCTCATAGTTTCCTGCAACTTTAGGTAAGCCCTCACGGTTCAAGAATAGGAAATTGCTGTAACCACCTACAATCAGCGGTTGTGCCTTTCCTCTGTTCTTTAGTATTCTTTGGATTGCTTGATAAGCCCGTTCTGTCAATGGAAGTTCCCGTTTTCCGTTTTTGGTCTTTGGCGTTTCAATATAGTAGCCGATTTCGCTATCTTTCAATAACTGGTGGTCTATATTGAGTATTCTGTTCTGCATATCAATATGCGTCGTCAATCCGCAAAATTCAGAAATACGAAGTCCCGTTTCCAGCAGAAGCACAACCTCATCATAATACTTACTGTAAATCTTGTCCTTTTCCATAAAGGCAAGCAGGCGTTCTTCCTGCTCTGGTGTAAGAATAACTTTCTGCTCCGTATCATCTTCCAGAACATCACTTAGCTTAAATTCAAATGGGTTCTTTCTGATACAGTCGTCTTGTATCGCCATGTAAAATGACGCTTTCAAGGAACGCTTATAGTTATCAATCGTTTTATAGGCATATCCTTTTTCACTCATTCTGATAGCCCATTCCTTAGCGTCCGACTGTTTAACCGTATCAATCGCCCTCATACCCAATGGGTCATTTTTCAGAGCGTTCATAAGATACTGTCGTCCCTTTTCGGTAGCCCTCTTGATGTTCTTTCTTTGGCTGTTCTTCTTCTCGTAAAGCTGGCAGACTGTCATTTTACCGCCGACTGTGTCGATACCGTCATTAAGGTCTTTTTTTATCTGTGCTTCTTTTTCCCTTAACGATATATCATCACGCTTTCCAGCAGGTGTCTTGTCTGTCGGTACAAGTTTCCAAGAATAGATAAATTGTGGCTTTCCGTATATATCGGTATATTTATAAACGTATCTTCCGTCTTTTCGCTGGCTCTCTCCATTACGCAAATTGCGATTTTTACTGTCTTTTCGTTTTACATTAGACATAGTGTAAAGCTCCTTTCCGTCATGGAATGAGCCGTGATACGCTACTACTTTATTATACCATATCTACGGCTCAATGACATTAGATTTCGTCCAATGTATCTATGATTTTTTCAAATTGTTTTCGCTTAATCTGAATACGATTACCGTTCACGATAACCCAGCCAGCGTCAATATTTTCTTCGGCTAATTTACGCAATTTTTTTCGCCAATGCGGAAGTATTTAGACGCTTCTTCAATCGTCAGCGTATATTTTTCCCAGATAGGCACATCAGTATTGTTCATAATCTATGCACCCCCTTTAATGTGTGTTGTTTTTTACAAGCAGACAGACGGCTTTGGAAAGCTCCATTAGTATCTCAACTATTCCCATTCTTGTGGGCAGAACCGCACCATGCGGACGTATCATTATTCTGTGAGGATAGGTCATGGCAAAACGACTTTTCCAACAGTCGCTCTCGGATCACTGCGTGGGTCGCTCGCTTTCTTTTGGAAAGGTCGTGGCGTACAGTCCCCGTGGCTCGCTATCTCACAAACGTATCCGTCTGCTTTATTCAGTTGTCAAAGAGCTGTGGCGAAAGCGTGTTGCTTTCATGTAAAAGCAGGGCAGAGCAGGAAAGAGGGGGACATTAAACCATGCTCTGCTAAAAACTGCTTATTCTTCTTCGATTTCTAAGGCAATATCAAACCCTAAAATCATTTTGATAAGTGCTTCTCGGATAAGTCCCTTTAACTCCATATCTACAACAATATAGACATTGCCGTATTCATCATAGAGTGGACGCAAACAGCACTTTGATATGTACGGGTCATAAAATGCCAGTATTTTTTCAATCGCTTTTTCGTCCCCGTCCATTGCTTGCGAAAGCAAATAGTAGGACGGCTTCTTAAATGTTTGCTTCATTTTACTGCTTCTCCTTTAGTATTTTTTTCATAGTTTCCAAAGCATGATGTCGGTTTCTAAATACACCGCTTTTCTAATAAGATGAAATGCTCCCAATCGGTACGCATGAGCTGTTTTATATTCAGTAGCAGAAGAACCGCCACAAATACAAACAGAAGCGTCCCTATGGAAAAGTGGTAGACAAGGTGCTTGTCGCTGGCTCTGATACGGTGTCCTTTATTCCAAATCTTATGCATAAGTCAATCACTCCTTTCTGGGTACAAAAAAGCAGTCAATCCTAAGACTAACTGCTTATATCATTATTCGTATTTTTTTCCAACGATATAGGTTGTTACTAACATTCCTATCAGCAAAATAATTATAGCTGGATATTTTACAGTATTCCATAATGAAATACCACCAACTAAAAAACTGATATAGCAAATAATAGGATATAGAATAGCAGTTCCTAATGTAAATACTCTAAATACTGTTAATACATATCCCCAGTTTGCATTATTAAAAGATAGCCCTGCCATGTGTATTCTGAAAATTCCTTGTGATACAAAATTAACTTTATTTGTATCATAATATGTCGGTAATAATTCTTTTGCAAAAATGCAAAGCCAGCTTGCAAACAAAAGCATTAACAAAGATATATACAAACTATCTCCCATTTGTTCTATGGAAATTCCAGAAACAGTTAATAATATTGCTTCTATAACTACCACACCGATTGAGATAAGAAATGCAAATATCCAGTTCTTTTTTCGTTGACGAATTGTATCACGCAACGACAAGTCTAACGAGTTTACAACAAGAGTTTCTACCACATCACTATTTAATGTCTTGTTCTCTTTTAATTTTTCTCCTTGTAAAAGTTCTGTTACTGTAATACCAAGTACATCAGCAATAGGGATAAGTAATGTAACATTTGGCATACTGTTTCCACGTTCCCATTTACTAACTGTTTTATCCGACACAAACAACTTATCTGCTAAGTCCTTTTGTGTCATTTGTTTTTCTTTTCGCACTTCGGCTAAAAAGTGTCCGAATTTTTCATTGTTGATTTGATACATTTGTGCCACCTCCTATCGTTATTTTAACCATTTACGATAAGGTAGGCAATCTACTAACGGGAGAGTACCGCTATTTTTCTAACCTATGAGGAGAATTTTTATTTTTTCGGCTGTCCCTGCGGTGTATGGTTCTGTGGATTGCCTGCGTTCTGATTTCCCTTATTCTTCAATACAATATCCTCTGCCTTTACATACCAGTCAACATCTGCACCACCAAACGTCTTTCTTGATACCGTATCGGCTACGGGATTGACAAGCTCCACGACTGCATTGTACGGAAATTCCCTTAACGGTACTTCGGGCGGTACAGACACGGGGATAATTCCACCATGCAGACTGCACTTCAAATCATAGATACGCTTTTTAAGCTGGGTACTCGGTGTCCCGTCCTCATTCTGCAAGAACACATCACGCACCGCTGTAAACTTTAATTCTCCAAATGTTTTCTCTTTGTCAATAACAAATCCGTTTGATAATCTCATAAATTTTTCACTCCTTTACTTTTCTTCAACTGCTACAATATCATCAGCAAGCAACACATAATCGGTATGTCCCATATCCCCGATTGCGTAACCTCTGCCATATAACTTTGGATTGACAAGTTTTACTTTCTGTTCATACTTGAAATGCTTTTCGCCAGCCTGCACGGGAATTTCCACCACAACATTTTCGCCTTTCTGTATGTCAGAATAAAGGTTATAGCTTCTTCTTGCGAAAAATCTGCGGTTATCTTTATCTCTGTCAAAAACATGGTCGCTTTCGCCTGCAAATTCAAGAGTTCCAAAAGACTGTGCCATATCTGGCACGACATATTTCATTTCCATAGTGTTTTACCTCGTTTCTTTCTATATTTATTTGATAATTTAATTGATTGTGATTTCTTATTCTGGCGGTTCGGGAAGTACCAGCAATCCCCCAGATAGTAAAGGGTAAAATCAATGCTTACGCACCCTTGACTATCCGTGTTCTTGCAGGTTGTTGGCAGACAAGCCAGAATAAGCGGAAGTCTGCCGTTTGACAGCTTCGGCGGAGAGCGTGATTTTTCTTTCATCATACCGTTACGCCTTATGATTTCTTCATTTTACGGCGTTTGTAAAGATATGTTCCAGCCAATCCACCAGCAGACGCAAGCAACATCACGATAAATGCCATTACATTTGTACTGTCGCCCGTTTTGGGACTGTCGCTAGGTCTGTTAGGCTTTTCTGGTGTCGGTGGTGTTTCGGGTTCTTCTGGGACTTCGGGTTTTTCCTTAAAGGTAATCGTCTGTCCCTTGTCCTCAATATCCTTATGCTCGGTAACTTTCTTCGGCTCGTCTGGATTGCTCAAATCGTACAATTCTTCAAAAGTTACAAGCTGTTTGCCGTCAAGAGAAGTAGCGTCAAAGGTAAAGGCAACTTCCACTTTCGTAGTTTCGCTGTCAGCGGTAAACGTATAATCACTTTCCACACGCTTTCCATTGATAAGAAGCTCTGCATTTTCTTCTTTCAACATCTGCCAGCCCACAAGTTTGTACTGTGTACCGACTTCTAAGCCCTCTAAGGTTACGGTATCAATGATTGTTACCTCTTTTCCAGCTTCAAGCTCTTTGTTGCCGTCCTTGTCGGTAGCAGTCGTATGAATTTTGATGATACGCTCTGTGATAAGTACCGTCTGCCCGTCGTCCGCAATGTCCTTGTGTTCTGCAACTTTCACGGGTTCGTCTGGATTGCTTAAATCATACAATTCTTCAAAGGTAACAAGGTTCTTGCCACCTAAAGCAGACGCATTGAATGTATAGGAAATTTCCACTTTCATTTCTTCATCATCAGCGACAAAGGTATAATCGTTTTCTACACGTTTCCCGTTAATGATAAGTTCGGCGTTTTCTTCCTTTAACATCTGCCAGCCTTTGAGCTGATATTTTGTGCCTTTTGTAAGTCCGTCTAATTTGACAGTATCAACGATTGTAACCTCTTTTCCTGCAAGGATAGTCTTTTCGCCGTCCTTGCTGGTCGCTGTGGTATGGATAGAGATTTCTTTTTCGTATTCATCAGTCAGCGTTCCTAAATCAATCACAAGATTATTTCTTGATACCACGATTTCAAAAGGTGGGATAAGTTCAAAACCTTTGTTACTGTCGCAACGCATTTCTTCAATGATGTAGGTATCATAAGGCAACGCACCCTTGCTGTCGTCTGGTTCAGAAGTTCCAAACCACACACCGTCCTCGCTGGTCTTGCCTGCGTTAGTATTGTGCTTATGAGAAGCCCAGTCAGCAGAAGTGGAGAATTGCCCGTTATCATCAGTTACTACAACATGACTTTCCCCAGTCGTCTTGCTTGTGATCCTAAACGGAACATCAGCAAGACGCTTGTGTGTACCTGCACCGATTTTTACACCCTCAATATCTCCACGCTTAATCTGATTATAGATAGAATGGGCTTCGTCGGTTAAGTCCACGATTTTTCCATTTTCTGTGATTGCAAAATCAATCGGTTTTGCACCGTCAGTTAAGTAACCGTTGGGAGCTTCACCTTCAACGATACGGAATTTTCCATAAGGTAAGAGGTCAGAAGAAGTAGAAGCGATACCCTCAATATCTGTACGAATAGTTTTTACGACTTCATTTTTCTTGTATAGCTTGCCCTCAACCAAAACAGAATTATCATTTAAGGAAATGATGTCAAAAGCAGTATCTTTCAAAGTGGCACTTCCTTGTGGCTTTGTATCGCCCGTTTCTAAATCTCGTTTCTGAATTTTTACACCGCCACGGATAACCTTGTCAGATACGGAAAACTGGTTACTTCCAGTTAATACGGCAAGGTCGCCGTCCTCGGTAATCTGTGTTACATATAAGCCCTTAATCTGTTCGGACTTATCGCCAGCCTGCATATATGCACCGTCTAACAAGTAGCCGTTTGGAGCTTTTGTTTCCTCAACAGTTAGCGTTCCAAGTGGAAGAACCGCTTTACCGTCCTGCATATAGAAGCTGTCGCCAGATACCTTGTATGCGTCCGCTAATTTTGTGATGTAATGAGTTGTCCCATTGCTGTCTGTTTCAGCGATTGTCTTTGTAACCCATGTACGAGTAGCTTCGGCAGGGAGATTGTCTTTGTTATAGAAGCCAGCATAATACTTCCATGTAAATTCCGCACCTGCTAAAGAAGCGTTCCCCTGCGGATTGTCTTTCTGTGTTTCCATATCAATCTTGAAAAGCTCAATCAAAGTGTCCGTTACTTTCGGTGTATCTGATACTTTCAAGGTTGCTGTCTTTCCAACTTCAACCTTTAAAGAATATACAGTTTTATCCACTTTATATCCTGCTGGTGCGGATAATTCCTTGATATAGACTGTGCCTGCTTTTACCTCTACAATATCTGTATTTCCGTTTTCATCAGTCGTAAGGGTAAGGGTGGCAAGCTGTTTCGTGCAGTCCTTATCAGAAAAGACACCATAGGTCGCACCTGCAATAGAGTAATTCCCGTTACCGTCTGTAATGCTGGTATTACTGGAAACCTTTTGCAGTTTCGTATTTCCGACATTCAGTTTCGCCCAGAATTGTCCCAATTCCTGCCCCTCGCCAGAGTAGATATAACCGCCACATTCATAGCGTTCTTTATTTTCTTTGACAAAGGCTCTTGCACCAGAGAAAACTTCGTCCTGCGTAGCCTTTGGTATTTCATCATAAGAAGCTCGCACGTTATCACATTGCCAGCCAAGATGTACGCTCAATCTCTGCCAGACAACACATTGTTCCAACAGATAGACTTGTTTATAGTTCAATTCCTTGTGAGCTTCGCCATACTGTTTGACATACTCTAAGGATAACGCCACATTTGAAATCTGGTCGGCACTCATGCGTGAGCTTGCGTCAGCTCTGGTCTTGTAGCCATTCTTAAAATCTGTATTGATGTCAATACAATAGGCAGTTTCGCCCTCGACTTTCATATAGCCCTCATTGAATGTCGAACCGATAGAACCGTCATTCATTACTTTTTCAATGATACCGACACGCTCTGCACTTTCCGTCCAGTATTGCTTGCTTTCTGCATGAACGGGTGTAGTCGGTAAAGCAGTAACGACAGTCGCAAGAGCTAAAAAGCCCGTACACAATCGTTTCCATGTCTTTTTCATAGTTTAATGCTCCTTTCATTTTTGGTAATAAAATAGCCGTCCAATAAGAACGGCTGGAAATAGAAAAGGAACGTCATTTTAGGCGTTCCATAGTCTATAAGTTATTCAATTTTTTCTTGTTTCAATACTGATGTGCTGTACCATATCTTTGCATATCTAGGAAAACTTGCGTATCAAGGCTCATTCGTTAGTAGTAAATAAGTAGTAAATTGATGTGTTTGTTTCCTTGAAAATGCTGATAGATACTGTGTTTTAGCGGATAATCAGATTTTTATTGTGTTTTTATATAAAAACGGTTGTGAGTGACATATTATTTATGCCGTCTACAACCGTTTCTTTTTGCTATTTTTTCGTCAGTGGAAGGGAGAAGATAAATTCTGTTCCAACTCCCTCGGTACTGATCACATTGATATTTTCATTGTGTGCCTGAATAATTTCTTTTACGATCGAAAGCCCAAGTCCGGTTCCTTTTTTGTCTTTTCCGCGGGAGAGATCGCTTTTGTAAAAACGTTCCCATATTTTGTTGATACTTGATTTCGGAATGCCAATTCCATAATCTTTGACGGAAGTATATACTTTGTCACCGCGCGGTGTGGTTTCAATCGTGATCGTAGACTCCGGATTGCTGAATTTGATCGCGTTGTCCAGCAGATTGTATAGAACCTGTTGGATTTTGTGCCGGTCAGCATGTACATACAGGGTACGAGTTGCCAGAAGAAGTTCGATAGAAATTTTTTTGGCAGTGCAGGTACCTTCGAAAGAAGCTGCTGTGTTACGGATCACTTCGTGAATATCAAAATCTGTTTTATTAAGAAGAAGATCCTTCGTATCAAATTCATTCAATGTCAGCAGATCGCGTGTAAGGTCAGTAAGACGTTCTGTTTCAAATAAGATGATATTTAAGTATTTGCCCTGCATTTCAGGTGGGATCGTGCCATCCGCCATGGCTTCAACATAGCCCTTGATGGAAGTCAGAGGAGAACGGAAATCATGGGATACATTTGCCACAAATTTCTTCTGGTAATCCTCCATATCTTTCAGTTGGGAAGACATGTAGTTGAGAGATGCGGAAAGATATCCTATCTCATCCTGCGTATTAACCGGGATGACAACATCCAGATTGCCGGAAGCATACTGCTTTGCTGCATTCGTAATCTTGACGAGCGGGCGGTAGATCAGAAAATGTACACCCAGCAAAATAATGAATGAGAGCACATAAATGATCAGAATCACGATATACGTGTTACGCATCAGAACAGAATGTGCGTCTGTGATCTGCGAGTAAGGCTTATGTACAAGCAGATATCCGTGGGTTGAAAAATTCTCTGTGACCGGAGCAATCACGGTGATCATTTCTGAGTTGAAGTACCCGTGATAATCACCGGTCAGATAAGTGGAGCCGCCGGATTCGGCAGGATCAAAATTTTCAATCCGGGAAGGGGCATACGATACATCGCCGGATTTGGCAGATGCAAGTAAAGATCCCTCATTATCAACAAACCAGATATCTGAATTCAGATAATCGCTCATACCATTGAGCTGTGTATAAACATCTGCCAGAGTAATTGTTTCGGAAAAATAGTCTGGCAGATAATTGGATGCAAGTAGATTCGCCGACTGATACATATTGCCGGAAATGCTGCTTTCCAGATAGTGGGTTGTCAGTGTGGATGACAGGGATGCCACTGTAAAAATACTTAAAAATCCGAGAATAATATATAAGAGGATAAATTTAAGGTAAAGAGTACTTTTCATTACTTCACCTCAAATTTGTAACCGATTCCCCAGACGGTACTAAGTCCCCAGGAAGGATGATCCTTGATCTTCTCGCGCAGACGCTTAATATGAACATCAACGGTACGGGTGTCGCCGACATACTCATAGCCCCAGATCTGGTCAAGGAGCTGCTCGCGTGTGAATACCTGGTTTGGTGAAGAGGCGAGGAAATACAAAAGTTCCAGTTCTTTTGGTGGCATATCTACATTCTTACCATCAACGGTTACTGCGTAATTGGTAAGATTGATCTCGATTCCCGGATAGTCAACAACCTTTCCGCGGCTGGCGGCAGGAGTTTCTGGTTTGGCAGGCTGATAGCGTCTGAGTACCGCTTTTACTCTTGCGACAAGCTCCTTGGAATCGAATGGTTTTAAGACGTAATCATCGGCACCAAGCTCCAGACCGAGCACCTTGTCAAATACTTCTCCTTTTGCGGAAAGCATAATGATTGGGGTATTGTGCTTACTGCGGATCTCGCGACAGACCTGATAGCCATCGATACCCGGAAGCATCAGGTCGAGCAGCATCAGGTTTGGCTGATAGGATTCAAATGCGGTAAGAGCTTCTTCCCCGTCGTGTACGATCATCGTATCGAAGCATTCCTTTGTAAGGTAGAGAGAAATCAGTTCTGCAATATTCTCGTCGTCATCTACAATTAAGATTTTCTGTTTAGTCACCATGATAGTTCCCCCAATGATTATTTGAATTCTACGATAGTTACACCGGCATCGCCCTCCCCGAAAGCTCCCAGCCGGAAGGATTTGATATGTTTCTGGCGGCGCAGATACTGATGGATCCCGTTCCGGAGTGCGCCGGTTCCTTTCCCGTGTACAATTCGTACCGGACTTAAGTGTGCGATATAGGCATCATCCAGATATTTGTCAAGTTCGGCAACTGCTTCATCGACTGTCTTGCCAAGAAGATTGATCTCCGGACTGACATGCATGGATTTGCCCATCTTCATCTTGCCACTGCTGGTTCTGCGCATCTGCTTTGCAGTAACCGTAAGCGGTTCTTCGATCAGTTCGAGATCGGAAATATTGACCTGTGACCGGAGAATACCCATCTGGACAAACAGGTTGCCTTTGGCATCCGGTAGTGAATTTACCGTTCCGGTCAGATTCATGCTCAGTACTTTTACAGAATCGCCCAGATGGAAATCGCTTGCCTTGTAAGCTTTGGAAGGTTTTTTCTTTTCCAGACGGTTTTTATTTTCAGTTTTGGAAAGCTGCTTGCGGATCCGTTCTCTTTCTTTTTCCATCTCGGAAGCGGAAATACTGGCTTTGCCGAATTTGCGGAAGTTCTTCATTGTCTCATCAGCAAAATCTTTGGCTTCCTGAACAATGTCGGTTGCTCTGGCATTTGCCTCACGAATGATCCGGTCGCGCTGTGTATCCAGCTTTTCCTGTTGGTTCTTGAGTTCGGACTTGAGACGCTCCATCTCGCGGCGGTAAGAAGCAACCTCTTCCCGCTCTTTCTCGATGGTCTTGCGGCTCTGTTCCAGATCAGTAAGGAGATCTTCAAAAGATTCATCCTCCTCGGTCAGATGCGTTTTGGCATCCTGGATGATATAATCCGGAAGGCCGAGTTTTTCGGAAATCGCGAAAGCATTACTTTTTCCAGGAATACCGATCAGAAGATGGTAAGTCGGGCTCAATGTCTCTACGTCAAATTCACAGCAGGCATTTTCTACTCCCGGAGTAGAAAGAGCAAATACCTTCAGTTCGCTGTAGTGTGTCGTTGCCATAGTGCGGATTCCACGGTTATGCAGATGTGACAGAATGGCGATAGCGAGTGCAGCACCCTCCGTCGGATCGGTTCCCGCACCAAGTTCATCGAAAAGGACTAATGAATTCTCATCCACATGATTTAGAAAAGAAACCACATTTGTCATGTGAGAAGAGAAGGTACTTAAAGACTGTTCAATACTCTGTTCGTCACCAATATCAGCATAAACCTGGTTAAATACAGCAAGTTCTGAACGGTCAAGTGCAGGAATGTGCAGACCTGCCTGGCCCATCAGGGTAAAAAGCCCCACAGTCTTGAGGGAAACGGTCTTACCACCTGTATTCGGACCGGTTATGACGAGAAGATCAAAGGTATCTCCAAGTGTCAGACTGATCGGAACAACTTTTTTACGGTCCAGAAGAGGGTGTCTTCCCTCACGGATCCGGATCCGGCCTTCGGTGTTAAAGACTGGGCGGCTGGCGTTCATATCCAGTGCCAGTGCACCTTTTGCAAAAGTAAAATCCAGTTCTACAAGTGCTTTGTAGTTCAGACGGATTTCTTCAATATATTCAGCTGCATCCACACTGAGGCGGGCAAGGATCACCTGGATTTCTTCCTGCTCCTGGGCATATAATTCTTTCAGATCATTGTTCAGTTTGACAACGGCCATCGGCTCAATGAAAAGTGTGGAGCCGGTTGCTGACTGGTCATGGATCAGACCATTTACCTGGCTGCGGTACTCGGCTTTTACCGGGAGACAGTAACGGTCGCCACGCATGGTAATAATGGCATCCTGGAGATAGGTGCGCATGGAACCGTTCAAAAGTCCGGTCATGGTAGAATGGATTTTGTCATTCATGCCGTTAATACTGCGGCGGATCTGCTTTAATTTGCTGCTGGCATCATCGCTGATCTCATCTTCACCAAGAATACAGCGGTCAATTTCGGCAGAAAGTGGTGTAAGCGGCGCAAGCTGTTCAAAATATACATCCAGACAATCTGCCTGATCGTCTGCATTTTCATGACGGCCGTAGGATTTGATCCGGGTGGTTGTCTGAAGAAGTTTGCCGATCCGGAGGAGTTCCGGTGCGCTTAAGGCACTTCCGATCTCCAGGCGCTTAAGAGAGTCGGAGACAGCATAGCAGCCGCTGAAAGAAGGAATTCCCTTCTTTACAATGCGGGTAAATGCTGCGGCAGTCTGTTCCTGTGCAGTGATGATTTTGTTAAGGTCGGTCATCGGCTTGATCCGTCGGCAGAATGAAGCTCCACCAGGGGAAGAAGCGTGATCGGTCAGCATCTCTATAATTTTTGGAAATTCCAATTTTGTTAAAGATTTTTGATTCATAATACATTTATACCTCATATTTTGTCTGGTTCTATTCTAACTTATTTACCGTCTAAATGAAAGTGGAAAGGTGAAATTTCGTTGAACATTTGCGGGGAATCATGTATACTAAAACCAGGTGTGGCTGAAAGCACTCCGGAGGCCTAAGGAGAAGCACAATGTCTGATAATCGGGAGAATAAGCATAACGAAGAACCGCACGACAGTGAGGAAGAAAAATATTCGTTTTTGCAGGAAACAGTAAAAGATGAACAGCGAAGTAAAAAAGGAATCATGGGAAATCTGTGCAGGCTTGCAGGAAGAGGACTGATTTTTGGACTTGCAGCAGGTCTTGCGTTTTATGCCCTTCGCCCATGGGCGATGACACATCTGGGCGGAGAGAAGGTAACGATTCCGCTGGATCAGGAGGAAACTCCGGTTGAGAACGAGACGGATACCAAGGATCAGGAAGCACAGGAGGAAGAGATTCAGTATCCGGATCTGACTGTCGAAGATTATCAGGAGATGAACCATGCATTATACCAGGTGGCATTGTCAGCAGGAAAAAGTGTGGTTGAGATCTATGCCGTGCACCGGGATGAAGGCTGGGAGAATGCAGGGGAGCAGGCTGTATCGGGAGTTATTTTCTGGGATAATGGAGCAGATCTTTTGATTGCGGCACCGGCAAGAATTGTAAAAGATGCAGAAGCACTGAAAGCCACATTTTCAGACAATACTACATATAACGCAACTTTGAAAAAGCAGGACCGGAATCTTGGACTTGCGATCATTGCGATCAAGAGATCAGATCTGTCGGATAGTACGAGGAACCAGATCCAGACGGCGATGCTTGGTAATTCTAATGCAGTGAACCGTGGGGACGGCGTGATCGTTCTTGGTGAGCAGTTTGGATATGCAGGTGGTGTCGGATATGGAATCATCAGTTCCACCAGAAATTACCGGACAGTGGCGGACGGGCAGTACCGGCTGCTTGATACAGATATTGCAGGAAGTGAAAAAGGGAGCGGAATTCTGTTTAACACGGCGGGTGAAGTGATTGGAATCTGTGACCAGTCAGAACTGCAGAGAGACGGAAATCTTGTAAGTGCCTATGCGATTTCGGATATCAAGGAAGAGATCGAACTTCTGGCAAATGGACAGGGAGTTCCGTATATTGGCGTTCACGGAGTTGTAGTGACGGAGAAGCTTGCCGGCGAACAGGGAATCCCGAAAGGCATTTATGTCAGGGAAGTAGAGGCTGATTCGCCTGCGATGCAGGCGGGGATCCAGAATGGTGATGTGATCACAGAGATTAACAAGACAGATATCACCGGTATAGCAGGATTTCATAAACAGATCGCAGAAGCCGGAACCGGTACACAGATCAGAATCAAAGGGCAGAGGCGTGGCGTAGATGGTTATGTCGATGTAACATTTGATGTGACAGTTGGAAGTAAAGAATAGATTTGCAGATAAAAAGCAACCATAAATTTAAAATATAGAGCAGGAAGAGGAATGACATGAGATATATTGAGACATTACACGAAGGCGAGACAATCAGAAATACGTATCTTTGCAAAGGGAAAAGAAGTGCGGAGACAAGGAACGGAAAACCATATGACAACCTGATCCTTCAGGACAAGACAGGAACTTTAGATGGAAAGATCTGGGATCCGAATTCAAATGGAATTGCAGATTACAGCGAAAAAGATTTTATTGAAGTTTACGGGGAGATCATCAGCTATAACGGCAATCTTCAGATGAACATTAAGCAGCTCCGTGTAGCAGACGAGGGAGAATACGATCCGGCGGATTATATGCCGACCAGCGAGAAAAGTGTGGATGGAATGTATGAAGAACTGATGCGTTATGGAAAGCAGGTGAAGAACCCGTATCTGCAGCAGGTGATCCGGTATTATTTTGTAAATGATGAACAGTTTATCAAGAGCTTCAAGGCACATTCTGCAGCAAAGAGTGTACATCACGGATTTGCCGGAGGACTTCTGGAGCACACATTAAGCGTAGTGAAATTCTGTGAATATATGGCAGGGGCATATCCGATCCTGAATAAGGATCTTCTGTATACAGCGGCAATGTGTCATGATATCGGAAAGACACAGGAACTTTCCCTGTTCCCGGATAATGATTATACCGATGATGGGCAGCTGCTCGGTCATATTGTGATCGGTGTGGAAATGCTGGATGATGCAATTCGTGAGATCCCGGATTTCCCAAAGAAGCTTGCCAGCGAATTAAAGCACTGTATCGTAGCGCATCACGGAGAACTCGAATACGGTTCGCCGAAGAAACCGGCGCTTGCTGAGGCAATGGCACTTAATTGTGCAGATAATGCTGATGCAAAGATGCAGACACTGACAGAGATTTTTAAGGCAAAAGATACAAAGGACTGGTTAGGTTATAACCGTCTGTTTGAATCTAACTTAAGAAAGACCAGTATCTAAGAGAAGTTCTGAAAGAAAGATGAGTATAAAAATGAAGAAAAATGACGTAGTGACGGTAGAAGTTACAGATATCGGAATCGGCGGTGAAGGAATCGGAAAGGTTGATGGATATACTCTGTTTATCAAGGATGCAGTCATCGGAGATACCGTTGAAGTAAAAGTAATGAAAGCAAAAAAGAACTACGGATATGCGAGATTAATGCGGATTGTAAAAGAATCCGCATTTCGTGTATCTGCACGCTGTCCGGAGGCAAGACGCTGTGGCGGATGCCAGATTCAGGAGATGGATTACCGGAAACAGCTGGAGTTTAAAAATACAAAAGTAAGAAATAACCTGATCCGTCTTGGCAGTGTGGAAGAAGAATTGCTGGATCAGATCATGGAGCCGATCGCAGGAATGGAGGAACCGTTCCGTTACCGGAATAAAGCACAGTTCCCGATCGGAGTGGATAAAGAAGGAAATCTGATTGCCGGATTCTATGCCGGAAGAACCCATCAGATTATCCCGGTTCCGAACAGGGACTGCGTACTTGGAGTACCGGAGAATAAAGTGATCCTGGATCAGATTCTGGACTACATGCGAGAAGAGAAGATTTCTGCATATGATGAGGAACGGCACAAAGGGCTGGTGCGCCATGTCCTGGTCCGGTATGGATTTACAACAAAAGAGATCATGGTTTGTCTGATCATTAACGGGGATAAGCTTCCCTGCAGTGAAAAATTGTTGGAAAAGCTGACAAAGATTCCGGGAATGACAAGTATTACTTATAATATCAATAAAGAAAAGACGAATGTGATCATGGGATCAAAGGTTTGTCCGCTCTGGGGACAGACGTATATCACTGATTATATCGGCAATGTCAAATACCAGATTTCACCGCTGTCTTTCTATCAGGTGAATCCGGTACAGACAGAGGTACTTTACGGAACCGCACTGGAATACGCCGGGCTTACTGGAAAAGAGACGGTTTGGGATGTGTATTGTGGAATCGGAACGATTTCCCTTTTCCTTGCGCAGAAAGCACAGAAAGTTTACGGCGTGGAAATCGTGCCGCAGGCAATTGAGGATGCAAAGCATAATGCCGAGATCAATGAGATTACAAACGCGGAGTTTTTTGTAGGAAAGGCAGAAGAAGTGCTGCCGGAGTATTATGCGGATTATGCAAAAGAGCATCCGGGAGAGCATGCAAGAGCGGATGTGATCGTAGTCGATCCACCGAGAAAAGGATGTGAGAGAAGCGTACTGGATACGATGATTCAGATGGAGCCGGAGAGGATCGTATATGTGAGCTGCGATTCAGCGACTTTGGCTCGGGATGTGAAGTATCTGCGGGAGAATGGGTATGAGATCAGGAAGGTGAAGGCGACTGATATGTTTCCGATGAGCGTGCACGTCGAGACGGTTGTACTTTTGTCCCAACTGAAACAAAAATAATTTACCTAAAAATGAAGATAGCAGGCAACCGCAGTGTCCAGAAGATGAAGAGAGTGCAATTGTGGAGGCATTGAAGCATTTTAAGATGAATAGTTAATAAAGAGAGGTGCAGATGCTATGCCAGGTATACTCGTGGTTGAAGATGATGAAAATTTAAATCGTGGAATTACATTTTCACTGAAAAAATCCGGATATGAGGTTTTTTCAGCAGAATCAGTGAAAAAAGCGAAAAGAATTGCAAGTGATAATAATGTGGATGTTACCATTTGTGATGTGAATCTTCCGGATGGGAATGGACTGGAATTTGTAAGGTGGATGAGATGCAATTATAATACATACATTATTTGTCTTACAGCACTAGATCAGGAGATGGATCAGGTCATGGGATATGAAGCAGGGGCAGATGATTATATTACAAAGCCGTTTAGTCTTTCGGTACTTCTTTTGAAAATAGAAGCATATTTCCGCCGCAGACAGGAGAAAACGGAAGCCGGAAAGATGATTTCGGGAGATATCGTATTTATCGCAGGAGAAATGAAAGTCCTGATAAAGAGTCGTGAAATCAGTCTGACAAAAACGGAGTTAAAAATGCTGACTTTTTTTCTTCAGAATCCGAAACAGATTCTTTCAAAAACACAAATATTGGAAAATGTGTTTGATCTGGAAGGGGATTTTGTGGATGAAAATACAATCGCTGTCAATATCAGAAGACTCCGTGAGAAAATCGAAGACAATCCGGCTGCACCGGTCTATATAAAGAATATCAGAGGTCTTGGGTATATATGGAATCAGGAGGTCATTAACAGTTAAATATAAATTATAAAATCATATAAGTAGATATTGAGTTTTATAAGATATTAGACTAGAATATTATTGAAAGGAGTTGATACTTTGAGTAAATATTATTCTATACACGAATTTTCAAAAATTATAGGCGTATCTGCTCAGACATTACGAAATTGGGATGCAAATGGAAAACTTCATCCGCATCATACTACAGTAAGTGGCTATAGATATTATTCTGATGAGCAACTCAACCAGGTAATAAATGTAAAGCCTAAAAATCGCATTACAATTGGATATTGTCGCGTTTCCAGCCATAAACAAAAAGATGATTTGGAACGACAGATTGATAATGTTAAGACATATCTTTTGGCAAAAGGACAGCCGTTTGAGATAATAAGCGATATCGGTTCTGGGATTAATTATCAGAAAAAAGGACTTCAGGAATTGATTAGACGAATCTCTCAAAATCAAGTTGAAAAGGTTGTTGTTTTATATAAAGACAGGCTATTGCGATTTGGTTTTGAGTTGATAGAATATATCGCTTCACTTTATAATTGTGAGATTGAGATTATTGATAATACTGAAAAATCTGAACAGCAGGAACTTGTTGAAGATCTGGTTCAAATAATCACAGTATTCAGCTGCAAATTACAAGGAAAACGAGCGAACAAAGCTAAGAAACTTATCCGGGAATTGATACAGGAGGAAACAGATGGTAAAAGCCATAAAAGTAATGCTGATACCAAACAACGTACAGAAAACTAAGATGTTTCAGTACGCAGGTGCTTCAAGATTTGCTTATAACTGGGCTTTGGCCAGGGAAAAAGAAAATTATGAAAAAGGTGGCAAATTCATTTCAGATTCAGAACTCAGAAAAGAATTTACAAAGCTCAGACATTCTGATGAATACGCATGGCTGCTGAATATTTCAAATAATGTAACCAAACAGGCAATCAAAGATGCCTGTACTGCGTATAAGAACTTTTTCAAGGGTTTGCAAAAATTCCCAAGATTCAAGTCTAAAAAGAGATCAATGCCGAAGTTCTATCAGGACAATGTTAAGATACAATTCAGTAATACCCACGTTAAGTTTGAAGGCTTTTCTTCCAGCAGGAAAGCAAATAAGCAGAAAATGAATTGGGTAAGACTTGCAGAACATGGACGTATTCCAACAGATGTTAAATATATGAATCCGAGAATATCCTTTGACGGATTGAACTGGTGGATCAGTGTATGTGTGGAATTTCCTGATTGCAAGGAAACACTTAATGATGATGGAGTTGGTATAGACTTAGGAATCAAAGATTTGGCTGTCTGCTCTGATGCTGTTAAATATAAGAACATTAATAAGAGTCAGAAAGTAAAGAAACTAGAAAAACAGAAACGCAGATTACAGCGTAGTATCTCTCGTTCTTACGAGAAGAATAAGGAAGGGGAAAGTTACTGCAAAACCAATAATGTAATCAAAAAGGAAAAACTTTTATTAAAACGAAATCACAGATTAACAAACATCCGTAAAAACTATTTGAATCAGACCATATCTGAGATCGTAAATCGAAAGCCAAGATTTATTTGTATTGAAGATCTGAATGTCAGCGGAATGACGAAAAATAGACATTTATCCAAAGCAGTTCAGGAACAAGGATTTTTTTGGTTTAGAAAACAGCTTGAATACAAATGCAGTGATAAAGGGATCCAGCTTATTGTGGCTGATCGGTTTTATCCATCATCAAAGCTTTGCAGCTGTTGTGGAAATATCAAAAAAGATTTGAAATTATCTGACAGGGAATATAGATGTGAGTGTGGGAATATAATTGACAGAGATTTCCAGGCATCAATAAATCTTAAGGGTTACGGAGAACGATTTGCAAGCTGACACTGAAACGTTAATGCAAATATGTACGGATACGTTAGTCCGGAATTTACGCCTATGGAGAGTACAAGAACTTGTGAGTAGATAGATATTTATATCATCAAAAGCATACTCGTTGAAGTAGGAATGAAACATAGAAGTTTGTAACTTTTTATAAGTTTTCAGTAACGGTAAGGCAGTGACAAAGAGATATCGCAAGAAGATTACAGTAGTGCTCTCCTTGGTATTACCTGTCATATTATTGTTTGCAATATTAAATTGCTTTACCACGTATGTGTTTTATGAAGATTATAAATATAAAATGAATCTTATGACAGAGATTGCTGCAAAGGAAGAATTTTCCGGGCTGGATGCTGTTTCGGAATTGCTTAAGGATAAGGATATTGAAACGAACGAACAGGGAAGGCGATTATTGGAGCAATATGGATACTGGGGGAATAAAGGGAATGCATTTTATTCGCAATTCCGGCATCAGGTTATGGTGACCGGTGTTGTAAGCACTTTGATATGCGTGCTTCTTTTGAACTTTTTACTTTATTGGAAGAAAAAAGAAGGTGCGTGTCATCAGAAAATTTTAGACCAGTTGGAAGAAATTCTGATCAGATTCCGTGAAAACAAATTTGATGATTTACTGAAAACGGAAAATCATGCAGAACTGGAAAAATTGAATGACCAGCTTGAAGCAATCGGACATCATATTCAGTTGATAAAGGAAGAAGCAAGGGCAGAAAAGGAGAACACGAAAGAAATGGTTTCTGATATTTCTCACCAGTTAAAGACACCTGTTGCAGCTTTGGATACATGTTTTAGTGTGCTGATGCAGAATGACTTAAGTGCCACAGAACAGGAGGAGTTTTGTATCCGTTGTCGGAGTGCTCTGGATGGACTGGAGACATTATTGCAGTCGCTTCTTGAAATATCCAAGATGGAAACTGGACTGATTCAGATTAATAAGAAAAAACTTCCGCTTATGGATACTGTCATATCTGCTGTGAACCGCACTTATCCTAAAGCGGATGAGAAAGAAATTGAATTCGTTTTTGATTATGAAAAAGAGCTGGAAACATGCACGATTATGCAGGATAAAAGGTGGCTTGGTGAAGCTGTGATCAACGTTCTGGATAATGCGGTCAAGTACAGTCCGTGTGGTTCAAAAATATTTATCCGGTTACAAAAAAGAAACGATCTTGTAAGAATGGAAATTGAGGATCAGGGAATTGGTATTCCGCAGAATGAGTATCACAAAATTTTTCAACGATTTTACAGAGGAAATTCCAAGGAGGTCATGGAAAAGAGTGGTACAGGAATCGGACTTTTTCTATCGAGAGAAATTATCGAAAAACACGCAGGTACGATTACGGTAACCTCCGGCAAAAAGAAAAAAGGAAGCACGTTTGTGATTCAATTACCATATGTTGGTTAAATTTTAAGTGAGCAGAAATCTTACAATTCTGTAAGACTTCTGCTCGTTTTTTGAAAGTGAAATGAAAGATTGCCCTGCTACAATTTGGATGTAGGTTGAAAAATGACCAAATATATAAACAGGCAAAGAAAGCGTGCTGAAAAGGTACGCTTTACAGAATTGAAAAGGAGGCAACACATGAGTGTGATATTAGAAACCAAGCAGCTTTGTAAGTTTTATGGCGCAGGTGAGAATCAGGTCAAAGCGGTCAATCAGGTGGACATTCAGATTGAGCAGGGAGAATTTGTCGCAATTGTTGGAAAGTCAGGTTCCGGTAAAAGTACATTACTTCATATGCTTGGAGGGCTAGACACCCCGACAAAAGGCAGTGTTACTTTAGCAGGGAAAGATTTATACAGGATGAAGGAAGATGCCCTTGCTGTTTTCCGCAGAAGAAAAATCGGATTTGTTTTTCAGGCATTTAATCTGGTTTCATCTGTTAATGTCTGGGAAAATATTGTACTGCCACTGGGGCTGGATGGAAGAAAAGTGGATGAAGCGTATGTAAATGATATCATTGCAACTCTGGGGATTGAAAACCGGATTTATAATCTGCCAAATCAGTTATCCGGAGGACAGCAGCAGAGAGTAGCAATTGCAAGAGCACTGGTGAATCGTCCGGAAATTATATTTGCAGATGAGCCGACAGGAAATCTTGATTCTAAGACCAGTGATGAGGTAATCGCCCTGCTTAAGATGACAGCAAAAAAATATGGACAGACAATTGTAATGATTACCCATGATGACGAAATTGCACAGGTCGCTGACCGTATTCTGGTGATTGAGGACGGACAGGTGGTGGATTTCAGATGAAGACAATAAGCAGGATTGCATATAGCAATGACAAAAAGAACAAGACAAGAAGTATACTGATTATGATGTCCATATGTCTGACTACGATGCTGCTTGTGATTATCAGTACTGTGGGAAATGGGGTAATTCATTTACAGAAAGGTCAGGCGGCAAGCTCATACGGAAGCAACTACGGCCTGTTTATCGCCACAGATGGTACGCAATTAAAAGAAGTGGAACGCAGAGCTGAGATATCTGATATCGGCATCATGTGTACGGAGGGCATCCTGAAAGGAAATGAAAATGGCGGCTTTGTCAGTGCGGATGAAACGGTCAGGAAAATGCTTCCCTATAATCAGGAATATGTGTTGAAGGAAGGTACCTATCCGGAAAAGGCGCAGGAAATTGCCGCAGGACGCGCTTTCTTTGATGCAGTGGGATACCATGATGTAAAGGTCGGAGACACCGTAACATTGGAGTACCGTTCCGGCATGCAGTCGGAATACGCACCGGTGGAATTTACTGTCAGCGGGATTTTATATGACCGGGATGAATATACCATCGAGGCTTCCTATGTTGTATTCGGTTCGCAGGATTTTTATAATGAGCGTGTTGCGGAGGGTGACAGGCAATATAATATCTATTTTACCTTGAGCGATTCTGCAAATGTATCTATGAATAATGTTGCGCCTGTTATAAAAGAAATCGCGGATTCCTGCGGCATTGACCAGAAAAACGTGATCATCAATGACCTCTACCTGCAGTGGGTATTGCAGCCGAGCTATGAAATGATTGTGGTTTGTGGAACCCTGATCCTCGGAATCGTGCTGTTTTCCGTTGTGGTCATTTATAATATCTTCCAGGTCGGGATCGCCCAGAAGGTTCAGGAGTACGGAAAAATCAAGGCGCTGGGTGCAACCAGAAAGCAGATGAAGCAGTTGATCTTTCGTGAGGGCATTTTTTTGACATTTTTTTCAATACCAGTTGGATTGCTTTTTGGCTTTCTGATTGCAAAATGCGGTTTTAACTGGCTGGTAGAACAGGGGAACCTTGTATCAACCGGAACTGGCTCTATGGGAGTTCAAAATCAGCAGGTGCCTCTGTTTTCCCTGCCTGTTATGCTTCTCTGTATTTTCGTATCATTTCTTACCGTTGCTTTGGCACTGCGTAAACCAATGAAAATTGTTTCACGGATTTCACCTATCGAAGCAACACGGTATTTAGAAAATGCAGAAACACAAAAAAAAGGAAAACGAAATGGCAGAAAAAATGTCACCGTGTTTTCTATGGCAATGGCAAATGTAACGGGTAATCCCAAAAGAACTATTGGTACTATCATCACAATGGGTTTTTCTTGCGTATTGTTTGTGATTATCTCTAATTATGTGGGAAATATTGACACGGAGCATGAAGCACGTCTTTCCGTTAATCATGGACAATTTGAACTGCAGCTTGACTATTCTGCTGAGTATGATGAAAGATATCCGGAGAATAATCTGGATACGATTCTGACGGATGATCCATTGAATGATTCGCTGATTGAAGAAATCAAAAGCATTCCGGGAGTAACAGATGTCATGACGAGAGAGATTGTCTCTGTAAATCTGAACGGAACAAGATATCCGGCTATTATTGTGAGTAAAAAGGATTTTGATTTTATGCGCCAAGAAGGGGATATTGGCTCTATGGACTATGATCAGGCGGTAAAGAATGGTGATATTTTCTTTGGCTGGTCAACGTGGATGGAACAAGATGGATATGCTCCGGGTGAATCCATTGCATTTGACTTTGAGAATGGAAGTGGAACCTATACCTATCAGGGAAAGATTGCAGGATCTTTTGTAAGTGCGGACACTTATCTTGTCATTCCGGAAGGTGTATATCGTTCCATGAATCCGAGAGGAACAGCCTATGGCTATCTGTGGGTGGACTGTGATAAAAAAGATGTGGCATCTGTAGAACAAAGTCTGAATACTTTGATTTCTAATACTTCGCATATAAAAATGGATACTTATCATGCGCAGTTACAATCTGCCGAATTTGCAAGCAGAATGATGAAGCTTGGCTGTTATCTGTTTATGGCAATTGTCGGTCTCATTGGGTTTATGAATCTGGCAAACACCATGATCATCAATATCACCACGAAGAAGCAGGAATACGGTGTGCTGCAAGCGGTAGGCATGACCAATAAGCAGTTGAATCTGAGCTTACAAATACAGGGCTTGATTTTTACGGTTGGCACCATCTGCGTCGCACTTGCTGCCGGTCTGCCCCTTGGCTATGCACTGTTTTCCTATGCGAAGCATAATGGGATTTTTGGAATGAACGTTTATCACGTTCCTCTTATCCCGATTCTTGTTATGATTCTTCTGGTTGGTATTCTACAAATTGTGCTTTCCTGTGTTTTAAGCAGTAATCTGAAAAAGGAAACGCTGGTAGAAAGAATAAGGTATCAGGGATAGCAAGTAATATGTAATGAACTAGGTCTTAACGAAGAGGAGAAATAGATAACTTCCATTTTGTATGTATGATAAATCTAAACAGTATTTTAGCAACATTTCCTACTGGTTAATTAAATTGAATAGAAATTAAACACTGTTCAATTGAGCAATCTATATGAATCTGATATGCTGAGTATACAAAAGCTTTTGAATTTTTTTGGAGATGAAGCAAATGGATATAGGCGTTGTTATAAAAAAATATAGAAAAGAAGCTGGTATGACGCAGGAGGAGATGGCAAACAGATTAGGCGTGACGACACCGGCTGTAAACAAATGGGAGAATAGTAATTCCAAGCCGGATATTGAACTGCTGGCACCAATTGCAAGACTGCTTGATATTTCACTTGATACATTACTTTCTTTTCATGAAAAACTTTCAGATACTGAAATCGAAGAAATTATCAGGAAGATGGACAGGATGTTTTCAGAAGAAGGCTATGAAAAGACTTATGAATGGGCATTGAGACTTATAAAGGAATATCCGAATTGTAACATGCTTATCTGGCAGACTGCGGTAATGCTTGATGCAAGAAGAATAACGGATAAATGCACGAATCAGGAAAAATATGATAAGCAGATTAACGCATGGTATGAGCTGGCACTACATGATGAGAATGAAGAGATACAGCATCATGCAGCAGATTCCTTATTTGGATTTTATTTACGTAAGAAGGATTACACCAAGGCAGAAAAATATCTGGATTATTTTTCAGAATACGATCCTATGAAAAGTTATTATCAGGGAAGATTACTCCAGAAGCAGGGAAAAATCAAAGAAGCATATGAAGTTCAGAGATATTGATGAAGCTATATTAGATGGTGTAAAAGAAAAACTTGTTGAAGGATTCAGAAATGAGGAAGAATTCGGCTACATGGCAGGATATGAACCGTGGGAGAAATTAATTTTTGACAGATAAGTTTTTTGAAAACTGTCGTTTGGTAAAAGCTATTCCATTTTTAAAAGCCTTGCGATAAAATATGTTCTGTGAGACGGTTGTCTTGCTTTCCAAGGGAATGGTCGATAGCAGAAAAGTGAAGGTGGACTTCTCTCTGGAGGATATGGATTTATCTGAATTTAAGGGAAAAGCAACTTATGAGCAGATAAAGAGATAAAGGCATATGTACTTGAAAAGACAGGACTGAAGGTTTCATCACTGTATATCGCACAGATTAAGAAGAAGTGTGGATTAGATGTCGGTGAGAACTTCAATCCGGCTAAATCAGAGAATGCGAGACAGCCACAGTGTACACCGGAGAAGGAAGATGCGATTATGCAGGCATTTAGACATTTTGGAATCATATAGATTGTGGATAAGCAGTATCATGTGTTAAAAATATAGTGAAATATGGAAAAAAGGACATTCCGGAACTGTAGATTTTACAGGTCAGGGGATGTCCTTTTTGCAGATATGGAAGTGTTTAAGGGACAAGGTAATAATACTGATGTATTAAAACTGATTTGCGAGATGTGTGGATGTTGTGACAGCACTGATCTTAAAATATGGACCGGCAATAAAAAGAAAATGGATTTTACGTGATTGGATAAAAAACATACAGGCTGACTGCTTTTGGAGAAGTTTAGCCTGTAAAAGATATCAGCGGTATTTCGATTGTATGAAAGCTATTGTAAAAAATGATGCAACATGACATAATCGGATTGACTAAAGCAACATAGATATTTATAATATAGACAAAACGAAAATGACATGAACGGAGGACAGGGTAATGGAGAAAACGGTAACACTTGAAGAGGCATTAAAAAGAATTGAGGAGCTGGAAAAAGAGAATGCAGAACTTCGGGAGGAATTGGAGTATTACAGAAATCGTAAGTTAAGCGGTCGTCAGAAACATAACGCCAAGTGGATGGCAATTTATAATGATTTTGTTGTTGGGTATGAGAGCGGCATGACAATGGTAGAAATTGCGAAGAGGAACAATGTCAGTGAGCGGACGATTTATAGGTATAAAGCGTATTATGACAAACTGAGGGAAAAAGAGGAATAGACCATTTTACTGACGTCAGTAAAATGGTTTAATGTGGGAGGAGAAAGTCTAATATGGAAAAGAAAATGATAATGAATTATAAGAAAAGATTTGATGAAATTAGGCATGAAGAAAACGGAGTTGAATTTTGGTATGCACGTGAATTAATGCATTTGCTAGATTATTCAAAATGGCAAAATTTTGAAAATGTTTTATTAAAGGCAAAAGTTGCTTGTGCAAATAATGGCATTGTAGTAGAGGACCATTTTGCTGATGCCAGTAAAATGGTTATTCTGGGAAGTGGCGCAAATAGAGAAGTAGAAGATTATATGCTTACACGTTATGCATGTTATCTTATTGCAGAGAACGGAGATCCTCGTAAAGAACAGATCGCTTTTGCACAAAGCTATTTTGCAGTTCAAACAAGAAAACAGGAATTGATAGAAGAAAGGATTTCTTATATTGAAAGAACTGAGACAAGAGGAAAGCTTCGAGAATCTGAAAAACGATTGTCTCAAAATATATATGAACGTGGAGTTGATGATGCTGGATTTGGACGTATCCGATCTAAGGGGGATCAGGCTTTATTTGGAGGATTCACTACAAAACAAATGAAAGAACGTTTAGGAGTGCAAGATAAAAGGCCGCTTGCAGATTTTTTACCAACACTTACTATTGCTGCAAAGAACCTTGCAACTGAAATGACAAATTATAATGTTGAAGAAAAAGACTTGCAGGGTGAGACGGCTATTACTGTTGAGCATGTTGAAAATAATACGTCAGTCAGGGATATGCTGGGGCAGAGGGGGATTAAGCCAGAAAATTTGCCCGCATCAGAAGATATTAAAAAATTAGAACGTAGGGTAAAGAGAGAAGAAAAGAAGTTAGCTGAGCAGTCGGGAAAATTGACAAATGAATAAACTGGGAGGTTAGGTTATTGAAAAAGAAAACAAAATGCTACATATATACTCGTGTATCAACAGCAATTCAGGTTGATGGTTACAGCTTGGATGCACAGAAGGACAAACTAAAAAAATATGCAGAATTTCAGGATATCTACTGCCATGCAGGTGGACGCGAACATGAAGCAGTCCTTAGTGTAGAAGACTGGAAAACTGCATAGAAAATAAGAAAAAGAACTGGTGTTAAAAGAATAAAGACAATCAATTAACACAAGAGGAGTTTGGCAAATTATTTCATGTTATCAGGCAAACTGTTTCAAATTGGGAAAACGGAAAAAGTTATCCTGATTTGCAAATCCTTGTAAGCATGAGTAATCAATTTAGCTCGTACCCAGTGCTCTTTAAGATAAAGTGGAAATAGTGCAATTTTCACATGATATTATACAAGAATTACATAGAAATATATCGTATTATTGATATGGTATTCTTGAATTGTATGTGAGGAGAAAAACTATGGCAGCGGAAAGAAAAACATTAACACAGCTATCTGTGCCAATATGCTTAGAAACTTTATTTTATATGCTTTCAGGTATGGTTGATACGCTTATGCTATCATCTGTAAGTGATCAGGCTGTAGGAGCAGTGGGAACAGCAAATACATATATAGGTGTTTTTATTATTATGTTTGGAGTAATATCGTCGGGTATGATAGCCGTTATGTCACAAAATATCGGAGCTGGAAGACCGGGGATAGCATATCAGGCAAGGCAACTTGGACTTATATTCAACGCATTGATAGGTATCGTAATGTCTGTCGTTCTTGCTACTTTTTCTGGTGGGATACTTCGAATCGTAAGTATTGCTCCGGCTTTGCTTGAGCCGGCTGAAATATATCTTAGAATTGTTGGCGGCGCATGTTTTTTAAATGCACTGATTCCTATTTTCTCCAGTTATTTGAGAGTGTTTGGATATACAAAACATTCTTTGATAGGAACTGTTGTTGGAAATGTTCTCAATATAATACTTAATTCAGTATTTTTATTTGCATTCAACTGGGGTGTGATGGGAGTTGCTGTTGCCACGGTTATTTCGAGAGTTGTAAATCTTATTATTGTAGCCGGCATGGGGGCTGTACTTATAAAAGCAAAGCAGAGTCCTGAGCGAATTACATCAAGAAAGATATTTGCACAGATTGTTAAGATTGGTTTTCCTTCTGCGCTTGAAACAGCACTTTACAACATCGCAATGACCTTTATTGTGCGTTTTATGAATCAGATGGATGTGGATGGAATGAATGTTACAGCGCGTTCATATGCGATACAGATTGCAAATTTCTCGTATTGCGTGGGAGCTGCCCTTGCTCAGGCAAATGCAATTATGACCGGCTGGAGAATTGGAGCAAAAGAGTTTGAGGAATGTAACAGGGGGACGAGAAAAGCTGCGATATATGGTATCATCACAGCGACATGCTTTTCCGTGACCTTTGCATTTGCCGGACATTTTATCGTGCATATATTTACGGATGATATACAGATGATAAATCTTGTGGTAAAGTTGTTAATAGTAGATATATTTCTTGAATTTGGAAGGGTAACAAACCTTGTATATGGGTCAGGCATTAAAAACGAGTGGAGACGCACTTTTTCCCGGTTATACTAGGTGCGATATTTATGTATTTGTTTGCAGTTGGCGGAACCTATTTTCTCGGAATACACATGGGACTTCTGGCTGTAGGAGCATATATTGCTATGGCAGGTGACGAATGTGCGAGAGCTGTGGGAATGGTACTTAGATGGAAGAGTGGAAAATGGAAAAGTAAAGGTCTTATAGAAGTATAGGAGAGAGTATGTACTTTGAATTAAAGGAAAATAAACCACATGGTACAAAGGATGATCCGTTTAGTACATATCATATAAAAAATGAAGGACGATCATTTCAGATACCGGTTCATTGGCATGATGAACTGGAAATTATATATGTAAAAAGTGGTTTTTTGACTGTAAGTATATCAGGAGAAAATTATATTGGAACCCCCGGGGATGCTTTTGTAGTGTCGCCGGGCAATCTGCATTTCATGGGTTCACAGACTGGTACAGTGGATTATTTTACTTTCCTTTTTCCGTTAAAATACATATCTTTTTGCATAAATGACATGTTAGATGATAAATTACTGGAGCCGTTAAAAAATGGTCATCTAATGATAAATCCAAGAGTAAAAGATACAGCAAAAGAACTATGTGAGCAGTTGGTTGAAATATATGTGGCAAAAAATAAGAAAACTGAGTCCATAATAACTGCTCAGATAAAGACAAAAATAATTCTTTTACAGTTTATTCTTGAAATGTGGGAGAGGGGCTTTGTAATCGAAAATGATAAAAGCGGGAGAAATACGATAGAAAAAGAAATGATTTCATATATACAGCAGAATTTTATGGAAAAGATATCATTAAAAGAATTTAGTGAGCAGTTTCATCTTTCGGAAAAATATATATCGCGATATTTTAAGGAACATTTTCATATTACCCTTTCGCAATATATAACACATTTAAGGTTAGCGCATGCAAAACAGCTGTTACAAGATACGGATACTCCTGTTACAGAGATTGCAATGCAGAGTGGATATCAGAATGTAAGCTATTTTATCAGAAGCTTCAAAAAAACATATGGAGTTTCTCCGTTAAAATATAGAAAAAAATAAGCCAGGTATATGGTTAGAAAGGAGAGGATATCCCGGTAGAATCAGAAAATCTGCCGGAGAGATATCGAGAATGAGTATGGGAAATAAGAATAAATGGTGGAAAAATGCAGTTGTATATCAGATTTATCCGAAAAGCTTTCAGGATTCGGATGGAGATGGAATCGGTGATATTCCAGGAATTATCAGCAGATTGGATTATTTGAAAAAACTTGGAATAGATGCAATCTGGCTCTCACCGGTGTATCGTTCGCCACAGGATGACAATGGATACGATATTTCAGATTATCAGGATATTGAGCCGATGTTCGGAACAATGGAAGATATGGAACAGTTATTTGCGGAGGCAAAGAAACGCGGAATCCGAATTATGATGGATCTTGTGCTGAATCATACTTCAGATGAACACAGATGGTTTTTGGAGGCAAAGAAAAGCAAAGACAATCCGTATCATGATTAGTATGTGTGGCGTGACGGAGAAGAAGGTATTTACCCAAATGATATGAATTCTGCGTTCGGAGGACCGGCATGGGAGTGGGTTCCAGAACTGGGACAGTATTATTTTCATCAGTTTTCAGTGAAACAGCCAGATCTGAACTGGGAGAATCCGAAAGTGAGAAGAGAACTCTATGATATGATTCTCTGGTGGATGGAAAAAGGAGCAGGCGGATTTCGTCTGGATGTAATCGATCAGATTGCAAAAGAGCCAGATCTTAAGATCACAAATAATGGACCAAAGCTGCATGAATTTCTGCGTGAACTAAGCAGAGAAACATTTCAGAAGGGGGATATGATCACTGTTGGAGAAGCCTGGGGAGCAACACCGGAAATTGCAAAGAAATATAGTAATCCAGATGGCAGTGAATTTTCCATGGTTTTCCAGTTTGAGCACATTATGCTTGATCAGGAAGAAGGAAAAGAAAAATGGGATACGATTCCATTGAATCTGGTTAAGCTGAAAAAATGCCTTGCAAAGTGGCAGAATACTTTATATCAGACAGGATGGAACAGTCTGTTCATGAATAACCATGATCTTCCTAGAATCGTGTCGCGTTGGGGAAATGACGGAAAATACAGAAAAGAGTCGGCAACAATGCTGGCGACAATGCTTCATGGAATGCAGGGAACTCCTTACATTTACCAGGGAGAAGAGCTGGGAATGACGAATGTGCAGTTTGACAGCATTGAGGAATATGAAGATATTGAGACATTGAATATGTACAAAGAGCGTCTGGAAAAAGGATATCAGCCAGAAGAAATCATGCAGTCTATCTACGCAAGAAGCCGTGATAATGCCCGTACTCCGATGCAGTGGAGCAGGGATGAGAACGGAGGATTCACAACAGGAGAACCATGGTTTGCCGTGAATCCAAATTATACCAGAATCAATGCCAAAGAGGCACTGGAAGATGAAAATTCGGTATTTTACTATTATCAGAAGCTGATTCGTTTAAGAAAAGAAAATCCAGTATTCGTGAATGGAAAATTTGAACTTCTTCTGCCGGAAGATGAGAGAATTTTCGCCTATACGAGAACAGATGAGCATACAAAGATGCTGGTATGTACAAACTTTACGGATGAGGAAGTTAGCTGCCCATTGCTTGATGAGTGGAAAGCCGGGGAAGTCTGGATCCGGAATTATGAGGACGACAGAGAAGGAAATATATTGCGTCCTTATGAGGCGGTGATAATTGCATTTACTGGCAAATAGATTGAGTTTCTTTTTGGCATCAAAATTCACTTACTATATTTCTTCCTGCCACGCTCATCAAGAAAGAACGCCCATTCTCTCTTGAGGTATTTCGGCATACGGGGCATAGCGGGCACCTCCTTTTCGCTGCCTAATTGCCGATTTGTTCCCGAAACACAGAAACGCTCAAAACCGTTTCCCGCTGTATAGTTCCGGGACGATTTTGGGCGTTTTCTTTCGATATGAGCGGCTTTGTTTTGACGGCGGTATCCTTTACCGCTAACCATTCAAAAGCCGCTGTTTGTCACTTCCGGGTAACAAAAAAGCGCCGTATTTCTACGACGCTTTTGTCTTGCTCGGCTTATTTTGTTGCTGGTGTCCTTGGCATACCACTCGTTCATTATGTTGAGGAACGTGGTGAAGTCGTTATCCTGCGGCTTGTCACTGTCCACGCTGTTATTGATTGCAATAAAGCGTATCTGCTTCTTGGGGAACAGAATCTCGGTATAAAAGCCGACCTCAAGATAGTTTCTGCAGAAACGGCTCATATCCTTGACGATAATTGTGCCGATTTTCCCGGCTTCGGCTTCTGCAAGCATTGCCTGAAATCCGGGACGATTGAAGTTACGCCCTGTGTAACCGTCATTTTTCAAAAGATTGTTTGTAAAAAATTTGTAATTCTAAAAATTCATATAAACTGTAATCTATGTTATTCTATAGAAAAGTAAAAATACTGATGAAGAAAGCAGGAGGAAATTTATGAACATTGAATTAAGTATTTTGGATTGGATCCAGACGTTGCATACGCCTTTTCTGGATAAAATCATGGTATTTATCACAAGACTTGGGGATGCAGGAATTATATGGATTGTGTTGAGCATAGTATTGCTTCTGATTCCTAAAACGAGAAAAAGCGGTGCGGTTATGGTGGCTGCTTTAGTAGTAGATGTATTACTTTGCAATATTGTCTTGAAAAATCTTGTAGCACGGACAAGACCATATGATGTGAATACAGGTGTACACCTTCTGGTAGCAAAGCTTCATGATTATTCTTTTCCGTCCGGACATACGGCAGCTTCGTTTACTTCGGTAACAGCTTTGTACCTGGCAGGTGAAAAGAAGCTTTGGAAATTTGCGCTTGTGCTGGCATGTCTGATCGCAATATCGAGGTTATATCTGTATGTACACTATCCGACAGATGTTCTTGGAGGAATTCTGTTCGGTGTGATTTCAGGATATTTGGGATATCGCAAAGTATTGAAATGAAGATGACCAAAGATTACCGACCGGGAATTATATGGAAGTCAGTTGATATAAGCATCATTTTACATGGATTTTACAAAAACAGTTCTTTAAGAAGGTAGATATGAAAGCGTATTCAGATGTATAATTAATTCTTAAGCGTAGCTATAAAATATTCAAATTAGCAAAAGGAGATAAGTAGACAAATGAAAAAGAAGCAGTTAAAACCAGAACCATATATGATGAACAGGGAACTGTCATGGTTAAAATTTAATGAGAGGGTATTAAATGAAGCGGGGAATCCGAGAGTACCTTTAGCAGAACGACTTACTTTTGCGTCTATTTATCAATCTAATCTGGATGAATTTTATATGGTGCGGGTAGGTACACTGATGGATCAGATGGAATCATCGGAAGTAGTCCGTGAGAATAAAACCAATATGACCAGCAAAGAGCAGGTAAAAGCGATCATTGATGCAACAAGAGAGCTTGATATAAAGAAAGCAGTTATTTACGAGCAGTTAATGGGAGAATTGGAGCCGCAGGGAATCCGGATTATCAATTTCAACAAGCTTTCAGGAAAAGAAGGGGAATTACTGGAAACTTACTTTGATAATGAAATTGCACCATATCTGTCTGCGAATATCATCAGCAAACAGCAGCCGTTTCCATTCTTACAGAATAAAGAGATCTATGCGGTTGCACTGCTTGCAACGAAGGGTGGAAAGACAAAAACTGCGATCATTCCGTGTAGCAATAATGTGTTTAAGCGTCTGATCGATATCCCGACCAGACCGGGAACCTTTATGCTTTCGGAAGAACTGATCCTTCATTTTTTGCCGAAATTATTTAAAAAATATGAAATCAAAGAAAAATCTCTCCTGAGAATTACGAGAAATGCGGATATTGATACAGAAACCATTTATGATGAAGATATGGATTACAGAGACGCCATGGAAAATCTGGTAAAGCAGAGAAAACGTATGAATCCTGTCCGCATGGAATTCTCCAGAAAGATCAACAAAAAGCTGATCGCAGAGATATGTAAATATATCCATATGGATAAAAACCACGTATTTATGTCGAGAGTACCACTTGATTTATCATTTGTATTTGCAATCCAGAATTATCTGAGAATGCAAGGAGCAGAAAAGGAAAAGCTGTTCTATCAGAAGAGGAGTCCGCGAATGACACCGCAGCTGAAAGAAAAAGAAAGTCTGATCGCACAGATTGAGCAGAAAGATGTTCTGTTATCTTATCCATTTGAAAATATTAAATCATTTACCAACCTGCTTTATGAAGCGGCAAGAGATGATTCTGTAGTGTCCATCAAGATGACCTTGTACCGTCTGGCAGTTCGAAGCCAGATCGTAGATGCTTTGGTTGAGGCAGCGGAAAATGGCAAAGAAGTGGTGGTACTGGTTGAACTCCGTGCAAGATTTGATGAAGAAAGTAACATTGAATATTCCAGAAAGCTGGAAGAAGCAGGCTGTCGTGTCATTTATGGACTGAGTGGTCTCAAAGTACATTCCAAACTTTGTCTTATAACAAGAAAGACAGAAAAAGGTCTTGAATATATCACGCAGATTGGAACGGGTAACTATAATGAAAAGACTTCAACATTATATACAGACTTGTCGCTGATCACTGCGAAGCAGGAAATCGGAAAAGAGGCGGCGGAAGTATTTGCCTGCCTGATGCGAGGTGAGACGATAGAGGAAACGCACATCCTGCTGGTTGCACCGAAATGTCTCCAGAATAAAGTACTCGATATGATCGATGAGGAAATACGTCACGCAAAGAACGGGAAAGATGCGTATGTCGGAATCAAGATCAATTCACTGACTGATAAAGTGATCATTGAGAAGCTTGTGGAAGCATCACAGGTGGGTGTGAAGATTGAAATGATCGTCCGTGGAATCTGCTGTATGATTCCTGGTATCAAAGGATACACAGAAAATATTAAAGTAATCAGCATTGTTGGAAGATTTCTGGAACATTCCCGTATTTATCGTTTCGGAACGCCGGACAGAGAAAAAGTGTATATTGCATCGGCTGATTATATGACGAGAAATACGCTCCGACGTGTGGAGGTTGCAGCTCCGGTTCTGGATGATACACTGCGTGAAAGACTGGACTGGATGTTTGACACCATGATGAAGGATGATGAAAAAGGAAAAGAACTGACTGCAGACGGCGATTATGTAGATCGTGATATCAATGAAGAAAAGCTGGATTCACAGGAAGTGTTCTATGAGACGGCGTATAAAAATACGGAAAAGAAATAGTAGAGAATATTTGAGCAAAATAAACACAGCTGTAGAAATGATACAGCTGTTATAAAATCAGCAGATACAGTTGACAAAGAGGGACGTTTGTGATATTTTAATTAAGTCGCAAACGTCATATGGGGGATTAGCTCAGTTGGGAGAGCGCCTGCCTTGCAAGCAGGAGGTCACGAGTTCGAATCTCGTATTCTCCACTTTATAAGAAGTGCAGCAGAGAAATCTGCTGCTTTTTTGTGTGCTAAAAAATATATCATCATTTCCATCTTGCAGAGAAAAGAAAAAAAGAGGAAAATAAAATCATAGTAAAACAAGATGGTATGATTACCAGAAAGGAAGATTTTATCATGAAAGAAAATTTAAAAGTACTTATGCTCAACGGAAGCCCGAAAGCAAATGGTAACACAGCCATTGCACTTCGCGAGATGGAAAATGTTTTCAAAGAAAATGGTATAGAAGTAGAAAATATTGTAATCGGAAACCAGGCAGTCCGTGGCTGTATTGCCTGTGGTTCCTGCTACGAAAAAGGCAAATGTGTTTTTGATGATGTGGTGAATGAGATGGCAACCAAATTTGAGGCAGCAGATGGTCTTGTAATCGCAAGTCCGGTGTACTATGCGTCTGCAAATGCAACTCTGATCGCCTGTCTTGACAGACTGTTCTACAGCAGTCATTTTGATAAAACGATGAAAGTGGGAGCAAGCGTTGCCTGTGCAAGACGTGGCGGATGTTCTGCGACATTTGATGAGCTGAACAAATATTTTACCATTTCCGGAATGCCGGTTGCATCCAGCCAGTACTGGAACAGCATCCATGGAGCAGCACCGGGAGAGGCCGAAAAGGATGAGGAAGGAAGGCAGACAATGCGTACACTTGCAAGAAATATGACTTTCCTTATGAAGAGTATTGCACTTGGAAAAGAGCAGTTTGGACTTCCGGAAAAAGAAGCAAAGATTCCGACAAATTTTATTCGGTAGAACAAGTAAAAGGCAGGGATTTGTGAAATATCACGAATCCCTGCCTTTAGAGTTGACAGTCCAACTTTCTTGTTTTATAGTGGGAGTTGCAATTTGGTAGGAAGTATTTAAAAGAGAGGTTTTGGTCATGGCACTTATAAAATCAATCATTATTTTGATTATAGGGTTTGCTCTATTGATGAAAGGAGCAGATTATTTTGTAGAAGGAAGTTCTTCTGTTGCGAAGCAGCTTCATGTTCCATCGATGATCATCGGTATGACCATCGTTGCAATGGGAACCAGCCTTCCGGAATGTGCGGTCAGTGTAACGGCATCCCTGACAGGAAATAACTCACTTGCGGTAAGTAATGTTGTCGGATCGAATATTTTCAACTTGATGGTTGTTTGTGGAGCCTGTGCGTTATTTGCACCTCTTACGATAAAAAAAGATACATTGAAAAAAGAGTTTCCATTATCAATTATCTGTGCGGCCTTGCTGATGGTGCTTGGATATGTCGGGATGCTTTTAGGACATTTAGATGGCGGTGTATTTCTCCTTATTTTTGCAGCTTATCTGATCTGGATGATTGGCTCTGCCAAGAAAGCAAGAGCAGCACACAAGGAAAGTCAGATGATGCGCGAAGAGGGAGAATTAGTAGACGAAGAAATTCAGATCCTGCCACTTTGGAAATGTGCGTTATTTATTGTTGGTGGCATGATCGCAATCAAGTTTGGCGGTGATTTTGTTGTAGACAGTGCTTCAGCACTTGCAAGCGCATTCGGACTCAGTCAGACACTGATCGGACTTACCATCGTTGCGATGGGAACCAGTCTTCCGGAACTTGTAACATCGATTGTTGCGGCAAGAAAGAATGAAGTGGATATGGCACTCGGAAATGTGATCGGTTCTAATATTTTCAATATCCTGTTGGTACTTGGAGTTGCAGCTGCCATCAGTCCAGTGAAATTTCTTACCGATAATATCATTGATACGGTTGTACTGATTGCGATGAGTCTGGTTGTTCTGGTGTTTGCATGGACTTCAAAAATGATCGACCGAAGAGAAGGCGCTACGATGCTTGGAATGTATGCAGTGTATATGGCATATATTTGCATACGATAAAATAAAAGAATCATAAGGAAAAATGGCTGTGGATGAAACCTGCCCCAAAAGTTAGACCTAAATTCTAACGATTGGAAGTCGGTTCAATCCACAGCTATTTTTATTGGGTCAGTGTACATTCTATTTTATACTTCCATAGAAAAAACATTGACATGTCTAACAAAAAGAGGTATAAAAAACGAGAGAATTTTGCGACAAGGAGAAAGGCATAAGATGGGAAAGTATAATTTTGATGAAGTAATTGACAGACATGGAACGGACTGCCTGAAATATGATTTCGGAATGAAAAGGAAGGGAAGAGATGACCTGCTTCCGCTCTGGGTGGCAGACATGGATTTCCGTCTTCCGGATGAAATTCTGGATGAATTCCACAAGAGAATTGACCATGGAATCTTTGGTTATACCGATCCGCTGGATGAATATTTTGCAGCGATGAACCACTGGTTCTCCACACGTTATGGATATACGATCGAACCGGAGTGGGTAACACTTGGTGCCGGGATTGTCTATGCACTTGGAACCAGCGTAAGAGCATTTACCGAAGAGGGAGATGCCATGATGGTTATGCAGCCGGTTTACTATCCATTCAGTGAAGTAATAAAAAATGACGGAAGAAGATTGGTAAACTGCCAGCTTCGCTATGAGAATAATCATTATTCAATTGATTTTGAAAAGATGGAAAAAATGATTCAGGAGGAAGGCGTAAAAGCGCTGATCTTCTGTAATCCGCACAATCCGGTCGGCAGGGTCTGGACAAGAGAAGAACTGGAAAGAGTTGCAGAAATCTGTCTGAAATACAATGTAATCTGGATGGTGGATGAAATGCATTGTGATTTCATTTTCCCGGGACATACGTTCACAAGCTGCATGAATCTGGATGAAAAGTACCGTCAGATCCTTGCGCTTTACAGCTCCCCAGGAAAGACATTCAATGTAGCAGGATTTCAGCCGGCAAATATCATCATTCCAAATGAAGAGCTGCGGAAAAAATACCAGTGGGCGAATACACAGGCAGCTTACAGCCAGGGAAGTCTGATGGGACAGCTTGCAGTCAAGGTATGTTACACCAAAGGTGCTGAGTGGGTAGATGAACTGGTGCAGTATATTTATGAAAATGTAAAATATATGAGCAAGTTCGTGAAAGAGAATTTCCCGAAAGCGAAGATGGTAGAGCCGGAAGGAACCTATCTGGTATGGGTTGATTTTTCCGGATATGGACTTAGCAATGAAGAGCTGGAGCACTTGATGCTGGAGGAGGCAAAATTGTGGCTGGATTCCGGAATTATCTTCGGACCGGAGACCGCTCAGTTCGAAAGATTTAATGTTGCCTGCCCGCGTGTGACTGTAGAGCAGGCACTGACACAGCTGAAAGACGCACTGGATAAGCATCTGGCAGCAAAATAATATAAAAAGAGGATTGAGAGGGAAAAAAGATGGACAAACAAAAGAAAAATATGGGGGCAGTGGCATTTCTTCCACTGATCGTATTTCTGGTATGTTATGTAGGGTGCGGGATTACATTTACCCTGCTTGGAGCAGACGAACCGTTCGGAAAGTTCCCGCGTCACGTCGCACTTCTTGCAGGGTGTGCGGTAGCACTTCTCCTTAACCGTGGCATTGGTGTACAGGATAAGCTGAATATTATGACAACGAGCATGGGAAATTCAGGAGTCATGATGATCGTTCTGATCTACCTGATGGCTGGTGGATTCCAGGGAGCAGCAGCGGCAATGGGCGGAAAAGATTCGGTTGTGAATCTCTGTCTGCATTTTATTCCGGTGAAGCTTTTGGTTCCGGGTGTATTTTTGATGTGCTGCTTTATTTCTACATCGATCGGAACATCCATGGGAACGATTGCAGCGATGGCTCCGATTGCGATCAATGTGGCACAGGGAGCGCATTTAAATGTTGCGGTAGTCGGTGCGGCAGTGATCGGGGGATCTTATTTTGGAGATAACCTTTCCATGATTTCAGATACAACCATTTCTGCAGCAGAAGGATGTGGTTCTGAGATGAAAGACAAATTTAAAATGAACTTTTTCATTGCTCTTCCGGCGGCAATTGTGGCAATGATCCTGTACTCGATTTTTGGCGGAGTCGGAAGCGGAGCAATCGAAGCAGGAAGCTATAGTATCATCGAAGTCCTTCCTTATTTTATTGTTCTCATTGCGGCACTTATGGGAGTTAATGTTGCAGTAGTCCTTTTTGTAGGAATACTTGCATCCGGTATCATTGGACTTTGTGTTGGAAGCTGTGGATTTTTTGAATGGATCCAGGCAATTGGAAGTGGCATGAGCGATATGTTCAGCATCAGTATCGTTGCGATTTTAGTATCTGGTATTATCGGTCTTGTACGTGAATATGGCGGTGTTGAATGGTTGGTGGGCGCGATCAGCAGCAAGATCAAGAGCAGACGTGGTGCGGAATATGGAATCGGACTGATGTCAGGTATCCTTTCCGCAGCTATGGTAAATAATACGATCGCAATCATTGTTACCTGTCCGATCGCAAAAGAAATCGGGGAAAAATATAAGATCGCACCGAAGAGACTTGCCAGTCTGGTGGATATCTTTGCCTGCGCATTTATTGCACTGATGCCACATGATGGTGGTATGCTGATGATTACGGCACTTGCTGATGTATCACCGCTTAATGTACTGAAATATTCGTTCTATATGTTTGGACTGATCATTGCGACCTGCGTTACGATACAGTTCGGATTGATGGACAAGAAAAATTAGACAGGATGAAATTTAAAATATGAAAGATTTAACAAAAGGAAAACCATCCACACTGATACTGGCTTTTGCGCTGCCGATCTTTTTCGCAAATCTTCTGCAGCTTACATACAGTCTTGTGGATACCAGAATTGTCGGAACTTTCCTGGGAGAGGACGCGCTGGCGGCTGTCGGCGCGACCACAACCTTAAGTAATCTGATCGTAGGATTTCTGCAGGGACTTTCCGGTGGATTCGCCATTATCATCGCACAGAAATTTGGCGCAAAAGATTATAAAAATGTGAAGAAATCATTCGCAATGTCGCTGACCATGGGTACAGGAATTGCAATATTTTTTACGGTGTTCGGATTGTTATTTTTACAGCCGATCTTAAATATACTGAATGTTCCGTCAGATCTGATGGCGACGGCAAAAAGCTATATTTTCGTGATCATTGCAGGGCTTGTGGCGACATTTCTCTATGATGCCTGCGCGGCTGCACTCCGGTCACTCGGAGATACCGTGACGCCTCTTGTGATCCTGGCAATCTCAGTTGCATTGAATATTGTTGGGGATCTGCTTTTTGTCGTAGTGCTGAAAAGCGGAGTGCGGGGAGCTGCGATCGCAACGGTACTGGCACAGGCAATCGCGTTTGTTGTGTGCTGGATTTATATGGTAAAGAGATATGAACTGTTAAGACTTAGCCGGGAAGATTTCAAAGATCCGAATCCGGTTATGGTGAAAAATATGCTGGGTGCGGGAATGTCCATGGGATTCATGAGTTCTCTGATCAATATCGGTTCCCTGACGCTTCAGACAGCGATCAATAAACTTGGAAATGATTATATCGTAGCACAGACAGCGGCCCGGAAGCTGACTGAAATGTTCATGATCATGTTTACAGTATTTGGAAATACGATGGCGACCTATTGTGGACAGAACCTTGGAGCAGGAAAGATCGACCGGATCAAAAAAGGGATCTGGCTTGCGATTTTCTATACTTGTATCTGGTGTACACTTGTGATCGTGGCAAGCTACACGATTGGAGATAAACTGGTCTATCTGGTAACAGGTACACATAATGAAAATGTGATCTTAAATGCGACCAGATATCTGAAATTTGATACATTGTTTTATTATGTAACAGCAGTAATCTGCATTGTGCGAAATGCCATGCAGGGACTGGATGACCATATTACACCGATCGTATCAAGTACACTTGAGATGCTTGGAAAAATTGTGATCGCATTTACACTGGTTCCACATCTTGGATACACGGGGGTTATCATTGCAGAACCGATTGTGTGGTTTATTATGGTGATCCCGTTGATCGTGCAGATTTTCCGGATGCCGGTGCTGAAGAAGGCAAACGGATAGATTTATTTTATGATAATGAAGTAGAGGAGTTTTGTGCAATGCAACACTCCTCTTGATATTTCAGGAGGGTGAGTTTTCTTGACATTACTTACAAGCCTGTGCTAGAATAAGCTTGCTTCAATAATACATACAGATGCGTAAGGTGTCAATCAGACAGAATGTCTGGATTGGTGAAAAGGGAAACAGGTGTAAGTCCTGTGCGAACTCGTCACCGTAATTTGCGAGCTTTGGCTGTCGTACCACTGGGAGACCGGGAAGGAAAGTCAGAAGCGTTTGAGCGATCAGTCGGGAGACCTGCCTTTCGCAGTACAGGAACGAGAAGTTCATGCCACGAGTAACTGGCAGTACGAAAGATAGAGACTTTGGACTGATTCTGCACAGTGTAGAATGTCAGTTTCTTTTTGTACGCCTTCGTTAAATTTAAACACGAGGGATTTTTTTGTTTATAAAAAATATGTTGTAAAGTGCAATGAACATGATTTCGCTCCTGCAAGTATAACAAAAAGTCAGGGAGGATTAAAATGAAGAAACGGTTATTAGTAGCATTACTGGCAACAGCACTTACTGTATCCATGATAAGCGGATGCGGAAGCAAAAAGACAGAGGATACTTCTTCTACAAAAACAGAGGAAACTTCTAAGGACAGCGATCAGGAGGCAGCAGATAAAGTGGCAAAACTGATCGATGACATTTATGTACAGGAAAGAACAGACAAGACAGATGAACAGTGTAAGGCTGCAAAAGAAGCATGGGATAAGCTTACCGATGCACAGAAGGAACTGGTAGAAGGTGAGAATGCAGATCCGGATTATTTCGGAAGAGATACAGGTGATGCATCCAAGGATGATCCGCTGAATGAAGATAACATTGGAGAAAACGAACTTCTGGTAGTAAGTTTTGGTACTTCTTTCAATGACAGCCGTGCAAAAGATATCGGCGGTATTGAAAAAGCACTTCAGGCAGCATATCCGGACTGGTCTGTAAGAAGAGCATTTACAGCACAGATCATCATCAACCACGTACAGGCCCGTGATGACGAGAAAATTGACAACATGGATCAGGCCCTGGAAAGAGCAGTAGACAACGGTGTTAAGAACCTGATTGTACAGCCTACACATCTGATGCATGGTGCAGAATACGATGAACTTACAGAGGCAATTGAAAATTATAAAGACAAATTTGAGTCTGTAAAGATCGCAGAGCCACTTCTGGGAGAAGTAGGATCTGATGCAACAGCAATTAATGAAGACAAAGCAGAGGTTGCAGAAGCAATCACAGCAGAAGCTGTTAAGACAGCAGGATTTGACAGTCTGGATGCAGCAAAAGAAGACGGAACAGCCTTTGTATTTATGGGACACGGAACTTCTCATACAGCGAAGATCAGCTATTCACAGATGCAGGCACAGATGGAGCAGCTTGGCTATGAAAACGTATTTATCGGAACTGTAGAAGGCGAACCAGAAGATACAGCATGCGAAGCGGTTATCGAAAAGATTAAAGAAGCCGGATATAAGAAAGTGATTCTTCGTCCGCTGATGGTTGTAGCAGGAGACCATGCAAACAATGATATGGCAGGCGATGATGATGATTCATGGAAGAGCCAGTTCGAAGCTTCCAAGGCATTTGGCAGCATTGATACACAGATCGCAGGTCTTGGTGAAATTGATGCGATCCAGCAGATTTATGTAGCACATACACAGGCTGCGATCGATGCAGAATAAATAAAAAAGAGGGATTTATAAGATGAAAAAGAAACTGTTAGTATTGGTATTATCTGCTGTAATGGCAGTGGGAATGATGAGTGGATGCGGCGCGAAGTCAGACACATCGGAGGGAGAAGCAAAGGTGGAACAAGACGCTTCTTCAAAGGAAGGCAAAAAGGAAGAAACACCAAAGTGTGAACTGGAAGATGGAACCTACACAGCAGAGTTCAAGACTGACAGCGGAATGTTTCATGTAAATGAAGCGAATGACGGGAAAGGAACACTTACTGTAAAAGATGGAAAAATGACAATTCATGTCAGTCTTGTTTCTAAAAAGATTGTAAATCTTTTTGAAGGAACAGCAGAAGACGCTCAAAAAGACGATGCCAGGCTTCTGGATCCGACAACAGACACTGTAACGTACAGTGATGGAACAACGGAGGAAGTTTATGGATTTGATATTCCGGTTCCGGAGCTTGATAAGGAATTTGATCTTGCTATTATTGGAACCAAAGGTGTCTGGTATGATCACAAAGTAAGTGTGACAGATCCGGTAAAAGTAGAAGAATAAATGGATGAATGAAAGGACTGTTTTCCTGAAATGGAAAATGGTTCTTTCTTTTTATTTTTATAAGGTATTTTTCCCGGAAATCAGGAATGTGCCAGAGAACATTATGAGTTTGTATATGAATCAGGACAAATCTATACTTTTATATGTCAAATAGTGTATACTAAGCGGTGAAGGGGAATGAAAAAGAGGCAAAACATTTTGTATATCGTAAAGGAAATAAGACATAGAAAGGAAGTTGAAATACAATGTACTATGTACCAGACGGCACGAAAGAGTGCGGATTTTATGAATGTAAGAAATGTGGCAATCGCTTTTTGTCTTTACAGACAATGAAAAGAATCCCATGTCCGGAATGTGAGGCAGAGATCGACTATGAGATTGGACCAGACGAATCCATGGAAGATGTTTTTGATACGGCAGAATTACTGGAAAAGATCGTTGGTGAAGAAGAGGTTGAGAAGATGGACGGACTTCTAAGCCTTGCAATCACAGGTGGGGATTGTAACTGGATTTAGCCAGGTCAGGCGGCGAAGAGGATAGCGAATATCTGCCGGGCTTTTCCCAATACATTGTCAGATATATAGTCAGGCAAAACAAAGTGGGTTATAATAGAAATATGAGTAAAAGAGGGAGAAAATAGATGGACATTCATGATTTGAAAATATTTCTGATGATCGCACAGGAAGGCAGTGTTTCCAAAGCATCCAAAATCCTTTATATGACACCGCAGGGAACAAGTAAGGTACTGAAGAACCTTGAGACAGAGATGGGATGTCAGTTGTTTATCCGGGATAAGTCCGGGATGCAACTTACGGAAAGCGGAGAGAGATTCCGCGAGTATGCGCTGAAGGATGTAGACGATTATTATCAGGTAAAGAAAGATATTCTGCATATTGAGCAGAGACAGAAGAAGGTTGTAGATCTTTTGTCAGCATATGGAATCTTGCGTCTGCTTACGCCGGACTGTCTTGTGGCATTCAGGGAAAAGTATCCGGATATCGAATTCCATTACCGGGAATATCCAGATCTGCCAGTCGAACAGCTTTTTGCCGGAAATGAAGGGAATGTGGCATTTTCTATTGGAGAGTTCGATGAGCATTTATATCATGTAGTGCCCTTGGGAACCTTTCCAATAGAACTTCTGGTAAATGAAAAACATCCCCTTGCGCAGAAAGAAAGTGTTATGATTAAAGATCTGCAGGGAGAGCCGATGTTTATTGAGAGCAGTCAGTTTCATATTTATCATTTGATTATGGAAAAGTGTGCAGAAAGTGGTTTTGAACCGGATATTATTTTCCAGACCAGCGGATTCAGCCTGTGCCATAAGATGGTAAAAGAAAATAAAGGGATTTCCGTGGTGGTGGATTTTGTTTATGATGATATGCGGGAAGAAGGAATGAAACTGATTCCATTTTCAGATGGAATATATGAGTGGAAGGCCTGTATGCTCACAAGGCGCGATGAGGAAGAGAATGAAGGCGTGCAGTGTTTCCGGAAACACGTACAGGAATGGCTGCAAAAGATTCGCTCAGGAGAAATTACACGATAAGAAAAAAGTTGATAAGTAGTAACGAAAAGTTGCGGGTAAGTCACAAACTATACAGAATGCATGAAAAAGCGGAGTATAGTTTGTGACTTTTTTGTCGACAATTTCATGGAAATAGATAATGGCTATAATAATGGAATATTTATAGAAAAATTGAATTTGAATAAAATGTACAAAAGAATATAATGGTAATACATGGATGCTGGCAAAATATACAAATAATCGCGCTGGCACAAATATATTTTTTACAGGAGGATTTGAAAATGAATATTGGGGTAACAGAAATCAGCCCAAGAGAGGTGCAGAGAAAGGCAGAGAAATGTTTTAAAGATGGATATTACTGCTGTGAAGCTCTGGTCAGCACAATCCGCGATGAATTCAAACTGGATGTGCCGAAAGAGGTTGTAGCTATGGCATCCGGAATGGCAGTAGGAGCAGGAAAATCAGGATGTGCCTGCGGTGCATTTAACGGAGGAATTCTTGCACTTGGAATGTTTTTCGGTCGTACCGAACAGGATGGACCGACCAACCCGAAGAGTATCAAATGTATGGAGCTTACGCACGAACTTCATGACTGGTTCAAGAAGGCAAATGGTAAAAATGCAATCTGCTGCAGAGTTCTTACAAAGGAATTCAATATGGGACAGGGTGAACACAAAGAACAGTGTATCTATTTTACAGGACTTTGTGCATGGAAGGTAGCGCAGATCGTCTGTCGTGAGCTCGGCATCAAGAATCTGGATGAAATTGATGAACCGTGCGAAAGAAGAAAAATTGCAGATATCTAAATAAAGTGGTAACGACAGCCGCTTGATGAGAGAAAGGGAAAGAAACAATGAAAGACGTAATTAAGAAAGTACCGATTCCGCTTTGCGGAGTCATGCTTGGCGCGGCAGCACTTGGAAATTTACTTCAGAGCTATTCAGAAGGAATCCGTTATGTATGCGGTATATTCGCAGCATTTCTTCTGATACTGGTGCTTTTGAAGCTGATCATGTTCCCGGGAGCAGTGAAAGAAGATATGGGAAATCCGATCATGGCAAGCGTATCAGGAACATTTCCGATGGCACTTATGATTCTCAGCACTTATGTAAAACCGTTTATCGGAAAGGCAGCTTATTACATATGGCTTCTGGCAATCATTCTTCACATCATTCTGATCATATACTTTACGGTGAAGTTTGTTCTGAAACTTCAGATGCCGAAAGTATTTGCAAGCTATTATATTGTATATGTAGGAATTGTTGTAGCGGCTGTTACAGCACCGGCTTATGAGCAACTTGGAATCGGAACCGCAGCATTCTGGTTTGGATTTGTAACACTGATCGTACTTCTTGTACTTGTAACCTATCGCTATGTGAAGTTTAAAGAAGTGCCGGATCCGGCAAAACCGCTGATCTGTATCTACGCAGCACCGACCAGCCTGTGTATTGCAGGTTATGTACAGTCCGTAACACCGAAATCATACGGTTTCCTGATGGCAATGTTTGTAGTTGCAACGGTTATTTATATTTTTGCCCTGGTAAAAGCAGTGGGATATCTGAAGATGCCATTCTTCCCAAGCTATGCAGCCTTCACATTCCCGTTTGTTATCAGTGCGATCGCAAGTAAACAAACTATGGCATGTGCAGCAAATATGGGACATCCAATGCCATTTCTTCAGTATGTAGTTCTGATCGAGACAATTATTGCAGCAGCACTTGTTGTTTATACTTATGTTCGCTTTATGGGGGCTATTTTCGGAGGAAAGAAATAAAAGATTTGACCGGACAGATAAAAAAGGGTAAACTTAAATTTATCAAGAATATGTCGGATGAGGGACGTCCTAGACACCGCAAGGGGCCGAAGAAGCAAAGCGTAAGGTAACATCTTCCTTTCGTGGAAACTGACAGGCAAAAAGGAAGGCGACCTGACGAATCTTTGGAGAGTGTGCAAAGAAAGCACCACCTACGAGGCTAGAACCAACTGGTAAAAGGACAGAGAAAACAGATGAACGATTTTTTTCGTGTATCTGTTTTTTTCTGCCCTTTTTATATAGGCACTAATATGAGATGAGACTGTTAGCAGGCAGCACGTGGTGGCATACAAAAGTATTATCCGAGGAAGAAGGGAAAGGGCATTTTTTGAATAAAATTTGACAGAAGAAAAAGAAAAGCAGGAGGAAAAAAAGATGAGAATGATGCTTGTAGGAGCCGGTGCTGTCGGTGAAAGTATTTTAAAAGTAATGCAGTGGAGAGACCCAAAGGGAGAATGGCTGAAATATGTGCTGGTCTGCGATTATGATCTGAAAAGGGCAGAGGAAGTTGTCGGTATGATGAAGGGGGATTCCCGTTTTGAAGCTTCTAAGATCGACGCGACAAATACAGAGAAAATGGCAGAACTGATCCGGGAGCATAAGATTGATTTTGTGATGGATGCAGCACCGCCTTTTGCAAGTAATATGATTTTTGACGCTGCATTTAAAACGGGTGCAGATTACGGAAGCATGGGAACCTGGTCGGTTCCGATGGAAAATCCGGCTTACGGACTTGGTATTGAGAACAGCTATACTGAACCGATGACAAAATACAATTTTGACCGTCATGAAGCTTGGAAAAAGCAGGGGAATATGGCTGTGATCTGTATGGGAATCGATCCGGGTGTTGTAAATGTATTTGCAAAATACGCGGCGACAGAGCTTTTGGATGAAATTACAGAAGTTCATGTAAAAGATGGCGGAAATCTGTCTGTTCCGGGTGCAGATCCGGATGACATTATGTTTGGATTCAACGTGTGGACCGTGCTGGATGAGGTAATGAACCCGAATGTTGAGTATGATAAGGAGAAGGGCGGATTTATCGTAGAAAAAGCATTTGCAGGGCAGGAAGTCTATGAGATGCCGGAAGGAGTAGGAAAAAATACTCTGGTAAAGGTAGAGCATGAGGAAGTTGTGACGATGGCACGCTACTTAAGCCAGTATGGATTGAAAAAGGCAACCTTCAAGATCAGTCTTGATGAGAATCTGATCACGGCACTTAAGGTGCTGGATAAGCTGGGACTTCGCAGTATCAAGCCGGTGCAGGTAGGGGATGTGAAGGTAGTTCCAAGAGATGTGGTTGCAGCCTGTGCACCGCAGCCAAAAGATATCGGAGATGAGATGACCGGAAAAATGCTGGTCGGAGTACAGTGTATCGGAAAGAAAGACGGAAAGGAAAAAGAATACTTCCTGTATCAGCCATTTGATAATCAGGAGTCTATCGAAAGATGGGGAACCCAGGCTGTTACCGCCCAGACAGGATTTGGAGCAGCACTTGCGCTGGAGCTGATCGGAAGAGGAATCTGGAAAGAAGCTGGGGTCTATGCACCGGAATATTTTGATCCGAAACCATACCTTGAATTAATGAAAGAAAGTGGTTATAAATACGGAATTATAGAGAAATAATCTGGATGCGCTCAGAGATGGTCTGAGAAAATAAACAAAATAAAGTTACGCGCAGAAACGGTACAAAGTCATAGAAGAACTTTGTGCCGTTTTGTGTGTGACAGGAAATCAGATCAACTTACACTCTTTGGCCCATTTGGTGACAAAGGTAAGAAACTTATCAAGTGCAGGAGAGAGTTCAGGTGTATCCAGATAGGCTACGGACAGATTCCTGCGGAAGTGTTCGGTAAAGGAACGGACACAGACGTTGAATGGAATATTATGAAGCAGAAGTTTGGGAAGTACAGTGATGCCAAAGCCCTGTTCCACCATTTTAATCGCGGTATAGTCTTCATTGATCCGAAATCTTACGTTAGGCGTGATATGGTTTAATCGGAATAATTTTCCGGTTTCATAATCAAAATCATCGGCGGAGAGAACAAAATCCTGTCCGTCAATATCGGCAAAAGATACCGTCAGCTGATCGGCAAGAGGATGGTCCAGGGAAGTAACCAGAACCAGTTCATCGGTGCCGACAGGCAGATTTGGAAAATCCTTTGCGACATATTGCGAAACAAAGATACAGTCCAGTTCTTTTTTGCGAAGCTTTTCCGTCAGGTTCTGAAATCCGTCAACATAGAGCCGAAAGGTGATATTCGGGTATTCGGCAGAAAAATTTTTCAGTACTCCGGGGAGCCAGTTATAGGCAATGCTCTGCACCGTTCCGATGCGGATAAAACCACTGTCCAGATTGTTGATATTTGAGACAATCTGATTGATCCGTGTATTGGCGGAGCGGATATGCATAAGTTCTTCAAAGATGGGTTCTGTTCCGGGAAGTGCTTCCATTCCGTTTTTTGAACGCTTGAACAGTTTAAGACCAATCTCTTTCTCATAATTGCGAATGGTCTGGCTGACAGCTGATTGTGTGTAGTTGTGTTTTTGAGCAGCTTTTGAGATGCTCTGATTCTCATAGACATCAAGAATCACATCGTATTTAGACATGATGAAACCTCCCGTGGTGTTGATAAACAATGCTCTTTTACTATCTTACTTAATATAAGGAAGATAATCAATATCCGTGGGATTTTATTATAAATTTGTAACTGTTCAGAGCCAAGCAAAATTTCATAAAACAGGTGTAAAATGCTTGCATTTTTAAGACTGTTTTTGAAATTTTATTTGGCGGATACGCCACACCGACGAAATGCGTAGCATTTTGGAGGTTGGCTCTGAACAGTTACATAAATTTTTTTAAAATCAAACATAAGAAAAAGTGAAAATATAAGCGCAAATCAAAGAGTTAACAATGTATTAAGAAAAAGTGAAGTCTGATATCAGTTTTACAGACTTTTCAATGACCGGAAACTGGAATAGCATAGAACAGGGGAATGAAATTCAAAGGAGTTTAAGTGTATCATGAATTAAAGGAGAAGAATAATGGGATACAATTACTGGAACGGAACAGAAGCGGCACACCGCCGTGTTATGATGAAGGCGGCAGGATATTCGGATGAAGATATCCGTCAGAAACCGCATATCGGAATACCGAATTCTTACATGGCAGGTTCTCCCGGAACTGCGCATCTTCGCCAGGTGACAGAAGCTGTAAAAGAGGGAATCTGGGCAGCAGGAGGAATCCCGGTAGAATTCGGAATCCCGGCTACTTGCGGAAATGTGGCAAATGGTGCGGATGAGATGAAGTATGAGCAGGTAGGAAGAGATATCGTGGCAATGTCCATCGAATTTGTATCCAGAATACATAATTTCGATGCGATTTGCTGTGTGGCATCCTGTGATCTGATTATTGCCGGATGTTATCTGGCAGCGTGCAGACTGGATATTCCGGCTCTGGTAGTGACCGGGGGATCAATGCAGGCTGGAAATTACTGTGGTAAGACAGTTGTAGAGGCAGATCTGGATGCGGCAAGATTCTCAGGTGCTTCCGAAGCAGAATTGTTTGAAATGGAAGAAAGCGTCTGCCCGTCTTTCGGTGCATGCCCTTCTATGGGAACAGCGAACACGATGCAGATGTTAGGTGAGGTATTGAACCTGGTTATGCCGGGAACATCTACGATTCCTGCATCAGATAATGCAAGACTTCGTGCTGCAAGAACAGCAGGAAAATACATGGTACAGCTTGCCAGGTCCGGAAAGACACCAAAAGATCTGATCACGAAAGATGTTCTGGAAAATGCGATCATGTTTGATATGGCAGTTGCAGGATCAACCAATGCGGTACTGCATATCCTGGCATACGCATATGAACTTGGTATCAAGCTTACACTGGCAGATTTTGAAAAGTATGCGAAGGAAATTTACTGCATCAATGCAGTGATTCCAAGCGGACCGTATACAGTTGTAGATTTTCATTATGCCGGCGGTGTAAAGCAGGTCATGAAGCAGCTTGCCGGTAAAATCCATACCGATGCGCCGACGATTTACGGGGATACAACTTGGGGTGAACTCCTCGATTCTGTGAAAAGCGCGCCAAATAAAGTCATTCATTCGCTGGAAGATCCTGTAGCAAAAGAACCGGGACTTAAAATCATGCGGGGAAATATTTCTCCGGCAGGAGCGATCGTACGTCCGACAGCAGTATATGAAGAAGTAAAATACATCAAAGGTGCGGCAAAAGTGTATGAATGCGATCAGGATGCATATAAAGCCATTATGGCAGGCGAGATTGTTGCGGGGGACATTCTTGTTATACGCTATGAAGGCTGTAAAGGAGCACCGGGTATGAAAGAGCTGATGCTTAGTATCGATGCGCTGATCGGACTTGGACTTGATAAAAAGGTCGGGCTTATCACAGACGCGCGTTTCTCCGGATTCAACTACGGAGCAATCGTCGGACATGTTTCTCCGGAAGCTTATGACGGCGGAGTGATCGCTTTGATCGAAAATGGTGATGAAATTGAGATGGACATTGCAGGGGGAACCGTCAATCTTCTCGTATCCGATGAGATTTTAGCAGAAAGAAGAAAATCCTGGGTACGTCCGCCGCTTAAGCAGCAGAAGGGTGTTTTAAATATTTACGCACAGAACTGCAGACCGGCAGAAGAAGGCGGTGCAATGCAGCCATGGGCACTGGATGCAGACTACGGATATCATCACGAATAAAAGTATTGGTATGGATAAGGAGAGAACGGGTATGTTATTGCTTTCAAAAGAGGATATTAAAAGTGTAATTACAATGAAAGATATGATCGAAGCGGATAAGCAGGCATTTAAGATGGTTGTCGATGGTACGGTAGATACACCGCTTCGTACAGTCATCAACGGAAAATATGACGGTGCATTTCTGTTTATGCCGGCATATGCTCCGGAATTAGATGCAGCAGCCATGAAGGTGATCAACATTTTTCCACACAATATCGATAACAATTTGATGACATCACCGGCGCAGACCATGCTGATCGACGGAAAGACGGGATATGTGATCGCGATGCTGGATGGAACTTATGTGACACAGCTTCGTACGGGGGCTTCTTCCGGTGCAGCATTTGATCTGCTTGGAAAAAAGGAATGTAAAAAAGGTGCAATGATCGGTACAGGGGGACAGGCAGCAGCTCAGCTTGAAGCAATGCTTGCAGCCAGAAAATTGGAAGAAGTAAAGATCTTTGACCTGAATGAAGAAAGATGCAAAGCATTTGCCGAAGAAATGCAGAAGGAACTGGCTAAATACGGTGCAACAATCATACCGGCTAAGGATTCAGATGACTGTATCGAAGATGCAGATCTTATTATTACTGTTACTCCTTCCGCAAAACCGGTATTTGACGGAACAAAGGTAAAGGCCGGTGCAACTATCAGCTGCGTAGGTACCTATGAACCTCATAAGCATGAGCTGGATCCGGCGGTTTTACCGAGAGCATCTAAGATCATCTGTGATTCAAAAGAGGCGGCACTTTCAGAAACGGGGGATCTTCTGATTCCGATCGCCGAGGGAATCATTACAGAAGAGGATGTGCTTGGAAGTCTTGGAGATGTAATCAATGGAAAGATCAAAGGACGTGAAAATGACGAAGAAATTATCGTATATGAAACTGTAGGAGTTGCCGCGCAGGATCTGGTCGCAGCAAAAGTGATTTATGATAAGGCAGTAGAAGCCGGAAAAGGACTTCGCTGGGGAGAATAATCTAAAAAGAGGATGTAAATACAAAAAACACGGAATATTTCCGTGTTTTTTGTATTTTAAAGAATAGCTTTGTGATAAGATAAACAAGAACAATAATTTAAAGAAAAGGAAACAAGAGAAATGATAACTACATGGATTCAGGCAGTATACCAATTTTTATGGGGAGATCTTTTCAGGATACCACTTCCGGGAGGTTCCTCTTTTGGTGTGTCACTGCTTATTATTTTGCTGATTCCCACAGGAATCTATTTTACGATCAGAACAAGATTTTTGCCGGTTCGTCTTTTTGGCGATATGGTTCGCGCACTTACCGGGAAAAAGAAGGAAGATGGCAGTCTGTCGACCTTTCAGACACTGATCGTCTCAACTGCAACGAGAGTCGGAATGGGAAATCTGGTTGGAGTAGTCGCTGCCGTTTCCGCAGGCGGTGCCGGTGCGGTATTCTGGATGTGGATCACAGCAGTCATCGGTTCTTCAACCGCATTTATCGAGGCAACGCTTGCACAGCTTTATAAAGAGAAAGATCCGCTTTACGGAGGCTACCGCGGAGGTCCGGCATATTATATGCATCATTATGTAGAGAGACGGACAGGAAAGACAAAGAAACATGTCTGTATTGCGGTGCTCTTTGCAATCTCAGGGCTTATCTGCTGGGCCGGGATCAGTCAGGTGATCAGTAATTCGGTTGCATCTTCTTTTGAAAATGCATTTGGGATTCCGCCAATTTTTACGACGGTGATTCTGGTAGCCGTTGCGACAGTGATCGTACTGCGAAAAAATGCCACAGTAAAGGTGTTGGATATTCTGGTTCCAATCATGGCAGTCTGCTATTTTGTGATTACGATAGTCATTATCTTATTGAATATCCGAAGCCTTCCGGGTGTATTTGAGCGGATTATCCAGGAAGCGTTTGGAATCCGTCAGGCAGCAGCCGGAGGGTTCGGAGCAGTTCTTATGAATGGTGTAAAAAGAGGGTTATTTTCCAACGAAGCGGGTTCGGGATCAGCACCATGCGCAGCTGCGGCTGCAGAATGTGATACGCCTGTAAAAGCAGGATTTATACAGGCACTTGGTGTATTTATAGATACAATTGTGATCTGCAGCTGTACGGCGATGATCATGCTTCTTGTGCCGGAAAAGATGATAGCAGGACTGGAAGGAATGGAGCTTTTGCAGACAGCAATGAATTATCATCTCGGTAAATTTGGCGTGATCTTTATTGCGGTTACGTTGTTCCTTTTCAGCTTTTCAACGTTTCTTGGAATCCTGTTTTATGCAAGAGGAAATGTGGCATATCTTTTAGGGGATAAGTGGTGCTGGCAGACAGCATATAAAATCCTCGCACTTGTGATGCTCTTTATCGGAGGAATTGCGGCTTATCATATTGTATGGGATCTTGGCGATGTGGGAATCGGACTTATGACGATTTTTAATATTGTGACTTTGTATCCTATGGGTGGAGAGGCGCTGGAGGAATTGAGAAAGTACGAAAAAAATAAACAGTAGGAGGAACTGGAGGATGTCAAAAGATGAATATTTAATTACAGATGCGCCTCTTAAAGCATTAACTGTTTTTGCAATGCCTATGATTTTAGGCAGCTTTTTTCAACAAGTATATAATATGGCTGATTCTATTATCGTAGGTCAGTTTGTTGGTTCGTCTGCACTGGCGGCAGTCGGTGCCTGCGCTGCACTTACGAATGTCTTCATTTGTATAGCATTGGGTGCCGGTGTAGGTGCAGGAGTGCTCGTGAGCCGTTATTTTGGAGCCAGAGATTATAGTAAAATGAAAACAATCGTGTCAACATCATTGATCAGCTTCCTGATTTTAAGCGTACTTCTGGGTATATTTGGCTTTTGTTTTTCCCATTCGATGATGAGTTTATTACAGACACCTGCTGATATACTGGATGAAGCAGTACTGTACCTTCGTGTTTATTTTGTGGGATTTCCGTTTCTGTTTATGTATAACATCCTTTCAACGATGTTTACCTCGATTGGTGAATCAAAGATCCCATTGGGACTGTTGATATTTTCTTCTATTTTGAATATTTTTATGGATCTCTGGATGGTGGCCGGACTTGGTTTGGGGGTATTTGGTGCAGCTCTTGCAACCCTCATTGCGCAGGGTATTTCGGCAGTGTTTTCACTTTTGATTTTCTTTAGCCGGATGCGTCGATATAAAAGTCATTTTGACTGGTTTGATGGGAAGGAATTGCATTCCATGCTTCGGATCGCTGTGCCATCTGTTCTTCAGCAGTCTACAGTGTCAATTGGCATGATGATCGTACAGGCAGTTGTAAATCCATTCGGTACACAGGCACTTGCCGGTTATTCGGCAACGATGCGGGTAGAGAACGTTTTTTCACTGATTTTTGTATCCATTGGAAATGCAGTTTCACCGTATGTTTCCCAGAATTTTGGCGCAAAAAAAATGGAACGTATCAAAAAAGGATATCATGCGGCACTGGTGTTGGATTTATGTTTTGCAGTTCTTGCTTTTATAGTCATTGAAACGCTGCATACCCAGATTTCCTCGTTATTCCTGGGGAAAGACGGAACCGCCCTGGCATATCAGGTGTCCGGGGATTATATGAGATGGCTTGGTTACTTTTTCATTTTTATGGGTATCAAGATGGCAACAGATGGAGTCCTCCGTGGACTTGGTGTTATGCGCCCGTTTCTCGTTGCCAATATGGTAAACCTTGCAATCCGCCTGGCAGTTGCTTTGATTTTTGCACCTCGTTTTGGTATCGAATTTGTCTGGCTTGCTGTACCGGCTGGCTGGTTTGCCAATTTTGTGATTTCCTATGTAGCACTTAGAAAATCGTGGCCAACTGATAAAGCAGCTTCAGTTTGCTAACTGTCTGTTTATTCCGGAAATAGAATTACCCGCACCAACGGTGCGGGTAATAGCATAAGTCAGCAAGAATATAAAATCAGAAATATAATGCCGAAAATCCTTATGGAAGCGGATGACCTGCAGCCAGGTACAGTTCATACCATTCTTCGCGAGTCAGTGTTATCTCACATGCTGCGATAATTTCTTTCAGGCGGCTTTCGCTTGCAGTTCCGGTAATGATTTGCATATTTGCCGGGTGGCGTAAAATCCACGCAGCCGCAATGGTAGTGTCGCTGACATTATATTTTTCAGCCAGTACATGAAGCTTTTGATTCAGTTCCGGGTATTCGTCACTTCCGAGAAAGCATCCTTTCCATGCCGGCATCTGAAATGGTGACCAGGCCTGGAGAGTGATATCGTGGAGGCGGCAGTAGTCGAGCAGACTTCCGTCGTGGTCAATTGAACCCGGGGTTTCCATATTGACTTCCATGCCATTTGCAACAAGATTGGAAACCGGAATGCTGAATTGAACCTGGTTGACAACGAGCGGTTGGCAGACATACTTCTGCAGCAGTGCAATCTGCATCGGTTTGTGGTTTGAAACACCAAAATGGCGGACTTTTCCGCTCTCAAACAGAACATCAAATGCGGCAGCAACCTCTTCCGGTTCTACGAGTGCATCCGGACGGTGAAGCAGCAGAAGATCGAGATAATCTGTCTGAAGCCGTTTTAAAATACCATCAACGGATTTCAAAATGTGCTCTTTTGAGAGATCATAACAACCTTGACGGATGCCGCATTTTGACTGCAGGTAAATATCTTCCCGTTTCAGGGATGGATCGCCGGCAAAGGCTTCGCCGAACACAGTCTCACTTATACCTCCGCCGTAGATATCCGCGTGATCGAAGAAATATGCGCCCTGTTCCAATGCAGAGTGAATGAAATGGTTCATTTCTTCCTTCGATTTTTCAGAAAGTCGCATGCATCCGACTGCAATGGAAGGAATTTTTTGCAAATGCTTGCCCAAAATAGTTTCTCTCATGATAAAAATCTCCTTTGTAATGATTTGATATTCGCGGAATTTTTCCGTAAAACAAGTATGGAAGAAGTCCGGAAGTAAAGAAATAATAATTGTTATACTTTAACCATGATATCATCATATCATAGAAGCGCACTCGAGAGTCAATGAAAAAGAGATAAAAGACGAAATTCCTACGAACTGTGAAGTTAAGCAGTTTGTAGGAATTTTTTTGGAAAAAATTACAACCTAAAAATCAATGTAAATACAACCTTATAATGTTAAAATAAACATGCATATTCAACATATTTGTTGAAAAATAATGGTGCTTGAATAAAGGAGGGACAGCCGGAATGAATTTAAAAGAAGTTTATGAAGCGAAGAAATAATAAAAGAATTTATTGATGATTATGGTGGAGATTATATTGAACATGCTACAAAGAAAATCCAGTAGCAGTCATGGGAAATGGTGATGTGACAGGATATGTTTACATTGTAAAAACACATGCATTATAGCTATTAAATTTGAGTAAGAGATAGAAGAGCAGATATTATATCTTGAAAAAAGTAATTTGCGTAGCAATCAATAAAGAAAATTAAACCTTGAAATATGAACTTGTGGGTTCTGTTTTCCAGAATCCCAAGACATAGCTGGTTTTCTGGATGCAAGAAAAATCAAATTGTGGAGGTTCAAAATTCACTTGTAGAGAAGAAAAATACTGGCTATAATATAAAAAAAGAAGAGAAATTTTCCCGAAACTTTGTGAAAACAAAGAAGTAAATAAGATAGTATAAAAGGATGTGACATTATGGTAAAAAAGGAATCTGTAACTATTAATGTTCCAACAGGAATGGCAAAATATTTGGTGACGTTGAATCCAGAAGCTGAGCTTACTAGAAATGCGTTATTGTTGTACCCATATATCTTGAATCAAACAATTTCGCATGGGCGCGCAGCGGAAATTCTTGGTATAAGAAAATCAGAGTTGATAGATTTATATGATAAGCTGGGTTATTCTTATTTTGATATGACAATGGATGAACTGGATGATGAACTGGATACTTTCAGGCGGATGAAGGAGAAGGAGGTTTCTGTATGATTGTTGTATCAGATACAACACCACTTATATCGCTTCTTAAAATCAAACGTGTGGATTTGCTGAAAGAATTATTTGAAGAAGTATTGATTCCACAGGCAGTATTTGATGAATTGACAAGTGATAAGCGTTTTCAAGTGGAAGCAGATCAAATTTGTCAAAAGGAATTCATTTTTGTGAAGCGAGTAAATGTTCCAGAATCCGTTAATATCTTAAAAAGAGCAACTGGACTTGATCAAGGCGAGAGTGAGGCAATTGTTTTGACAGACGAATTGAAAGCAGATATCTTGTTGATGGATGAGGCAAGGGGGAGAAATGTATCTGCTCAAATGGGACTTAGTATAATGGGAACAATTGGAATACTTATGGCTGCTTATGAAGAAAAGGAATTGACAGCTGATGAAGTAAGAGAATGTATTGATGGGTTACAACGTGCAGGACGACATATCGGACAGCGGCATTATCAAATGCTGTTAAGCAGATTAAAAGATTAAAATGGAATACAACTTCAAATCAGGGTTTCGTATTGAGCTTCATATCAAAGATCTGAATAATGCGCTGAATGTATCTCACGCGGTAAATGCTTCACTTACGCTGACTGCATAGTTAATGGAAACCATGCAGTCTCTTAAGGCAGACGGGTGTGAAAAAGAAACTTCCTGCTACTTGGTGTGTGGCAGGAAGCTTTTTTGGTGGGAAAAGAATGGAAAATGAAAACCAGTAGATAGTATTACGTTCCGTTGAAGCCAATAGATCCCTCTTTACTTTCCCGACACAACTGCTATAATATATCAGACAGCAAGTAAAGGCAAAACAGAGAGGAATTCTATAATGGACATTATACAAAAATTTGGTAACGCAGTGAGCAGTATGTCTCTGGAGGATCCCGGGAAGGCGCGCAGGCTTCTTCTTACAGGATACCGACTTCAGGAGAAACGACTGCTCTTTTTTTCAGATAAAAAGCTGCCCAAATCGGGACAGTATGTAGCAAGAATTGTTATGAAAAATATCATCCAGGCATTTTCAAAGCCTGAAAATTCAGCGATGGTCAGCATCTTTGTTCCGGGAGAGCTTTTGACGGCGGCAGGGCTGACTCCGTATTCGGTAGAAGCAATGTCCTGCTTTATCGCGGGAACAAGATGTGAGCAGACATTTTTGAGAAAAACAGAAGAAGAGGGATTTCCGGAAACGATGTGCTCCTATCACAGAGTTTTCCTTGGAGCGGCACTATCCGGACTTGTGCTAAAGCCAAAATGTATGATCTACACAAATCTGGCATGTGACAGCAATATGATGACCTTCCCGTATCTGAAGCAGAAAAATATGCTTCCGGGATTTTTTATAGATATACCATATGACAAGACCGAAGATTCTGTAAAATATGTGGCAGATATCATCTATGGTCTGAATGTGTCGGTTGCTTCGAAAGTAGGAGCACTGGCGGCACGTCTTGGGAAAAAGAATCCGGGAGAATATATGATGACAGGCGGAGTGGCAAAGAATCCTGGAATCATCAAAGCACTGGAAGAAAAGCTGGATGCGAAATTGTATATTTGCGACGAGGCACAGCTTTGTGGTGCACTTGGAGCTGCATTGTTTGCATATGAGAAGTGCAGTGTGTAGAGGCTGCGTTTGTAATCACCGGACATTATTTTACATTGCATAAAAAAGAGAAACCTTACCAATTTTCAGACGTAAAAACTGAAAACCGGTAAGGTTTTTTACGCATATCGCCATGCAATATGCAATTATCTTTTATTTCATTGCATCTTTAATTGCGCCAAGCAGCTCTTCATAGGTTTCATATGCCGGGATCTGCGGATAATCCGCTTTGATCTTGTCGGTTGAACGGAATAAAAATCCTGCCTTACTTGCCTGGATCATACCCAGATCGTTGTAAGAATCCCCACTTGCAATCGTTTCAAATCCGATGGATTGCAGTGCCTTTACGGTTGTTAGTTTGGAATTTTCCACACGCATCTTGAAGTCTGTGATTTCGCCATTTTCTGCAATTTCCAGACTGTTGCAGAAAAGCGTCGGATGACCAAGCTTTTCCATGAGCGGCATTGCAAATTCGGTGAAGGTATCACTAAGAAGGATTACCTGGGTGAAGGAACGTAGCTCATCCAGGAAGTCTTTTGCGCCCGGAAGCGGATCAATCTTGGAAATTGTTTCCTGAATTTCTTTGATCCCGAGACCATGCGCTTTTAAAGTATCCAGTCTCCAACGCATCAGTTTGTTATAATCAGGTTCATCTCTTGTGGTTCTTTTCAGTTCCGGAATTCCACTTGCTTCTGCAAATGCAACCCAGATTTCCGGTACAAGTACTCCTTCGACATCCAGACAAGTAATATACATATGTTAACCCTCCTGTACTTTCTGTTTTTTGCTTTCTATCATACCATATATCTGTTTATTTTGCATTCTTTTTTAAAATTGAAGTAACTGTTCAGAGCCAACCTCCAAAATGCTACGCATTTCGTCGGTGTGGCGTATCCGCCAAATAAAATTTCAAAAACAGTCTTAAAAATGCAAGCATTTTACACCTGTTTTATGAAATTTTGCTTGGCTCTGAACAGTTACAAATTGAATAAAAACTGCTGGAGAGAAACCTGTATAAACTACATGATGGTATGGAAAACCATGTAAAGAAGTCAGTCGGGAAAATTGCGGGTTCCATTTTGGAATGTGCGCAAACCGGAAAGATATTGACGATAAATTTTTTCAGGGACTATAATATAAATATCTGTGGCAAAAGAGGGATGTTTCGGAATAGATCATTGAAAAAAGAAAATCTGCCGAAACATATTTTGCTTAAATTACATAAAGGAGAAAAAGGATGAATAACTTTATTTTTGAAAATAAAACGAAAGTATATTTCGGGAAAGGATGTGTCGGCGAGTATCTGCCGAAAATCGCTGCGGTGCATGGGGATAAGGTTCTGCTTGCCTATGGCGGCGGCTCGATCAAGAAAAATGGAGTTTATGAGGAAGTCATAGCGGCACTTGAAAAAGCCGGGAAAACGATCATTGAATTTCCGGGGATCATGGAAAATCCGACTTATAAGAAGGTGCTTGAAGGCACAAAGCTGGTAAAGGAAAAACAGGTGGACTGGATCCTTGCAGTCGGCGGAGGCTCGGTTATGGACTGCAGCAAGGCAATTTCCATGGCAGCGGTCAGCGGGAAAGATGTGTGGGATGAGTACTGGGCGAAGAAAGGTGTTGTGGATTTTGAACCGATGCCACTTGGCGTGATCGTAACAGCGTCCGGAACAGGCAGTGAGTGCAACGGGGGAGCAGTTATTACCAATGAAGAGGTCATGATCAAGACAGACCGGGATTATCCGAAATGCAATCCGGAATTTGCATTAATGGATCCGACTTACACTTATACTGTTCCGACAAAACAGATGGTGGCAGGAAGCTTTGATATCCTGTCTCACGTTATGGAGACTTATTTCAGTGAGCCGGACGAGGATAACGTATCAGATGATATTTCGGAAGCTCTGATGCGCGGCGTGATAACAAGTCTTCGTGCGGCATTGGTAAATCCGGAGGATTATACAGCAAGAAGTAATCTGATGTGGCTGTCTACCATGGCGGAGAACCGGATCATCAAGCTTGGCAAAAAATGTGATTTTGAATGCCATCAGATGGAGCATCAGATCAGTGCTTATACCAACTGCAGTCATGGATGTGGACTTGCTGTGCTGCATCCGGTTTATTATCGGCATATCTGTCAGGCAGGCGCAAAGAAATTTACCCGGTTTGCGGAAAATGTATGGAAAATTCCGAGAAATGGACGTACCGATGAAGAGATGGCTGAAGCTGGCGTAGAGGCATTGGCTGATTTTATCAGAGAGATCGGACTTCCGATAACACTTCGGGAAGTAGGCGTGGAGAAAAAAGAGGATCTGAAAGAGATTGCGGATTCTTGTTATCTGGTGGATGGAAGTTATAAGAAGATGACACATGAGGAGATTCTGGAAATATTTCTGGAGTGCTTCTAAGGACAATAGCTAAAAGGTGATATTGATTCACTGGGGCTTCAGAAGCCGTGCTATGTGGATGAACAGACGCACTACCGCTATTATGAGATTAAGCAGAATGCCTGTCTGGATATGATCCAGTATATGAAAGAGCTTGGAATGGAACTGAAAGAGATTAAAGAGATCCCTGTGCCGGAAAGGGTACAGGGATCTCTTGTCTCAGGTGGTAAAATTTCTATACTGGATGGATATTTTGGTTAAGGTGATCTGAAGTGTTTTGAGGATTTGTTTCCTCCGAGTGTTCATTCACCGGAAGATATTCATACTTCGGAATAAAATTCCGTTTATCGTACAGTTTATAATACTGAATAAAAATACGGTCCATAACTTTTGGAATCTGACTTTCATCTGGTTCAAATAAAATGATCAGATACTGCATGGCACTATACCGTGTACATACGTCAATCTTACGGATCTTGTGACGGATCGCTTCCTCCATGTATTCCAGTGCCTGTTCAATATTTTCGATATACATCATAGAATCCGAAGCGGTTTCCATTGTGACCATGACCAGGAAACAATGGTATTTATGTCGTTCTCCAAGCTGGTTGATGTACTCATAAATCTTAGAAAATTCACGGTAATTAAGATTAAGTGCTCCGGAATAGTTTCCGCTGTTGCGAAGTACTTTTGCCACAAGGGAAAGATCTTTTGCTACGCTGGAAACCGGGAATACGGTATTGCCCATCTGTTGATAGAAAAAGAAGTTGTGTTTTCCGTTTTGCTTGACATAATAGAGTGCTTTATCTGCTTTGGAAGAACACTCGTCAAAGGAATCTCCCTTGGTACAAATGCAAAGTCCGGCAGAAATGGATGCAACACGGATCTCAAAATCTTTTTTCTTCTCAGAATCAAAGCGGGAAAACAGAGTTTCCATAAGCTCGGATATTTCATTTTTACCGGCATCCGGTACAAAAAGAAGGAATTCATCGCCACCAAACCTGCAGCCAACCGAATTTCCGATATGCTCGGAGAGGAGAGTTCCAAGTGCTTTCAGTGCACGGTCGCCGGCTTTATGACCGTAGATATCATTTATCTTTTTCAGATTATCCATATCCATAAAGATCAGACAGCCATTGTGTTCCTGCATCAGCTGTGCGATCATTTTCTGACCGGTATTTCGCATAGGGAGTCCGGTAAGAAGATCAAAATTTTCTGATTCCTCCTGGCTCTTCATCGTATTCATAACATTGGAAATGAAGTTGCTGATTTCAAATTCCATGCCAGGAAGAGCTGGCTCGTCATCAATTTCCAGATAAGTATCTGTGATCGTCAGACGATTCTCATCCATCAGTCTGAGAAAAATATCTGCGATTTCCGGATCGAACTGAGTTCCTCTGTTTTTGCGTATTTCTTCATAAATTGTTTCTTTTGGAAGAGAATTACGGTAAATACGGCGGGAATTCATTGCGTCATAGCTGTCAGCAACAGCAACGATTCGCGCATGGATCGGAATTTCTTCACCTTTTAGACCGTCCGGATAACCATGGCCATCATAACGCTCATGATGAGATCGGGCAACTTCGGTTACATGATTGATGATCGAAACATTTTTCAAAATCTCAGCACCAATAACTGTATGTTCCTTAATAACAGCGTACTCTTCGCTTGTCAGTCTGGATGGCTTGTTTAAAATAATATCAGGGATGCCGACTTTTCCGATATCATGCAGATGAGCTGCATGTCGGAGATTGACGATTTCAGAGCGATTCCAACCCATTTCCTGCGCAATCAGTGCAGAGTATTCCGCAACACGATGGGAGTGCCCTCTGGTGTATTCGTCCTTGGCCTCGATGGTTGTAGAGAGAGTCTGCATCATCTGTAAGGAAATTTTTTCCATCTGCCGTTTACGTTTCAAAAGCTCCTCTTTTTGACGATGCATTTCAATGGTATGCACATTCTTTATTGTACGGATAATGTTAATGAAAAGAAGAATCAACATGCTGACACCAATAAAAAGACCGGAAATCAAAACTACAAAATATGTAGAAATGGATTCGATGGCGATGGCAAGCATTGCAATGATCAGGCCAATCAGCACCAATTTGTTTTTCCGGTATTCTTTCTTTCGCATATCCAGACAGAAAGTCAGGAAAACCAGAAAGAAGGTGACTACAAGAATCACGTGGGCGCCCGGCAGAGTTTCAATAAAATCAGCAGTGCCAGTCAGATGAAGAACCAGACAGATCAAAAAGTTACCAAATGCCGCACAGCCAAGGTAAAAGTAAGGCTTTTTATAACGCCCCTGCTGAATGAGATCTACATAAAAAAGTACCGGGATCGGAACGAGCATGATCATCACAAAGCATAAAGTCCCCAGTGCAGATGGATTCGGAACTATAAGCTGTCTGAGCTTGGATTCGCCGAGCATCCATGTAGCTCCCATGGTCATGCACCATCCAAGATATTCCATATCGAATTTTCTGTCATAGACAATTCCGAGTGCGATACTGAAAAGGATGGTAATGATACCGGCGAACAAGATAAAGAAAGCAATAATAGTCTCAAGCCCGTAAGATTCAAAAATATATTCCCAGATATCACTCTTGTCTCCGGAATAGATCTCATTGACTACACCGGAATAGTTAGAGGTATTGGTAGTCAGCTCAATACGGAGTTCTTTTCCTGCATCTGCTGCTGAAGTAGGACAGAAAACATAACAGCTGGCAGAATTTTTCCCAGTCAGTCGATGGTCTTTGGTTGAGTATTCAGTGCGAAGCACTCCGTCAATATAGAAACGGATATCCTGCAGAGAGGAACGTATAGCAAGTGAACTTTGTGTATAATTTTCAGGAAGTGTTGTGGTAATGACCATAGTCTCTTTTGCAGGAACATTGTAATGTCCGGGGACGGCAATCTGTTCTTTGCTTCCATCGGAGTGAATCCAGGTAAAAGTACCACGATATGTGATGTCGCTGGATTGGATTCTGGCATTGTGATTGTTAATTCCTGTGAATTGTATTACCAGAAACCAGATAAGTATCAGGAACATCAGAAGATAGTAAAATCCGATCTGGATTTTGCTTATTTTATAGTTTTCTTTTGTCAAAACAGAGACTCCTTATCTACAATTTTGGTCTATTTGAAGATATTATACGATGTGAGTGTCAAAAGTGAATTTTGCCACTTACTGATGTAACCGGATTGCTCCATTGCTACGCAATTCCCACAATCCTTAAACATCATTATACTATTTGCGGATAATATTTGCAATTAAAGAGAAGGCGGAATGGTGGAAAAAGACAGGTCATGGTAGTTGAGAAATACCAGAAGATAGATTATAATTTTCATAAAATATTTTGTGTATGAAAGGGAACGTAAAATGGTAAAATTAAGCACACTTTGTTATATTGAGCAGGATGGAAAATATCTGATGCTTCACCGGACTGTCAAAGAAAATGATATCAATAAAGACAAGTGGATCGGAGTAGGCGGTCATTTTGAAAAAGGGGAAAGTCCGGAGGAATGTATTCTTCGTGAGGTATGGGAAGAGACGGGATACACGCTGACATCCTGGAGATATCGTGGGATTGTAACCTTTGTATATGGCGAAGATGTAGTAGAATATATGTCGCTTTATACGGCAGATGGTTTTACAGGAACGCCGATTGCGTGTGATGAAGGAGAACTGGAATGGGTAGAAAAGTCTAAGATCGGAGAACTGGAATTGTGGGAAGGGGATCGGATCTTTTTTGAACTCCTTGAAAATGAGCAGCTGTTTTTCTCATTAAAGCTTGTATATAACACAGATGATGTTCTGGAATATGTAGCGTTAGATGGAAAAGAGATGAAAGATTTCAGAAGAAGAGAGTGTTAAAGTGGAATGTCGAATAGTGTGAAAAAGTTACGAAAGTAATGTTTTGGCATGGAATGTTGAGTCTGCTCATTTGGATAGTGTATGATGATAAAGATTCTCATTAAATGAAGGGGGAAAAGAGAATGTACAGTGAGTTGACAAAGATGGAAGGGAAAAGGATTGTAATCCGCACATTCGGTTATTTTGATATTTTTGTGGATGGGGAAACGATTCCTTTTTCATGTAAGAAAGCCAAAGAACTGTTGGCACTTCTGGTTGACAGAAGAGGAGGATTTGTGACGACGGGGGATGCAATCAGTTATTTATGGGAGGATGAATGTACAGAAAAAAGAACAAAAGATAAATTCCGCAAAGTGGTAAAAGAACTTCGGAAAACGTTAAATGCATACGGAATCGAAAGAGTCCTGCACCGGGTAAATCAGGAGAGCCGTATCCGCACAGAGCATGTGGAGTGTGATCTGTATGACTACCTGGAGGATGAGGAAAAACATAAAAAGCTGTTCAAAGGAGTGTATATGACGAATTACAGCTGGGCGGAAAACACTTTGGGAACGTTGTTGAATCAAATAGAATAATGGGAAATATAGCAAAAATCGGGAGACTGTTATCAGACAGCCTCCTGATTTTTTTGAAGAGATTTTATTGGACTACACATTCTTTGTACAGTTTTTTGATTGTGAATGTCTGCTGTAAAAGGAATAAAAAATGAATGGTTCAAAAGATTTTGTAAAAGAAACGAAAAAAGGATGAAAAAGAAACGTTTTTGGACGGAAAAGAAACGGAAATCGGTTGTATGGATGTGTAAAATGAGGAAAGGATCCGAAAATAAAAAGAAAGAGAGGAAAAAGAATGAGACAATTGAGACGGCTGCTATCCGTTTTGGTAATGGCAGTAACGATCGTGGGGATGTCGATGACGGCATTTGCACAGGAAAGTGTATCGGGGGCAGGAGGTAATGGCAGTATTACGATTGAGAATGCATCAAAAGGGATTGTATATTCTATCTATAAAGTATTTGATGCAAAAGTGAATGCGGAAGGGACTTCGGTAGCGTATAGTACAAAAAATTTTGTAGATAATCCGTATTTTGAGAAAGATTCGGTAGGAAACATATCGGCGAAAAAAGAAGCATATAAAACAGATTCTAACGAACAGCTTTCAGAAGGTGCAATTGAATGGATTAAGGAGAATGGAACAAAGATATGCAGTGAAACTTCCGATGGCTCTATATTAAAATTTACCGGTCTTCCATACGGCTACTATTATGTCACCAGCACTTTAAAAGATGGCGGTATGATCATGGTAACGAGTGTTGCAAAAGACGCGCAGATCGTGGACAAAAACAGTAAGGAGCCGCAGTGGACTCCGGGAAATGACGGGAATGCCGGAGGGAAAAGTATTGTACTTGACGATGGTAAACAGGTAAAGGAAAATAATGTCAGTATCGGTGAAACGGTTCATTTCCGTTTACAGATCAACACCTCGAATTATGTTGCAGACAAGCAGATCAAGGAATTCATCATTGAAGATACTCTTCCGACCGGATTTGATGCAGCAAAGATCACATCTGTGATGATTGAAGAAGAACCGCTGGAACAGTTTGAAAATACAACTTTCCCGGTTACGATCCCTTGGGCAGCGGATGAAGGAGAAAATGGCTGGAAAAATCTTTATGATACCGGGGCAAGAATTACCATTGATTATACGGCTGTGTTAAACGATAAAGCAGTGATCGACGGTGAAGGAAATAAGAACAGTGCCAGATTTTCATGGAATTATACGACAGAGGAACCGGGAAAAAGCTCGATAGAGGATTCTACAACAACAGATACCTATGCGGTTGTGATCCAGAAGGTCAATGAAAAAGGAGAGGCACTTACCGGAGTGGAATTTGAAGTGCCGTTCCCGGTTCAGGCAGAAGAAGAAAGCGGTGTGTATACTGTAAAAGGCGGACAGACCGGAACCGGAAAGGTGAAAGCCGGAAGTGATGGAGCTGTGGTGATCAAAGGTCTGAAGATGGGTGATTACAGAGTTACAGAAACAAAAGCACCAGAAGGATATAACAAGCTGACGGAGTCATTTCTGGTAAGTGCCGAAAAGATCAGGGCGACAAGGACGGACGCCAGCACATATCTTGATGAAAACGGAAATGTTACAGAAAGCGAGACTGAGACAAAGGTAACTTATACAAATGAAGATTTTGCAGCAAAGGTAAAAGTTGTTGTAAATAAATCAGGAAAACTTCTTCCGGGGACAGGTGGAACAGGTGAAATGATCTTTACGGTCAGTGGAGTACTGATTGCAATTGTTGCAGGAGTTGTCCTGTTGAATGCAAAAAGACGAAAACGAATTGTATGATAGTGAATGAGCCGGAACAAAGGGGAAGAATTTTCTTTTTTATATGGACAGGAATCCTTTTTGTGGGAATTGCGGTCATGCTCTATCCAAAAGTCGGAAAGCTCTGGAATGCCGGTCGGCAAAGCAGGGTAGTGGATGGATATGAAAGGTCAGTGGAGAAGCTGGATGCCAGGAAGGAAGAGGAAATGATCGCACAGACAAGAGCGTATAATGTGATGCTTCTGGAACAGAATAACCCAGTGCCGAATGACAAAAATGCTGATAGTTATGGAGCACTTTTGAATATGACATCTGACGGTGTGATGGGATATCTGGAAATTCCGGCAATCCGGTTGAAACTTCCGATTTACCATGGAACGGGTGATTTTGCAATCTGCAATGGCGCAGGACATGTGGAAGGAAGCAGTTTCCCGATAGGCGGAAAGGGAACACATGCGGTGCTTTCTTCCCACAGAGGACTGCCGGGGGCGAAACTTTTCTCGGATCTGGACAAGCTGAAGGTGGGAGACTATTTTACAATTACAGTGCTCCGGCAGACGATTTTCTATCAAATCGATCGGATCGATATTGTAGAACCGAAGGAAACGGGACTGCTTGCCCTTGATAAGGAGAAGGATTACTGCACATTACTGACATGTACGCCTTACGGTATCAATACCAAACGGCTTCTGGTGCGGGGCGTACGCTGTGAGGTGACGGAGAGAGCGGAGCCAATCCGGACAGGCGAGAAGACGTATCGGGGATGGTACGCTGTGATCGGACTGAATCTGTTTGTGGCAGGCGTGATCTTGTGCTGGAAAAGGAAGAAAAAAAGAAGAGGATAAATATAAATGAGGGGGATAAAAATGCAGACAGTATTTGCTGAAAAAACAGAAGACCGGTCGCTGGATGATAACAGACATATCGGGGAGCTTTTCTTTATCCGGATGTACTGGGAAAAAGGGAGGATTCCGTCTGGAAATATTCTGTACTGGAAGGATGCCAAAAGAGAGGATGCACAGATCAATTTCACAGGATTTGACGGGCTTTTGCTGTATCTGGATGAAACTTGCGAGCAGAATGGTGTATTACTGAGGAAAGCACAGGTCAGAAGAAATCAGAAAAGAAGACGGTATCTTGAAGCGGGAAAGGAACTGGAGCTGGTAAAAAAATCGGAGCATGCAGCTGTTTTCTGGTTAAAAGTAATGGGACGGGAGTTCGCATCTTTTCAGGGGATAGTGCATATCTGGGGAAGAGATTATCCGTACCGGAGCGGATTTGAACTGATTATACTGCTGAAAGATATTGTAGGATTTACAGAGAAAAGGAGTGTAAGGAAAAACTGGAAGGCAGAGAGAAACTGACGATAAAGGATTGTGAAGTTCTGAAAGACATATTATAATGACATAAGAAACTACAGACAAGAAGAACAGGAGATGCAGACAATGGAATTATGGGATATTTATGATGCAGATAAGAAACCAACAGGAAGAACGATGAAGCGCAATGACTGGTGTCTGAAGAACGGGGAGTATCACCTTACTGTTCTTGGCGTTGTAGCAAGACCGGACGGGAAATTTCTGATCACTAAAAGGGTAATGACGAAAGCCTGGGCACCGGGCTGGTGGGAGGTATCCGGCGGTGCTGCGCAGGCGGGAGAAGCGTCTTACGATGCTGTATTAAGAGAAGTCAGAGAAGAAACAGGACTGGATGTAAGCCGGGCAGACGGAGGTTATCTTTTCACTTACAAGAGAGAGAATCCGGGGGAAGGAGATAATTATTTCGTAGATGTGTATCGTTTTGTGATGGATATTGATGAAAAAGATCTCCATCTTCAGGAGGCAGAGACAGATGGTTATATGTTTGCAACATTAGATGAGATTAAGGCATTTGCGGCAGAAGGAAAGTTTCTGCATTATGACAGTATAAAGAAAGCATTTGAGATGTAAGTAAAATAAAAATCGGATTATCGGGGAAATGACAGATCGCCTGATAATCCGATTTTTTATAAAACAGAAACTTTGAAAAAATATGCAATACATAGCGAGTATCTGATTCTTTCTGCTACTTGCAATATGATGCAATCACTTTCAACACCTTATCCATTTCCAGTGGCTTTGCGAGATGCTCATTGATTCCGGCATTCTTTGACTTCTGGATATCTTCCGCAAAAGCATTGGCGCTGAGGGCAATGATTGGAACCGTTGTGGCATCAGGGCGGGAAAGTCCGCGGATCGCCTTTGCGGCATCCAGACCATTCATAACCGGCATCATAATATCCATAAGAATGATGTTGTATTCATATGGCTTTGATTTTTCAAAAAGCCGGACGGCTTCCAGTCCGTTAATGGCTGTGGATACATTAAGTCCTGCGGCTTCCAGAGAGAAAACAGCAATCTCAAGGTTCAGTTCATTATCCTCTACAACAAGAATATGAAGATCCGTAAGATCTGCCGGAGTATCAGTGGCAGTTTCCGCAGAGGCGGAAGGTTGATGCTCGTCAATGGTAAATGGCAGGATCAGAGTAAAAGTTGAGCCGACATTTTTTTCACTTTTCAACTGGATCGTACCGCCCATTTCCTGTACCAGTCTGTGAACGATCGCCATACCGAGCCCGGTCCCTTTGTAAATCGTCCGCGCACCGGTATCTTCCTGTGCAAAAGGTTCAAAAATATGCTTCTGAAATTCCGGACTGATACCGATACCGGTATCAGAAATTATAAATTTGTAAATAACATTCTGATGTACCTGCCTGATGATTTTTGCGTGTACAGAGATCGAACCACCGGGCTTATTGTATTTAATTGCATTGCTTAAAAGATTCATGAAAATCTGACGGATATGTAATGGACTTCCGATCAGATAAGGATATTTTAAACTGCCCGGTTTTATTTTTTTCAGAGTGATATCAAGCCGGGAAGCCTGTGCCTCCAGCATACTCCAGCAATTGTCAAGGATCTCGCGGATGTCGAATGGTATCTGTTCAAGGAAGAATCGGTCTGTTTCCATCCGCTGCATATCCAGGACATCGTTGACAAGAGCTTTTAAGTGAAAAGCAGCAGTACGCATTTTCTCATGACACTCCAGCAGTACTTTGGGATTTGTTTCATTTTTCTGTGCAATATCAAGCATTCCAAGAATTCCGTTAAGAGGGGTGCGGATATCATGTGACATCCGGCTGAGGAATTCGGTCTTGGCTGTATTTGCCTGATTTGCGGATTCGACCGCCTTAACCAGCTCCTGCTGGTAAGCCAGTTCTTTCTGCTTGTAATCATCGATGATCTGGGTTACATAAAGAATTTCTGTAACATCGTCATCAGTGTCGCGGTTCTGGACGATAAAGGTGGCACGGCGCCAGATCCCCTGTGGAGATGGATACTCCCGGCTTATAAAAAGCTTTCCGTGCAGCCGGTCATTTACCGTTGTCAGATCAAAGAAATACTGCATGATCTCGTGATGTGACGGTGCAACCAGTTTCTCAAGGATATCATTTAACTGCGCAGTGGCGGAAGTGACAACTCCGGTCGGTGTATAGTTCTGGTTGGCACCGGCAAGCTTTTCAATCCGGTCTTGAATCAGATCGATATGGTAAATTGCATGATAAATCTGACTGGTTGCAGCGGTCAGGTTCTGATATTTACGTTCATTTTCGATATTACGGGTGACATCCTGATGGTATCCACGGATGCATATTCCATTTCCCTGATAATCCGAATAGAGGATACCGCCACATCGTATCCAGATCTGTCCAAGTAACGGATGATTCCATGGGTATGTGATTTCTGAATAACTTTCGTGAATGACCTTCTGCACATAATCAAGCACCGGGGTTACATATTTGGGAGGAATCCGGTGATACCAGAACTGATAAACTTCTTCAGGAGACATCTCCTGTGACACACCAAGAAGAGTACACATTGTAGGATTTGGGTGCAGCCGGGGAGCCTTAACGCCATCCATCTCAAGCGTCCAGATACCGATCTGTGCGCCACGAAGAATTTCGTCCATCTCCAGCTGATAATCCAGACGGGATTTGGAGGCAACAACCTCCAGGCGCATCTGCTCATTCTTATGATCTTTGATCATGGTTCCGACATATTTTCCAAGAAGGGACAGCAGGCGGTGGATCAGGCTGGATTTCTCCATATCCGGATTATCTACGCCAACGAAACCAATCAGCTTTTCGTGTACAGAAATAGGAAAGGCGATCAGGGTAGAAACGTTCTGAACTTTTAACAGTTCATATTCCAGAGGCATAGATTCACGGTAAGCCTCCAGATCTTCGATCAGAATATTTTCACCATGAAGAAAAACCTCGATCCATTTTGGCATGCTTTCAAAAGGAATATCATGCAGATTCCGGATCTGCGGGGTGACTCCTGCGGCGCACCACTCATAAGTATTGGTAGAAGTATGATTTTCACTGGTTTCAAATACATAAGCACGGTCGGCGTCTGTAAATTCTCCGATCGATTTGAGCATAAAATTGATACCGTCAGCCAGATCCTCTGCTTCATGAAGCAGGGAAATCTGATCTGTCATAAAACGTTCGGCTTCCAGCTCAGCATATAAAGTTGCATTATCCTTTTCATTATTCATAAGGAAGTTCCTCTCAAGTAAAGTGTAAAGTTTATAAAATTACTTTACCTTGTTTTTGCGAATTCGTCCACGAAAAATTTAACAAAAGTTAGCAAGAATTCTCCTTCCTATACAGGTGGGAGATGAATTGCAGAAAAAGAATGCAGAACACTTGTTCTATATCGCGAAGTATGGTATACTATAATCAGTCGAAAAAACTTAAATGCATTTTTAAGTTAATCAGTCGAAAGAATAGAAAAGACTGATAATATGGATAAAATGGATCATAATGCAAATTCAGTATATTTGATATATTATCATCTGATCATGGTTGTAAAATACCGAAGAAAAGTAATAGATGATCCGATTTCGGAACGTGCAAAAGAGATTTGGGAACGTATTGCACCTGATTATGGAATCACACTGGAAGAATGGAATCATGATGTTGATCATGTGCATGTTATGTTTCGGGCACAGCCAAAATCAGAACTCAGTAAATTTATCAATGCGTATAAAAGTGCAAGCAGCCGTTTGTTAAAAAAGGAATATCCACAGATTAGGGAAAGACTTTGGAAGGAAGCATTCTGGAGCTAAAGTTTCTGCCTGTTGACAGCGGGTGGGGCACCGATTGATGTTATCCGTAATTATATCGAGACGCAGGGAGAGAAAAAAAGATGAATATAGCTTATCGTTTTCGTATATATCCAAACAGAGAACAGGAAGTTCTGCT
>QFCE01000401.1_pt1 | contig 162396 bp, 153 predicted proteins | sample 5346091 | NCBI WGS metagenome assembly QFCE01 (sample SAMN09062252, study PRJNA434731) | Human gut metagenome, whole genome shotgun sequencing project. | isolation source: stool timepoint A chromium assembly | host: Homo sapiens | collected 2015
CATCTTCTCGTCGCCTTCAGAGCACTTCATAACTTTGCACTTCTGCAGGTAGGCGAAAATCAGGGCGAGCGCGGCTCCGACGAAGCCGATCCAGAATAGGTTATCCATGGTTTTCCTCACTCCTAATATTTTGGGCTTTGGCCGGCGTGCTCTCTTCCATACGCCGGTCAACTGTCTTGATGACGTACATATATTAAACTAATCTGATCATAAAAGCAAATACTTCTTGCAAAAACGATGAATTTTTTTGCGTTTTTTTCGCCAGAACTGTTCACTTTGCGCTTCCGCGAAAAAAGAAGAGGGAGAACCGGGCGGTTCTCCCTCTTTCGGGGTGATTGCAGAAGTGATTACTTCTTGGCGAGACCCTTCTGGCGAGCGTACTCGGCAGCACCCAGAGCGCCCATCAGCTGCGGGTCGGTCTTCAGCTCAACGACTTTGAACTTCAGCACGTGCTCGATGGCCTGCTTCAGGCCGGCGTTCTTCGCGCAGCCGCCCGTCAGCGTGATGCTGTCGGTGGCGCCGGCCTTCTTGGCCATGACGAAGCAGCGCTTGGCAACGGCCATCTCGATGCCGGCAGCGATCTCGTCGGTCGGCTTGCCTTCACCCACGAGGGTGATGACTTCGGACTCCGCGAAAACGGTGCACTGGGCCGTGATCGGGATGACGTTCTTCGCCGTCAGGGACAGGTTCGAGAATTCCGGCAGGCTCATCTCGAAGGAGCGGGCCATGGCCTCGAAGAAGCGGCCGGTACCGGCGGAGCACTTATCGTTCATCGCAAAGCTCTTGACCGTGCCGTCGGTGTCGATGCTGATGCCCTTAACGTCCTGGCCGCCGATATCGATGATGGCGCGGACTTCCGGGTTCGTGACGTGCACGCCCATGGCGTGGCAGGAGATCTCGGAGATGTTCTCGTCAGCGAACGGGACCTTGTTGCGGCCGTAGCCGGTGCCGATGAGGTAAGCGAGCTCCTTGGAGTCCTTCAGGCCGACCTTGTCGCAGACTTCCTGCATTGCCGCGATCGCGGACTGCTCCGCATTGATCTTGCTGCGGATTGTCGTGTCGGCGCACATTTTGCCGTTCTCGTCGAGAATAACTGCCTTCGTGTAGGTGGAACCTACGTCGCATCCGCCAAAGTATTTCATAGTATTACTTCTCCTCCTGTTATATCTATTCTATGTTTTTAGATTGTAAGGTGATCAGACGTTGTACTCGTAGTCCGGCTTATTCATCTCATACGGCATCTTGGTCATGTCGCGGCGCGGCATGTTGTCGTAATGCTTTTTGAGGGTAGGCTCGACCACGTAGAACAGCAGCTTGCCGTCGAGGTCAAAGAAGAAAACGGCAAACAGCGCGGCGTTGACGCCAAGCGCCATGAGAAGAGCTTTCAGAATTTTTGCTTTCATTTCGTTTCCTCCTTCTAATTACCAAGTCATGGAGTCGTCGAACTCGAGCAGGGTCGGGTCGAGGGCTTCCTCGTGCATGACGGTTGTCATGTAGTCGTTGATGATCTGACGGATCTCCATGCGGGACACGGTGCGGCTGTCAGGCAGCGCGTGCGGCATCCAGATAGCATGGATGTTTCTATCACGGAACTCGTCCTCGAACAGGCCGTGCACACCCTGCATGCCCTTGCACTGCAGCTGATCGTACATCATGACCATGTCGCAGTTGAACTCCTCCATGTACTTCCAGCACTCAAAGATGTGGTGCAGGCCGCCGACGGCCATACGGCGCATCGGAGCCCACATGTGATACTGTGCCATGTCGTCCAGGCAGTGGTCATAGCTGTCGGTACGGATGGTCATGTTGAACATCAGAGAGTCCATGTTCATGACGGTGTTCAGACCCCAGCAGTTATACGCCCAGGTGCACCAGTTGGAGTAGTACAGCGGCGCGCAGGACCATGCCAGCACTCTGTGGCGGGTCTCCGGGAAGCTGTTGATCTTCTTTTTGACGCACTTATTGAGGATCTTGCGGACGTGGCCGTCGACCTCATGCCAGACCGGCAGATCGCCGAACTGAGACTGGTAGATACGGTACAGAGCCTGCGCAACGCCGTTGACCGGGTAGTAGTTGGTCTTGGCGGCGACATCCCACTTCTCCCACTCGAACTTCATCAGCTCGTTCTGGGACTCGATGCACTTGACCAGGGAATTCCAGTCAAACGGGATGCCGGTCTGCTCTTCGACAAACTTCCAGCACTGCTCGATCTCGTCGCGGCAATGCTTCTTGAGCAGCGGATCGTCAAACTGCATCGGCTGCGGCATGGCGAACAGCGGCTTGTCGAGGAACCAGTCCTGCAGGATGGAGGTGGCGACGGAAGCGTCGCAGGCCTCGTTGGAGGTGACAACGATCGGCGCGTAATCGGGCATGTCGTCGAGGACGAACAGGCCGGCCTCCGCCTGGCACATCGGGCACGGATCGCCCGGCAGGCCGATGGACTGCACCGCGTCGATGTAGTTGAGAACGGTGTGGCTGTTGACGTGGCAGGTGACGAAGTACGGGATCATCTCCATCGGGACGTTCGTCAGCTTGCCGTGCCAGGGATAGAACACGCCGCCCCAGACGGTCTCGTTGTGGGCAACGTTGTGATGCCATCTGTAGTTTCTCTTGCCGCCGCGGAGGTTGGCGTCGGAGGAGAACATGCGCTGGAACTGGAAGATGGTCGCGTTGACCATGCCGCGGTAGTGCCACGCAGAAGCCTTCAGGCCCTCGCCGCGCATACCTTCCATGCCGCGGTCGAACCAGTGCAGAACCGGCAGGTAGGTCTGGCCGACCCAGCGGTAGCGCCACACGCCCTTGGCAAAGTTGATGAGGCCGCCGTAGCGGACAACGTCCATGACCATGTGCGCGTAGTTGTACAGCCAGATGTTATAGAAGTAGTACATGGTGTCGGGAAAGCCACGCCACTCTCTGTGCTTGTACAGACCGGTCTTGTCAATGTAGAGATCGCCCAGACGGCGCTCCTGATGGGGCTTGCCGTACCAGAAATCATGGGCAAGTGCTTTCATATCGTATTTCATTATTTGCCCTCCTGAATCTTCTTGATTTCGATGCTCTCGACGAAGGCCTGGAAGCGGGTACGCAGCTGGCCGGAGGCGCCGTTGATGTATTCCTTTTCGATGGAGCAGACCGGGTAGCCAAAGTCACGCGGCATGACGATGGTGTCGATCGTGCGCTCGTAGCTCCAGTATTCGCAGAACTTGTTGGAGGCAACGATGATACCGTCAGCCTTGTATTCCTTGGCGAGGTCGGCCAGACGCTGCTTGCGCTCGCGCATGATATCCTGCGGCATGAAGCGCGGGCAGTTGCTGGTCTCGAGATAGTGGCGGGCGATCGCGGTCAGCGGCTTCTCGCCGTCCTTGACCACGATGGGAGCACGGGACTCCACAGCACCGTAGCAGTGACGGTCGCAGACGACTTCGGCGCCGCAGCCTTCGATCAGCTTGGTGAACTCGGGGTCGTCGTTCTCGGAGCCGGCCAGAACGACCTTGCAGCGGAACGGGCTCTTCTTGTCGGGCTTGCGGGTCTTGAGCTCTTTGGCCGTTTCCTTGAGCATCGGGAGGATCAGTTCCTTCGGGCAGACCAGCGAGCAGAGCTGGATGACCTGGAACTCATAGCCCGTGATGGTCGGGTTATCGAGCTTGCGGTAATCGCCGATCTCGTTGATGACCGCGCTGATCTCGTTGTGCAGGTCAATGGCCTTCATAAGGGCTTCGTCGGAGATGTCGATGCCGAATTTCTCGTGCAGCGGATCGAGGACGTGAGCCTGCAGCTGGCCTTCATAATGCTCGATGCTGTTCTGGTTTCTCTTGAACGGCACGTCGGTGAACGTCACGAAGAAGTCCGGATTCTGGATGACGTCCATGTAGCCAAGGTGCTCCTGGAAGCGGCAGGTGACCGTGCAGGTCTCGGTGCCGAAATCAGCGTCCAGGAAGTTGTAGCCGCCTTCGAGCGCACGCTCGAAGAGGCTGCGGCCGTAATGGCAGGTACGGCTGGACATGTAATATGTAGCCATGTCCGGAGAAGTGCATTTCGGCGCTCTCAGACGGACTGCAAAGCAGCCGGGCAGGTCAAGCAGAACTTCCGGCATGAAGTAGCAGGTGTAACCCAGTGCTCTCTTGCCGTCCGCCTTTCCTTGCCGGACCAACTCGTTGTTGGCCTCCTGGAGCAGGTTTTCAAATGCGATCAGGTGTTTCAAGTCTCTCATGTGCAAGCCCCCTTAAAATTTTTCGCATTCAACAACAGACTTTGTATGATTTGACATTCCGGTTTATGAAAACCCGACAAAAATGCTTGGATATATGCGCGATTCCCAGACAGCTTTGCCGATGTGGATATCTACTCATACACCTGAAGTATAGCGGATTTGTTGTTAATTGTCAAACAAAATATCCGCCCGAAGGGGATTTCTTTTGTTCAAATTTTTGCTGTTTTTCAATGATTTTTTCACATTATTTGTGGAATTTGTTCAGTAACCGGACACGCTTCCGCATGGTGTCCGAAAAGAAATATTTTTTCCCCGTAAAAGCGAAACAGCGCAGAAGAACACTTCTGCGCTGTTTCGCTTTGTTTTGTTGAGGGGTGAGGATAAAATGAAATTGGATTGCTTGCTTCGATAGAGAATGTTACCGGGACAATATTACAGAAGCAAGGCAAAAAGTATTTCTAATTTATGAAACTTTATGAAACTTTCACTCAGTCCAGATAAAGTCCCCAGAGCACATCCGGAGCCGCACAGGAAAGCGGGCGGTAAGCAGCCAGCGTCTGTGCGCCGTCGGGCCGCTGAACACACAGCTGCGCCTCCTGTGCGCCGAAGCCTGCAAGCAGTGCCTGAACGGCCGGCAAAACGTCCGTACCCAGCAGCTCCTTTATGAGCAGCTGCGCCCCGTCCCGCTCCGCAACGGCACACCCGCTGGCGATGCGCACCAGCGCGCCGCCGCACAGATCGCAGAGATCTGCCTGAAATGCCAGCAGCGCAGCAGACAGTTCCACGTGCGCGCGGCCGCGCAGTGCCTGCTCCCGCAATGCGGCGTACTCCTGCGCGCTGACCCGCTCGATGACCGGCGGGCGCTGCATATCCGGCGCACGTGCGATGCGCAGCCGCGCACCGCGGGCAGTCTGTGTGGTACCCATGACCGACTGATACCATGCGTACAGGGACGCTTCTGCCGGGAGCGTATAGAGCACGCAGCCGTTCGCGTCCGCTTCGGCGGCAAAGCGGCGCATCAGTGCCGACGCATAGCCGTGTCCCTGCTGCGCCGGATCGGTAGAGACCGCATAGACATAGGCGCAGGGGAGAGTGGTCCCGTCAGCCGTATGCAGCCGGCCGCCCAGCAGATGCGCTGCCGTGACAACAGTTCCGTTTACCTCAACGACCCAGGCGGCCGCTTGCGGCGGAAAGCGATGATAAAATGCGCCGATCAGCTCCGGCGGATCGCCGAAGGCGGTCTGCCAGAGCCGGATCAGCACCGGCAGGTCGGCCGCGGCTGCGCGGCGGATGCGTGCGTCAGGCATCGGGGTACACCTCCGGGCAGCGCGTATAGATCTCCCGCTGCAGCGCTTTGAGATCGACGAACGTCTCCGGCCGCTTGCTCGGGTCGCGCAGCAGGGCGGAGGGGTGATAGATCGCCATACAGCGCCGGCCATTGACATCAAACCACTGCCCATGCTCGCGCGTGATGCGAAATGGGTCTTTGATGAGTGCGGTCGCAGCGATCCGGCCGAGGCAGACGATGATCGCCGGGTCGACGAGCGCGATCTGCCGCTGCAGCCATTCGCCGCAGCATTTCTGCTCCACGAACTGCGGGTCACGGTTGTGCGGCGGGCGGCACTTGACGATGTTGGCGATGTAGACCTTCGTCCGGTCGAGATAGATCATTTCGAGCATATCATCGAGCAGCTTGCCGGCCGGCCCGACAAACGGCAGCCCCTGCAGGTCTTCCTGTTCGCCGGGGCCTTCGCCGATGAGCATGATGCGTGCATCCTCGGCGCCGTCACCGAATACGAGGTGATGCCGCGTCTCACCGAGACCGCAGCGCCGGCACTGCGCGCACTCCTGCTTGAGTTCTTTCCAGGCTTCGTTCATGCGCTCTGGCTCCTTTTCCCTTGGATGAACCGGCTTTTTGCGGCCGGTTCGGCAAAAAATATATTGTAATGTAGCGTCAAACGTATTATAATACCCCGGTATGAAAATAACAACTGTAACCTGTCTGTAACCAGTTCGCGCGGCGTTGGGCGATCCCGCTGCGCCGGACATTACAATATTTTGAATGAAATTTGGTGCTTTGAATGGATTTTCAGGATTATCTGGTTCCCGGGAAAACCGGGCTGCTGATCGGTATCGGCGGCGTGTCCATGTCGCCGCTGGCAGAGGTGCTGCATGATGCGGGGCTGGACATTCGCGGCTCGGACATGAGCGAGAGCGACAATACGCTCACGCTGCGCGAGCGCGGCATTCCGATCCACATCGGCCACAGCGCCGCCAACGTTACGGATGATATCGAGTTCGTGATCCGCACGGCCGCCGTTCATGACGACAATCCGGAGGTGCACGAGGCGCACCGCCGCGGCATCCCGGTCTTTGAGCGGACGCAGGCATGGGGCGCGCTCATGCGCGGCTACCCGAATGCGCTGTGTATTTCCGGCACACACGGCAAGACGACGACGACGTCCATGTGCACGCACATCATGATGGCGGCGGAAAAAGACCCGACCGTCATGATCGGCGGCACGCTTCCGCTGCTGCACGCCTGCCACCGTGTCGGCAAGGGCAATACGATCATCATGGAGTCGTGCGAGTACTATAACTCGTTCCTTTCGCTGAATCCGACGATCGCCGTGATTTTGAACATCGAGGCGGATCATCTGGACTTTTTCAAGGACATCGAGGACATCAAGCACTCGTTCCGCCAGTTTGCCGAGCGCGTTCCGGCCGAGACTGGCACCGTGATCGCAAACTTTGACGATGCCAACACCATGGACGCCCTGCGCGGGATCGAGCGCAAGGTCATCACCTTCGGTCTCAGCCCGAAGGCGGACGTGTATTCGGAGAACATCATGCACCGCGGCTCTTCGTCCGAGTTTGATATTTATCACCGGGGAAATCTGTTTGCCCATGTGACGCTCCATGTTCCCGGCATCCACAATGTGCGCAACGCGCTCGCTGCCACGGCTGCGGCCATTGTGCTCGGCGTCAGCCCCAATGCCGTCAAGTACGGTCTTGCCGGCTTTGAAGGCGCGGGCCGGCGGTTTGATTATAAGGGCAAGTTCCAGGGCGCGGATCTGTATGACGATTATGCGCACCACCCGAGTGAGCTGCGCGCGCTGCTCGACGCGGTGGATACGCTCGACTATCAGCGCACGATCGTCGTGTTCCAGCCGCACACCTACAGCCGCACGGCAAAGCTCTTCAATGATTTTGTGGAGCAGCTGCGCCGCCCGACGATCGTCTATCTGGCGGAGATCTATGCTGCGCGCGAGAAAAACACCATCGGCATTTCTTCTGCCGATCTGGCCGCGCAGATCCCGGGCGCGAAGTTTTACCCGACGTTTGCGGAGATCGAGGCCGAGCTGCGCCGCATTGCCCGCCCGGGCGACATTATCCTGACCGTGGGCGCCGGCGACGTGTTCCGCATCGGTGAGCACCTCCTGTACCCGGCGGACAATAAGGACTGAGCCCACGCGATTAAAACGGAATTTCATCAAAAGCTGTCGGTTTGCGGCCGGCAGCTTTTTTGCGCCCAAAAGCAAACGATTCCTGCGCAAAGACATTTTCTGCGACAGCGGGGAATGACAGTTTTCATAACAATGAAAATCTATAATTTATGTAAACTGTTTTGCGTCAGGAGGAACCGTTATGAATGTCAAGATCGCGGGACACGACCGGCCGGTGCGTGCACCCGGCGCCTTGCCGAGCCCGATCGGGCTGCTGCCGGCAAGTGAAAATGCCAAATGGGTCGGTATGCTCGTCAGCTTTGCGCTCGGGCTGATCCTGTCAACGGCGCATATCGCCGGGTCGCCGGCGCCGTTCGGTCTGGCGTTCCTGGCGGCGATGGGGTATGGCTCCGGCGGTGCGCTGTGCCTTGCCGGCTGCGCGCTCGGCTACTTTGCGGCCTTCGGCGTTGCGACCGGCACGCAGCTCGCCGCCGGCTGCTGCCTGATTTTTCTGACGGCATATTTTCTGCGCAGTCATCCGTTTGTGCAGACGCGCTGGTATCCGTCGGCCGTCTCCGCGGCGGCTTACATACTGACGCGGCTGGTGCTGTGCCTGCTCACGGGCGGCCTGTCGCTGCTGCTGGTGTCCCGCATGGTACTGTTTTTGCTGCTGTGCGCCGCATCGGCCTATGGGTTTGACGATCTGCTGCGCGCGCAGGAGCCGCGCACGGTCAATGCGGAGATCTGCCGCAATGTCTCGACCGTGTTTCTGCTGGCGTGTCTGCTCATGGGCGTGAACAATCTGCTGCTGTTCGACACGCTGTCGGTCGGCCGGGCGCTCTCGGTGCTCATTCTGCTCATCCTCAGCGGGACGGGCGGCGCGCTGTGCGGGGCATCGGCCGGGCTGATCCTCGGCATCGCCATGGACGTGGCCGCCGGTGCGGGCGCCCTGTTCTCGGTCGTCTATGCCGCTGCCGGGCTGCTGTCAGGGCAGTTTTGCAAGCATCGGCGTGGGTTTTATCTGCTCATATTCGCGGCAGCGTACCTGCTGACGCTGTTTTGCATCCCGCTTCCGGAGCTGCGCATCGGCGCGGGCGTGGAGCTGGCGCTTGCCATGGGCGCATATCTGGTGATCCCGAAGAAGTTCGTGGTGGCGGTCGGCGCGTTTTTGCAGCCGCTGCGCGGCGGGAGCGGGGAGTCCGGTCTGCGCCGCTATGTCGCGGGGCGCGTCGGCGGCGTGGCGCATGCGTATCAGCAGCTGCATGACACGGCGTGTCAGGCTGCAAGTACGGCAGAGAATGATGCTGATGTGGCGAAAGTCTTTGACCGCGCGGCCGACCGCGTCTGCTGCCGGTGCAAGCTGCAGCAGGAGTGCTGGACGCGCCGGGCGCTTGATACGCTCAACATCATGAACGATGTCACGCGCCGCATTCAGGCGCGCGGCCGGCTGCTGCCGGAGGATTTCCCGCCGTACTTTCGTGACCGCTGCGTCCATCTGCACGAGTATACCGAGGTCGTCAACGGCGAGCTGCGCCTGCGTGCCTACCGGCAGCGGATGCAGGAAACGCTGCAGGAAAACCGCACCGTGCTCTGGGAGCAATATGCCGACTTTGCGCAGGTGCTCACAAATGTTTCCCGTGAGCTCGACAGCAGCTACGGCGCTGACCCGCTGGCGGAGCAGCGCCTGATCCGCTGGCTTCGCACCATCGGCGTGGAAGCGGACGCGGCTGTGTTCCGCGAGAGCACGGGCCGCCTGCGCGTGACGATCGACAGCCGCTATCTGCGCCCGCTGCTGGAGCTGCCGGACTATCTGGACAAGCTCTCGGCAACGCTGGGCGTGCGCCTGTGCATGCCGGAAAACGCCGCGCGTGACGACAGCCTGCTCCTGCTCGAGGCAGAGCCGCTGGCCGTCTCCGTCGGCATTGCGTCCATGCGCAAGAAGGGGGAGACAGTCTCCGGCGACCGCGGCACGTATTTCAAGACAGACGCGGGGCAGCTGTGCGTGATTCTGTCCGACGGCATGGGCTGCGGCGAGACGGCGGCCGACGGCAGCATCAGCACGGTCGGCATGCTGGAGGAATTTTTGCGCTCCGGCGTCAGCCCGGCGCTGGCGATGAAGCTGCTCAACTCCGCCATGCTCCTGCGCGACGGGGAGAACTGGGGCTATGCCACCGTGGATCTCATGTGCATGAATCTCTTCACCGGTGAGGCGGATTTTTATAAGTACGGCGCTGCGCCGACGTATGTCAAGTCCGGCGGCGCGCTCAAAAAACTGCGCTGCACGTCCTTCGCGCCCGGCCTCGAGCAGGAGAGCGGCAAAGCACCGGACGAGCTGCACATGCATCTCAAGCCCGGCAGCGTTGCCGTGATCGCAAGCGACGGTGTTGTCTCCGACGGGCGCGACGATTGGCTGCGCAGGCTGCTGAACGATTCGGACGACCGCGATATGAAAACGCTGGCGGGCAGCGTCGTGCGCGCGGCGATCCGCGAATACGGCCGCAGCGACGACATGACCGCCCTGGCGGTAAAAGTGGAGGTGCGCAGCTGATGAAACGAAAAAACAAGCCCATCCGCAGACCGGACGCCGTGCAGCCGCTCCCGCTGCCGGCTGACGCGGACGAGATCGCCTTCGCCCACGGCGTTTCGCGCCGCGTCGTCGTAGTCGATGCAGCCGAAAGCCCGCTGTTCGAGCAGATCATTTACATCGTGCGCGATGATGCCGCCAGCGGCGGCGTCACGGCGGCGGATCTGGTGCAGCAGGCACGCGATGCCGTCGGACATGTACCGGCCGCACCCGCGCCACGGCCGCGGCAAAAATCCTATACCGGCCTGCTGATCTGGCTGTGCTTTGTCGCCGGTGCGCTGGCGGCGGGCATCGGATACTGCCTGTACTGCGGCTGGTAATGGTACGAATCTCCTGCGACCCGGAGGGATATGCATCCTCCGGGTCGTTTTCTGCGGAAAAACCGGTTGTCAACGCTTGACGAAAGTGTTAAAATAAAGCGCCTGAAACGATTTTTACAGCGGGAGGTTACTTTATGAGCACGATCAAGGACCTGAACCTGGCGCCATCCGGTGAGCGGAAGATCCGCTGGGTGGAAGCACATATGCCTGTTTTGCGCGATATCGGCAGCGATTTTGCGCGCGAAAAGCCGTTTGCCGGCCTGAAGATCGCGCTCTCCGTGCATCTGGAGGCCAAGACGGCCTACCTGTGCCGCGTGCTCGAGATGGGCGGCGCGGAGATGCACGTCACCGGGTCCAACCCGCTGTCTACGCAGGACGACGTTGCCGCAGCGCTGGCGGCGAAGGGCATGGACGTGCACGCGGTCTACGGCTGCACGGACGAAGAATACCAGGCGCACCTGCGCAGCGTGCTCTCCGTCGGGCCGAACATCATCATTGACGACGGCGGCGATCTTGTGCACCTGATGCACACGGAGTTCACGGATCTTATTCCGCAGGTCATCGGCGGCTGTGAGGAGACGACGACCGGCATCCACCGCCTGCGGATCATGGACCGTGCCGGAACGCTGCGTTTCCCGATGATCATGGTCAATGACGCCGACTGCAAGCACCTGTTCGATAACCGCTACGGTACGGGTCAGTCCGTGTGGGACGGCATCATGCGCACGACGAACCTCGTCGTGGCCGGTAAGTACGTCGTCGTGAGCGGCTATGGCTGGTGCGGCAAGGGCGTGGCCCTGCGCGCCAAGGGCCTCGGCGCGAAAGTCATCGTGACAGAAGTTGACCCCATCCGGGCGCTCGAGGCCGTTATGGACGGCTACGAGGTCATGCCGATGATGGATGCCGCCGCCATCGGTGACATTTTCGTGTCCGTCACGGGCTGCAAAGACGTCATTACGCTCGAGCACTGCGAGCGGATGAAGGACGGCGCGATTGTCTCCAACGCCGGACACTTCAATGTCGAGATCGACATGGAGGCGCTCGACCGCTGCGCGGATGAAATCTATGAGGCGCGGCACAATATTGATGCTTACCGTCTGCCGAACGGCAAGACGATCTATGTCATTGCGCAGGGGCGGCTGGTCAATCTGGCAGCCGGTGACGGTCACCCGGCGGAGATCATGGACATGAGCTTTGCCGTGCAGGCCATGAGCGCGGAGTATCTGGTGCGCACGCGTGGCCAGCTGAAACCGGGCGTCGTGTCGGTCCCCGCGGAAATCGATGACAACATTGCGCGCCGCAAGCTCAAGGCTATGGGCGTTTCCATTGACAGCCTGAGCTGTAGCCAGAAAGAATACCTGAACGGTTGATGCTTTGAGACCGGACGGAAAGGAGGGGCAGAGAGATGGACGATCAGAATCGGGAATACGAAGATTACGAGGCACTGCACGACGAGCTCTTTGCACTTCTCGATCAGCACCGGATGAAGGCGCTGAGCCAAAAGCTCGGCGAGATGAACGAGTTTGACATTTCCGAGTTCCTCGGCGAGCTGTGGGAGGATAACCCGCAGCGGATGGCCATGGTGTTCCGTATCCTGTCCAAGGAGATCGCGGCGGCCGTGTTCGCCAACCTCGAGGTCGAGGAGCAGGAGACGATCATCAACTCCATCACCGATACGGAGCTTGCCGGCATCATCGAAGAGCTGTATGTTGACGACGCCGTCGACATGATGGAGGAGCTGCCGGCCAATGTGGTCAAGCGTGTCATGCGCACGGCGACGCCTGCCACGCGCAACCTCATCAACCAGTACCTGAAATATCCCGAGAATTCTGCCGGCAGCATCATGACGGCCGAGTTTGTGGACCTGAAAAAATACATGAGCGTGCGCGAGGCGTTCGCCCGCATCCGCAAGATTGGCGAGGATAAGGAGACAATCTACGTCTGCTATGTCACGTCCGCCAAGCGCAAGCTCGAAGGCGTTGTCACCGTCAAGGATCTGCTGCTGTCGGACGATGACGTGATCCTGGAAGACATCATGGACACGAACGTCATCTATGCCTCCACGACCGACGACCAGGAAGAGGTCTCGGAGATGATCTCCAACTACGACCTGATCGCGATCCCGGTCGTGGATAAGGAAGGCTGTCTCGTCGGTATCGTCACGGTCGACGATATCATCGACGTCATGGAGCAGGAGACGACGGAAGACATCGAAAAGATGGCCGGTATCACGCCGTCCGATAAGCCCTACTCCCGCACGAGCGTCGTGGATATCTGGAAAAACCGCATCCCGTGGCTGATGTTCCTCATGCTCTCGGCGACGTTCACCGGCATGATCGTCACGCACTTTGAGGACGCACTGGCCACGCAGGTCGCGCTCGCGTCGTTCATGCCCATGCTCATGGGCACGGGCGGCAACTCCGGCAGCCAGTCCTCCACGGCGATTATCCGCAGCCTGTCGCTGGGCGATACATCCCCTTCGGACGCGCTGCGCGTGATCTGGAAGGAGCTGCGCGTTGCGTTTTTGTGCGGCGTCTCGCTCGCGGCGGCCAACTTCATCAAGATGCTGCTCGTTGACCGGCTGCTGCTGGGCAACACCGCCGTCACGATGCCGGTCGCGGCGACCGTCTGCTGCACGATCGTGTTTGTGGTCATGTTCGCAAAGGTCGTGGGCAGTCTGCTGCCGATGATCGCGGAAAAGATCGGCGTCGACCCGGCCGTCATGGCAAGTCCGCTCATTTCGACGATCACGGACGCCGTGTCGCTGCTGATCTATTTTTCCATTGCGAAAATGTTCCTGCATTTTTAATTTGCATTTCAACGCCCCCGGAGCATCCGGGGGCGTTTTACCATGGAAAAGCACTTGCATAATGCGCGGAAAATCATTATAATAAAGTGTCATATTTTGCGTATGACCACTCTCACGAAACAGCGAGGTGCGCTATGAAATCAAGCCTGAAACGAGTGATAACGGCGCTGCTTGCCGCCGTCATGCTGGCTGCGATCCCCTGTGTGCCGGCCTTCGGCGCGCAGGAGTATTACGTCAATGACGGAGAAAACACGCTGGCGCTGGCGGATGCGTATGCCATCGGCGCGGACGGCAGCACGGCGAAGCTGCCGGAGCGCGGCGTCTATGCCGCCACGGCGAGCGGCACGCAGCTGCTCGGTGGCAGTGAATACGACGATGAGCAGCCGAACATTCCAAACGGTATCGTCCGCGTCGGTCTGGCCTTCGGCTCGACGGCGCTGGATGCGGTCCATCTGCAGATCAAGACCGGTTCCGGCTTCGCCTTCGGATACTATGACTCCGATCGTGTGTTCCAGTCCGTCGGTTCGACAGCGGAGAGCGCCGTCACCGTTATTGCGGATACGAACGTCACGGTTGGGGACAGCGCGTTCGGCGCTTATCATGTCCAGCTCGGCGATACCTATGCGAGCTTTGACGCTGCGCAGGCAGCGGCCAACAGCTGCGGCGGCTATCCGGTGTATTATAACGGCAGCTACCGCGTGCGCATCGGCAGTTACCGGAGCGCGGACGATGCACCGGCGGGGCAAGGGACAGTTGTCTCCGGCGGCGCACGCAGTGTGCTGGTCGTGAAGGCCAGCACGGAGCAGATCCTGTTCGGCTTCGACTGCGGCTCGACCCGCTCGCTCTCGCTTGCACCGCAGAACGGCAGCGGTGCTGCCATCACGCAGGTTGCCGAGTGCAAGGAGCGCAACGGCAGCCGGTCGTGCACGTATTACGGCGATTTTCAGTTTACCCGCCTCAGCACACAGGAACCGCAGAAGCTCACGCTGGTGAATTTCGTCGGTCTGGAGCCCTATGTCAAGGGCGTCACGCCGTATGAAATGAGCAGCAGCTGGCCGCTCGAGGCGCTCAAGGCGCAGGCGGTCTGCGCGCGCACCTATGTCGCTTCCCACATGAACGGCTCGCCGGCCTACGGCTTTGACGTGACAGGTACAACGACCAGCCAGGTCTATTACGGTACACTTGACGCATCAGCAAACAGTGACCGCGCCGTGGATGAGACGGCAGGGAAGTTCGTCCGCTATGAGGGCAAGCTGTGCGAAACATTCTACTTTGCGGCGGACGGCGGCGCGACCGAGGACTCCGAAAACGTCTGGGTGACCAAGGTGCCGTACCTGCGCGGTGTCGTCGATCCGTATGAGAAGGACATCGAATTTTACTGCAAGAGCTGGAGCACGACCATCTCCCGTGCAGCCGTCGGGGACGTCTCCATCACCTATACGCCCATTGGCAATGCCATGACCGTGACGGTCGGCGGTAAGACCTACAGCAAGGACGCCGTGCGCACGTTCCTGACAAGTGTTTGCGGCCTGCGCTATAACAGCCGCCACTTTACCGTGGAGTATGACGCTGCCTCGGACACTTATTCTGTCGTCGGCGGCGGCTATGGCCACAACTGCGGCATGAGTCAGTGGGGGGCCAAGGCCATGGCGCAGGAACACGGCAAAACCTATGAAGAGATTATCAGTTTCTACTATACTGGAGCTTATGTAGCATGAAAAAATCGGATTTTTATTTTGACCTGCCGGAGGAGCTCATCGCGCAGACGCCGCTCGAGCGCCGCGATGCCTCCCGGCTGCTGACGCTGGACAAAACGACCGGCGCTGTCGCACACCATCACTTTTACGAGCTGCCGCAGTTCCTGCGTCCGAACGACTGCCTTGTGCTCAACGATTCGCGCGTGCTTCCGGCGCGCCTGCTCGGCCACCGCAGCACCGGCGGTGCGGTCGAGGTGCTGCTGCTGCGCGACCTTGGCGACGGCAAGTGGGAGTGCCTGACCCGGCCGGGCCGCAAGACCCAGCCCGGCACTGCGCTCTCGTTTGGCGACGGGGAGCTCACCGCCACGGTCGTCGATGCGATCGCCGACGGCAACAAGATCGTACAGTTTCACTATGACGGCATCTTTCTGGAGGTGCTCGAGCGGCTGGGCAAAATGCCGCTGCCGCCGTACATCAAGGCAGAGCTGCAGGATCAGGAGCGCTACCAGACGGTCTATTCCCGCGAGCTTGGCAGCGCCGCCGCGCCGACAGCCGGCCTGCACTTCACGAAGGAGCTGCTGCAGCGGATCGCGGACATGGGTGTGAAGATCGGCTATGTCACGCTGCACGTCGGCCTTGGCACGTTCCGCCCTGTCAAGGAGGACGAGATCGAGGATCACCCGATGCACTCGGAGTTTTGCATCATCCCGGAGGAAACGGCGCGCATGGTCAACGAGACGAAGGCCAATGGTGGCCGCGTCGTCTGCATCGGCACGACATCCTGCCGCACGGTCGAGAGCTTTGCGGATGCGGACGGAACGCTCCGCGCGCAGTCCGGCTGGACGGACATCTTCATCTACCCCGGCTACAAATTCAAGTGCATGGATGCGCTCGTCACGAATTTCCACCTGCCGGAGAGCACGCTCATCATGCTCGTGTCGGCGCTGGCCGGGCGGGAGCACATCCTCAACGCATACAAGATCGCCGTCGAAAACCGCTATCGTTTCTTCTCGTTTGGCGACGCCATGTTCATTGCCGATGGCCTCGATGCCGGCGGCGCTGAGTAAGAAAATGAAAAAACAGGCTCGCGGCCGCGAGCCTGTTTTTTTGCTGTATCGGTTCAGTTTTGCACAGCTTCAAATGCCTGCTGCAGATCGGCGATGATATATCGGTGTCTTCCAGACCGACTGCCAGACGGATCAGGCGATCCGAGAAGCCGGCGGCCTTGATCTCTTCTTTCGTGCACATGGAGTGCGTCATGGAAGCCGGATGCTGGATGAGCGTCTCGCAGTCGCCAAGGCTGACGGCCAGCGCGCACAGATGCACGTGGTTGAGCACCTTCTTGGCTTCCTCGAAGCTGCCCATCTCGAACGAGACAACGCCGCAGAATCGCGTCATTTCGCGGACGGCCACGGCGTGATCGGGATGGTTCTCCAGGCTGGGATAGAACACTTTCTGCACATACTTGGAGCCGGCAAGGAAGTCCACCACTTTCTGCGTGTTTGCGCAGACGGCGTCCATGCGCACCTTGAGCGTCTTGAGACCGCGCAGGATCAAAAACGCCTCCTGCGGCCCGAGCATTGCGCCCGTAATGTCCTTGAGTCTGACCATGCGGATCTGGTCCATGATCTCCTTGCGCGCCACCGAGAAGCCCGCGACCACGTCACCGTGGCCGTTGAGATACTTGGTCGCGCCGTGCACGACGACATCCGCGCCCAGCTTCAGCGGCTGCACCAACAGCGGCGTGGAAAAGGTATTGTCCACGATGACGAGACAGTCCGGATTCTGCGCATGCGCGTAGTCCGCGACGGCGCAAAGCGCCTGTATCAGCAGATCTATGCGCAGCTGCGCGCACAGATCTTCTCCGGCGAGATCGCGGCCGGACAGCCGCTGCCGTCGTATCGGTTTATGAGCCGGAAATACCAGGTCAACGTCGCCACGGTGGAAAGGCGTATGATCTGCTGGAGGCCAACGGTTATATCCGCCGCTGTCAGGGCAGCGGGTGTTATGTCCTGCCGCTGGATAATTTCGAGTTCTTTGCCGACGGCGTGGTGCTCGACAGTTTTCAGGCCGGGCAGTCGGAGACCGGGCCGGTCTATGATTTTGCCACCAGCACGCCGCTGGCGACGCGGGAGGAGACGCGGCAATTTGTCGCGCTGGCCGACGAGCTCGCGCAGCAGCGGCCGGATGCGCTCCTGCGCTATCCGCCGACACGCAGGCGCTGCGGCAGCGTCTGGCCGCGCGCAGCATTTGCTGCGCCTGAGCTATGTCGGCTGCCCGCTGGAGCAGATACCGGAAGGGATACACTGTATCGACTGGGAAATCGACTGGCTGCTGGAGCACCAAGCGGCGTTGGAAATTTAGTTGAGGTATCTTGTTGCATATTTTGTGAACAAACATAGCGCCTTTTGTGAATGTTAGCACTCACCTCTTGACAGTGCTAAAAAGCGTGCTATGATGAAGACGATCGATGAGGGAGGGCCTCCAGAGGGCCTCCGGAGATCAGGCATTGTTGTACAAACGGTAACAGAGTTCGCCAACGCGTGGAGTTTTTCCCCAGCGCCTACGAAAGGTATGAATGGAGGAATGACTTATGTTGCCGAGCATTTTTGGTGAAAACCTGTTTGATGATTCGCTGTCCGATTTCTTTGATTTCGGCCGTATGATGCCGCAGGTCAGCAGTGAGCTGTATGGCAAGCACGCCAGAAATCTGATGAAGACCGATGTCCGCGAACTGGACGGCTCGTACGAACTGGACGTGGACCTGCCGGGCTTCAAGAAGGATGAAGTGACGGTCGATCTGCAGGACGGTTACCTGACGATCAGCGCTGCCAAGGGTCTGGACAAGGACGAGTCCGATAAGAAGGGCAAGTTCCTGCGCCAGGAGCGTTACGCCGGCTCCATGAGCCGCAGCTTCTATGTCGGTGACGATGTGGAATCCGCAGATGTCTCCGCGAAGTTCGAGGATGGCATTCTGAAGATCAGCGTCCCGAAGGCTGCGCCGAAGGAGCTTCCGAAGCACACGACCATCACGATCGAGTAATATGCAGCAATGCAAGCGCGCCCCGGCCAAAATGGCCGGGGCGCGTTGCTTTTTAAAGGGATATCCCCGCCGATGCCTTTTCAGGCATCGGCGGGGATACGTCTGTTATGAACAACGGTTTCAGCTGCGTTTGCTGCGCCCTTGATCCTGGCAGCACGCTTGACCATGTAGGGGAGAATGGCTTTCATCTTGTCCTCGGAGCGGATCATCTTGGTCGCTTCCGGGTGATCGCGGCCAGGTGGATGGCGTCAAACTCGCATCTGGTCGTGCACACGCTGCAGCCGATGCAGCGGTTGGTATCGACGACGCTCACGCCGCAGCCAGGGCAGCAGGACGCCTCCTTTTTGACCTGCTCTTCCGTGAACGTGCAGCGCGGGTCGCGGCGACCTTCTCCGTGAACGGGATGTTGCGCTGGTTGAGCATCTTCGGCACATAGCGCTTGTCGGCGTGCAGCTCCTGCTACGCGATGAATTTCTTGATCTCGTCGATGGCAACGGCGCGGTCAACGCTGCCGCGGGTGCAGGCCTGCTCGCAGCGGCGGTTGCAGATGTGGCCGCAGACGGCGGGGAAGGGGTTCTCTTTTTTGATAAGCTTGAGCGCGTCCATGTAGCGGCCTTCGGCAGCCATGCGGATATAGACCTGGACGGCAATATGCGCGGGCAGTTGCTCTTGCAGGGGGCGGTGCCGGTGTCATAGCAGTTGGCGGACGGATTGTCGTCTCGGTAATTTTCGTTCCACATTTCCGGGCCCCATTTGGTCTCATCCGGCAGCACCTGCTTCGGATAGACGATCGGCCCCTCCTTCGTACACAGCTTCTACCCGAGCTTGGCGGCGCCCGCCGGGCACACCTCGGCGCACTGACCGCAGGCAACGCACTTTTCCGGATCGACATGCGCGCGGTAAGCGGATGCGGACATATTCGGCGTGTTGAACAGCTGGCTGGTGCGCAGCGCGTAGCAGGAGCAGACGCAGCAGTTGCAGATGCCGAGGATCTTGTCCTTGCCGTCAATATTCGTGATCTGGTGCACAAAGCCGTTTTCCTCGGCGCGCTGCAGGATCTCCATGACCTCTTCGCGCGTTGCAGGGCGCGCTTTGTTGGTCTCGATGGCGTAGGTCGCCATGTCGCCGACGGCAATGCACATGTCCTCTTCCAGATGGCCGCAGCCCTCATCGCGCACTCTGCGGGACCGGCGGCAGGAGCAGGCGCCGAGCGCATACTTGCCGTCGTACTTATCCAGCCAGTGCGACAGATGCTCCAGATCGACCGACTTCTGCTCTGACGGGATCGCCTTTTCACCCGGGACGGTACGCTTGTCGAGCTCACGTTCCACACCGACTGGATGCGCTATGACTGCTATGTAGACCTCAGCGGCGCCGTGCTTGGCTACCTGACTGAGCCGATGCCGGTCCCGGATCTGGACGGTTTTATCCCGGCGGCATTCCGGAGCTGCTGCGCCTGAAGTCAGGACATTCCCACGACCGGCAGTACATTTTGTGCTGCCCGGTCGCCATGACAGGAGAAAAAGAAATGAAAAAACATGGTTATACGGTTCTGGGCGGCTTTTGCATGGCGCTGGCAGACAGTGTGCCCGGCGTCTCCGGCGGGACGATTGCCTTCCTGATGGGGTTTTATGATGTATTTATCGGCTCGCTCGATGCCCTCGTACACGGAACAAAGCAGGAGCGGCTGTGCGGCCTGCGCTATCTGCTGAAGCTGGCGGCGGACTGGGCCGTCGGCATGGCGCTGGCCGTTACGGTGCTGGCAGGCGCGTTTACGGACGGCATTTATCAGCTAAGCTCGCTGTTTCTCGGCTTTGTGCTCGTTTCCGTTCCGCTGGTCATGCGCGAGCAGCGCGCCGTGCTCGGCGCGTTTCGGGAAAACTGGCTGCCGTTTCTGGGCGGCTTTTGCATGGCGCTGGCAGACAGTGTGCCCGGCGTCTCCGGCGGGACGATTGCCTTCCTGATGGGGTTTTATGATGTATTTATCGGCTCGCTCGATGCCCTCGTACACGGAACAAAGCAGGAGCGGCTGTGCGGCCTGCGCTATCTGCTGAAGCTGGCGGCGGACTGGGCCGTCGGCATGGCGCTGGCCGTTACGGTGCTGGCAGGCGCGTTTACGGACGGCATTTATCAGCTAAGCTCGCTGTTTCTCGGCTTTGTGCTCGTTTCCGTTCCGCTGGTCATGCGCGAGCAGCGCGCCGTGCTCGGCGCGTTTCGGGAAAACTGGCTGCCGTTTCTGGGCGGCCTTGTGCTGGTCGTCGGGCTCTCGGCGCTGCGTTTGTCCGCGCTGGTCAACGACCTCGGCTTCGGCATCGGCACGGCGCTGTATGCGTTTGCGGCCGGGGCGCTGGCGATCTCGGCGATGGTGCTGCCGGGCATCTCCGGTTCGTCTCTGCTGATGTCGTGCGGACTCTGCCTGCCCGTGATCGCGGCAATGAAAGACCTGCTGCACTTTCAGTTCGGCCAGTTCTGGCTGCTGGCGGCGGTGGAACTGGGCGTGCTCGCGGGCTTTGCCATTGCTCCGCATTGCATCCGCGGCTGGATGCGCAAAGCGCCGGGCGCCGTCACCTATGCCGTGTTGGGCATGATGCTCGGCTCTCTCTATGCGATCGTTGTCGGCCCGACGACGCTGAAGGTGCCGCAGCACGCTATGACAATATCTGATTTTCACCTCCTCTGGTTCGCGCTCGGCATTGCCGTGATGCTGGGCCTGGAGGCGCTGAAAAGGCGTGTGCAGAAGGCGCTGGCCCACTAATACGCAAATCTTCCGGGAACGCTTGACTTGATGCTGCAATCTGTTAGAATAAGTAGGCAATCCAAACAGAAAGGCAAGCAAGCTATGTTTCAACTGATTTGCAAAGACGGCCATGCGCGCCGCGGCGCGTTCACAACGCCGCACGGTACGGTGCAGACGCCGGTGTTCATGAATGTCGGCACGCAGGCGGCCATCAAGGGCGCGCTCTCGGCGGAGGATCTGGAGACGATCGGCTGCCAGGTCGAGCTGTCCAACACGTACCACCTGCACGTGCGTCCCGGCGACGAATTGATCCGCGACCTGGGCGGCCTGCACAAATTCATGACCTGGGAAAAACCGATTCTGACCGACAGCGGCGGATTCCAGATCTTTTCGCTGGCGCAGCTTCGGAAGATCACGGAAGAAGGCGTTGCCTTCAACTGCCATGTGGACGGCCGGCACATTTTCATGGGGCCGGAAGAGAGTATGCGCATTCAGGCCAATCTTGGCTCGGATATTGCGATGGCGTTTGACGAGTGCATCAAGATCCCGTCGCCGTACGACTACGTGAAAAACTCCTGCGACCGGACGTATCGCTGGCTGCAGCGCTGCAAGGCGGCGCTCACGGATTACACCGGCCGTGACGATGCTGTCAATCCCGGCCAGGTGCTCTTCGGCATCAATCAGGGCACCATTTTTCACGATCTGCGCATTGAGCATATGAAGAAGATCGCAGACCTCGATCTGGCCGGTTATGCGATCGGCGGCCTCGCGGTGGGGGAGACGACGCAGGAGATGTATGATACCATTGCTGCCGTCGAGCCCTATATGCCGGCCGACAAGCCGCGCTACCTAATGGGCGTCGGCACACCGGGGAACATCATCGAATCCGTCGCGCGCGGCGTGGACTTTTTCGACTGCGTCATGCCGGCGCGCAACGGCCGCCACGGACATCTGTTCACGTGGTCAGGCATCATCAACATTAAAAATGAAAAATATCAGCGCGATGAGCAGCCGATCGACCCGCAGTGCGACTGCCCGGTCTGCCGGCGGTATTCCCGCGCCTATCTGCGCCACCTGTTCAAAGCGGAGGAAATGCTGGCCATGCGCTTTGCCGTGATGCATAATTTGTATTTTTATAATATGCTCATGCAGCGCATCCGCGTGGCGATCGAGGCAGGGGAGTATGAGGCGTTCCGGAAAAGTTACACATCCGTACTCGATATGCGCATTTAATGCTTGCATTTGCATAGGAAAGCAGATATAATATCTTTATCTTTATACGGAGGTAAAACCATGGGAAGCTCTGGCGGATATTCATCCATTATCATGATCGTTCTGATGCTTGTCATCTTCTACCTGTTCCTGATCCTTCCGGAGAACAAGAAGAAGAAAAAGCTCAATGAAATGCGTTCCAATCTGAAAGTCGGTGACGATATCGTCACGATCGGCGGTATGATGGGCAAAGTCGTCCACGTCACGGACGACAGCGTGACCTTCGAGACCAGCGAGGATCAGGTTCGCATCCAGGTTGCCAAGTGGGCCATTTCCACGAACGCCCGCGCCGAGGCGCAGGCTGCCAAGGAAGCTCAGGATCGCAAGGCTGCCAAGCAGAAAGCAAAAGAAGCGAAAAAGGAAGAGCCGAAGCACGAGGAGCCGAAGGGCCCCGAGGTGTAACGCTGCTTTCGGAATGATTTGCCCCCTGCAGGAATATGCTGTGATGCATACGTTCTGCAGGGGGTGTTTTTTTGAATACGGAACAAAAATGGCTGCCGATGCTCTCGCGCGCGGCGGCGGCCGGCCTGGCCGGACTTGGACTCACGCTGCTCTTGAGCTGGCTGGCTGCGCTGGCCATGAATCACGATGTGCTGCCCGGCACAGATGTGCGCCTTGCTGCGTTGGTGTGCTGCGGGCTTGCGTGTCTTGCTGCCGGCGCGCTCTCGCCGCGGCCGGAGCAGGGGAGGGCACTTGGCGGAGCGATGACATGGGCGGTGTGGGCGATCGGATATCTCATCCTGAAGGCGGCCGTTGGTGCGCAGGTTTTCTGCGCCGCTACCGCCATGACGCTGCTGACCGCGCTGGCTGCCACGATCGTCGGTTCGTGCATTTTTCATAAAAAGTTACGAAATAGAACAAAGAAGAAAAAACGGAAACAGAAGAGATATTACGGTTGGTAATCAGGCGGAAGGTTTACATAATCATCGTTTGATTACCTATATATTGCGTTAGATACGCAATGATTACCGAAATATAGTCATATACCGCTGGAAATACTGGGCATCTCTTTCTGCTCAGTTACGTGGTTTACATAATATTGTTAACATAATTTCTTGTCATAATAAACAAAAATGAACAAATTCCGACGAACTACTTGATAACATTTTCGATTTGTATTATATTATGTCTACAACGCATTATGTAAATTGTCATGTTATGAGCGCGTGTTCATAGGCTGTCAGTGGTGATGAATGTGCGACATAACAGATTGCGTGTGCGCCGGAAACCGGCCGTCTCCCGCTTTCCGCTGCCGCCGCTGCTCGCGGTCGGTATGGCGGCGGGCTATGTGATCGGCTGCTGCTTCGGCGCCAATGCTGCGCTGCCGGAGCCGTCAAATCCGGTTCTTTCCTTTTTGAGCAGCAGCGGCGCAGGTGGGACGCTGTACGGCGGCTTGCTGCCAGAGCTGTGCGTCTCGTGCGCCTACGGTTTTGCGTTTTTGCTGCTGTCTACGTCGTATCTTGGTTTTTTGCTGATTCCGGCCGTTTTCGGGATCAAAGGTTTTTTGTCCGCCTGTACGGCGGCCGCCTTCCTGAATTCCGGCTGCGACCATGCGTTTTGGCTCTCCTGCGTCGCAGTCGGTCTGCCCGGCATTTTTCTTGTGCCGGCGCTGTTTCTGCTCGGAACGCTCTGCGCGCAGATGTCTGTGCGTCTGCTCGAGCAGCGGCGCGGCCTGCCAGTCCCCGTATCATCGGAGCGATATTCCCGGGAGCTGGCGCTTGTGTTCTGCCTGCTGTTGGCGGCTGCGGCCGCCGCGTGCTATGCAGTACCGTTTTTCACACGGCTTATTCTGTGACCTGTGGTCACTGTGGATGAAATCTGATTGGAAAGGGGGAAGTCGTCATGCGGGATTCCGACGGAATGGAATTGTTCGAGTCCTACCTGCGCGATGTCAAGCGCTCGTCGCAAAATACGATTTCCTCATATCTGCGGGATATCCGCCAACTCAGCGAATATCTGCACGCACACACGGATGCCGATCTTGGCTCCGCGGAAGAGGAAGAGCTGTGTGAATACATCGACTGGATGCGCAGCAACGGCAAGTCCGTTGCCACGGTTTCCCGGGCGATCGCATCGCTGAAAAATTTCTATGGGTTCCTGCTCAACAATCACTATGTGCAGCACAATCCGACCGGCAAGCTCGTACCGGACAAGGCCAAGCAGAAGCTGCCGCAGATCCTCTCGAGCAAAGAGGTCGAGCTGCTGCTGGCGCAGCCGGAGTGCACGGACGCCAAGGGCTACCGCGACCGCGCCATGCTTGAGCTGCTGTATGCGACCGGCATCCGCGTCAGCGAACTGATTTCGCTCAACATTACGGATGTAAATCTGTCCGCCGGTGTTATCCGCTGCCAGGGCCGCGACAAAGCGCGCATGATCCCAATGTATCCGGCGGCTGTCCGTGCGCTCACGGAGTACATCAACTTCATCCGCCCGCAGATGATCGCAGCGCCGGATGAACAGGCGCTGTTCGTCAACGTCAGCGGGGAACGGATGTCGCGTCAGGGCTTCTGGAAGCTCATCAAGAACTATCAGGCCAAGGCCGGCATCGAAAAGACGATCACACCGCACACGCTGCGCCATTCCTTCGCGGCGCATCTGCTGGAAAACGGCGCGGATATCCACGCCATTCAGGAAATGCTCGGCCATGCGGACATCTCCTCGACGCAGATCTATTCGCACCTTGTCAGCAAGCAGCTCAAGGATGTCTACAACAAAGCGCACCCGCGTGCGTGACCTGTGTGTTTTCAAGCGCTCCGAAACGACTCGGGGCGCTTTTTCTTTTCCCGGCAGTTGCCTACGTGGTGAAAATATGCTATATTTATTTAATTGGAGTGATGCATATGCGTATCCTGGGCGTTGACCCCGGCATTGCCACGGTCGGCTTCGCGGTGCTGGACGCGGAAAAGCGCAGCCAGCGACTGCTGACCTGCGGCGTGATCACGACGCCGGCCAAAACGCAGCTGTCCAGCAGGCTCGACCAGATCTACCGCGACCTGAATGAACTCATCGCGCAGTTTCACCCGGAAGTGATGGCGGTCGAGGAGCTGTTTTTCAATACGAATATCACGACCGGCATCGCCGTTGCCCATGGCCGCGGCATCATCCTGCTCTCGGGCTATCAGGCCGGGCTGCAGATCTATGAATACACGCCGCTGCAGGTCAAGCAGGCGGTCGTCGGTTATGGCCGTGCGGACAAAAAGCAGGTCATGGACATGGTGCGCCGCATCCTGTCCCTGCAGGCCGTGCCGAAGCCGGACGACGCGGCGGACGCCGTCGCCATCGCGCTCTGCCATGCGCGCAGCGCCACATCTTTGATCCATCAACAGGAGAGATTTGATCCATGTTCTACCACATAAACGGAGTCGTTACCGATATCGAACCGAATCTGGTCGTGCTGGAGTGCGGCGGCGTGGGCTATGCGCTCAACGCCAGCCTGAACACGATCAGCAGCGTCAGAACGGGCGAGCGCGCCAAGCTCTATACGTATGAGTGCATCCGCGAAGATGCGCATGATCTCTACGGCTTTGCCAGCAAGAGCGAAAAGCACTGCTTTGAGCTGCTGCTCGGCATCTCCGGCGTTGGACCGAAGGCGGCGCTGTCGATCCTTTCGTCCAACACGCCGGACGGGCTGGCGCTGGCGGTGCTCAACGGCGATGAAAAGGCGCTCACGAGCGCGCCGGGCATCGGTAAGCGCATTGCGCAGCGCATCCTGCTCGAGCTCAAGGACAAAATGGCCAAAGAGAGCGCGAGCGTGGACTTTGCAGACCTGACACCGGCAGTGCCCGCGTCGGACGCGGCCTCGGCCGCGCGCAGCGATGCGATCGCCGGCCTGTCCGTGCTCGGTTACAGCATGCCGGAGATCAATGCGGCGCTGCGCACGCTGCCGTCCATCGAGGGCATGAGCGCGGATCAGATCATCAAGGCCGCGCTGCGCGCCATGATGCAGCAGTAAGCAGGGGAGGGAGCGTATATGAGTATCAGTTTTTCCGAGGACGCCCAGCAGGAGGTCGTCACCTCTTCCCGCGTGCTTCCGGAGGATTCCGGCGAGGGCTCTCTGCGCCCGCGGCTGCTGAAGGATTATACCGGCCAGGAAAAAGCGAAAGAGAACCTGCAGGTCTGCATCGACGCGGCGCGCCTGCGCGGCGAGCCGCTCGACCACGTGCTGCTCTACGGCCCTCCGGGGCTTGGCAAGACGACGATGGCCGCCGTCATCGCAAACGAGATGGGCGTGAACATGCGCATCACCTCTGGCCCGGCGATCGAAAAGGCCGGCGATCTGGCGGCGCTGCTGACCAACCTGCAGGAACATGATATTCTCTTCGTGGACGAGATCCACCGCCTCAACCGCGCAGTCGAGGAGATCCTTTACCCCGCCATGGAGGACTACGCGATCGACATCATCATCGGCAAAGGGCCGTCGGCCAATTCGATCCGGCTGGATCTGCCGCGCTTTACGCTCATCGGAGCGACCACGCGCGCCGGACAGCTGACCGCGCCGCTGCGCGACCGCTTCGGTGTCAATCTGCGTCTGGAGCTCTACAGCCCGGCCGAGCTGCAGAAGATCGTAGAGCGCAGCGCCGGTATCCTCAAGGTGGAGATCGACAGTGCCGGCGCGTATGAGATCGCCTCGCGCTCGCGTGGCACGCCGCGCATTGCCAACCGTCTGCTCAAGCGCGTGCGCGACTATGCGCAGGTGCGCGCCGACGGCGTCATCACCAAAGAGGTCGCCAACGCCGCGCTGCTGCGCCTGGAAGTGGACGAGATGGGCCTCGATGCGACGGACCGGCGGATGCTGCGCAGTATCATCGAATTCTATCACGGCGGGCCGGTCGGCCTGGAAACGCTCGCGGCGACGATTGGCGAAGAGGCCGTGACGCTCGAGGACGTCTATGAGCCGTATCTGCTGCAGCAGGGTTTTTTGACGCGCACGCCCCGCGGCCGCTGCGTCACACGCCGTGCTTATGAGCATCTTGGCCTGGAATACATCGGCCAGCAGGAGATAGATCTCTGAAAAAAGCGCTGAATGTCCCCGAAACGTGCATTTTGAACAAAAATGTATTGACTTTTCAACGTTTTTAGTTATAATTTGTTTTGAGTGGTATTGGAGTTTTGAAGGTTATGATGGATGATTCCAAACTGTCTGATGCAGAGCTGCTGGCACTGGTGAGTGCCGGGAATGCCGACGCGGAGGAAGCCCTCGCAGAGCGCTACAGCCGCCTGGTGCGCATTTGCGCGCGGCCGCTTTTTCTCATCGGCGGTGACAGCGAGGATCTCATTCAGGAAGGAATGCTTGGCCTGCTCTCTGCCATCCGGCAGTATGACCCGGCATCCAATGTGCCTTTCAAAGCGTTTGCAGAGGTTTGTATCAGCAACCGCATTTACAGTGCCATCAAGTCCGCTTCCAGACAGAAGCATTCTCCGCTCAACAGCGGCATTTCCCTAGACAGCATCCTCTCAGAAGAATCACAGACCCAGGCGTCCAGCTATCCGGAAGCAAATTGTCGTGTTACTGAGGAGCAGGTTCTGGCCAGAGAGAGTGAACAAGAGCTATTGTCCGCATTTACCCGGTATTTGTCAGCGTTTGAAGCGCGGGTGCTTCGGCTGTATCTGTCCGGCCTTTCCTATGCCGAGATGGCGGCCGAGACGAACAAACCCGAAAAATCCATTGACAATGCCGTGCAGCGGATCCGCCGCAAACTGGCGCGGCTCCCCAATTTCAGCGACTTCAGCAAGAGCTGAACGCAATATAGCCGAGAGGCAAGTTTTTCAAAAGAGAGGATTTATCATGTTCGAAGACAAAACGTTGAAGTGCAAAGAGTGCGGCGCAGAGTTCGTTTTCACCGCCGGTGAGCAGGAATTTTATGCGGAAAAGGGCTTCCAGAATGAGCCCCAGCGCTGCAAGGCCTGCCGTGACGCGCGCAAGAACGCCGCCCGCGGTCCCCGCGAGTTCTTCACTGCTACCTGCGCTGCCTGCGGCGGCGAGGCCAGAGTTCCGTTTGAGCCGAAGTCTGACCGTCCTGTCTACTGCAGCGAGTGCTTCGCGAAGATGAGAGAGCAGCACTAATCAGCAGATAAACTGGTTAAAATGATTGGGGCGCTTCGTGCGACCCAATCATTTTCTCACAAGCAAACTACCGGAGGTAAAAAGATTATGTTTGAAATTTCCAGAGATACGATGATTTCGGAGATCCTGTCCAATGCGCCGGAGGCCATGCCCGTGTTCCAGAACATCGGCATGCACTGCCTCGGCTGCGCCATGGCCAGTGGCGAGACGCTGGAGCAGGCTTGCCTTGCACACGACGTGGATCCGGACGAGTTCCTCGAGCAGCTGCGCACCTATCTGGAGAGTCTGTAAGATACAGACATGGATCAAAAGCCGGCGGTACGCCGGCTTTTGGCGTTTCCGGAGGAGTAAGTATGGATTCCATTCATCTATCACCGCGGCTGCAAATGGTCGCGGACTTCGTGCCGCCGTGCGCCTGCGCTGCGGATATCGGTACAGATCACGGATATTTGCCGGTCTGGCTGCTGCAAAATGGAGTCGTTCAAACGGCCATCGCGGCCGACATCCATGTCGGTCCGCTTGCCAATGCGCGGAAGTCCGCCGCCGCTTACGACTTGGAGGAGCGCGTTCGGTTCGTGCAGGCGGACGGTCTGCAATTTCCGGACGCGCAGGCAGCGGATGTCATCACCATTGCCGGCATGGGCGGGGAAACGATCTGTGCGATCCTGGCGGCCACGCCGTGGCTGCGGCAGGGAAAACGGCTCGTTTTGCAGCCGCAGAGCAAAGTGCAGGAACTGACGGACTGGCTCTGGCACAACGGTTTTACGATCGAGGACGCAGCCCTCTGCCGCGATGCCGGCAAGCGCTATCTTGCCCTGCGCGTGCTTGGACAGCCGGCCGGGCAGACATACACGGTGGAGCAGCTGCTGCTTCGCCGCCGCGATCCGCTGCTGCCGGAGCACCTCACAGAAGAGATCCGGCGGCAAACGCGCGCACGCGCCGGCATGGCGCTTGCAAAGCAAACGCCGGCGGCGGAACTGGCAGCAATCGACGTGCGGCTCTCGCAGCTGCAAACCTGCCTGAAGGAGGTACAGACATGGTGATCATCAATGACATCTACACTTTCTTAAATGAGATCGCGCCGGTGCGGTATCAGATGGACTTTGATAACGCCGGCTTTCTGGTCGGTGACGGCGGCGCTGCGGTGAAAAAAGCACTGCTGGCGCTGGACATCACAGACGCCGTGATCGCAGAAGCGATCGAGCTGCGCGCGCAGCTCATTGTTTCGCACCACCCGCTCATCTTTACGCCGCTGCGGCACGCGACGACGGATGATCTCGCCGGACGCAAGGTGCTGGCCATGGCGCGGCACGGCATTTCCGCCATCTGTATGCACACGAACCTGGACATTGCCGACGGCGGCGTCAATGATGCGCTCATGGCGGCGCTGGGCGCGGAGGTCACGGGCGGCCTGGAGCCGGCCGGTACGGCGGCCGACGGGCGCGCGCTTACCTGCGGACGTGTAGGGAAGCTTCCGAACCCCATGACCATGGCGGAATTTCTGCCCTATGTTGCCGGACGTTTGCACGCCAACGGGCTGCGGTATGTGGACGGTGGCCTGCCAGTGGAAAGAATCGCGGTTTGTGGCGGCTCCGGCGGGAATATGCTGGAGCTGGCGGCTGCGAAGGGCTGCGACACCTTCGTGACGGCAGACGTGAAGTACAACCGCTTCCTCGCGGCAAAGGAGCTTGGCATCAACCTGATCGACGCCGATCACTTCTGCACGGAAAATGTGGTCATCCCGGTCCTGCAGGAGAAACTTCAGCGGCAGTTCCCGGATGTCACGTTCACCGTCAGTCAGGTGCTCCATCAGACCGCACAGACATATTGTCCATAACGTATGCCGCCGGCACGCTGCCGGCGGCATATTCTCGTCCCGGACCTCATACAGTTTTGGTAAGACTGATGAGGAGAGGACGACAGAATGGACAATTCTTCAATTTACGCAGACATTGCCGCCCGTACCGGCGGGAATATTTACATCGGCGTTGTCGGCCCGGTACGCACCGGGAAATCGACCTTCATCAAACGCTTCATGGAAACGCTCGTGCTTCCGAATATTTCCGATGATTACGTGCGGGAGCGTGCGCGCGACGAGCTGCCGCAAAGCGGATCCGGCCGGACGATCATGACAGCAGAGCCGAAGTTTGTCCCGGAGGATGCCGTCTCGATCGAACTGGATGCTTCCGTGCGCGCCTCCGTGCGGCTGATCGACAGCGTTGGATATATGATCCCCGGCGCAAACGGTCAGTACGAAAACGGGGAAGAGCGTCTGGTCACAACGCCGTGGTACGATCACGAGATCCCCATGCGCGTGGCGGCGGAAGAGGGAACGCGCAAAGTTATCCGCGAGCACTCGACGATCGGCATTGTCGTCACGACCGACGGCAGCGTGACCGAGCTCGCGCGGGAGGACTATGCCGCGGCAGAAGCGCGCATCGTTGCAGAGCTGCAGGACATCGGCAAGCCGTTTCTCATCCTGCTCAACACGGCCGATCCGGCGGGGGAGGCCGCACAGACATTGGCGGCTCAACTGCGCGAGCAGTACGATGCTGCCTGCCTGCCGGTCAACTGTCTGGAGCTGACGGAGCAGGATATTCTGGAGATCCTGCGCTCGGTATTGTATGAATTCCCGGTCACAGAGGCTTGCTTCCGTATGCCGGAGTGGATGGACGTCCTGCCGCCCGAAAATGAGACAAAGCAGCAGCTCTATGCACTGCTGCGCGAACAGATGCCGTCACTGCACCGCCTGCGTGACGCACGGCGCGCGGCGCAAGTGCTCGCAGACAGCGAACTATTGGAAGCGGCGGACGTGGAAAACGTCTCCGTGGACACCGGGGCCGTTTGTTACGTGCTCACATTTCCGCGCGCGCTGTACTACAGCATCATCAGCGAACAGGCGGGCGTTTCCCTGCGCAGTGATGGGGAGCTCATCTCGTTTCTGGCGGAAATGGGGCGTATCCAGGCTGACTATCAGCACATCCGCGGCGCGCTGGAGGATGTGCGCAGCAAGGGCTACGGGGTCGTCATGCCGTCGGCCGGTGATCTGCAGCTGGCAGAGCCGGAGATCGTCCGCAAAGGCGGGCGCTACGGCGTCCGGCTCAAGGCCAGCGCAAAAGCCATTCACATGTTCCAGACTACGATCGAGACAGAGGTCTCGCCGGAGATCGGCGGAGAGAACGCATCGAGCGAGATCCTCGGCTTCCTGCTGCAGGGCTTTGACGGGGATGTCGAGCAGCTCTGGCAGTCCAACATTTTCGGGAAACCGATCTATACGATCGCACGCGAGGGCGTGGAGGAGAAACTCAGCTGCCTGCCGACCAAAGCCGTCAGCAAGCTGCAGGAGACACTGCAGCGCGTCGTCAACGAGGGCAGCGGAACACTGATCTGTATTATTTTGTGACAAGAGCTCTGTCTGGTGTCCGGGAACCGGCTTGCAGACGCTTTTTTTGAGAATAGCAAATCGTTATAACAGGCATCCGGCAAAACGCCGGATGCCTGTTTATGTTGCTTCTGTTCTTGATTTCAGGATTTGTGTCTTGAAATCAGGAATCATGATGATTCTTGAATTTGTGCTGATGCAATGGTAAACTGTGGTCATGGAAGTCCCTCGAGTTTGCCTATGACGATGGCAACCAGCCGTTCGCCATGATCTATAACGACGGCTCGACCTCGTTGTATTGGATGGAATTACCCCTAAATTTTAAGAAAGGAGGCGAAGCATGGACTTCGCTCATGATTACATGCGGGCATTGCTGGCAAAAGAGATCGACGCGGCAGCTGAATTGCAGAAACAGAAATCTCAGGTTGTTTATCAGCAGTATTGCGCAGGCGGTACGATACATCGTGGCTACTATTGTCCAAGCTTGACGGAAGATCTCTGGCTCGGCAACACAAAACGTGGCCGCCTTTGCAAGAAGCGGCCGTCGGAGGAAAGACTATCACACATATACGGCTTTGATGCGGCAGAACGGCTTATTGTTGTTGAGCACATGCACTGCTCAAAGGAGTATATCTTGTACGATACAGGAGTGACGTTGGGTGTGGAGATAGATAATGCTAACAATGCAAGTGCAGTAAACATTTGCCGGTATGACGTAAATGGAAGAATTCAGATATACGAATGCTATTTTCTCACGCCGAAGGCAGATCAGGTTTTCTATATGACCCGAGAGACGTTCCGCTACCTGCCGGATCAGGTTATAGATAATTGGTACAGGGAGATGGAGTATGCAGGAGAATGGTTTCACGAGCATCAACGCTGCGTCTTTCCGGTGAAAGACGGATGTCTGGGTGACTATACTGCAGAAAATTTTTATCATGGTCGATGCGGTGTTAAGATCCCTTATCGAGTGACAAAAAAGCGAAAAGTCCCGCCCTGTAAATAGGAAATTCATCAAGCGGGCGGCGCACCAGCACCGCCCGCAGGAAAATGGACAAGTGGTCACTATGATGCGTACAACCGTCAGCACACAACCATAAATCATCATCGTTGCCTGCTGTATCACGCTGCGCCGCAGCGCCTACGACATGGAGGCGCTGCGTCTTTGTGTATATCGGCGGACGGTGCAGTAGATTTTTTCTCAAACCGGCAAAAATGACGTGGATTCCGGTTGGCGTTTTGTGTAAGGTTTGCGTTGTTTTCTTCACAATGCTGTGATAAACTATGGGCAAGAATTCTAAAGAAAACGAGGGATGTTTATGAAGGCACTTTCCAAAATTGCTGCCGGCGTGAGCCCGTCTGCGACGCTGGCCGTCAGCGCGCTGGCCAAGAAGATGAAAGCAGAAGGCAAAGACGTCATCGGCTTTGGCGCCGGTGAACCCGATTTTGCCACGCCCGACCGCATCAGCTATGCCGGTGTGCGCGCGATCTGCGACGGAAAAACGCGCTACACCCCGGCGGCCGGCATGATCGAGCTGCGTCAGGCGATCTGTGACCGCGCCAAGGCGGATTACGGTCTGGAATACGAGCCCACGCAGGCAGTTGTCGCCAGCGGCGCCAAGCATATGGTCTACATTGCGCTGGCCGCTCTGGTCGACCCGGGCGACGAAGTCATCGTCCCGGCCCCGTACTGGGTCAGCTATTATGAGATGGTGCGCCTGTTCGGCGGTGTGCCTGTGGTCGTCAATGTCAGTGAGGAGCAGGGCTTCCAGCTCACGCCGGAGCAGCTCGAGCACGCCATCACGGACAAGACGAAGGCCATCATTCTCAATAACCCCTCCAACCCGACCGGCGCTGTCTATCCGAAAGAGGCGCTCAAGGCTGTCGCCGATGTCTGCGTCAAGCACGACCTGTATATCATCTCGGATGAGATCTATGATAAGCTCGTCTATGACGGCGTGCCGTTCACCAGCGTCGCCGCGCTCAGTGACGAGATCAAGGCACACACGATCCTCATCAACGGCGTCTCCAAGACCTATGCCATGACCGGCTGGCGTATCGGCTATTCTCTGTCTCCGGCGCTGGTGGCCAAGGCTATGACCAATTACCTCAGCCACTCGACCGGTGCACCGGGCACGATGTGCCAGTGTGCGGCCATCGAGGCGCTCTCCGGCCCGCAGGACGAGGCGGAGCAGATGCGCCGGGTGTTTGAGCAGCGCCGCGACTTGATCGTGCGCCGCATCAACGCCATGCCCGGTGTCAGCTGCCTGAAGCCGAGCGGCGCGTTCTACGTCATGATGAATCTCGAGCAGATCCTCGGCAAGCAGATCGACGGTCAGGTCATCGGCAGCGGTGATGATTTTGCAAAGCTGCTGCTGGAAAAGAGCCTGGTCGCGGTCGTGCCGGGCAGCGGCTTCGGCGCACCGAATTTTGTGCGCCTGAGTTATGCGATCTCGACGGAAAATATCGAGACCGGCATGGATCGTCTGGAAGGCTTCCTGAAGCAGCTTCAGTAACTCAATATTGAGAGGCGCGCGGTTCGACCGCGCGCTTCTTTTTCTGTGCTTTTGTTGACGCGCCGGGCACAAAATGGTATCCTGAGAGCATGTCATAAGCGTCCGTTCCCGCCGCATACCATAGCAAGAGGGGGGAGCGCCGTGACAAAGTTACTCTATCAGCGGATCCTGGTCGTGCTGCTGGCGTTGATCGTGGTGTTCGGCGGCTGGTTTGCCGCCGACTGGCAGCTCCGGCGCGCGGAAGCAGCCGCAAACCGGACCGATCCAAAGCGGGTCCTGATCCTTGACGCCGGTCATGGCGGGGAGGACGGCGGGGCAGTGGCACCAAATGGGACGGTCGAGGCGGATATTAACCTGCAGATCGCGCTGCGCGCACGCGCGATCGCGGAGCTGACCGGCATTGAAGTCGTCATGACACGCGACAGCCCGGACATTGCATATCCGGACAATGCCACCACGATCGCCGAGCGAAAGAAAGCCGACCAGCACCAGCGCGCAGAGCTGATCCGAAAAACGGATAACGCCGTGCTCATCAGCATCCACCAGAACTGCTATCCGGATCGCAAACCGTCAGGCGCGCAGGTGCTGTATGCGGCGAGCGACGGCAGCGAAGCGCTCGGCACACAGATCCATGACAATCTCGTTGCGTATCTTGACCCGCAAAACCGGCGCGTCGCGGCGCCGATCTCGGAGAAGATCTACCTGATGCGGGAAGTGAAATGTCCCGCAGTGCTGGTCGAGTGCGGCTTTTTATCCAATGAATCCGAGTGTACAAAGCTCAAGGACGGCGGCTACCAGACCAAACTGGCGGCCGTGATCATCGCGTCCTACTTACAATACCGGCAGTCTCTGCCGCAAACAGGAATGGTTACATGAAAGCAAAATCGAGTACAAAAACCGTTTTTTATTGCTCCGAATGCGGCAATGAGACGGCAAAATGGATGGGGCAGTGCCCGGCATGCGGCGCATGGAACACGCTGGTCGAGGCGCCGAAAGAACCCAAAATGTCTCTCGGCACGCGCGCAAAACGTATCGCACAGCCAAAACTGATCTCGGAACTGGACGCCGAGGAAGAACTGCGATTTTCCACCGGAATCGGGGAATTTGACCGCGTGCTCGGCGGCGGCGCCGTGCGCGGCTCGCTGGTTCTGGTCGGCGGCGCGCCCGGCATTGGTAAATCCACGCTGCTGCTGCAGCTCTGCGGCCGCATCAGCGAGCAGGAAACGATCCTTTACGTCTCCGGCGAAGAGAGCCAGCGCCAGCTGAAAATGCGCGCGCAGCGCCTCGGCGTTGATCACGGCAGCATCTATGTGCTGTCGGAAACGGATCTGAACACCGTTCTCGCCACGATCGACGACCTGCAGCCGACCGTCCTGATCGTAGATTCCATTCAGACTATGTACGACGCCGAGACGGCCTCGACGCCCGGCAGCATCAGTCAGGTGCGCGAGTGCACGATGCGCATCATGCGCTCGGCCAAGGACAGCGGTTATACGGCATTCGTTGTCGGCCACATCAACAAGGAGGGCAGCATCGCCGGCCCGAAGGTGCTCGAGCACATGGTCGACTGCGTGCTGTACTTCGAGGGCGATCAGAGTATGTCGTACCGCATTTTGCGCGCGGCAAAAAACAGATTCGGATCAACCAACGAGATTGGTGTCTTCGAAATGGAAGATTCCGGGCTTCGAGAGGTAACAAACCCATCGGAAATGTTACTGTCCGGACGTCCGACCAACACGCCGGGTACCTGCGTCGTCGGCGTTATGGAGGGTTCGCGCACGGTGCTGGCCGAGGTGCAGGCTCTGGTCACGCCGTCGGGCTACAGCGGCGCGCGCCGGAACGCCAACGGCATCGACTATAACCGCGCCATGCTGCTGCTGGCTGTGCTGGAAAAGCGTGCCGGTTTTTCGCTGTCGAGCTGCGATGCGTACATCAACGTCGTCGGCGGTCTGCGGCTGGACGAGCCGGCCACGGATCTGGCGGTCATTCTGGCAATCGCATCGAGCTATAAGGATCTGCCGGTCGGCAGCGATCTGGCCGCCGTCGGTGAGGTCGGCCTGTCCGGCGAGATCCGCTCCGTGAGCCATTTGAATCAGCGCCTGTCGGAGATCGCACGGCTGGGATTCCGGCGCTGCATCATCCCGGCGCACGTGCGCGATGATGTGCAGAAGCAAAACGGCCTGCAGACGATCCCGGTCAAAAACATCCGGGAAGCGCTCAAGGCTGTGTTCGGTGCGTAGATCTTTCGATTTCAGCTGCGAGAAAGCGCACGATGAAAAAATGAGAAAATAGTGTGAAAAAACAGCCGAAAGACGCTTATCGCGCTTTTCGGCTGTTTTCTCCTCCTCTGAATTCGGCAAAATTTTTATTTTGCCGAATTCAATATCCAAAAGTAATATCCCCTACGGGGATATCATTCTCAGAGTGAAGCTCGCCAAAATACCTGTTTTGCCGAATCGCGGGGACGCCTCCTTTCCCGCAAGGTTTTTTCCAGCATATCACGCGCAGCGAGAAACGTCAACAAAAAGTTGCCGTTACGCGCTTGCATAATCAGCGCAAGCGCTTGCCGCAACGCGCGGCGCGCCGCAGCGTTCCGGCCTGCAGGCGCTTGTCTGCCAGCGCATACACAAGTGTAATGCTCGGGCTGCTGTGGTTGAGCGCCCGCTGCACGCGCTCGATATCGCCGTATTTCTCCATCAAGTCAACGGCGTAAATCTTGCGGAAACTGTGCGGCCCGACGTTTTGCGGAATGCGGTACGCTTTCGCGGCGCGCTTGAGGTCTTTCCAGACCGCCTGCCGCGTGCGCGGCTTGTCGCCGCTGCGGCCGGGGAACGCCCACACCTCCCCGGCCTGCTGCCGGATTGCATCCAGCAGCGGCTCCGGGAGGCCGACCATGCGGCGCTTTCCTGTTTTTGCCTCCGTCACCCAGAAGCGCGGTTTCAACTGCTCCGTGCGCAGCGCCAGCACGTCGCCGACACGTAAACCAGTGTGCAGGCACACCTGCAACACGAGCCGGTTTGCGTCCGTGAGGCAGCCGAGCACCTGCTCAACCTCTCGATTCAAAAGATATTCCGTTGTCAAAAAATCCGTCCTTTCTCAACAAAAAGAGCGCAGCGGCGCGCGCCCGCGCACGGCGCAGCCGTTGCGGCGCAACGCCTCCGCGCCCACTTTCCAAACCCAAAATTGTAAACCCAAAATCTAACAGAGTTTTGCACACGCCCGCGCAAGCGCGGTCGTTGTGCGCTCGGGCAGGTCGATGCCGACCGCCCGAAGCTGCAAAACGTTCGCATTGAGCACCGGCGCAAGCGCGCGCTTCATGCGCGCATAAATGGCCGCGCTCGGCCGGTTGGCCTTGCGCGCCAAGTCCTGAACAATCACGGAAATCTGCTCGCCTGCGGCATAGCGGTACGTCAACGCCAACCAGTCGCGCGCGCCCGCGCTATTCTGGTTGACGTGGAACCGCTCCAAAACGTGCTGCGGCCTCATCATCCCACCTCCTCACGTAGCATCTTACCATCTCGCAGCCGAGCGCGTCAACGGCGAAGCGGTGCTCCGCCTCAGCGGCAAAAAGTTGCTCAAAGTCAACGTCGCAATATTCCATCGACGGCAGCGCCAAGCCGCCGCCGCTGTAATACCAGCGGCCGCCCAGCTTGCGCTGCGCTTTCGTAATGTATTTACACACGTACCCAATCGCGGCGTCGCGCTCTCCATAGAGCGCGATCGCCGTCGAGAAGCCGAATTTCCACGCCGGAACGTTGTAAACAACGTTCCAGCCCTCGGCGAGCCATTGCTCGCGCTGTCGCGCGGAGCGCGGCTTGTGCGGCGTGCCGCCGCCTTTGGACAGCGTTCCGCTGTCCACGAGCGGCAGCGCCGCATTGATGAAGCCGTGGTAATGGATTGCACCGTCCTTGTGTTCCTCCGGAACAAGGACGTATTGCAATCCTTTCCGGCGCACGAGATTATCAAGCGTCACGCGTATGTCACGCGTACACGCGTCGATATCATACCGGTTCGTCACGCGTGACGCGTCAAGCGTCAGCGTGACGAAGTGCGTGAAATCGTTCGCTCGCGCATAGTCGCGCACCATCGTGCGCGCCCGGCGCTTCGCTCTCGCAAGATTGCCCGCAACGTCGGGATGCTCCGCCGCCGCTGCGCGCGGCTCCGCCTCCCACTTATCCGCCGCCTCCCATCCGCGTTCGCGGAATACGGCGGCGGCGCAGGCAAGAATCTCGGCCCCGCCGTCGGGATATCGTTTGATGCAGCAATTATGCTGAATCTCCGGGAGAATCTTTCCCATAGTGACGAAATAACGTCCCTATATCAAGTAGCGGCGGCCCCGCCGCAACCAACCCCCATCCGGCGCGCCGCCGCCTGCGGCGGCGGCGCCCCCGCTGCGCGGGGGCCGGGCGCTGCCGCGCCCTCGCGCGCCTGCGCTGGTGCGGGGTGCCGCTCGTGGTGCTGGCCGTCAGGGTGTGCTCGCGGGGCCGTGCTCGTTGCCCCCCTCCGGGGGGCCTGCGCGCGCCCCTGCCCGCTGCGCCGCAGAGCGGCGCAGCGGGCTCTGTGGTGCTTCGGCCGCTGCGGCGGCCTCGCGTTCCGTTCCGCGGGGGGCCGGGCCCCCCGCGCCGTGGCCCCCCCCGGCCCCTTGTTCCCGCGTCTCTCCGCCCTCGGGGCCTGCGCCGCGTCGTTCCCGCTCCGCGTCGCCCGGCGCCTGTCGCCGCTGCGCGGCTTCGGCTTGGGGCGGCCCCGCCGTGCCAGGGCCCCGCTGCGGCGGGGCCCGGCGGTCGGGCGGCCGCGGGGGGCGCGCCCCCCGCGTGGGGTTGGGTTCCGCCGCTGCGGCGGCGGTTCCTGCGCGGCGCTGTGGCGCTCGTCGCCTGCGCCTCGGCAATCGTCGTGCCCCCGGCCGCATAGCGCCTGCGGCGCATTGTTGTTCAAGGAGAAGGTGTGTTGCAAGGCATCACGTGAAGCACAACATGTAGTGCCGGTTTGCTGCTCGACATACAAAATAAGCTGCGAATTCGGCAAAACTCGTATTATTTTGCCGAATTATTTGTGGATTTCGTCAATAGACACTGCCCCATACTTCTGGTATGCTCTTATTAGAATTTGAGGTGTTGGCTATGGATTATTCAGATGCGCCGCAGGTGCTGCGCGACTTTTTGATTTATCACGAAACGATCTGCGGGCATTCCAAGGCGACGGTCGACCAGTATTATCTCGACCTGCGGATGTTTCTGCGATTTTTGAAGCTCGACCGCGGGCTCGCGCCGCGCACGGCGGAATTGGACGAGATCTCCATTGCGGATGTGGATATTTCCTTCCTGCATGCCGTAACGCTCACGGAGGTTTACAGTTTTCTGGCCTATCTGTCGCGCGACCGCGTCAGGCAGCCGAATGCGCACGAGCCGGAATACGGCTTGAGCGCCAGCTCGCGTGCGCGCAAGATCGCCGCGATCCGCAGCTTCTTCAAATACCTGACCGTGAAAGCGAAGCTGCTGGAGGAAAACCCGGTGCAGGATCTCGACTCTCCGAAGATCCCCAAGACCCTCCCCCACTATCTCACACTGGAAGAGAGCAAGCGGCTGCTGTCCGTTGTGGATGGAAAAAACAAGGAGCGCGATTATTGCATTCTGTGTATTTTTCTCAACTGTGGTCTGCGCATCTCGGAGCTGGTCGGTTTGAACCTGCAGGATGACCACGGCGACAGCCTGCGCATCCTTGGCAAAGGCAGCAAAGAGCGTGTTGTCTACCTCAACGACGCCTGCCGCGAGGCGCTCGACCGCTATCTGGCTGTGCGCAGCGAAATCGCGCCGCCGCGCACGACGGCCATGTTTCTCTCCAACCGGCGCACGCGCATCAGCTGCGATTCCGTACAGGTCATGGTTAAGAAAAACCTGACCCGCGCGGGACTGGACGCCAGCCAGTATTCCACGCATAAACTGCGGCATACCGCCGCTACACTGATGCTGCAAAACGGCGTGGATGTGCGCACGCTGCAGGAGGTGCTCGGCCATGAGCACCTGAACACCACGCAGATCTACACCCACGTAGACAACGATCAGCTGCGCACGGCTGCAGCGGCAAATCCGCTGGGAGAATTCTCTCCTGACGAGAAAACGGCGAAAAAAATCTCCGATTCCTGAAAACAGGGATCGGAGATTTTGCTTGCTTATTTGGATTTGACCTTCGGCAGGTAATCGCGGACGCGATGATGCGGCTTATCGAAACCGAACGCACGGATCGCCATCAGCAGCGTGCCGAGCGCAGCGGCGCCGTCCAAAACGGCGGCGAACCACAGCGTACAATCGCCGAGCTCTGCCATCACCAGCAGCAGGACCTTCACGACCACGCCGATCGCCAGATGCTCGCGGCAGATGCCCTCGATCCAGCCGGCCGTCTCGATCGCCTCCGGCAGCAGGTACGGATCCTGGCTTGTGAGCAGGATATCGGCGTCAAACCGCTCGTCGCTCTCCTCCGGGATCACGCAGGCGTCCAGATCTGCCGATGAGTGCTCCGGATGCGCCGTGCAGCGGCGGTCATAATACAGCAGCAGTTCCCCGTCGCTCAGGTTCTCCACCTGCTGCGACAGGATCTGTTCCTTTTCCGCCCCGCTGCGCTTGCAATAGAGGTGATCCGCCTTGAGCTCTTTTGCATTCTCTGCAACGGAGTCGTTGCTGGCATTGCTGAAGAGCGTGATCGTGTGCACGCCCAGCGCACGCAGCTCTTTGAGCGCGGGCTTCGTGTCCGACTGCACAACTTCCTGCAGCAGGATCTTGCCTGCATACTGCTCACCAACGGATACATAGACCACATAGCCGTCTGTCAGGTCTGCATCCGGGATGTCCACACCCTTGAGGATCATCAGCTCACGCGTGCCGACGCAAACGCGGGTCGATTCAATGTAAACCTCCACGCCGCTCTCGGGAATATCCACCGCGCGGGAGAGATACTGCGTGAGAATGGGGCCGCTGTAGGCAGCGCAGATCGCGCGCGCCGTGCGGCTGTTCGAGCAGGACTCCGCATTGGCCGCCAGTTGCAGCAGGGCCTCCGGCGTCAGCTGACTGGATTTCACGCTGATCACCTTCGGAAGCTGGCTGTCCCCTTTCCCTTCATCGACTGCAACCGCACGCACGGCGTTGAGCGCGCGCATGCTGCGGCAGCTGCGAAACAGCACGTCGCAGCGGTATGCACCGTTGACGGCACTGTACCACACCAGCGGCACAGAAATCAGCAGCGCACACGGGGTGGAAAGAAAGAGGACGATCATGGCGGCATGAATTGCCCGGGAAACCGTTGCGACCTTGAGCACAATCTCCAGCACGGTCACCAGCACCGCAATGCACAGACCGGCCGGTGCAAGATAGCCGATCCACTTCGGGGCGGCGAATTCAGCCGGAGAATGGATCTCCCCGCCGACGGCGGCTTCCAGCGTTTTCTGCGCATGCACCGTAACGACCGCGATCAGGATCGACATGACCCGGTACACGAGCAGGAAAACGGCGGCATCCACCGGCTGCCCGACCGCCATCGTACCGATCACGCACACGATCACGATCACCGCGGGCCGGAACACCTGCCGGTCCAGAATGCAGGCGATCGCAGATGCAAGGTAGTCATACCCGGCGGCGAGCGCGGACAAAGCCAAAAGGATATACTGCACCACCGTGTTGTGCACCAGTGCGCCGATGACGCACAGTATCAGCGCCGCAGCAAGACGCACGATCAGCACAAGATCCAGTCCCGTTTCCGGAAACAGGCGCAGCGTTTTCCAATCATAATCCGGCCGGTCGGCAGCAAAACAGCTCGCAGACAGCCGCATCAAAAGTTCCTGAAAATTCATGGGAGTTCCCCCTGTTCAGACTGAGCCGTATGCAGACAGCAGCTCAGGCTTTTCCGTCGCAGCCGAGCACATCGACGATCTTGTGCTTGACAAGCTGCTTGATGTTTTCCCGCGCGGGGCCGAGGTACTTTCTCGGGTCAAACTCTGCCGGGTGCTCGGCAAGATACTTGCGGATCGTACCGGTCATGGCCAGACGCAGGTCAGAGTCAATATTGATCTTGCACACGGCCAGGCGCGCTGCCTGACGCAGCTGATCCTCCGGCACACCGATCGCACCGGGCATAGCGCCGCCGAACTCGTTGATCATCTGTACGTATGCCTGCGGCTCGGACGGCGCGCCGTGCAGCACGTTCGGGAAACCGGGCAGCCGCTCGGAGACTTCCTCAAGAATATCGAAACGGAGCTGCGGCTTCGTGCCGGGCTTGAATTTGTAAGCGCCGTGGCTCGTGCCGATGGCGATCGCAAGCGAATCGCAGCCGGTGCGCTCGACGAATTCCTGCACATCCTCCGGGCGCGTATAGGACGAATCCTCGGCCTTGACCTTGACATCGTCCTCAATGCCGGCCAGCGTGCCGAGCTCTGCCTCCACGACGGCGCCGTGTGCGTGCGCATATTCCACGACCTGGCGCGTCAGCGCGACATTTTCCTCAAACGGCTTGGAAGAAGCGTCGATCATAACAGAAGAAAAGCCGTCATCGACACAGGCCTTGCACAGCTCAAACGAGTCCCCGTGGTCCAGATGGAGACAGATCGGCAGGCCGGTTTCGATCACGGCGGCTTCCACCAGCTTGACCAGGTACGTACGGTTGGCATACTTGCGCGCGCCGGAAGATACCTGCAGGATCACCGGCGCGTTGCACTCCTTGGCAGCCTCCGTGATGCCCTGAATGATCTCCATATTGTTCACGTTGAAGGCGCCAATGGCATAGCCGCCTGCATACGCTTTTGCAAACATTTCCTGAGAAGTTACAATCGACATTGACAAGTCAACTCACTTTCATATAATATATAGAATGTCAATATGATGCAAAACAAATCATCGGTTCAATTTATTTTACACATGTTTTTAGATAATATCAATAGCGGAATTCAATGTTTCAGTAAAATCTATCAATTCTTTGAATTTATGGAGGTACGTTATGTCCGGTGAATTAAAAGGCGCGTGTATCTTTGGGCAGTCCGGCGGGCCGACTGCAGTCATCAATGCCAGCGCCTACGGAGTGCTCAAGACTGCGTTGGAATCCGATGCCATTACCAACGTTTACGGTGCGGCCCATGGCATCCGCGGCGTTCTGGATGACCGCCTGTATGATATCGCTCAGGAGGATCCGGACGAGCTCCGCCTGCTGCTGCACACGCCGTCGTCGGAGCTGGGCTCCTGCCGCTACAAAATGGCAGACCCGGACGCGGACGATACGGATTACCGGCGTATTCTGGAGATCTTCCGGAAATACAACGTGCGCTACTTCTTCTATAACGGCGGCAACGACTCCATGGATACCTGCAACAAGATCAGCCGCTATATGCAGGCGCACGATTGGGACTGCCGCGTGATGGGCGTGCCCAAGACGATCGACAACGACCTCTTCGGCACCGATCACTGCCCCGGCTTTGCGAGCGCCGCCAAGTACATAGCGACCTCCTGCATGGAAGTGTCCAAGGACTGCCGTGTATATGACACCGGCACGATCACGGTCATGGAGATCATGGGCCGCCACGCCGGGTGGCTGGCCGGCAGCGCCGCGCTGGCATCGGCCTGCGGCTCCGGTCCGGATCTGATCTATCTGCCGGAAGTCGATTTTGACATGGAGCAGTTCCTTGCGGATGTGCACCGCATCTACGAGGAGAAAAATAACGTTCTCATCGCTGTTTCCGAGGGCATCCACTACGCGGACGGCTCATTCGTTTCCGAGGCCAAGGCCTCCGCGACCGACGGCTTCGGCCATGCGCAGCTCGGCGGTCTGGCGGCGCGTCTGGCGCAGGTGATCAAAGAACACGAACACGCCAAGGTGCGTGGCATTGAACTGTCGCTGCTGCAGCGCGCGGGCGCGCATCTTGCCTCTCAGACGGATATCGACGAAGCGTTTGCCGCCGGTAAGATGGCTGTCGAGGCGGCGCTCTCCGGCGAGACCGGCAAGATGGTCGCGTTTGAGCGCGTCATGGCAGGCGGTCAGTATGCCTGCCGCATGAAGCTCATTCCGCTCTCCGATGTCGCAAACTATGAAAAGAAAGTCCCAGTGGAATGGATCGTGCCGGAGGGCAACAACGTCACGCAGGACTTTATCGACTATGCTCTGCCGCTCATTCAGGGCGTGCCGGAGATCCCGCTGGAAAATGGCCTTCCCCGCTATGCACGGCTGAAAAAGGTGCTTACAGAATAAACGAAACGCAGAGTCGGCGAAAAATCGTCGGCTCTGTTCATTTGTGCTGTTCAAGCGCGGGAAAATATGATAAACTAATACATTATCTATTGTAACGAAGGAGTTTCCAAAATGATCACTGTTGATGACCTCTCGCTGCAGTACAGCGGAGCCCCGCTGTTTTCCAAGGTGAACCTGCAGTTTACCCCCGGCAACTGCTATGGCATCATCGGCGCCAACGGCGCCGGCAAATCCACGTTCCTGAAGATCCTCTCCGGTCAGCTCGAGCCGAGCACCGGCAACGTCTATATTGACCCCAAGGCCAGAATGTCCGTCCTCAAGCAGGATCAGACGATGTACGATGCCTATACCGTCATGGACACGGTCATCATGGGCAACCAGCGCCTGTATGACTGCGGCAAGGAGAAGGACGCCATCTACGCCAAGGACGAGATGACGGACGAGGACGGCATCCGCGCCTCCGAGCTCGAGGAGGAGTTTGCCGATCTCGGCGGCTGGGAGGCGGAGTCGGATGCATCCCGCATCCTGCAGGGGCTCGGCGTCGCGCCGGAGCATCACGAGACGATGATGTCCGACATGGATCCGCGCCTGAAGGTGAAAGTCCTGCTGGCGCAGGCGCTCTTCGGCCACCCGGACATTATCCTGCTCGACGAGCCGACGAACAATCTCGACCTTGCGAGCGTCGTCTGGCTGGAAGATTTCCTGATGGATTACGACGGCACGGTGCTCGTCGTGTCGCATGACCGCTATTTCCTCAATAACGTCTGTACGCACATCGTCGATATCGACTACGGCAAGATCAAAATGTACGTCGGCAACTACGACTTCTGGTATGAATCCAGCCAGCTCATGCAGAAGCTCGTCAAGGATCAGAACAAGCGCGCCGAGCAGAAGATCCAGGAGCTGCAGACCTTTATCGCCCGCTTCTCCGCCAACAAGTCCAAGTCCCGGCAGGCCACATCCCGCCGCAAGCTGCTCGAAAAGATTTCCGTTGAGGACATGCCCGCCTCCAGCCGCCGCTATCCGTGGGTCGGCTTCAAGGCCGAGCGTGAGCCCGGCAAGGATCGCCTGTTCGTGACGGATATCAGCAAGACCGTCGACGGCGAAAAGCTGCTCAACCACGTAAGCTTCATCGTCGGCAAGGAGGACAAGATCGCCATTCTCGGCAAGAACGAACTCGCCGTGACGATGCTCTTCAAGATCCTCATGGGCGATGAAGAGCCGGACGAGGGCACAGTCAAGTGGGGCGTCTCGACCACGCAGGCCTACTTCCCCAAGGATCGCAACAGCTATTTTGAAAACTGCGACTATGACCTCATTGACTGGATGCGCCAGTTCTCCACCGATAAGCGCGAGAGCTACCTGCGCACGTTCCTCGGCCGGATGCTGTTTTCCGGCGATGATGTCTATAAGCAGGTCAAGGTTTTGTCCGGCGGCGAGAAAGTGCGCTGCATGATCTCGAAGATGATGCTCTCGGGGGCCAACTTCCTCGTGTTCGACCAGCCGACGAACCATCTCGATCTGGAGAGTATCGCGGCGCTCAACAACGGCATGGCCGCCTTCCCCTACAATATCATCTTCACGAGCCACGACCACCAGCTCACGCAGACGGTCGCCAACCGCATCATTGAGATCACGCCCGACGGCATCATCGACCGCCGCTGCACGTACGACGAGTATATGCACATCGCAGGTCAGGAAGCGGAATAAATCATGGAGCAGCTTGCGAAAAACCAACTGCACACCGCCGAGATCACGGGCTATACGTCCGACGGTGCAGGTGTATGCCACATTGCCGGCCGCGCCGTGTTCGTGAAAGGCGCGCTCGCCGGCGAGACGTGGCAGGTCCGTATCCTGAAGGTGACGGCAAATGCCGTCTATGGCAAGGCAGAGCAGTGCCTGTCCCCTGCCCCGGCGCGCACGCAGCCGCCCTGCCCGGTTTACCGCACCTGCGGCGGCTGCAGCCTGCAGCATATGGACTACGACGAGCAGCTGCGCATGAAGCTCCAGCGCGTCAACGATGCGCTCACGCGCATCGGCGGCGTTTCGACGCCGGTACAGGACATCATCGGCATGGAATATCCGCTCTGTTACCGGAACAAGGCGATCTACGCCGTCGGCGCGAAAGACGGCCGCGTGGTCAAGGGCTTTTACCGCGCGTCCAGCCATGACATTACGCCTGTGGAGCAGTGCCTGCTCCAGCTCCCGCTCGCGGACAAGGCGGCGCAGGCGGTCTGCGACTGGATGGATCTGCGCGGCGTTGCGCCGTATGACGAAGCCACCGGCCGCGGCACGGTGCGGCATCTGTTCACGCGCTGCGCCATGCACACGCCCGATGCCGTGTTGTGTATCGTCTCTGCGCACGGATTCGGCGCGCAGACGGACGATCTGGTCGCCTATCTGCGCGGGCACTGCCCGGAACTGACCGGCATCGTGCTCGATGTCAACAAGCAGAAAGGCAACGTTGTGCTCGCGGGAGATTTCTATCCGCTCTGGGGAGAGCCGGAGCTGACCGACCGGCTCTGCGGGCTGACGTTCACGCTCTCGCCGCAGGCGTTTTATCAGGTCAATCCCGTGCAGGCCGAGCGGCTGTATGAGCGCGCGGTGGAATACGCCGTCAACGCGCCGACGGATCAGGTGCTGGATCTGTACTGCGGCGCCGGGACGATCAGCCTGTGTCTGGCGCGAAAGGCCGCGCACGTCATCGGGGCAGAGATCGTGCCGGAGGCGATCGAGAACGCGCGCCGGAACGCGGAGCGAAACGGTATCGAAAATGCGGAGTTTCTCTGTGCCGATGCCGGCGCCGCAGCGGCGGAGCTGGCCCGGCGCGGCGTCCGGCCGGACTGCATCGTGGTCGATCCCCCGCGCAAGGGCATGTCCCCGGATGCCATTGACGCGATGGTGTCCATGCAGCCGCCGCGCATCGTCTATGTCTCCTGCGATCCGGGCACGCTCGCGCGCGATGTGAAGCAGCTCACACAGCACGGCTACACGCTCACGCAGGCGCTGGCCGTGGACATGTTCCCGCAGACGCCGCATGTTGAGACTGTGGCACTGCTGAATAGAATATCTGAATAAGGCGGTGAAAAAATGTCTTTACCGAAGTATAATGAGCTATATCTTCCTTTTCTAACAGTAATACAAGATGGTGCTGTTTATTCTACAAGAGAAATTAAGGCCAAGCTGGCATCCTATCTTTGCCTTTCAGAAGATGATCTCTCACTTTTGCTTTCTAACAGTATGCAATCCGTCTGGTCGACAAGGGTCGGTTGGGCAAATACATACTTGAAAAAAGCAGGACTTGTGATCGCGCCGAAAAAGGGCCATTGTCAAATAACCGATGAGGGGAAGCGTTTGCTAGAAAGTGATGTTGATATTACAAATCACTATCTTCAGCAGCATTATCCCGCCTTTGAAGCGTTTGTAAAAGGAAAAAAGAGCGAAAATACCGATTCCGATGCAACAGTGCAGCGGGATGCTTCCGAAACACCGCAGGAAACATTTGAGCGAGTCTATTCCATCATCAATGAGCAGCTGGCAGATGAACTGCTTGCTGCTATTATGGATCAAACGCCAACATTCTTTGAAGCTCTTGTTGTAGATTTAATGAAAGCTATGGGATATGGCGACGGATTTGTTACAAAAACAAGTGGTGACGGCGGGATTGACGGCATTATTCACGAAGATAAGCTTGGGTTTAACTTGATTTATATTCAGGCAAAACGCTGGGCCACGGACACGACCATCGGAAAGCCGGAAATTCAGAAATTTGCCGGTGCGATGATGGGACCGCCAAAAGTGGATAAAGGGCTTTTTATTACGACTGCCAAGTTTTCTCAAGGTGCAAGAGATTTTGCGAACGCGCAACATATCATTCTTGTTGATGGTGAAAAGTTGACCGAACTCATGATTGAATATAATTTGGGTGTATCAGCGCAAAAAACATATCAAATCAAACGCATTGACAGCGATTACTTTCTGGACACTTAATAGATGCAAGAAAGCAGCATTTTTTGCAAAAAGTCTCTTGCAATGCACCAGATGTTGTGATATAGTAACTCCGTTATATTAGATGATTTCCCCTACCATGAAAGGATGAATACCATGACTACTTTGGAACTGATTCTGACGATTATCCAGCTGGTTTCCGGTCTCGCCGTGACCGTGATCGTGCTGATGCAGTCCGGCAAGAGCGCCGGCCTGTCCGGCGTCATTGCTGGCGGCGCGGAAACGTTCCTTTCCAAGGGTAAAGCCAAGACGCTCGATGCTAAGCTCGCCAAGGCGACGAAGTGGTTCGGCCTCGTCTTTGTTGTCCTGACGCTGGTGCTGACCGTCCTGATGCACAAGGGCGCGTAATTTCCGGCACAGAACACAAAAGCGCATCCCCCGGCATTGCTGGGGGATGCGCTTTTTCACTTTTTTGTTGGATTGCCCGGTATCAGTCCGGATACTCTGCGCGGCTGCCGCCGATGAGCTTCGGCCGCGTGCGGGCGGCATTGACCGGCGCTTCTCCGATCGTCTTGACCGACAGGCGCAGTGGTACAGCCACATGCTTGAGGTGCATGCCGATCATGGTATTGCCGATATCGAGGCCGGCATCGGCCTTCACAAATTCGACCGCGACGGGATCGTCCATCGCCTCATAGACCGCCGTTGCGAACGAGCCGCCGGCTTTCGGCCGCGGGCGGACGCAGACGATCTCGTATCCGAACCGCTCCGCGTCGGCGCGCTCCATGATCAGGGCGCGGTTGAGGTGCTCGCAGCACTGCGCCTCCAGGCAGAGGCCGCGCGCTTTCAGGATCGGCAGGATCTCATCGACCACGGCTTTTGCCGCCTCGGGCGTCGAACCCTTGCCGATCTTCTGCCCCATGATCTCGCTCGAGGAGCAGCCGATCACGACCTGCTGGCCGGGCTTGAGCGCGGCAACATCCAGCAGCTCGAGCAGGGCCGCGCGGGCGGATTTGCGGATCTCTTCATACATGAATGGTCATCTCCAGACAGTTATTAAAAATTCTTATTTCCATTGTAGCACGGTGCGGGGCATTTGACAATCCTCTGCAAGGCGTGTATCATGAACATTGACCAAATTATTGTAACAGGAGGGAATTGCGTTTTGAAACGTTTCAATCGCATTTTTGCTTGTCTTCTCGCCGTGGCGCTGCTCGCCTGTGCCTGCTCCGGCTGCGGTAAAAAATCCGAGGAACCGTCCGTCAACGGTGCCGACGCGAAAAACGAGCGCTACTATGCCCCGCTGACCGGTGAACCGCTGAGCAGCAAACCCGCAAACACCCGGCCGTTTGCCGTCATGATCAACAACATCGTCTTCGCGCAGCCGCAGGTCGGCATCAGCAACGCAGACATGATCTACGAGATCCCGGCCGAGGGCGGCATCACGCGCATGATGGCCATTTTCAGCCACCTGTACGATGTGGAGTCCGTCGGCAGCATCCGCAGCCTGCGCCCGTATTATCTGAGCGTCGCCCTGTCGTATGACGCCATTGTCATCCACGCCGGCGGCAGCGAGCAGGCCTACAGCGACGTCAAGACCTATAACGCCGACCATCTGGACGGCGTGCGCGACGGCAACACCAGCTCCATGTTCTACCGCGACGCCAGCCGCGGCCAGCACGGCTCGGAGCACACGCTGTTCTTCCACGGCGCGAACGTGGAAGCGCTCGTGGATCGGTACAAGTTCCGCACCGAGCATGAGAGCAGCTACAAGACCGGCCTGAACTTTGCCGACAATGCCGTCGACCAGTGCACCGGCGGCGCGGCCGAGAACGTGCAGGTGACGTTTAACACGTCCAAGAGCACGTCCTTCACCTACCACGCTGACAGCGGCAAGTACACGGCCGTGCAGTACAAGGCCGACTATAAGGACGGCGCGACCGGCGAAGCGGTCCCGTTTACCAATCTGCTCATCCTCTCGGCCGATATGAAAACGGTGGACAGCTACGGCCGCCTGGCCGTCGACCTCATCGGCAGCGGCACCGGCTACTTTGTGACCGGCGGCAAGTATGTGCCGATCAAGTGGGCACGCAGCGATATCAACAGCTGCTTTACTTACACGCTCGAGGACGGCACGGCGCTGAACCTCTCGCGCGGCACGACCTATGTCGGCGTGATCCCGACCAACGGCGGCAGCGCCAACTTCAGCTGAGAGCAAAATCAAACCATTTTGCAGCACTATGTGCGTGGGAAATCGCGCACATAGTGCTTTTTTCTTCCGCAGCAAGGTTGCCTGTTCTCTCAAATCTCTGCTATAATGGCTGTGCAGCCGGATGCAGCTGCAAGTGCACAGAAAGGAAGATCGCTATGACCTACAATTTTGATGAGATCATTGACCGCCGCCACACCAACGCGCTCAACACGGATGGCTTCCGCGGCTATATTTTTCACGCCGGGCCGGAAAAGGTATTTGCCTTCAAGGATGAAGAATTTGTCCGCATGTGGGTCGCTGACATGGAATTTGCCGTTGCGCCGGAGATCCTAGATGCGCTACGCGCGCGGATCGACCGCCGCATCTTCGGCTATACCGGCCTGTATGACGACGAATATTACCGCACGTTCTCCAAGTGGTGCCGCGATCACTATGACTGGAGCTTTCCCAAGGAGCAGCTGTGCGTCTCGCCGGGCATCATCCCGGCGCTCTACCAGCTGACGGAAACGCTTTGCGGCCCGGACGAAAAGGTGCTGCTCAACACGCCGGCCTACGGTTATTTCCTCCACGCGGCGGAGTATGCCAGCGTGGATGTGCTGACTTCCCCGCTGCACAAGAAGGCTGACGGCACATTCGAGGTGGATTATGAGGACTTCGAGCGCAAGTGCGCCGATCCCGCGTGCAAGCTAGTGTTCTGGTGCAATCCGCACAATCCCACCGGCCGTATGTGGACAGAGGAAGAACTGCACAGGGTCGCCGCGATCATCGAAAAGTATAACCTCTGGGTGGTGTCCGACGAGATCCACTGTGACCTGATCCGCTGCGGCCGCCGCCACATCCCGATGGCAAAGGTCATGGATCGCTATCCCAAGCTCATCACCTGCATGGCGCCTACCAAGACCTTTAACATGGCGGGGCTTGCGTTTTCCAATATCATCATCCGCGATCCGGCGCTGCGCGCCCGTTTTCAGGAGCGCGACAAGCTGTTCGGCATGGTCAACCCCATGTCGCTGACGGCGGCGCAGGCGGCCTATTCGCGCGGTGGAGCGTGGCATGAAGCACTAAAGCAGTATTTGGACGAAAACTTCGCATTCGTCAAGGCGTTTCTGTCCCAGGAGCTGCCGGAGGCGGTCATGTACATTCCGGAGGCGACGTATCTGGCGTGGGTCGATCTGTCGCGCTGCCTGCCGGACGTGGCGGACCTACCGGACTTCTTCGCCAACAAGGCGGGCGTTCTGCTCGAGGGCGGGGATTCTCTCTTCGTCGGCAACGCAAAAGGCTATGTGCGCCTGAATCTTGCGATGCCGCGCGCGATCATTCAGACCGGTCTGGAGCGGATGCGCGATGCGATCCGCGAAGAGCAGGCAAAGCATTAAAAACAAAGCAAAAAGCCCGATATGGCCAGCGCCATATCGGGCTTTTTCCCGTTTTTATTCCCACGTCTTCCACACATCCGGGCAATAGCCGACGGTGGCCTGCCGGCCGTTGCGGACGATGGGCGTCTGCAGCAGGGACGGATCTTCGAGCAGCCGCTCGATCTTGTCCTGCTCATAGGCCAGGTGCTGCACAAGCGCGTAGTCCGCCGCCTTGGGATTGAGCATGGTATCCAGCCCGACAGCATTTTTCACGCTCGTCAGTTCGCCGCGGCTCATCCCATAGCGCAGCAGGTCAATGGCCTGGTACGGGATGCGGCGCTCCTTAAAATAGCGCTCGGCCTTTTTCGTGTCAAAGCATTTGGATTTGCCCCAGATCTGGATCTTCATGGCGCACTCCCCTGCTCAGACTTCAATGATCACGGGCAGCACCATGGGGCTGCGGCGCGTAGTCTTATACAGATAGCCGCTGATGTTCGACTTCACGCGGCCCTTGATGGTCGCCCAGTCGTGCTGTTTCTGCCGCTCGCAGCTGGCAAGGCTTTCATTCACGACACGCTTGAGCTCGCCCATGAGTGCCTCCGCCTCTTTGACATACACAAAGCCGCGGGTGATGATCTCAGGATCAGCGACCGGCTTGCCGTTTTCGGACGAGAGCGTGATGATGGCCATCACGATACCGTCCTCGGCCAGATGACGGCGGTCGCGCAGCACGGCACTGCCGACGTCACCGATGCCGGTGCCGTCGATATACACATCGCCCGCTGGGACATTGCTCGTCGCGCGCATACTGCGCTTGGTGATCTCGATTACTTCGCCGTTTTTAGCCACGAGCACATTCTTCGGCTCCACGCCCATGAGTTTGCCGATCTCGGCATGCTTGCACAGCATCCGATACTCGCCGTGCACGGGGATAAAGTAACGCGGCTTCGTCAGCGCGAGCATCATCTTCAGCTCCTCCTGGCAGGCATGACCGGAGACGTGCAGCGGCGTGTTGCGGTCATAGATGACCTCCGCGCCCTTCTGAAACAGCTCGTCAATGACGCGGCTGATCGTGATCTCGTTGCCCGGAATGGCCGAGGCAGAGATGATGATGCGGTCGCCGGCGTCGATCGTGACCTGTTTGTGCTCGGAAAACGCCATACGGTGCAGCGCAGACATCGGCTCACCCTGGCTGCCGGTGCAGACGATAACGGTCTTGCTGCGCGGCAGGCTGCCGATCTGCGACATGTCCATCATGACGCCGTCCGGAATGTCCACATAGCCCAGCTCCGTCGCAACGCGCATGATGTTTTCCATGCTGCGGCCGGTGATGCCGACCTTGCGCTTATACTTTGCCGCCACGTTGATGATCTGCTGCAGGCGATGGACATTGGACGCAAACGTCGTGACGATGATGCGCTTGTTACAGTCCTTAAAGAGCTCATCAAAGCAGTCGATCACGCGCGCTTCCGAGGCGCAGTAGCCGGGACGCTCCACGTTCGTGGAGTCCGACAGCAGCGCGAGCACGCCCTCGTTGCCGAGCTGGCCGAGACGCGGCAGGTCGATCATGCCGCCCTGAATGGGCGTAAGGTCGATCTTGAAATCGCCCGTGTGGATAACGGTGCCGATCGGCGTTTTGATCGCCAGCGCAACGGAATCGGCAATGCTGTGGTTTGTATGGATGAACTCCACCTCGAAGCAGCCGAGCTTAAACTTATCGCCCGGCTTTTTCGTGAAGATCTGCGTATGGTAAAGCAGGTCATGCTCTTCGAGCTTGAGCTCAATGATCGCCGCCGTCAGAGGCGTTGCATAGATCGGCATGTCAAGCTGCTTGAGCACATACGGGATCGCGCCAATGTGGTCCTCATGTCCATGCGTGATGACCATGCCGCGGATGCGGTTTTTGTTGGCCTTCAGGTAGCTGATGTCCGGGATGACCATGTCAACGCCATAGAGGTCCTGATCTGGAAAGCCCATGCCGCAGTCGACAAGGAACATATCCTTGCCATACTCGTAAACGGTGAGGTTCTTGCCGATCTCACCGAGCCCGCCGAGCGGGATGATTTTCAATTTAGATGCCATTCGTATCTCCTTTACGTTCGCTTTCAGGCAGACTGCTCCCCCGGAAGCTGGTTGATTTTTCGAAAAATATGTATGAAATGCGTTGCCCGCGGCGGCGGATAACCAGAGTATTCCCAGAAATCCGAGCCGTCAAACCTGTTACATTTCCATTCGGCCGGCCAGCGCCCGCAGGAGCGTGGCATCGTCCGCATATTCCAGATTGGAGCCGACCGGAATGCCGTAAGCCAGACGTGTGATCTTCACGTCAAACGGCTTGAGTAGGCGCGCGATGTACATCGCAGTCGCCTCACCTTCCGTGTCGGGGTTGGTGGCCATGATGACCTCCGTGATCCCGCCGGCAGCCACACGCTTGACCAGCTCCTGGATCCGGATATCGTCCGGGCCAATGTGATTCATCGGCGACAGCACGCCGTGCAGGACGTGATAGACACCGTTATACTCGCGGCTGCGCTCAAACGAGAGCACATCGCGCGGCTGCGCCACGACGCAGATGGTGCTCTGGTCGCGCTTCGGAGAGGCACAGATGGTGCACGTCTCCTGATCGGTGAGATTCTGGCAGATGCTGCAGCAGTGGATGTTTTTCTTGGCATCCACAATGGCCGCGGCAAACTTCAGCGCCTCCTCTTCCGGGAGGGATAGAACATGAAACGCCAGCCGCTGCGCGCTCTTGCGCCCGACACCGGGCAGCGCGGCGAACTGGTCGATGAGGTTTTCAAGTGCATTCGGAAAAAATGACATGGGAATACCGTCCTGAATCAAGCATTGCGGATGGCGGCGATGGCGGCCGCACGGTCACTCTGGCGGAACACGGCGCTGCCAGCGACAAGCACGTTTGCACCCGCTTGCTTTACGAGCGGGGATGTCTCCGGGTCGATGCCGCCGTCCACCTCCAGCTCGCACGCAGGATTGACCTGCAGGATGCGCTCGTGCAGCGCTGCGATCTTCGGCAGCTGATCGGCCATGAAGCGCTGTCCGCCGAAGCCGGGCTCGACCGTCATGACCAGCGCCAGATCCAGCAGCGGCAGATACGGAATGAGCACGCTCTCCGGCGTCTTCGGCTTAATGGCAAGGCCGACCTTTTTGCCGTGCGCCTTCACATCCTCGATCGCGGCGAAAATGTCCTGCGGCTCGTCCGCCTCGACATGGAACACGACCAGGTCCGCACCGGCATCGCAAAACGCGCCGACATAGCGATGCGGCCGGTCGATCATGAGATGCACATCCAGAAACATCTGCGTATACCTGCGCACGGACTTCACGACCGGGATGCCGATCGAGATATTCGGCACAAAAATGCCGTCCATCACGTCAATGTGGACATAGTCCGCACCGCCGGCCTCAATCTGGCGAATGTCCTCGCCAAGCGTGCAGAAGTCCGCCGAGAGAATGGAAGGTGCAAGTTTTGTCATGGATGCCACTCCGATCTATGGATATCCGGCAAGCCGGACACGATCCGCATTTCTATAACTAAGTTATTATACACCTGTTACGGTTATCCTGCAAGTACCGTCGGCAAAAAATCGCGGCTTGACGAACGCCGCCGCCTGCGCTATCATGTGCTTCAGATACTTCAAAGAATAGGAGTGAAGCACATGTCTATCGAAGCAGGAAGAGCGTATTTCCGGCAGTTTGGTATGGAGGACCGTGTGCAGGAGTTCACGGTCTCGAGTGCGACCGTTGATCTGGCGGCAAAGGCTCTTGGTGTTGAGGGTGCGCGGATCGCAAAAACGCTGTCGTTCAAAACGGCGGACGGCTGCATGTTGATCCTCGCCGCCGGCGATGCGCGCATTGATAACCATAAATTCAAGGAAAAATTCCACATGAAGGCCAAGATGCTCTCGGCCGACGAGGTGCTGGAGCTGGTGGGCCATCCGGTCGGCGGCGTGTGCCCGTTCGGCTGCAAGGAAGGCATCCCGGTGTATCTGGACGTGTCGCTGCAGCGGTTTGAGACGGTGTTCCCCGCCGTCGGCAGTCCGTCGAGCGCGATCGAGCTGAATCTGGACGAGCTCTACAAATATTCCAACGCCCTTGAGTGGATCGACGTCTGCAAGCTCCCGGCCCCGGCCGAGGCGTGAGCCAGGCGCAAAAAAGCCTGACGAACCATCGTTCGCCAGGCTTTTTTATTTGCGATTCGCAGAAGATCACGCCAACAGCTTGGTCATGCTCTTGAGGCTGATGACCAGCGTGGAGGCGTTGTGCAGCAGCGCAGAGGTCGCAGGCGGCAGAACACCGGCCACACCCAGGCAGATCAGCAGGAAGTTGAAGCTGATGATCTTGCGGTAGTTGCTGTGAATGCGCTCCATGAGTGCGTCACTCAGGCGCTTGAGCGTCAGCAGGGCGTACAGATCATCGGCGCCGACTGTAATATCGGCCACTTCGCGCGCGATTGCTGCGCCGTCGCTGATGGCGACGCCGGCATCGGCCTCGGAGAGCGCCGGGGAATCGTTCACCCCGTCGCCAAGCATAATGACCTTGCACCCGGCCGCGTGCTCCGCCTGAATAAAGGCGGCCTTGTCCTCGGGAAGGACTTCGGCGAAATAGGCATCCACACCGACCGCTTCCGCGACCGCGCGGGCGGTCTTTTCATTGTCGCCGGTCATCATGACCAGCTTGGTCACGCCGAGCTCCCGCAGACCACGGATGACATCGGCCGCTTCCGGCCGCAGCGGGTCTTCGATGCAGATAACCGCTGCCAGCACACCGGAAACAGCAAGATACAGGTGCGAATACGTATCCGGCAGAGCATCGAATTTGGCCTGCTCTCCTGCCGGGATGACGCAGTGCTCATCCTCAAAGACAAAGTGGTGGCTGCCGATGACGACCTTCTGTCCGTCGACGCTGCTGGAAATACCGTGCGCGACCAGATACTCCACGCGCGAATGGCGCTCCTCGTGGCGCAGACCGCGGCGCGCCGCCTCCGCGACGACCGCTTTGGCCATGGAGTGCGGATAATGCTCCTCCAGGCAGGCAGCCAGACGCAGCATATCCGCCTCATCATTGCCGCCGAAGGTCACGATCTGTGCAACTTTCGGCTCGGCGCGCGTGAGCGTGCCGGTCTTATCGAAGACGATCGTGCTCGCATCGGACACGGCCTCAAGGAACCGCCCGCCCTTGACGGACAGGTGATAGTCACTGGCCTCCTTCATGGCAGAGAGCACCGCGATCGGCATCGAGAGCTTGAGCGCGCAGGAGAAATCGACCATCAGCACGGCCAGCGCCTTGGTCATGTTCCCGGTCAGGAGCCAGACCAGCGCCGTTGCACCCAGACTGTACGGAACGAGCTGATCGGCAAGGTGCGATGCGTGATCCTCCGTTGCGGACTTGAGCTTTTCCGACTCCTCGATCATGCGGATGATGCGGTCGTAGCGGCCGCTGCCGGCGCTCTTTTCCACGCAGATGGTGCAGTCGCCCTCTTCGACGACGGTACCGGCGTAGACATAGCCGCCCTCCGCTTTGCGGACGGCCAGCGGCTCGCCCGTGATGGAAGCCTGATTGACCATCGCCTCGCCGGAAACGACCTTGCCGTCAAGCGGGATCACGTTGCCGGTATGGATCACGATCCGGTCGCCGACCTGAACGTCTGCCACCGGCACAAGTACGGAGCCGGCGTCTGTCTCTTTCCAGACCTTGTCCACATTCAGGGACATGGTCTGTGCGAGATCGGCAACGGACTTCTTGTGCGTCCACTCGTCGAGAATGTCGCCAATGCCCAGCAGGAACATGATCGAGCTTGCCGTCTTGAAGTCCTTGCGCAGCATCGAAACGGTGATCGCCGTTGCGTCCAGCACCGGCACCTGGATCTTCCTGTGCATCAGGCACGTCATACCGGCCTTGATATACGGCACGGAACGCGCGACCGTGATCAGCGTGCGCACCGAGCTCGGAACGAACAGCTGCTTGATGCCGCGCCAGCACAGCGATGCGACAAGCTTGTCCTCAAAATCACGATTCAGGGCGCGGCTGCTGTGCTCCGGCGCGAGCGCCTGCTCCTTGGCATAGGCAAAGGACGAGAGCGCCTTTGTAACCGTTTCCCGCGGCCCGTCGTAGCAGATCACGGCGTCGCCGGTGCGGTCATAGACTGTCGCTTTTGTGACGCCGGAGACCCGATTCAGGTATGCCTCCAGAATGTCCGCCTGCTGCAGCGACATGGCACCCTGCATTGTATGCACGCGCATACGGCCCCGGGTTTCATGCAGGATTGTGCATTTCATACTTACTCAGCCTTCTCCGCCGTATCCTCAATGACCTCGGCCTGTTCGGCCGCGCGCTTTTCATTGAACGCCTTGGCACCGGCCAGAACGTCACCCGCGATCTCCTTGACGTGCGTTACAACCGCCATGACATCATCCTTTTCGCGCAGGGCCGCTGCCGTCGTATAAACGTATACCTTCTGGGCATCTTTACTTGCGAGAATCTTTGCCCCGACTGTTGCAAACAGCGCGCCGCCAACAAATGCTCCCAATTTTTCCATGCTCATAACGATTTACCTCCATGTTATTTGATCCGCAGAATTGCGGTCTGGTTAGCTTGCTCGAATTTTTGTTAGATGCAGCTAACTTTCAATTTCAAGTTATACCACTCTAACCGGCTTTTTTCAAGTGTTCGGATAAAAATTTACACATTTCGGCAACGTTAACAAAAGTGCCCCGCCAGAAACGGCGGGGCACGATCAATCTGTCGGATATTTGGTTACTTCAGCAGCATCTTACGGAAATTCTTCTTGCCGCGTTTGAGCACAACGCCGTCCCTCAGCTCTGCCTCGGTAAAGGTCTTGGCAATATCGGTGACCTTGCTGTCGTTAGCAGTCACGCCGCCCTGCTGCACATTGCGGCGCGCATCGGACTTAGATGCACACAGACCGCTCTTGACGAGCAGGCTGAGGATGTCATTGCCGTCTTCTTTCGTGATCTCCACCGTCGGCACGCCCTCGCCGGAGCCGCCGAACACTGCCTTGGCAGCTGCCTGCGCCTGATCGGCCTCCGCCTCGCCGTGTACCATCTTCGTGAGCTCGTAGGCAAGGATCTCCTTGGCTTTGTTGAGCTGCTCACCCTGCCAGCTGTCCATCTTGTCGATCTCCTCGAGCGGCAGGAATGTCAGCATACGGATGCACTTGAGCACATCGGCATCGTCAACGTTGCGCCAGTACTGGTAGAACTCAAAGGGCGTGGTCTTATTCGGGTCGAGCCAGACGGCGCCCTTGGCGGTCTTGCCCATCTTTTTGCCCTCGGAATTGAGCAGGAGCGTAATCGTCATAGCGTGTGCATCTTTGCCGAGCTTACGACGGATGAGTTCCGTGCCGCCGAGCATGTTCGACCACTGGTCGTTGCCGCCGAACTGCATGTTGCAGCCGTAGTGTTGGAACATATAGTAGAAGTCGTAGCTCTGCATGATCATGTAGTTGAACTCCAGGAAGCTCAGGCCCTTTTCCATGCGCTGCTTGTAGCACTCAGCACGCAGCATGTTGTTCACAGAGAAGCATGCTCCGACCTCGCGCAGGAGCTCAATGTAGTTGAGCGGCTTGAGCCACTCGGAATTGTAGAGCATGAGCGCCTTGCCGTCCGAGAAGTCAATGAAGCGCTCCATCTGACGCTTGAAGCACTCGGCATTGTGTTTGATGGTCTCCTCAGTAAGCATCTGGCGCATATCGGTGCGGCCGGAGGGGTCGCCGATGAGCGTCGTACCGTCGCCGATGAGGGCGATGGGCTTATTCCCGGCCATCTGCAGACGCTTCATCAGGCACAGCGCCATGAAGTGACCGACATGCAGCGAGTCCGCCGTGCAGTCAAAGCCAATGTAGAACGTGGCTTTGCCGTTGTTGATCATGTTTTTAATCTCTTCCTCGTTGGTCACCTGCGCGATCAGGCCGCGGGCGATCAGTTCATCATACAGTGTCATCGTTTTCTCTCCTTGCGCGTTATTCTTTCACTTTGTTCTCTGCGAGGATCTCCTCGGCGCGCTGTGCGCCCCAAGCGATCATATGGGCGCAGTGGCCCTTGCCGCCGTTTTTCGCCACGAGCTCCTGGCAGCGCAGGCAGCCAAACTCGGCGCGGAAGCTCTGCGTCATCTGCTTGGTCATGGCCGTGGCAGTCGCCTGATCGGCCGCAAGGCCGAACGCCATCACGGCGCCGGTGATACTGCCGCAGATCTCACCGCAGCGCACACCGCCGCCGAAGCCGGCCGCGACACGCTTTGCCGTGCTTTCGTCCAGGCCGGTCTCTTCCTGCAGCGCTGCGAGCACGCTCTGCGCGCAATTAAAGCCGTTGTCGTGATAAGCAATGGCGGATTCCTGAATACTCATGGTTCTCTCTCACCTTTCTTAAGCGATTGTTTATAGGCATCGGCGGAAGCGAGCTGCTCTGCCGCGCTGGCCAGTGTCAGCGGTGTGATGTGATCGCCGCCGTAGAGCCGCGCGATCTCGCGCTGGCGGCCGTCACTGTCGAGCAGCTGCACCGTCGTGCGGGTACGTCCGTCCTGCTCGCGTTTTTCGATCAGGTAATGCTGATCGGCCATAGCCGCGATCTGCGGCAGATGCGTGATGCAGATGACCTGCTTGACCATAGAGAGCTTACCGAGCTTTTCACCGACACGCTGAGCGGCCACGCCGGAAACACCGGCATCCACCTCGTCAAAGACCATGGAGGGCACGTCATCGCGTTCAGCGAACACGTTTTTGAGCGCCAGCATGATGCGCGAGAGCTCACCGCCGGAAGCAATCTTACTGATGCGCCCAAGCGCCTCTCCGGCATTTGCCGAGATCAAAAAACGCACATTGTCCGCGCCTGTACTCTGAAATCCGGGCGTACCGCCGAGCGGTGTGATCTCCACGTGAAAGCGCACGGACGGCATGGACAGCTCGCGCAGTTCACGCTCGACCTGCCGCTCGAGCGCGGCGGCGGCAGTCCGGCGCGCCTGCGTCAGTTCCGCCGCCGCTGCGCGCGTCTGCTCCGCCTGCTTTTGGATCATCGATTCGAGCTTCTGCAGCCGGTCGCCTGCGTATTCGATCTGGTCGAGCCGGGTCCGGGCCGCTTCAAGCGTGTCGATCAGCCCCGCCTCATCCGTATTGTATTTCCGCTCCAGACGCCGGAGCAGCGACAGGCGCGTTTCGATGCGGTCAAATTCCTCGTCGGAAAAATCCAGCCCGTCGCGGAAGTCGCGCAGCGTCTCCGCCGCGTCCTGCAGCGTGAAGGCCGCGCCCTTGACGGCCTCCGGCAAAGGCGCGAGCTCGCCCGCGTAGTTGGCGGCCCGCTCGATCTCCGACAGGGCTTCTCCGGCCAGCGCAGCGGCGGAATCGTCCCGGCCGGCCAGCAGGTCATACGCCTGATCGACCGCTTCCGAGAGCTTTTCAAAGTTGCGCAGCAGGTCGCTGCGCTCCGTGAGCTCCGCCTCTTCCCCGGCCTTGAGCTCCGCGCGCTCCAGCTCTTCGATCTGGCGGCGGAGGCTTTCGGTCAGCAGTTCTTTTTCATTTTCATAAGTCGAGAGCGTGTCACGCTCCTTGCACAGCGCCTGATAGGCCTGGTACTGCTCGCGATAGCGCGCGAGCTCCGGCTCTAACTGGCCAAATCGGTCCAGATTGCGCAGGTGCTCCCGCTCATCGAGCAGGTGCTGCCCGTCGTTCTGGCCGTGGATGTCGAGCAGCAGCGCGCCCAGCGTGCGCAGCTGCGCCGTTGTGACCGGGACGCCGCAGACGCGGCAGGACGTCTTGCCCTCGGCCGTGATCTGGCGGCGGATGATGAGCTCATCGTCGCACTCGATCTCGTTTTCCTCGCACCAGTCCCGGCACGGGTCAGGGTCGAACGTCGCACAGACGACCGCCTTTTCGGCGCCGGTGCGCACGAGCTCGCGCGAGGCGCGCGCGCCGAGGATCGCGTGCATGGCGTCCACAAGGATGGATTTGCCCGCGCCCGTCTCGCCGGTCAGGATGTTCAGGCCGGGGCCGAGCTCCAGATCCGCCCGCTCGATGACCGCGACGTTTTCAATATGCAGTTCTCGCAGCAAAGCGCTTCACCTCCTGCGGTGTCGTCAAAGCAGCTTTTCGATCTCGTGGAAAAACTCATCGGCGGACGTATTGTCCTTCATGAGCAGAAATGCCGTGTCGTCGCCCGCAAGCGTGCCGACGAGCGTGTCGATGCGCATACTGTCGAGCGCGGAGCATGCAGCCGAGGCGAGGCCCGGCAGCGTCTTGATGACGATGATGTTCTGCGCCTCGGCATACGACGTCACACATTCCCGGAAAATTTTCTTCAGGCGCTCATCGTAGCCGGGAAATTCGTCCGCCGCCGGTGCGGCGTAACGGTATTTCCCGCTCGGCGCGAGCGTCTTCGTCAGGTGCAGTTCCTTAATGTCGCGCGACAGCGTCGCCTGCGTGCTCGGAACACCGCGCTGCGCCAGCACATCCATGAGCTGGTTTTGCGTCTCGATCTCCTGCTCTGCAATGATCTGCAAAATGATATTTTGTCGGGTGGATTTCACGTCGTCCCTCCTCACAGTCTGTCTGTCAGCTTGCCAAAAGCCGTCTCATAAAAGCTGCGGATGCCGGTATCGGCCAGCAGCGTGTAATTGTCCGATCTGCGGACGCGGATCTGATCGCCGCGGATGAGCGCGATGCTGTCGCCGCCGTCCGCCACAAGGATGGCCGGCCTGTCATGAATGCGCTCCGGCACGATCGTGATCTGCCGCCCGGGCGCAAGCACAAAGGACTTTCCGGCCAGACTGTGCGCGCAGATGGGCGTCATGATGATATTCTCGTTTTCCGGCTCGACGAGCGGGCCGCCGGCCGACATGGAATAGGCCGTGGAACCAGTCGGCGTGGCGACAATGATGCCGTCGCCGTTGAAGCGCGTGATGGGCACGCCGTCGCCATAAGCGGTCACGCCGATGCAGTCCACATGACCGCCGTGGATGACCACGTCGTTGAGCACCGACTGCGTGCAGATGATCCGCTCATTGCGCACGAGCTCCACATCGAGCATCATGCGTCGGCTGACCGTATACTGCCCATCCGCGATCTCGAGCAGCATATCCAGCTCGTCGTCCTCCAGGCCGGCCAGAAATCCCTTGCCGCCGAAATTCACGCCGATGATCGGGATCGGATGGTCACGCAGCGTGACTGCAACATGCAGGATCGTCCCATCGCCGCCCATGACGATGATGAGCGCAGCATCGTGCGCGGCGGCCTCCAGCGGCCGCACCGGGACATCCCCCGGCAGGTAGGCCTTCGGCGCAAATACCGGTGACATGACCACCCGATGACCGTGCTCCGTGAGCATACGGTAAACCGTCAGCGCTTTTTGCAGGCCGCTGTCCCGGTATGGATTGGCCGCAATGACGATGTGTTTCATACGCCGCTCTCTTTTCCGTGGGCCAGCGCGCCGTGCGACTGCTCCACAACGGCCGCCGGATCGAGCTCCGGCGCGGGATGTGTTCCCTTGCGCAGGTAGCCGAGGTACTCAATGTTGCCCTCCGGCCCTTTGATGGGCGAATAGTCCAGCCCCATGACGGTAAAGCCCGCGCCGGGCACAAAGTCCAGAAAGCTCTCGAGTACCTCCAGATGCACCTTTGGATCCCGGACGACGCCTTTTTTGCCGACCTCTTCACGCCCGGCTTCAAACTGCGGCTTGATGAGACAGACGACCGCAGCATCGTCCTTCAGCAGCGGACAGACCGCCGGCAGGATGAGCTTCACGGAGATGAATGACAGATCCATGACCGCGAGATCCAGCGGTTCCGGGATCTGCTCGGCTGTGATATAGCGCACGTTCGTGCGCTCCATGGAGATCACGCGCGGATCGTTGCGCAGGCTCCACGCCAGCTGGCCGTAGCCGACATCGACGGCGTAGACCTTTGCCGCACCGTTTTGCAGCAGCACATCCGTAAATCCGCCGGTCGAGGCACCGCAGTCGATACACGTCAGGCCGGTGGGATCGATTGGAAACACTTTGAGCGCTTTTTCCAATTTAAAACCGCCGCGGCTGACATAGGGCAGCGTGTTGCCGCGCACCTCGATCTTCGCATCGGGCGCGACCTGCGCGCCGGGCTTGTCCGCGCGCTGGCCGTTGACATAGACAACGCCGCTCATAATGATCGCCTTCGCGCGCTCACGGCTCTCGCTCAGGCCCTGATCGAAAACGAGCTGATCGAGTCGTACTTTCTTCATGCGCCGTTCCCTTCTTTCTCGCCGGAGCACATCGCCTGCGCAGCGGCAGCGATCGCCCGGGCATCCAGACCGTATGCCGATTTGAGCACATTCGGCGCTCCGTGCGGGATGATGCCATTGCCAAGATTGAGCAGCCGCGCGGCCTTCAGCGCCATACCGGCCTGCCCGGCAGCAGAGAGCACCTGCTCGCCGATACAGTTGGCAGCGCACACATCCTCGACCGCCAGCAGCCGCCCCGTCTTGTGCAGGGACGCAAGCACCGGCGCCAACTCCAGCGGCGCGACCTGCGCCAGCTTGACGACTTCTACCGAAATGCCCTGCTGCGCAAGCAGATCCGCCGCCTGCAGCACATCGTTGATGACAATGCCGTAGGTCAGGATCGTCAGATCATTGCCCTCACGCAAAACCGTGACCGGTTCCGGATGGCAGTCCTGATACGCGCCCTCGCCGCCGCGCGGATAGCGCAAGGCGACCGGGCCGCTCAGCTCCAGCACCGCTTTGCGCAGCATCGCGCGCAGCTCGGCGAAGCTTGCCGGGCAGAGGATGCGCATATACGGCACGGAGCTCAGATAACTGATGTCAAAGCAGCCGTTGTGCGTATCGCCGTCATTGCCGACGATGCCGGCACGGTCGACGCCGAGCACCAGATGCAGCCGCTGCAGGGATGTGTCGTGGATGAGCATATCATACGCGCGCTGCAAAAAGCTCGAGTAGATCGCCGCGACGGGCTTGAGCCCCTGCTTGGCCATGCCGCTGGCCATCGTGATCGCGTGCCCTTCCGCGATGCCGACATCGTAGAGGCGATCCGGATGCCGCTCGGCAAAGGTCGTCAGGCCCGTGCCGGTCTGCATGGCCGCCGTGATGGCAACGACCGTCGGATCTTCATCCGCCAGCTGCGAGAGCGTCTCGCCGAACACGTGCGAAAAGTCCGGCTTCGGCGCAGGCAGCGCCCCGGTCACGGGATCGAACGAGCTGACGCCGTGGTATTTCTCCGGCGCCTGCTCCGTGTAGGAGATGCCCTTACCCTTTTGCGTCACCACATGCAGCAGCACCGGCTGGCGCAGGTCACGCGCCCAGCGCAGCATCTTTTCCAGCTGCTGCTCATCGTGCCCGTCCACCGGACCGATGTAGTAAAAGCCCATATCGTCGAACATGTTGTTCGGCAGGACAAGATCCTTCACATGTTCCTTCACATGGTGCAGCACCTTATACAGTCCGCGCGCCTTGCCGACGGTATTGCGGTAAAACTGCTTGAAGTGCAGATAGCTCGGCTTCACGCGCTGCTTGGACAGCAGCGTTGCCATGCCGCCGACGTTTTTGTTGATGGACATGCCGTTGTCATTGAGTACGATGACCATCGGCTCGCCGCTCTGCCCGGCATCCGACAGGCCCTCGTATGCCAGGCCGCCGGTCAATGCGCCGTCACCGATGAGGGCGATGACGTCATAATCCGCCCCAGTGAGTGTACGCGCCCGGGCCATGCCCAGTGCGACGGAGATCGACGTGGAGGCGTGGCCGGCCACAAACGCATCGTGCACGCTCTCATCCGGCTTCGGAAACCCGGCAATGCCGCCGAACTGGCGCAGCGTGGAAAACGCTTCGCGCCGTCCGGTCAGGATCTTGTGCACATAGCTCTGATGACCGACGTCGAACACGAGTCGGTCCTTTTCGGTGCTATATACCCGGTCGATCGCAACCGTGAGCTCCACTGCGCCGAGATTCGACGCCAGATGCCCGCCGGTTTTCGCAAGATTCTCGACCAGAAAAGAACGAAGTTCCGCACACAGTGCCGGAATTTCTTCCGCCGGCAGCGCCTTCAGGTCGGCCGGTGAATGGATTCGCTCTAATATACTCAAGACAGAATACCTCACGAATAATAATACAAAGTATACTATAACAAAAAGTGCCGGACTTTACAAGAGTAAGCCGACACTTTTCGCAATTTCACCGGAAGTCCGGTGTTTTTATGGATTCAGTTTTTCCGATCTGCCAGCGAGCGGGCGAGCTGCTGCAAAAATGCGCTGTCCGCAAACACACCGTCCACGGCTGCTGCCGCTTGCTCGGACAGCTCGTGCACATAGGCGCCGCAGCGCTCCAGACCATAGAGCGCCATGAAGGTGTTCTTCCCCTCGCGCGCATCCGAGCCGATGGGTTTGCCGAGTTCCGCCTCCGTACTGATGACATCGAGCATGTCATCGCGGATCTGAAACGCCAGACCAAGCGCCTTGGCATACTGCGCTGCGGCCGCGCGCTGCTGCGCGTTTCCGCCGCCGCAGGTCACGCCCATGAGGCATGCGGCGTGGATCATCGCCGACGTTTTGCGGTCGTTGATATCCATCAGTTCCTCTTTTGTGAGGACCTTGCCCTCACCTTCCATATCTAGCTGCTGACCGCCGCAGATGCCGTTTTCACCGGCAGCCTCGGCGAGCAGGCGCGCGCACTCGGCGCGCACATCCGCCGGCAGCTCCGTCGAAAGGATCGTGTGGAATGCCTCCGCCTGCAGGGCGTCGCCCGCCAGCGTCGCCGTGCACTCGCCATAGACCACGTGGTTCGTCGGCTTGCCGCGGCGCAGATCATCGTTATCCATGCACGGCAGATCGTCGTGGATGAGCGAATAAGTATGCACCATCTCGACCGCACACGCAACTGGCAGCGCCGCGCGTACATCCCCACCGCAGGCTGCGCAGAACGCGAGCACCAGCACCGGACGCAGGCGTTTGCCGCCGGCGGTCAGGCTATAGTGCATCGCCTCCAGCAGACGATGATAGGACACGGTCGTGTCCGCAAAATAGGTATTGAGCGCCGCATCGGCGAGCGCTTTGTATTCCTGATACTGTGTCTGATAATCCATACGTTATTCCTCAGTTTCAAACGGGAGCTCGACAGGCGCGCCGTCGCTCCCTTTTTTGAGCTGCACGACCTTCTGTTCCGCCGTGTCCAGCATTTCATTGCAGGCCGCAAGCAGGCGCGATCCTTCCTCAAACAGCGCCAGCGACGCATCGAGCGGCACATCGCCCTTTTCCAACTGCTTGACGATCTCATCCAGCCGCTGCATGGACGCTTCAAAGGTCAGTTTCTGTTTTGCCATGGGCATCCTCCCTGTTGTTTACGGTGCAGTGCAATGCACCGTCCAGAAGCTGTACACGAACCGGATCGCCCGGCTGCACCTTTGCCGCCGAGCGGAGCACCGTGCCGTCGGCATCCGTCGCCACGGCGTAGCCGCGGGCAAGCACCTTCAACGGGCTCATCGCGTCCAGCGCCGCCGCATACTGCGCAAAACCATGTCTGCGCGCGGCGAGCCAGCGCTCCCCCGCCGCCGTCAGGCGGCTGCGGGTATAGTCCAGCTCCACGCGCCGGAGATCAAAATAAGCCGCCGGAGACTGCAGCACACGGCGGCCGGCCAGATTGTCCAGTGCGGCCCGGCGCTGTGCCATCTGCTTGCGCATCGCCTGCGCCATGCGGATATCATACCCGCGCAGCGTCTCGCGGATGTCCTCCGCGTTCGGCACGGCCAGCTCCGCCGCATTCGACGGTGTCGCGGCGCGCAAATCGGCCACAAAGTCCGAGATCGTCACATCCGGCTCGTGCCCGACGGCGGAAATGACCGGGATATCCGAATCGTAGATCGCCCGCGCGACACGCTCGTCATTGAACGCCCACAGATCCTCGATCGAACCGCCGCCGCGGCCGGTGATGATGAGGTCGCCGACCCGATAGCGGTTGGCATACCGGATCGCTCCGGCGATCTCCGCCGGTGCCTCCGTCCCCTGCACGCGCACGGGCAGCAGCACGACCTCGCTGGCCGGCCAGCGCTTACCGAGCACGCGGATGATATCGCGCACGGCCGCACCCGCCGCCGACGTGATGACAGCGATCCGCTGTGGAAACAGCGGCAGTGGCTTTTTGTGCGCGCGGTCAAACAGGCCCTCCTTCTGCAGCTGCTCCTTGAGCTGCTCGTAGGCGGCATACAAGTCGCCCACACCGCCCGGAATGAGCCGCGTACAGTAGAGCTGATATGCCCCGTCGCGCGGATAGACCGTGATGCGGCCGATGGCCGCAACGCTCATTCCGCTCGCCGGGCGAAAGCGCAGCGACTGCGCGCTGCTGCGAAACATCACGCACCGCAGGCTGCTCTCGGCATCCTTGAGCGTGAAATAATGGTGCCCGGACGGGTAGACCTTGTAGTTGGACAGTTCCCCCGTCACGCAGACATTACCGAGCAGCGCATCCGCATCCAGCAGCTGCTTGATGTGGGCGTTGAGCTCCGTTACGGTAAAGGATGTACGCGTCATGTCAGGCTTCGGCGCCGTTCTCTGGCGTCTGCTCCGGTTCATCGGCCGGCGCTTCAGCGGATGCTTCTTCCGCTTCGGCCTCCGGCTCGACCTCGCCGCGCACAAAGCTGCCGAGCACGCCGTTGATAAACGCCACCGTCTCCGGCTCTTCATAGCCCTTGGCCAGTTCCACCGCCTCATTGATCGCGGCGGCATTCGGTACGTCGTCCATATAGAGGATCTCGCACATGGCGCAGCGCATGATCGCCGCGGCAACGCGGGAAATGCGCTCCAGCCGCCAGCCGCGGGCATATTTTTCGATCATGTGGTTGAGCTCGTACATATGGTCATAGACCAAACCGGTCAGCCGGCGGATATAATCGAGCTGCTTCTCGTCCGGATATTCCAGAAACAGCGGGTCTTCCTCCGCCAGCGTCGCAAAATACTCGCGGCTGAAGAAAGTATCCGCCGTCTCGCGGGCATCGTCCCCGGCGAGCTGCGCGGCAAAGCTGAGCTGGATCGCGATCTCACGCGCAACCGTTCTTGTCATAGTGATTACTCCTGCTTTTCTTTATTTGTCGAAGGCCACACCGGACACGTGCACGTTCACAATGGGCTTGCCCATGCCGGTCATGGACTCGACCGCGCTCGTGACCGATTCCTGCACGGCCTTTGCGACCGCCACGACGCTGCAGCCGTAGCGCACCGTAATGATCGTATCGACCGTCATCGTGCCGTCGACGATCTGCACCTTGATGCCTTTGGCGGCAGACTTGATGCCGAGCAGCTCGGCCAGCTCCGTACCGGTAGAGGTCGCAACACCGGCGACACCGTCCACTTCCGTGATCGCTGCGCGCACCATGGCGGCAACGACGTCCTCAGAGATATTGATGCTGCCCTTTTCATCCTGGCAAGTAATATAATTTTCCGGCATAGAAAAATACCTCCTGATAAAATTGTACAGTATAGTGTACCACGCGCAGCGGCAAAAAGAAAGAAAAATGTTTCCCGTCCGGCAAAAAGATGCACCCCGTGAGATTCACAGGGTGCATCCGCATACTTGGAATTACTTGGTCATCGTCTCGTGGAACATCATCAGGATCTTTGCAGCCTCCGCGCGTGTCGCGTTTCTGGCCGGCTGGATGTACAGGCGGCCGTCGCCCGGGACGCCGGAGATCGCGTTGATCGCAACGGCGTCCTTCATCGCGTCCAGTGCCCAGGAGTCAACGCTGCCGGCATCCACAAAGCGGCTCAGATCATCCGGCGTCCAGGTCCGATCGACCATGCAGCTGAGCCACTATACAGCCCTGACTTCGCAGTATGAGGCTAACCGCCGCATCCGGCACGACATTCTGCACCACGTCAATACGATCCGGTATCTGCTTGAAAACGGTCAGCAGCAGGAGGCGGCGGAGTGCGCCAGGCAATTTCTGGATGAGAATCAGCGTAGTTCACAACTCGGGCAGTGCGACAACCCGGTCATTGACGCCTTCCTCTATGGCCGCGTTCAGGAGGCAAAGGCACAAGGGATCACTGTTGAGACGCACATTATTCTGCCGGTCGAGCTGCCGGTCTCGAACACGGACCTTGTCATCGTGTTCGGCAATCTCATGGATAACGCCGTCGAGGCGTGCGCAAAGCTCGAAAATCCCAAAATCGAGCTGAATGCGCACATTGAAAGGGGGTATCTGGTCATTACGGAATCCAATCCCGCTGTACCTGAACCGGAGGGACGCAAACAGCGCCGCATTCCAGAGCTGGAGCGCGGCGTGGGAATGCAGATCTTGAAGTCAGTCGCAGAAAAGTACCAGGGCAGCTGTATGAGCGAAACAGGAAATTGTAATTATTCCGTGTCCGTATTTCTGAAGCTGGGCCAGGAAAAAGAAGGTAATGCAATTTATGCTGAAAATAGTTGTGTGTGACGATGATGCGCTTTGCTGTAAAGAAATCGTTAAAGGTATTCGGGACACACTCGGATCTACACCTGCAGACATCTCCGATTTCCGCGATCCCACACTGTTGCTGGAACACCTGCGCAAAACCGACTGTCAGCCGCACATTGCCCTGCTGGATATCTGCATGCCGGAACAGGATGGCATCCGTTTGGCGCAAAGCATGAAGCAGTACGCGCCCTTCTGCCAGATCATTTTCCTCAGCAGCTACCTCAGCTATGCAACAGAGGTATACGAAACCGAGCACATCTACTTTATCCTAAAGTCGCAGCTCCACCAGCGGATCGACCCTGCGCTGCATCAAGCCCTGACCGCGCTGGGCGATCGTTCTGCGCAGATCACGGCGCAGAAAGATGGCAGCACGCACGTGATCGCGCTGCAGGATGTACTGTATCTGGAGCGTAATCTGCGCAAGACAAAAGTGATTACGCAGCAGGGCGTTTTCCTGACGCAGGAATCACCCGAAACGCTGATCAGCGGGTCCGGCCATTTCGTCCGCTGCCACCAGAGCTACTGGGTAAATCTCAAACATGTGCAGGCGATCGGCAGCAACCATTTCACCATGGACAGCGGATCTGGCATTCCGATCAGCCGCACTTATCTTCAGGAGGCCAAACAGCGGTTTTTACATGAATTGATCCACATTTGAGATAAACGATCCCCTCTGATTCCGTCAGAATCAGAGGAGATCGTATTTTCATTGCTTCTTTACGCGCTTGCAAAACGCCCTCAAAGTCGCAGTAATCTGCTCGCAGGTCACTGGCAGAGTCGTCCGGTATTTACGCTTTTTATGAGGCCCGAATGCACTGTACCCCATACTTTGGGAATGGTCAAGTTAACATTTGGACAATATAACAAGAAGGAAAAGTACGAAATATCGGACAGTGAGGAGGCATGGGCATGATCACCTACACCCCACTATGGGAGACGATGAAGCAGCGGCGCATCACGATCTACGCCCTGATCAAAAACGATTCGTTCAGCCGCGGCACATTGGACTCTCTCAAGCACAACCGCAATATTACCACCGCGACGCTCAATGACCTTTGCCGCATTCTCTCCTGCCGCGTGGAGGATGTGCTGGTCTATATTCCGGACGAAACCGAAGAACCGTAACTGCCCGTTTCCGATCATGAAATGGGCAGTTTCTTCTTGAACATGGCAGCATCCCCGCTCCGGTCGGAGCGGGGATGTGTTTTACAGGATGGTTCACTGCGCGTCCTGCTCGTCGGCCTTGACCTCAATGACCTTGATCTGCGGCGCGGTATAGTCCGTTTCTTTGACGATGGTGTCCGTGATGGTTGCGACCTGTGCCGTGCTCAGCCCATCGGCCGGCGCGGGCACGGCGACCGTGATGCCCTCATCCGTGATATAGACCACACACTCGGAAAAATCCTTGGCCAGCAGGAGATTTTCGATCTGCGTCTCGGTCATGGAGTCGCTCGCCATGGCAGAGATGGCGCTCATGGCGCTGTCGATCGTCGCCTGCGAAGCGCCCTCGGCCGTCGAGGCTGATTTGAGCAGCGACAGCGCTTCGTCGCGCGACTGCTGGCGCGTCAGGCGCGCTTTGGCAAAGTAATCATCGGATGCCGACGCCGACGCTGCGGCCGCTTCCTCCTCCGCCTTGACAGCCGCCGTGGCGGCGTCCTCGGCGGCGGCCATTTCGGCGTCCGCCTTTCCCCACTGGGTGTTGTACGACCAGTTAAAGTAGATCGCGGCGCAGACAAACAGCAGCACCACAATGATCGCAATGTTTCGTTTGGTTTTTTTCATAGTCGCCCTCCCGTTATTTAGATTGCGGATCCGGCTGCTTTCGGAGCACGGAGATGTGATCCGTGCTCAGGCCGGTAAACTGTGCCACTGCCTGCGTGACGGCGAGCTGCACCTGCGGCGAATCCGCCCCGTCACAGACGACGACTGCGCCGAGATACTGCGGGCTGACCGTCTTGAGCTCCACCGCCTCCTGTGCCCCGCCGCCGGCGGAGATGATGGTCGGCTCACCGCTATCGTCCGTCGCCAGCTCCCGCTCGGCCGAGCAGCGGTAGGACAGCAGCACCTGCACTTGTCCCGCGCCGTTGATCTGCTGCAGGAGCGTTGTCAGGCGCTGCTCCTCGGCCTGGATCGTCTGCGGCTGTGTCTGCTCGGAAACGGCTGCCGCCTGCGCCGTCTTGGCCTTTGTCCTGCTGCCGGTCGGCAGCAGGAGCAGGATCAGCCCCGCGAGCAGGATGATGAGAACGTATTTATACTTGGCTGCGAAAGCGCTGAGTTTTCGTGTGTTCATGATGTGCTGCTCCATTCCTGCCGCGTGCGCGGGACCCCGAGGTCGGCCTCGATGATCTGCGCCAGGCGGCTGTTTTCTGCTGCCGGCCCGGATGTGACCAGGCGGACGGACTGCGGATACCAGTAGCCGTCGGTGCTCCACTGCAGCGTGACCTGCGCATCGTCGAGCGCAGCGCCGCACTGCGCGGCTTTGTCCAATATATATGTGCGCATTTCCGATTCTATGACCGTGCGCTGTAATCGCTCACTGCTGTCGGACACCGCGCCGTCCGTCGACACCGAGACGTGATAGTCCTGCAGCGCGGCGGCATAAGCGTCATAATCGAACGTCACCAGCGGCGAGAACAGCAGGCACGTCAGGGCCACGCCGCCGGCCAGCTTCGTGACGCGCCGCAGGCTCTCCGACGTCGGAAACAGCGACGCCAGCGCCGTCAGCAGCGCCACGCCCGCCAGACTGAGCAGCCAGGCACGCACAGACTCCATCATCCCGTCACCGCCTTCATACTCGACACGATCGAGAGGAACAAAATGAGCGACGCCACGCCGACCATCCCCAGCAGGAAACCGTACACGTCCGCAAAGCCGTCGATCAGCCGCCCGACACGCTTGTCCGCGAACGACTCGGCGATTCCGGCGGCAAGCTTGTACAGGACATAGTGCACGGCGAACTGCAAATACGGCGTGACGCACATGGCGGCGACGCTGACGACGCCGACGATGCCAATGCCGCTGCGCAGGATCGCGGCGCTGGAAGTGACCGTGGACGCCGCATCGGCCACGATGCTGCCGACGACCGGAAGCGCGGCGGAGACGGCCGTCTTGACTGCCTTGGCTGCGGCTGCGTCCGCCGAGCCGGTGAGGATGCCCGTCAGCGACAGGTAGAGCGTGAACACGCTCGCAAAGCCGATGAGCATCAGCCGGAACGCCTTGCGCAGCAGACCGCTGAGGGACGCGAGCACGTCGTTTTCGAGCGTTGTGCCGCAGATGACCGTACCTGCGTACAGATACAGCAGCGGCAGGAGCACCGCCGTCTCCGCGGACAGAAGCACATCCAGAAACAGTGAAGTCGCCGCGTATTTTGCGGCCGCCGACGTCGCCGCGCCACTCGCCGCCGCGGCGGCACACATGCTCGGCAGCAGGATCTTGGAAAAATCCCGCAGCGTTGCAAGTGCCTCGCTGCCCGCGGTGATGCACGAGGTCACGTGCGTAACGCTCAGCGCAGCGACCGCCACCGTGCCGGCCATCTGCGTGACCTTTCCGCAGGCGCCGCTCACGGAAAGGGACGCGCACAGCGCCGACAGAAACACGATCGCCAGCAGCAGCGCCGCATTGTGCGCAGCCGACGCGACGGCCCCGCCGCCCTCGTGCAGCACATAGGCCCAGAGCTTTGCGAGCAGGGACTGCGGCTGCGCGGCATCCGCAACGGACAGTTCACCGAAGGCGTCATATGCCTGCTCCGGAAGCGCGGATTCCAGCGACGCCGTGCCGAAATCCGCTGCCTGCTCAGCCGCAACATCGTAGGCAAACGCCCCCGGCGTGCACGCCGCCAGCACCAGCAGCACAGTCAAAAGCACAAGCAGCCGCTTTTTCATAAGCATTCTCCGATCATGGTCAAAAACGTGCGCATCAGCGGCAGCGCGGCATAGAGCGCTGCCGCCACGCCAACGAGCTGCACCGCGCAGGCGCCGGCAGCCTGTCCGGCGTCTTTGCAGAGGCTCTCCCCGATCATCGTCAGGATGCTGATGGTCATGCACTTGAGCAGCGGCCCGGTGTAGACGCCGGAGAGCTTGCTGACCGCGATCGCATCGCGGAAAAACGCCGCCAGCGGCTCCAGCAGACCGATGCACAAAAACAGCGCCAGCAGTGCTGCCGCCATGCTCAGCAGAAGCGACATGCCCGGCACGGTCTTGTAGACCGTGGCGGCGGCAGCGGCGGCAATGACCACGATGATGATCGCCTGAAAGACCGGCTCCATCACAGGGAAAACAGGCTCTTGATTAAATCGAACAGCTCGCTGATCTTCTGGATCACCAGCACCAGCACCACGACCAGACCGGCAATGGTCGTCATGAGCGCCTGCTCGTCGCGCCCGGCGCGCGAGAGCAGGATATTGAGCACGGCGACCAGAATACCGATCGCCGCAATCTTAAAGACAAGGTCAACGTCCATAAGCGCCTCCTGTGTAATCAAAACAGAGCCACGGCGGCGAGCAGACCAAGCGTCGCGCCGAGGCCGCAAAAGAGTTTTCCGCGCTGTGTCGTGTCCGCCTGCATCTGCGCCGCAGCAGCCTGCAGCGTCTCGATGCAGGTGTCCAGCGCGCGGCGCTGGATCTGCGCGTCATACTTGCCAAGCTGTTCGCCCAGCGTCAGCAGCGCTGCGCGCACATCGGGCGTCAGCATGTCCAGCGCCTGAAACGCGGCCGCCCAGCTCTCGGAAAACGGCCGGCCGCCGTCCGTGATACCGTCTGCGAGCGCGGCATATTGCGTACTCAGCGGCTCGGGCGCGCCCGCCGCCAGATGGCGCAGCGCCTCCGGCAGCGGCAGCAGACGGCCGACGATATCGCTGCGCAGCAGGTTCAGGCTGTCAATCACCGCCGTGAGCAGGCGCATCCGCAGCCGCAGCCCCTGCCGCAGCGCGAATCCGGCGGCCGTACTGCCCAGAAACAGCAGCGCCGCCCCCAGCCAGTGCAGCCACGTCATGTCAGGTCCTCAACGGTATAGACACGCTTGCCGCCGCTGCGCGTGATGCAAACGGCGCGGCGGAAAATATGCTCGTCCAGCAGTGCGCGGTACAGCGCCCGGTGCCGCAGCGCCGCGACGCTCTGCGCATGCGCCGTTGCCAGCAGCGCGACGCCGCAGCCGGCGGCGATGCGGATGGCTTCAATGTCCTCCGGCGCGCTGATCTCGTCAAAGGCCAGCACATCCGGCCGCATGGCGCGCAGGAGCATCATGCAGCAGGCCGCCTTCTGTCCGCCGGTCATCACGTCCGTATTCGCCCCGACGTCAAACTGCGGCGCGCGGTTCTGCACGGCCGCGATCTCGCCGCGCTCGTCCATGAGCGAGATGCGCGTGCCCATATCGGACAGGCGGCGCACACACTCGCGCAGCAGCGTCGTCTTCCCGTTGCCGGGCGGCGAGAGGATGAGCGTACTGCAAAACCCATCGCGAAGCAGCTGCGGCAAAAGCGCATCGGCACAGCCGGGCACCGCGTGCGGGATGCGCACAGACACGGAGCTCAGCTGCCGGATGCCGTCGATCTGCCCGGCAGCCTGTCCGTAAGCGCAGCCGCAAAGCCCGACGCGGCAGCCGCCGGCCGTCTGTAAGTACCCCTGCCGGATCTGTTCTCCGGCCGCGTAAACGGACGCTCCCGTCGCGCGCTCGAGCAGATAGTCCAGATCACCCGCCAGAATGGCGCGGCATTCCGCCGGATATACATGCGCCTGCGTCAGCAGCACGGGCACCTGGCCGATGCGGCAGCAGATCTCTTCCACGAGTTCCTGCCGGTCGCGCTGCGTGTGCGCAATGGCCTGTCCCAGCGCCGGCGGGAACAGCGCCAGCGCCTGATTTGTGAAGATCATGGTGGTCCCTCCTCTTTTGTTCTGCCACATCCTATGCACGCGCCGCGCGCGGCAGAACAAAAAAAGAGACAGCCGATTGGCTGCCTCTCAGGTAAGATAGTTACGAATTACAGTTTGCGGCACTCGAGGTAATAGCGCTTGTCCGCGCCGAGGCCGATGGAAAAGCTCTTTTTCGGGAACGGGCCGGAGCGCAGCACCGACGTAAAGAGCTCCGCCTTATCCATGCGCGGCATGAGGATTCCGCAGCAGCCATCACCGGCCGCAAGGGCGATCGCCTCATCGTCGCCGTGGATATAATCGACCGAGCCGCCGTTTTCCGCGAGATAGGCCGTGCAGAACACATCCATCGCGGCGATCGCTTCACCGAGCGACGCGCCCTTGGCGAGAATGTCGCGGCGCGCACGCCCGGCGATCAGGGAGATCGCATAGCCGCTGCCGTCAGTGGATGCCAGCGCCGTCTCCGCCGCCTGCATCCATTTGGACGCATCGGTACCGAAGAGCACGCGGTGGATGGGTTCAAACGTCACGGCCGGGCTGTGCAGGTTCACAAGCTCAACGAGCGCGTAGCGCGCGGGATCGGCCGCCGCCTGCTCGGGCGTGAGCGTTTGTTTCTTCTCCAGCCAGCACAGACGGGCTGCCGCCAGACTGTGGTTGCCGTCCGCGATGACAAAGCGCATGGGGTACGCGCCGTCCGTGCCGACGCCGGTCGCGCACAGGCGCGCGGCAAGCGCATCCGCCTTCGCGCCCGCAATGCGCAGGCCGCGAACGTGACCGCCGCCGGACATGAGGTCAAAATCATACAGCGTTTCGCCGGCCGCCGCCTGCGCTTCCCGGCGGATCGTATCCTCCGGATCACTGTAAAACACCATGATGTGCGGCATCTCCAGCGCCGCCGCCGCGCGGATGCGCACACGCGCAGGCAGGCGCGAGGCGACCGTGCCCTCCGTCGCGCGGATCGGCGTGACGGAGTCCGGCGCGTAATCATACGCCTCCAGATCGAGCGCGCCGACAACGCCGCAGCGCACGGCGCCGCCCGGCAGCGTGCGCTGCACGAGCACAAGGCTGTGCGGCACGGTGCGGAACACGCCGTCATCGAGGTAACGGCGCATGGTCTGCTGGATCTCGCGCGTCGCCGCAGCCTCATCGCACTTGCCGAGGTAAAACTCCGGCAGCATCAGCCGCAGCGTTGACGGCGCGTCGCAGACGGTGTCCTGCACTGCCTGCCAATAGCCGGCATCCGCCGTGAACTGGTCACAGGCAATGACGCTCCAGCGCCGCATATCCGCATGCGCCGGCAATAGAATATCCGTTGGGGTAAAAAACAGGTTCAGGTTCATTCCTGGCTCCACTTTTCCGCTCTGCCGACGGCGCGCAGCCAATTATCGTGATACTGCTTTGCCTGCTCGGCATCCATTTCGGGCTTGAAAATACGGTCAGACTGGCGCAGGAGCGCAATATCGTCCACGCTCTCCCAGACGCCGCTGGCAATACCGGCGAGGAACGCCGCGCCGAACGCCGTCGTCTCGACCAGCTTCGGCCGGTCGATCGGCACGCGCAGCATATCCGCCTGAAACTGCATCAAAAACGAACTGACGGACGCGCCGCCGTCCACACGCAGGACGGAGATCGGGCTCTCGGCATCGACCTGCATGGCATCGAGCAGGTCCTTGACCTGATACGCGATGCCCTCAAGCGTGGCGCGGGCGATGTGTGCCTTGTTGCTGCCGCGCGTGAGGCCGACGATCGCGCCGCGGGCGTACATATCCCAGCGCGGCGCGCCGAGACCGGTGAACGCGGACACAAGATACACGCCGCCGTTGTCCGGCACGCTCTCGGCCAGAATATCGCACTCATGCGCCGTGCCGATCAGGCCGAGCTCGTCGCGCAGCCACTGGATGGAGCTGCCGGCATTGAACACGCTGCCCTCGAGCGCATAGGTCGTCTTGCCGTTGACCGACCACGCAACGCTCGTGACCAGACCGCTGACGCTGCGCACGGATTTGCTGCCGGTGTTCATGAGCGTGAAGCAGCCGGTGCCGTATGTATTTTTCGCCTGGCCCGGCACGATGCACGCCTGCCCAAGCAGGGCGGCCGCCTGATCGCCGGCGCTGCCGCAGACCGGAATGCCCTCGAGCGTCTCCAGTCCCGGCAGACCTGCCGTCACCTGTCCGTACACCATGGACGACGGCACCGGCGTCGGCAGCATGCTCATCGGAACGCCGAGACGCGCGCAGAGCTCCTCGTCCCAGCAGAGATTATCAATGTCAAACAGCATCGTGCGCGAGCAGTTGGAATAGTCCGACACATGGGCGCGGCCGCCGGTCAGATTCCAGATGAGCCACGAGTCCACATTGCCGAACAGCAGCTCGCCGCGCTCGGCGCGCTCGCGCGCACCCGGAACGTTATCGAGGATCCACTTGATCTTCGTGCCGGAAAAATAGGCGTCGATGAGCAGGCCGGTCTTCTCCTTCACATACGGGCCAAGACCGTCGGCCGTGAGCTGATCGCAGATGGGCGCCGTGCGGCGGCACTGCCAGACGATCGCGTTATAGATGGGCTTGCCCGTGTTCTTGTCCCAGACGATCGTCGTCTCGCGCTGGTTCGTGATGCCGATGCCGGCGATGTCCGTCGGCGACAGGCCGCTCTTTTCAAACGCCTCGCTCATGGCAAGCATCTGGCTCTCAAGGATGACCATCGGGTCATGCTCTACCCAGCCCGGCTTCGGGTAGATCTGCGTAAAAGGATACTGCGCCAGAGACACAATGTTGCCCTTACTGTCGAAGATAATGGAGCGGGAACTGGTTGTACCCTGGTCAAGTGCAATGATGTAGCCGTTCATAATTAACATTAACCTCCATAGACTTGACGGAATCCGTCAATTGGAATACAATTCAGGTAGCATTTAGTATATCACAACTGGAGGAGTATTGCTATGCCATCTTTTCATGATTTCAGGTTTTTATCCACTGACGGGAAACACAAGGTATTTGCAAGAGAATGCACCCCCGACGGCGAAGTCCGCGCCGTTTTGCAGATCGCGCACGGCGTCGCCGAGCATATCTATCGTTACGCCCCATTCATGGAGTTTCTGGCCAATCACGGCTTTGTCGTCGTCGCAAACGACCACCTCGGCCACGGCAAGACCGCCGAAAACGAGCAGGAGCTGTGCTTCTTCGCGGAAAAGGACGGCTGGAACGATGTCGTGAGCGACATGGATCAGCTCCATAAGCTGACCGCCGCCAAGTATCCCGACGTCCCCTACTTCCTGTTCGGCCACAGCATGGGCAGCTTCCTGACCCGCACCTATATTATTGACCATCCGGAGGGGCTCAAGGGCGTCATCATCAGCGGCACCGGCCAGAACCCGGCCGCCGTCGTCGCCGCCGGCAAGCTCATGGCAAAGCTCGAGATGATCGACAACGGCCCCATGTATCACAGCCCCACGCTCGACAAGCTTGCCTTCGGCAGCTATAACAAGAAATATGACCACGTGCGCACAAAGCTCGACTGGCTCACCCGCGACGAAGCGATCGTGGATCAGTACATCGCCGACCCGCTCTGCGGCGCGATGGCGACCGCCGGCATGTTCCATGATATGATGGGCGGCCTGCAGTATATCTGGAAGACGGAAAACCTCAACAAGATGAACAAGGCCACACCGGTCTATTTCATGGCCGGCGACGGCGACCCGGTCGGTAACTACGGCGAGGGCGTCAAGAAGGTCTATAACCGCTTCCTGAAGGTCGGCTGCAAGGACGTAAAGCTCAAGCTCTATAAGGACGGCCGCCACGAGATGCTCAATGAGCTCAACAAGGACGAGGTCTATGCCGATATCCTCGACTGGCTCAACAGTAAGATTTGATTTCCTCGGTCGATACATTACCACAGTTCATCACGGCAAATTATATAAGCTGCGGGCGGTGCTGATGCACCGCCCGCAGTATTTTTATAAAGCGCCTAGTCGATGACAGAAAAAACGCGTTCATCCCCGGATGAAAAATCTTCCGGATCATAGTACGGAGGTTCTCCCGTCCACACCTGATGGAAACGAATCGTGAGGGAATCATGGCGGCTTACTGCAACATAAACTGCAAGCTTTCTCTGCGGATACTGCATCTTGATATTGCAATAGATGAGCCTGCAAAGAACAGGTGCGTCTGCAACAAGTTCAGAAAACGCTTCGTCCGAAATATCGTCCAACAAATGCTCGTGGTTGTTTCCAGCCTCATATGCCGTTTTGTCCTCTACGGAAAGCGGAATGGTCTTTCTATGGTCATCGCATAAACAAAGCAGTTCATTCCCGGCAGCATCCGTCAGCACTTGATAATGCAAAAGCTGCGAGAATGTCCGGAACAAGCCTGTGATACCGGTCGAATGTGATGCGCACAGCTTCCTTCTGAAAAGCCATTTCACGTTTGAGAAAGCTTTTTCTCTATCAGCCGCGGCAATGGTTCCGTATGACTTTTGCCGGTCGTAATAATTGCACAAATAGAGTCCGTGGTCTTTGATACGCATGGCGATGGAGACAGTTTCGTTTTCGCGTGAATATGCCAAAAATCTCGAAATGCCAGTACACAAATCTCGCGCAAAACCCCTCAAGGCAAGGAACTCCCGGCACGAAATATGCTCCACGAGTTTAACTTCAATATCATCTCTTGGAGCGCCTGGATATGCCGAATCCATTCGCCTGCAGAATTCGCATATTCCATGAATAAAATCTGTTTCTCTTCTCATAGTCAGCACGTGAAATAACGTTACAGTTCCGAGCCCTGCAGCAGATCGTCGCGCGCGAAAGCGGCGTGGATCGCATTGAGCACGCGCTTTTTGTCCGCGCTCCAGAGCGGCGCGATGAGGTCACGCTTGGCGCCGTCGCCGGTCAGGCGGTGGATAACTACCTCCGGCGGGAGGACGCACAGACACTGCTCGAGCAGGTCGATATAGTGCTCCAGCGTGAGCACCTCGAACTTTCCGGCAGCATAATCCGCCGCCAGATCCGTGCCGCGCAGCACATGCAGCAGGTGCAGCTTGATGCCCTGCGCCCCGCTCTGACCGATATAGCGCGCGGTCTGCACCATCTGCGCATCCGTCTCCCCCGGCAGGCCGAGAATCTGGTGCACAATGACCTCCAGACCGGCCGCGCGGAGACGGCGGACCGCACCGTCAAACACCGGCAGATCGTAGCCGCGGCGGATATAGGCCGCGCTCTGCGGATGGATGGTCTGCAGGCCGAGCTCGACCCAGACGGGCTTTTCCGTGTTCAGCCGCTGCAGCAGCGCGATCACAGCATCCGGCAGGCAGTCCGGCCGCGTGGCGACCGACAGCGCCACAATGTCCTCCGGCGCAAGCGCCTGCGTGAACAGTTGCTCCATGCGCGCGAGGCTGCCATAAGTGTTCGTGAAGTTCTGAAAATAGGCAATGTATTTACCGCCGCCGTTTTTACCGTCCACGCGCACCTTGGCCGCCTCGATCTGCTGCGGGATGTCCAGTGCGCGGTCAGCGGCGAAGGCACCGGAACCGTCCCCGGCGCAGAAAATACAGCCACGCGCACCGATAGTCCCGTCCCGGTTCGGACAGGTAAAGCCGCCGTCGAGCGCGAGCTTATAGACCTTGCAGCCGAAGCGGCGGCGCAGCTCCTCGTTCAAAGTGTGATAATACATGGCAGAAAAAGGCTTGGGATGTCCGGCCTTTGTGTTTATGCCTTCATCTGCCGCTTGCGCGCGAGATTGACCATACCGTCTTGCATGTCGTTGAGATTCATGAGCATCTTGCCGCTGCCGAACGCCGCACACGAGAGCGCGTCGTCCACGACGGTCGTGCGGATGCCGGTGTCCTTTTCCACGAGCTGGTCGAAACCGTAGATCAGGCTGCCGCCGCCGGCCATGATGATGCCGTTTTGCGCCACATCGGCCACGAGCTCCGGCGGCGTGCGCTCAAGCACCATGTGGATGGTCTCGAGAATGTCGCGCGCGGGCTCGGCGATGGCCTCGACGAGCTCGACGGAGCTGATCTTCACGGATTTCGGCAGACCGGTCGTCAGGCAGCGGCCCTTGACCTCCTGAATGCCGACCTCGGCGCGCGGGACGAGGCACGCGATGCCGATCTTGAGCTCCTCGGCCGTGCGCTTGCCGATGAGGATGTTGTGCTTGCGGCGCACGTAGCGCACGATCGCCTCGTCAAAGGCGTCGCCGGCGGTCTTGATGGACTCGCTCTCGACCACGCCGCCGAGCGAGACGACCGCGACCTCCGTCGTACCGCCGCCGATGTCAATAACCAGATGGCCGTCCGGCTTGGAGATATCCGCGCCCGCACCGGCCGCCGTGGCCACGGCCGACTCGACCAGATACACCTTGCGCGCGCCGGCCTCGATGACGGCGTCGATGACGTTGCGCTCCTCCACACCGGTCACGCTGCTCGGCACGGTGACGAGTACGCGCGGCTTGAAGAGGCTGAACGACGTCACGCGCGAGAGCAGCTCCTTGAGCATGAGCGCCGTCATGTCATAGTCCGAGATGACGCCCGCACTGATCGGATGGATAGCCACGATGTTCGCCGGTGTGCGGCCGAGCATCTTCTGCGCGTCCTGACCGACCTTGAGCATGCGGCCGGTGTACTTGTCGACCGCCACGATGGACGGCTCACGCAGCATGATGCCCTTGCCGCGCACGAACACGCGGATGTTGGTCGTGCCGAGGTCGATGGCAATGTCACGTTCAAAAATCATCATAAAGCAAAACTCCCGTATCATCCGCACAGCGGATGTTATAGTCAATCGTAGCCGTCTCGCGGCTGTTTTAGTCAGCGGAGCGCGCGACCGTGGCGCACACCACCTGCTCCGCGCCCGCCTTGCCGAGCACACGCGCGCACTCCGAGAGCGTGGCGCCGGTCGTGACGATGTCGTCGATGAGCAGGACGCGCTTTCCCGTCACGTCCGCGCTCCGCTTCATGCGGTAGGCGCCGGTGATGTTCGCGCGGCGTTTGGCAGCGTCGCCCGTTCCGGACTGCGGCTGCGTGTTGCGCTGCTTATGCAGCGTCTGCGTGAGCGGAAGGCCGAGCTCCTTCGCCGTCGCTTTCGCCAGCAGACGCGCCTGATCGTACCCGCGCTCGCGCAGTCTCCTGCGGCTCAGCGGCACCCACGTGACGAGGTCATACTCCCCCGCCAGCTCCGCGCGCACCGTGCCGGCAACGAGGCGGCCATAGACCTTGGCGTACCCCGTCGCGCCGCCGAATTTATAGCGCAGCAGCGATTCACGCACATTGCCCTCGTAATTGAGCGGCGAAACACACGCAGGGATAAATGGAAAGTGCTGCCGCCCGCCGTTTTGTGCAAAGGGCAGACCTGTCTTGCAGTGCGCGCAGAGGCCCTCGCGGCTGGTCTCAAGAAAATCATGGCAGAATGCGCACCGCGGCGGATAGAGCAGGTCGAGCAGGAATGTGACCACCTTCATATCGCACCGCACTCCCCGCAGAGCCGGGCGCGCAGGCCGCTGTAGCGGCGGGTCTGCGTCTGGTTGTCGATCATGTGATAGGCCGCGCCCTCGTCGCCGACGATGATGAGCAGGGACTTGGCGCGCGTGATGGCCGTGTAGAGTACGCTGCGCGTGAGTAACATGGGTCCGGCCCTGCCGATACAGAGCACAACGGCGCGGTACTCGCTGCCCTGCGATTTGTGCACCGTCATGACCCAGGCGTGCTCGAGCTCGTTGAGCATCTCAAAGCCGTAGGTCGCGGTCTTTCCGTCGTAGCACACGGCGAGCGTCTCCGTCTGCGGGTCGATGGCCGTGATCTGACCGACGTCGCCGTTATAGACGCCCGTTCCGGCGGTCGTACCGTCCGGGTTTTTGAGCACGATGTCATAGTCATTGCGGATCTGCATGACGCGGTCGCCCTCGCGAAAGACGGTCTCGCCGAAGCGCCGCTCCTTCTTCTCGGGCGACGGCGGGTTGAGCGCCGCCTGCAGGCGCACATTCAGTGCCTCCATGCCGGTGTCATACTTGCGCGTCGGTGTGAGCACCTGAATGTCGGACGGCGGGATCTTCATGTTGTTCGGCAGCCGCGTCCGGCACAGCTCGACGACCGTGTCGGCGGCCTTCTGCGCATCCGCACGCCGGAGGAAGAAGAAGTCCCCACTGTTTTGCGAAAGCTTCGGGTGTTCGCCGCGGTTGATCGCGTGCGCGTAGGAGACGATGCTGCTGCCGGCGGCTTGACGGAAGATCTCCGTCAGGCGCACGGTCGGCACGACGCCACTGCGGATGATGTCCGAAAAGACGTTGCCCGGTCCAACGGACGGAAGCTGGTCAGCGTCGCCCACGAGGATGAGCCGGCACTCCGGGCGCATGGCGCGCAGCAGCGCGCACATGAGCGAAATGTCCACCATGGAGCACTCGTCGAGGATGACGGCGTCGCACTCGAGCGGGTCGTCCTCGTCGCGCCGAAAAGTGATGTCCTGATGGTCGTCGCTCATGCCGGCCTCGAGCAGGCGGTGGATCGTCTGCGCGCTCCGGCCGGTCAGCTCGCTCATGCGCTTGGCGGCGCGGCCCGTCGGGGCGGCGAGCTGCGTGTCGAGCTTGAGCACATCAAACAGCGCGAGAATCGCGCGGATGGAGGTCGTCTTGCCTGTGCCGGGGCCGCCGGTGATGGCGATGACCTGATGCTGGCAGGCGAGGCGCAGCGTCTCCTTTTGCTGGTCGGCAAAGGTCAGACCGAGCTGCGCTTCAATGCGCGCGGCGATCTGCTCCGTGTCCGGCATGCGGCGGTACTCCGTCTGCGTCATGGCAAGCAGGCGCTCGGCCGTGTAGGCCTCCGCCTCGTGCAGACGCGCGAGATAGCATCCGTCGCACCCGGCGACGCGCTCGCGCACCAATTCGCCGCTCTGCACGAGCGTGTCCACGCTCTCGGCGACCAGCTCGTCCGGCACGCCGCTGAGCTGCGACGTCGCCGCCAGCAGGTTGCGGTACGAGATGAAGCAATGGCCGCGCACGGCGTTATAGGCGAGCTCATACAGCGTCGCCGCGGCGACACGCTCTGCGCTCTGATCGTCAAACCCGTGGCCGAGCGCCAGCGCGTCCGCCTCCTGAAATGTTGCGCCGATGGCGTCCGAAACGAGTATGTAAGGGTTGTCCTGCACGAGCTGGAGCGCATCATCCCCGTAATACTGGTACATCCGCAGGGCAATGACCGGGCGGATGTTCGCCGAGGCCAGAAACTCGATCAGGCGGCGCATACCGGCCTGACGGCGGAAATTTGCCGACATGGCCTTGGCCTTGGAGAGACTGATGCCTTTGATCGTGCAGAGCTTTTCCGGTTCGTATTCGAGCACGTTGAGCGTGTCGGCACCGAAGCGCGACACCATCAGTGACGCCGTCGCCGGGCCGATGCCGCGCACGGCGCGTCCGGCAAGGTAGGCATAGATCGCGTCCGCCGTCTCCGGCATGGTGCGCTCGGCAAACTCGGCCTTGAACTGTTGGCCGTGTGCCGGGTGCGTCATCCAGCTGCCGGTAACGATCATGGACTCGCCCGGCACGGCGTACGGAATGCAGCCGACAACCATCGTCTGGCTGCCGTCATCCACGTCAAGCTTGAGCACGGTGTAGCCGTTTTCCTCGTTCTGATAGATGACCGCCGCGACGGTGCCGCATAATTCTATTGGATTGGTGTTTGCATCCATTGGCAAATTTCCTCTGTATTGCACAGTTTCAGATCTTCGCGCCGGCGCGCAAGGCGCTCGGCCAGCGCGGCCGCTTCCTCCGTCAGACCGCAGTCGACGAGCAGAACATCCGCCATGAGCGTTCCGCTCTCGCGCAGCCACAACGCGCCACGCAGAAGATTTTCCAGCTCCGGCGCGTCCCCGCGCGCCTGCACGACGAGCGTGATGCGCGTGTCCCTGCCGGAGCGCACCGGCGTGAGCAGCGCGCAGCCCAGCATCCACAGCAGCCAGGCAAAGCCCAGGATCAGCAGAACGCATAAGGTGATCTGAATGACCATGTTCACCGCCCCCTCTCCTTTCAGCGTATGAGAAAAGGGGCTTGGCCGTTAACCTTCGAGTTCTTTTTTCAGGAATTGACCGGTGTAGCTCTCGGCGCAGCGCGCGCAATCTTCCGGTGTGCCGGTAAAGACGATGCTGCCGCCCGCGTCGCCGCCCTCCGGACCGAGATCGATGATATGATCGGCCACCTTGATGACGTGCAGGTTGTGCTCAATGACGAGCACCGTGTTGCCCGCGTCGGTCAGACGATTGAGAATATCGATCAGGCGCGCGACGTCCGCCACGTGCAGACCGGTCGTCGGCTCATCGAGCACGTAGATCGTCCGGCCGGTACTGCGCTTGGAGAGCTCCGTCGCGAGCTTGATGCGCTGCGCCTCGCCGCCGGAGAGCGTTGTGGACGGCTGACCGAGCCTGACATAGCCGAGGCCGACATCCATGAGCGTTTGCAGCCGGTCGCGGATCTTCGGCTGGTTCTGAAAAAATGCGAGCGCCTCTTCGACGGTCATGTCCAGCACCTCGGCAATATTCTTGCCCTTATAGTGCACCTCGAGCGTCTCGCGGTTGTAGCGCTTGCCCTTGCAGACCTCGCACGGGACGTAAACATCCGGCAGGAAGTTCATCTCGATCTTCAGCAGGCCGTCGCCGGAGCAGGCCTCGCAGCGGCCGCCGCGAATGTTGAACGAGAGCGCCCGGCGCTGTAGCCGCGCAGCTTCGCGTCCTGTGTGGAGGCGAAGAGTGCGCGGATATCGTCAAACAGGCCGGTATACGTCGCCGGATTGGAGCGCGGCGTGCGGCCGATGGGACTCTGGTCGATATTGATGATCTTGTCCAGATACTCCACACCGTCAATACCGTCGCATTTCCCGGGACGGAGCTTCGCATGGTTAAGCTTGCCCGCAAGCGTTTTATACAGCACCTCGTTGACGAGCGAGGATTTGCCGCTGCCGGACACGCCGGTCACGCACGTCATGACGCCGAGCGGGATCTGCACGTCCACGTGCTTGAGGTTGTGCTCGGTCGCGCCGCGGATCACGAGCGCGTGACCGTTTCCGGTGCGGCGCTGCGCGGGCACGGGGATCTTCTTTTTGCCGGACAGATACTGCCCGGTGATGGAGCGCTCGCAGCGCGCGACCTCCTCCGGCGTACCGGCACAGACCACTTCCCCGCCGTGCACACCCGCACCCGGGCCGATGTCGATGAGATAATCTGCCGCACGCATGGTGTCCTCGTCGTGCTCGACGACGATGAGCGTGTTGCCGAGATCACGCAGCTCGCGCAGCGTGGCCAGCAGCTTTTCATTGTCGCGCTGGTGCAGGCCGATGGACGGCTCATCCAGAATATACAGCACGCCCATGAGCGACGAGCCGATCTGCGTTGCGAGCCGGATGCGCTGGCTCTCGCCGCCGGACAGCGTGGACGCCGAGCGCGCGAGCGTCAGGTACTGCAATCCGACGCTCTGCAGAAAATGCAGGCGCGAGCGCACCTCGCGCAAAATGCTCTCGGCGATCTGCGCATCCTTCTCGCTGAGCGTGAGCCGATTGAGAAACGCCAGCTCCTCCGTGATCGGCAGTGCAGTGAACTCCGAGATATTCAGCCCGCCGACCGTGACGGCCAGCACCTCCGGCCGCAGCCGCGCGCCGTGGCAGTCCGGGCAGGCCGTCTCTGCCATGCAGTCCTCGAGCGATGCACGCATGGCATCGCTCTGCGTCTCCTGATAGCGGCGCTCAAGGTTGCAGACGATGCCCTCAAACGGGCGGCGCAGCACGCCGGAACCGCGGTTGGTATCATAATGCAGGGTGAGCTCTTCATCCCCCGTGCCGTAGAGCAGGATCTCGCGCACGTGCTCCGGCAGGTCGCCGATGGGCGTTGCAAGGTCAAAGTGATATTTTTCCGCCAGTGCGTCGTAATACATCCGGCTGATGCTCTCATCTTTGACGCCGTTCCAGCCGCTCGCGGTGATGCCGCCGTCGAGGATGGACTTCGACGGGTCCGGAATGATGAGCGCCGGGTCGATGCGCAGCCGCGTGCCGAGGCCGCCGCAGGTCGGGCACGCGCCGTAGGGGCTGTTGAACGAGAACATCCGCGGCGTGAGCTCCTCGATCGAGATGCCGCAGTCGTCGCAGGCGTAGTTCTGCGAGAAGAGGATCTCGCGCTTTTCCTCCGGGATGTCTGCCAGCACGAGACCACCGGAGAGCGCGGACGCGATCTCCACGGCGTCCGTCAGGCGGCGGTTCTGATCCGGGCGGATGACGACGCGGTCGACCACGATCTCGATATTGTGCTTGCGGTTTTTATCGAGCGTGATCGTCTCTGTAAGGTCGTAGATGCTGCCGTCCACGCGCACGCGCACATACCCGCCGCGGCGGGCATCGTCGAACACCTTCTGGTGCTCGCCCTTACGTGCACGGATGACCGGCGCCAAGATCTGCACGCGCGTCGCCTGCGGCAGCGCCGCGATCTGATCGACGATCTGGTCGACCGTCTGGCGGCGGATCTCCTTGCCGCACTTCGGGCAGTGCGGCACGCCGACACGCGCCCACAGCAGACGCAGATAGTCGTAGATCTCCGTGACCGTGCCGACGGTCGAGCGCGGATTTTTGCTGGTGGTCTTCTGGTCGATGGAGATGGCCGGACTCATGCCCTCTATGGAATCGACGTCCGGCTTGTCCATCTGGCCGAGAAACTGGCGCGCATAGGACGAGAGGCTCTCCATATAGCGCCGCTGTCCCTCGGCAAAGATGGTGTCGAACGCAAGGCTCGACTTGCCGGAGCCGGACAGGCCGGTCATGACGACCAGTGCATCGCGCGGAATTTCCACATCAATGTTCTTGAGATTGTTCTCCCGCGCGCCTTTGATTACAATATGATCCCGCATGGGTGCCTCCGTGGTTGCTTAGGATTCGATGGTCAGCTCCGCCGTGCCCGCACGCACGAGCGCGATGAGCGCCTGCGGCGCGACCTCGACCTGATAGCCGATCTTGCCGGCACTGACAAGGATGGTCTCCTGCGCGAGCGCCTGAGAAGCAAAGACCGTGCGCAGCTGCTTTTTCATGCCGACCGGCGAGCAGCCGCCGCGCACATAGCCCGTCAGGGGCGTGAGCTCGGACACGTGCAGCATGGCAATGGACTTCTCCCCCACGGCCTTCGCCGCTTTCTTGAGGTCGAGCTCGCACGCGACCGGAATGACGAACACGTACGGCGTCTTGCTCGCGCCGCGGGCAACCAGCGTCTTGAACACCTTCGCCGGGTCCATGCCCGTCATCTGTGCGACGGTCACGCCGTCCACCGCATCGTCGCCGTGCGGATATGTGTGCGGCGTGTAGGGCACCTTCTTCTGGTCGAGCAGACGCATGACATTTGTTTTTTCGATGGATGATTTCGCCATGAGACATTCCTCCGCTGATAATAACACTTTATTATATCCGATTTCCCGCATGGTTTCAAGGGATTTGACCCTAAAAGCGCTATATGATCACGCGGGCGGTGCTGCTGCACCGCCCGCTGAGACTTTAACGCTTTTTCGGCTTGTTCTTTCCTGATTTTTTATATCGTTTTTTGATCCATCTATCATATGCGAAGCCCGGCTCTTTGCTCCAAAACAGTATACCTACTAACACTATCCATGCTCCATCAAATATGACGACTGCTCTAACAATATACAGTACCCAAGCGTCCACGCAAAAATGGAGAATGATGCAAATCAGAAATGCAGCAGCATGAAGCGCCAAAAAGGAAAAGTAAAACACCAACAGCGGTTTTGGTATGACATCCCGATACCTGCTGTATAAAAACCATTCCTTAAATGTTTCCCCCTTCTTGATTTTCTTGTATGCGCTGTTATTCAGCCGATACAGCTTCAGGCCCCATAAGAAGCCACGATAAAAGAAATATGCCAGCAAAAAGGCAAGGCTCAAGGCAAGCAGCATTCTGGGAAGAGTATAAATCATATGAAGGGCTCCCGTCTGTGATTGGCGAAAATCACGCATCTATTCAACCGGTGTTTTTATTATACGCAGCCGAATGCACCCTGTCAAACCACGGCATTTGACCTTAAAAGCGTTGCGAACCGGCGCGGTTATGCTATAATACGCTCAGTATGAAACCGGAGGGATGACCGATGCCGGATAACACGATCCGCGGCCGCTTCGCACCCAGCCCGAGCGGGCGGCTGCACCTGGGCAATATGCTGACATTTCTGCTTGCATGGCTGGACGTACGCGCACGCGGCGGGACGATGGTGTTCCGCCTTGAGGATCTCGACCCGGAGCGCAGCTGGGAGCACTATGCTGACCTGATGGCCGACGACCTGCTCTGGCTTGGGCTCGACTGGGACGAGGGCTGGCGCCCCGGCTCGCAGGACTGCCGTCAAGGTGCGCGCGCACAGCGCTACACCGTCGCGCTGGATGCATTGACCGAGCGCGGCATGGTGTATGACTGCTATTGCAGCCGCGCAGAGCGTCTGGCCGCGAGCGCACCGCACCCCGGCGAGCCGCGCGAGGCCGGCTGCCCCTGTCGGACGCTGTCAGAGCAGGAGGTGCAAAAGCGCCTGCGCATGGGTCGCCGCGCGGCGAAAAAGCTTGCGGTCACGGACGCGGACATTGCCTTCGTTGACGCGCACTACGGTCTGCAGGCAGCCGAACTGCAGCACGGGCGCGACGATTTTCTCATCCGGCGCTCGGACGGCGTATTCGCCTACCAGCTCGCCGTAAGCGTGGACGATCTCGACATGGGCATCACGCGCGTTGTGCGCGCACGCGACCTACTCGACTCCACACCGCGGCAGATCTGGCTGATGAGAACGCTCGGCGGCAAGGCCCCGGAATACGCACACGCGCCGCTGCTCGTCGCGCCGGACGGGCGCAAGCTCTCCAAGCGCGAGGGCGACCTGAACATGGAGGCCCTGCGGCAGAAATACACACCCGAGCAGTTGACCGGAAAGCTCGCCAAGCTCGCGGGTCTGCGGCCAACGGACGCGCCGGTGACGGCAATCGAGCTGGCAGCAGACTTTTCCTGGGACAAGGTCCCGCGCGCGGACATTCCGATCCCGCCGGATTTTTAATATGAGACGCACGGTGGGCGCATCCAGACGGATGCGCCCATTTTCCATGCAGTTATTTTTTCAGCAGCCGGTCGCGCATGGTATTGTGCGCGGCGAGCTCGGCCGCATCGTCCAGCGGCTGGAGTTCCAGATTCGGATAGCGCTGCTGCAGCGCTGTCGTGAGCAAATGGTCACAAAACGCGGGGTTTTTCGGCAGGACCGGGCCGTGGCTGTACGTGCCGAACACGTTGTGATAGCGCACGCCCTCATAGCCGTCCTCCCCGTTGTTGCCGCCGCCGACGAGCACCTTGCCGAGCGGCGACACGCCGCTGCCAAGATAGGTCTTGCCGCTGTGGTTTTCAAAGCCGACGACCGTGCTGCCGCCGGACTCCGGCAGACACTCAAAGAGGAAGTTGCCGATCATACGCTCCTTCGAGCCGACGGTGTAGTAGTCGATCGCGCCGATAAAGTCGCACTGCTTGCCGTCCCACGTGCGGTAGTAGCTGCCGAGCATCTGGTAGCCGCCGCAGATGGTCAGAAACGTTTTGCCGTCGGCGATGGCGGCCTTGATTTCGCTGCCCTTTCCGGCTTTCAGGTCGGACAGGAGCACCTCCTGCTCAAAGTCCTGACCGCCGCCGATGAAAAACAGGTCAAATTGCGTAAAATCCGCCTGCTCGCCGACCGTGACCTCCGTCACCTCGGCGTCGATGCCGCGCCACTCCAAACGGCGGCGCATGCAGAGAATGTTGCCCCGGTCGCCATAGAGGTTCAGAAGGTCCGGGTAAAGATGGCAGATGCGCAGGGTCTTTTCGCTCATTCCCAGAACTCCTTTCCGCCGAGCTGCTTTTGCAGCCGGCCGCGCAGATCCAGCATGGACGTATACGTCGGCATGATGAACACCGGGTATTCCGACGCGCACATGGCGTCGATCAGCGGGTCATAGTCATAATACACCTGAATTTTCGTCTCGTCCACGCCCGCATACTTCAGGCGCAGGCGCAGCTCGTCGGCGCGCGTGCCGGACACGAACACGTGGCGAAGATGCTCGCCCATGGCGGCGAGCCGCTCAAAGTCCGCGTCCCAGATCCACGAGATGTCCGTACCGTCGGCGTCCCGGTCGTTGAGGCAGACGACAAACGTCGCGTCCTCGTTCAGCCCAGCGAGATAGCGCATGGTCTGGTTGCAGCCCGCGGGGTTTTTCACGAGCATCATGCGCCCGGGCGTACCGCGCAGGTCGAATTTCTCCATACGGCCAAAGCCGCAGCCGAACGCGCCGAGCGCGTGCACGATCGCCTCCGGTGCGAAGCCGAATGCGTACAGCGCAGCCGCCGACCCGACGGCATTGTAGATGTTATAAGCTGCCGGCAGGTTGATGTGCACAGCGTACTCCTGTCCGCCGATGGCCATGGTGACATCGCTCGTGTCCACGCCGAGATTCAGCACCGCTGTGACGGCGACCTGCGGGGCTTCGCGGTGGTAGCCGCACTTCGGGCAGCGGAACGCGCCGAGATGGCCGTACGTGCGGTAGTCGTAGACATATTCCGTCTTGCAGTGGATGCAGTGCGGCGCGTCGGAGATCTCCGTCAGGTCATCGCCGCCGAGCGGCACATTCACGCCAAAGCGCACGACCGGGTTCGGCACCTGCGCCGGGATGGACGCGATGAGTGAGCAGTCGGCATTGATGCACAAAACGCTCTCCGGCGTGTGGCGGATGCCCTCGATGATGTTATTGAGCGTGTGCGTGATCTCACCGTAGCGGTCGAGCTGGTCGCGGAACACGTTCGTGGCCACGATGACCTCCGGCTTGAGGTACTTGAGCACGGTTTTGGACGCCGCCTCGTCGCACTCGATCACGGCAAACTGGCACTTTGGCCTGCCGGTCAGGGTGCTGTGCATGGCAAACTCCGCCGTGATGCCGGAGATAAGGTTCGCGCCCGAGCGGTTGGCAAAGTAGTTGAGGCCCGCATCGGCAAATGCCTGCTCGATCATGCGGGAGCTGGTCGTCTTGCCGTTCGTGCCGGTGACGAGGATGACGCGCACCCCCCGCGAGAGCACGCCGAGTACCTGCGGGTACACTTTCAGCGCCACGCGGCCGGGAAACGCCGTGCCGCCGCGGCGCAGCAACCGCAGCAGCCCGCGTGCGAGCTTACACAGCAATACTGCAAAAAAAGTTCGGATTTTCATTCGTTAGGGTCACTCCGTGAATATCGGCATCTGTCAGCAGATGCTCATTTTTACTGTTTTTCCGGCCAGAGTCAGCATATCGCGCAGCTCCTGCACCAATTGCAGCTTGCGCTCAAAGCTGAACTCCGTATCCTGCTGGGCGAGGTTGCTCGCGTTGCCGAAGAGGACATTGACCTCCGTCGCCTCCTCGAGCAGTACGAGCGCGAGCTTTGACGCGCCGTCCTTCATGCGGGCGAGCTCGAGCGTGTACATGCCATCCGCGAGGTAGTCCTTGATGCGTTTCATCGTCACATTGACCGTAACGACGCCCTCGGTCGTCAGATCCACACCGTGGATCTCGCTCATCGGCGGCACCTCCTCCGTGCCGCTGCCGGGCAGCGTATGCACCTTTACGCCCAGATATGACGCGACAGCGTTGGCCGTGGTGCCGCCGCAGACAACATGCTTGCCATCCTTGCCGAAAAACAGGCGCATGGTGCTCAGATCATCATCCTTGCTCTCGGGCGGGCCGATCATGACGTTGACCGGACAACGCTCACGCAGGCGCGCGACAACAACAGTCGTATCATCATGCATGGCATCCATGTCCAGCGTCTTGACGGTCGAGAGGATACTGGCCGCCATACGCTGTGAGGAGACGGTGGGTGAATAATTGCGCAGGATAAAATCCTCAATGTCCTGCCGCGCCCAACCGGCGTCCGTCGTCACGCCGCGCCCGGCCTCCGACACGCCGTCGCTGAAGAGTACAAGCATATCGCCCACGTCAAAATGCAGGTAGCTCTCGTGCAGCTCCTTTTCCTGAATAAAATTGACGGAGTAGTTGTATTTCCCGATCGCGCCGTTGTGCACGAACACAGCGTTCGGGTTGTCATACTGGATCAGGCGCGCGCGGGTGCCGGCCGTCTGCAGGATCGTAAAGGTCGCATAGGCGAGCTTGCGCTCCTTGCACATGGGCAGCGTTTCCGCCACGGTCGTAACGCACTCGTCGATCGGCACGTTGCCCTTGAGCATGGTCGTAAGCATGGTCGTTGTCAGCGTGGAGAGGATGTTGGCCTTGACGCCGCTGCCGAGACCGTCGGAAAGGATGACCGTCGCGTCATTGTCGTCCCATTCGAGCGCACACTGATCGCCGCAGAGCGTCTCCCCATTTTTGTTGCGGCTGATGACGCTGATGTCCCAGACCGTGTTCCTGCAGCGATTCGTTCGTTTACGCATCATCATCGCCGTCCTCATCAAGCATGATGGCTTCCTTCAGATCATGCACAGCCACCTTGGTCTCCGCTGCCGTTTCACCGAGCAGACTTGCGATCTCGTGGACGATGCGCAGCTGGTTTGCAATGATATCGTCCGCCAGATCGGCCGCATGGATCTTCGTCTTCTGGATCTTGTTGCGGCGCTGGCGCGCCTTGGTCACGTCACGCATGATGCAGGTAAAGAGTGTCCGCTCCGGGTCGCAGATGAAGATGCGCTCGAGATAGACGTTGTAGTCAGCGAGAAAGACCTCGTCCGTGACCTGTGTCTCGTCCTGACTGATCATCTTCACGAAGTCGTACTCATCCATGATGCGCGACACCGGATATCCGATGATGTCCGCCGGATCCTTGATGCCGAAGATCTTGCAGGCAGCCTTGTTGATCTGCTTGACCTTCAGCTTCTTGCCGACGGTGACGATGCCTTCCGGTGAGACGTTGATGATCTTCTCGGAATAGGTCTCGGCGCGCTCTTTCATGTACGGCATGCACATGCTGATCTCGGCGCGGCCCTCATAGACGGCGATGGCCTTGTCGCGGCAGGTGCGATAGCCGCACAGGCCGCAGTTGAGTTCATCCGCCGGGCTGAATTTGCCCATCTTGCGCAGGATGCCGTTGATGACGGACTCGGGCGGCAGGTCGGTCGGGTGCTTCTTGTCCACGAGCACACGGCGCATATCCACTGGCTCTTGAATGTCAAAGTTTTTTCCGCCGCCGGCGCTCTTGATCACGCGGCGGCGCGACTCGAGCAGGTTCGTGTGCTTCTGCCGGAAAGCAAGGCCGCCGACACAGTTGCCGTGGCAGGCGGCGATTTCAATGAAACAGTTGCGCAGTTCACCGTTGACGACGCTCTTGAGCGTCTGGATGCTGTCATCCAGACCGTCGAGGAACAGATAATCGCGCCCGGAATCGAGCGACATGGAATGCAGAACGCCGTTCGTGATCGTGTAGCCGCGCGAGAGCAGCGGCTCATCCGCCGGCACATTGGGGTTGACGGCAACGCCGGCCTCGTGCATCCAGTCCTCGAGTTCCGTGAACGTAATATCATAGTCGGCGCCGACGCTCTCAAAGCGCGTCGTCTCCTCTTTCTTGGAAATGCAGGGGCTGACATAGACAATGGTCGCGCCGGGATAGCGCTTGCGCAGCAGCACGGCATGCGCCTGCATCGGTGAGAGCACCGGGGCCAGATACGGCAGTGCCTCCGGCAGGTGCTTTTCCACATAGAGCACAATCGTCGAACAGCCGGACGTAATGATTGGCGCATCACCCGGCTGGGCAGCGAGCTTTTCCAGCTCCTTCTTGACCAGGTAGGCGCCCTCCGCCGTCTCGTGCGCCGCTGCAAAGCCGAGCTTTTTGAGCGGCTCGGCGATGCCCGCAAAACCAGGAGTATCAAAATAGGCGATGTAGGAGGAATCGACGCTCACAACAACCTGATGGCCGGACGCGATCAGTTCCTGGATCTGCGCGACGTCGCTGATGTCCTCCTTGGCGTGCTGCGGACAGACGGACACGCAGTTGCCGCAGAGAATGCAGTCGCTGGAAATGATCTGTGCGTGACCCTGATAGACGCGGATGGACTTGACCGGGCAGAACCGGACGCATTTGTAGCAGTTTTTGCAGTTGGCCTGTTTGAAACGCAGAACATCCATGTAGCTCCCGCCTTTCTGTGAAAATTCACTTCGTATATGTTCTTTTAATGTAGCACAAAACCGCGCGGGACACAAGCCCCGCGCGGTCATCCGCAGGCTGATTCAATTTTCCCGGCAAAGGTCGGCGCGCTCCGCGACTTGAAACCGCGCAAAGTACGTCTCCTCCATCGGAATCCAGACGTTTGTAAACATCGGCAGCATTTTTTCACCATTGCGCGCAGCAATGCGGCGGTGCTGCTCCTCCGGGCCGACCGAGAGGAACACGTGCAGGTCATAAAGATCCCACAGCGCCGGATGGCAGGAATAGGATCCCTCGATGAGATTGACCGGCCTTGCCTCCGCGTGAACCGGCGCGCACAGCTGCTGCGTTCGGCAGTCATAAGGGCGATACGTCACCGGCGCGCCATCGCGCAGCGGACGGAGCACCTCAGTCAGGAAACGCTCGAAGTCCACATTGCCGCCCGGCTGACGCAGGCGCTCGGGCGTGCGCTGCTCCGGGCGGAGGAAAAAGTCGTCCATATGAAACACATTGCACGCCAACTGTGCCTGCAGGGACGCGGCCAGCGTGGTCTTTCCGGCGGCGCAGCGGCCGTCGATGGCGACAAGCACGCGCGGCTGCGCGGCCGCGAGCGCACGGATGCGCCGCAGAAGAGCGGGTTCAAAATCAGTCATACACAGCACCTGCCGTCAAGAGGATGTCTTATCATAATCCCACAGGCGCACGCTGTCAAACCGGGGATTTCCAGCGCGCAGGAAGCCGCCGGCAGACACCGCATCGGCATCCGCCGGCGGCGGGAACGGCTTATTCTTCGACCTTGCCGGTCAGCGCCTCCGAGAGCGTGCGCCAGCCGAGCATGGCGCATTTCACACGCGCGGGCATATGCGCGATGTCCTTGAGAGCCGAGGCCTCTTCGAGACTCTCGATCTCTTCCTCGGTCGCCTCGCCGTGGATCATGCGCAGGAAGGTGCGGCCCATTTCCAGCGCCTTTTCCTTCTTCTGCCCCACGATCATGCCGAGCATGATATCGGCCGACGCCTGCGAGATGGCGCAGCCGTCGCCGACAAAGCCGCCATCGGTGATGACATCGCCGTCGGTCTTGAGCTTGAGGACGATGTTGTCGCCGCAGCTCGGGTTCACACCCGCGAGCTCAATGTCCGCGTCCGGAATGTCGTGCTTGAACTCCGGATGGATGTTGTGCTCGGTCAGGATCTCATTATAGAAGCTTCTATTTTCCATATCCCATACGCTCCCTCAGGGTCGAGAGGCTCTCAAGGAACCGGTCGACATCCTCATCGGTGTTATAAAAGGCAAAGCTGGCGCGCGCCGTCGCGTTCAGACCGAGGTGCGCGAGCAGCGGCTGCGCGCAGTGGTGGCCGGCGCGGATGTTCACGCCGTCGGACGCCATGATCTCGCTGATATCGTGCGGGTGCACACCGTCGACCGTGAACGTGATGATGCCGTTGTGATCCTCCGGACGGTCCGTACCGAGCACGTGCACGTGCGGCACGGCCAGCACGCGCGCGAGGGCGTTGGCCGTCAGGTCGTGCTCGCGCTGCTGGATGGTGTCAAAGCCGACGCTCTGCACGTACTGGATGGCGGCAGCCAGACCGGCCGCGCCGGCGGCATTGACCGTACCGGCCTCGAATTTATGCGGCAGCTCGGCATAGACAGCGCCCGTGCGCGTGACGGATTCGATCATCTCGCCGCCGGAGAGAAACGGCGGCATTTCCTCGAGCAGGTCCTCCCTGCCGTACAGCCCGCCGATGCCCATGGGGCCAAAGACCTTGTGCCCGGAGAAGGCGAAGAAATCCGCGCCCAACTCCTGCACATTCACCGGCATATGCGGCGTGCTCTGCGCGCCGTCCACGACCATGACCGCGCCCTTCTTGTGCGCCATGGCGGCGACTTCCTTGACCGGGTACTTCCGGCCGAGAACATTCGACACCTGCGTCATGGCGACGATCTTCGTGCGCTCGGTAATGAGCGATTCGATTTGCTGAAGATCCACACTGCCGTCGGGCGCGCACTCGATGAACTTCAGCTCCGCGCCCGTCTGGCGGCAGACCATCTGCCACGGCAGCAGATCGCTGTGGTGCTCCATGATAGACACGAGCACCTCATCGCCCGCCTTGACGTGCGTCAGGCCGTAGCTGTAGGCGACGAGGTTCAGGCTCTCGGTCGTGTTGCGGGTAAAGACGATCTCACGCGCCGAGCGTGCCCCGATGAAATCGCGCACGGTCTCGCGCGCCTGCTCATAGATATCGGTCGCCTCCACGCTCAGCGGATACAGCCCGCGCAGAGGGTTCGCATTGTGGCAGCGGTAGAAATCCGCCACCGCGTCCAGCACGCACTGCGGGCGCTGCGCCGTGGCCGCGTTATCAATATAGGCGACGTTCGTGTGCTGAAAGATCGGAAAATCCTGCTTATAATCATACGTCATCGTTGAGTTCCTCCTCCAGCGTCTGAAGAATCTGCGCGCGCAGCACTTCATCATCCACCGTGCGCGCAAAGCGCTCGATGGCGGCGCGGGCCAGGATGTTTTCGGCCTGAGCGCGGGAGATGCCGCGGCTTTCAAAGTAAAACAGCGTCTCGTCATCGAGCTCACCGATGGTCGCGCCGTGGTTGCCGACGACATTTTCCTCGGCGCAGAGAATGAGCGGCACCGTCTTGTTGACAACATCGTCGCCGAGCATGAGCACCGTCTCCTTCTCGTTGCCGACAGAGTTGGACGAGCCGGTCTTGAAGTCGATCGTGCCGCGGAAAACTTTTTTCGCCGCATCCTTGAGCGCGCCGGACGTGTCGATCTCGCACTCGGTGTTTTTGCCGTAGTGGTTGACGACGACGTTGACGTCGATCGTCTGGCTGCCGCGGCCGAGATAGCCGATCTGCGCCGAATAATGGCTGCCGTCGCCGACAAGCTCCGTGTCATTGTCCGAATACAGGTCGCCCCTGCCCATGAGGATCTGCGTCATGTCCACGCCGGCGCCGGGCGCACAGTCGGCGTCCGTTTTGGCGTAGAGCAGCGCGCTGTCCTGCGCACCGAGCACCTGCACAAGGCGAAGAGACGCGGCATCGTGGAGCTTGAACGCCGTTTCTACGGCGAAGCTGCCCTGCGTATCGAGCACCATATATACCGTTGCCTGCACGCCGGCGGCCACATCGACCGCGATGTGCTTGCGGCTGAAGCCGGCCGCACCGGTCAGGTCGATGTGCAGCGGCTGCGCCTGATTTTCCGCTGTAATTGCATATGAATCCGTCCCGAGATCGGCCGTGTCGGCCACATTCCACGGGATGGTCGCTTCGTTGACCTGGAGATGGTTCCACGTTCTGGTCGGCAGTTTGTTGACGACCAGCTGTTCACTCGTATTCACGATATTCCCTCCTTTCGGAATGTGGGTCAGCCAATGCTGCCCTTCATCTCGAGACGAATGAGATTGTTCATTTCCACCGCGTACTCCAGCGGCAGCTCCTTGGAGACGTTGTCCGCAAAGCCGCTGACGATCAGCGCACGGGCGTCCTCCTCGCTCATGCCGCGGCTCATGAGATAAAACACCGCCTCGTTGCTGATGCTGCCGATCTTTGCCTCATGGCCGACGGCAGCGTCCTTCGTGCGGATGTCCATGGCCGGGACGGTATCGGAGCGGGACTCGGAATCGAGCATTAGCGACTGGCATGACACGGAGGATTTTGCGTGCTTGGCGCCCTTCTGCACCACGACGCTGCTGCGGAATGTGCTGATGCCGCCGCTCTTGCTGATGGAGCGCGTGTTCATATACGAGCTCGTGTTCCTGCCGATGTGCACGACCTTCGCACCGGTGTCGAGGTTCTGCCCCGCGCCGGCAAACGTGACGCCGGTGAATTCCATCTTGGAGTTATCGCCTTTGAGCACGCTCATCGGGTACAGGCAGCCGACATGAGACCCGAACGAGCCGGAAACCCACTCGATCACGCCGCCCTCTTCCACGAGTGCGCGTTTTGTATTGAGGTTATACATGTTTTTCGACCAGTTCTCGATGGTCGAGTAGCGCAGCTTGGCGTTTTTCTTCACGTACAGCTCCACGCAGCCGGCGTGGAGGTTCGCAACGTTATATTTCGGCGCCGAGCAGCCCTCGATAAAATGCAGACTCGCGCCCTCATCGACAATGATGAGTGTGTGCTCAAACTGGCCCGCGCCCTTGGCGTTCAGACGGAAGTACGACTGCAGCGGGATGGACACCTGCACGCCCTTCGGCACATACACGAACGAACCGCCGGACCAGACCGCGCCGTGCAGGGCTGCAAACTTATGATCGCGCGGTGTGACGAGCTTCATGAAATACTTGTGCACCATGTCGGCGTATTCGCCCTTGAGCGCGCTCTCCATGTCGGTGTAGACGACGCCCTGTGCAGCCACTTCGTCCCGGACGTTGTGATACACGAGCTCGGAGTCGTACTGCGCGCCGACGCCGGCAAGCGATTTGCGCTCCGCCTGCGGGATGCCGAGACGCTCAAAGGTGTCTTTAATGTCCTGCGGGACGTCCTTCCAGTCGTTTTTCATGTCGGTCTTGGGACGGACGTATGTTGCAATGTGATCCATGTCCAGCCCCTCGATGGACGGGCCCCAATCCGGGATCGGCATCTCGTTATAGATCTGCAGCGACTGTAGCCGGAACTGTTGCATCCAGACCGGATCGTCCTTTTCCTTGGAGAGCCGGTCGATGATCTCCGGCGTCAGGCCCTCCTGCATGCGATAGGCATCGTCCTCTTTGTCGCGGATGTCATAGACGCTGCGGTCAATGTCCGCGACCTGACTTTTTTCCTTCATTCGGATCGCCTCGCTTTCAGTCTGCCCGGATGCCGCCAAAGCCGTTTTCATTGATGGTATCTACAAGCGATGCATCGCCGTTTTTCACAATGACGCCCTGCTCCATGATGTGCGCGGCGTCCACCGTCAGCGCCTCGAGAATGCGGGTGCTGTGCGTGATGATGAGCAACGAGCCGTGCACGCGCTCACGATAGAGCTGCACGCCCTTGGAGACCGTGCGCACCGCGTCGACGTCCAGACCGGAGTCGGTTTCGTCGAGAATGGCGAGCTTCGGCTCGAGCATGAGCATCTGCAGGATCTCCGCTTTCTTTTTCTCACCGCCGGAAAAGCCCACATTCAGGTCGCGCTCAGCATAGGAAGCGTCCATCGCCAGCAGCTGCATCGTCTCGGCAAGCTTCTTCTTGAAGTCCCAGAGGCGGATGCGCTTGCCGGTCTTCTGCTCGAGCGCACTGCGAATAAACGCGCTGAGCGTCACGCCGGGCACCTCGAGCGGATTCTGAAACGACAGAAAAATACCCTTCTTCGCGCGCTCGTTGACCGGCAGCCGTGTGATATCCTCGCCGTCAAAGACGATCTTTCCGGCCGTGACCGTGTACTCCGGATTGCCGGTGATCGCATAGCCGAGCGTGGACTTGCCGGTGCCGTTCGGCCCCATGAGCACATGCGTCTCATCCTTGCCGACGGTCAGGTCCACGCCGTGCAGGATCTCTTTCTCGCCCGCACTCACGTGCAGGCCGCTGACTTCAAGCAGGTTGCTGTTCATATATGTATCCTCCGTTCCCAATGGCAAACCGTGCCTGACGGCACGGCTGCATACGCATACACCAATTCAGAGAGGCTCAGGATGGTCCGGCACAAAATCCTACCTCATCGAGATGAATTATATGCCTATATTCCTATGTTGTCAATAGGAATATAGGATCAAGGCAGCAAAAAAAGCACGCACGACTCAATAGCCGTGCGTGCTTTTGACACAGATGCTCAGAATTGGAACAGGTTCAGGCCGATGTCCTCACTGTGAAAACGATCCACTCTTCCGTCGATAACCGTGATGACCATCTCACAGGTGGCGCTGATAACGGCGCGGTTCAGATGTCCGCCGAACACCTCGCCCTTCTCATTACCGGCGCTCATGTGCAGGTGCGTGTAAAACGCGCCGTCCATCGTGTTGATCGTGCCGGTCAGCGAGACGATCTCGAAATCGCCCGCGAAGGAGTTCGCGTGGTACTGCTTTTCGGCCGTGTGGAACACGCCGACCGTAAACTCCCCGACTGCACCGAGCGCCTGCACGCTCGCGAGCTTGATCTGCTCGGCCTGCGCAATGGCCGCAACCTGCTCAAGCACTTCTTCCCCACGGTCAATGCGGGCGACGATGGTGTTTCCAAATCTTCGATACTCCATGGTTCTCCTCCTTTGCTTCGTTACCGCAATTATACCGCGCCCCCCTGCCGGCCGCAAGGGGGCGCGCAGGAAATTATTCGAGCTCGAACGCGCCGGTATAGAGCTGGTAGTACACGCCCTTTTCGGCGATGAGCTTTGCATGGTTGCCGCGCTCGATGATGCGGCCATGGTCAAGCACCATGATGACGTCCGCATTCTTGACCGTCGAGAGCCGGTGCGCGATGACGAACACCGTGCGCCCCTCCATGAGCTTATCCATGCCGCTCTGCACGAGCGCCTCCGTGCGGGTGTCGATGGAGCTGGTCGCCTCGTCGAGGATCATGACCGGCGGATCGGACACAGCCGCGCGTGCGATGCTCAGCAGCTGCCGCTGGCCCTGGCTCAGGCCGCTGCCGTCGCCTTTGAGTACGGTGTCGTAGCCGTCGGGCAGCATGCGGATGAAATGGTCGGCATTGGCAAGCTTCGCCGCCGCGATGCATTCGTCATCCGTCGCGTCCGGATTTCCGTAGCGGATATTTTCCATGACCGTACCGGTAAAGAGATTCACGTCCTGGAGCACGATGCCGAGGCTGCGGCGCAGATCTGCCTTACGGATCTTATTGATGTTGATGCCGTCGTAGCGGATCTTGCCGTCGGCAATGTCGTAAAAGCGGTTGATAAGGTTCGTGATCGTCGTCTTGCCCGCACCGGTCGCGCCGACGAAGGCGACCTTCTGGCCGGGTTCGGCGTAGAGCGTGATGTCATGCAGGACCTCTTTGTCCGACGTATAACCGAAGTCGACGTGATCGAACACGACGCGCCCGGCAAGCTTCGTGTATGTGACCGTGCCGTCGCCGTGCGGGTGCTTCCATGCCCAGAGGCCCGTGTGGTGGTCGGTCTCGGCGAGCATGCCGTTTTCCTCCTTGGCGTTGACAAGCGTCACATAGCCGTCGTCCGTCTCCGGCTCGGCATCCATGAACGCGAAAATGCGCGATGCGCCGGCCAGTGCTGTGACGATGGAGTTGAACTGGTTGGAGATCTGCGAGATCGGGTTTGTAAACCCGCGCGAGAGCGTGAGGAAGGATGCGATCATACCGAGCGTGAGCGTGTTCATGCCCGTCAGGCCGAGGTTCGGCGTGCCGGCAATCGCCATCGTGCCGCCGATGACGGCGATGATGACATACTGCAGGTAACCTACGGCGTTCATCATCGGCATCATGCTGTTGGCCATGCCGCTGGCGCGCGCGGCGTTTTCCGCCCAGACGCGGTTGCGGCGGTGCAGCTCCGCCTTGCTCTGCTCCTCGCGGCAGAAGACCTTGACGACCTTCTGGCCGTTGACCATCTCTTCGACATAGCCGTTGAGATCCGCCAGCGCCGTCTGCTGCGCCATGAAGTAGCCGCCGATGCGGCCGGTGAGCTTGCGCACGAACACGAGAATGAGCGCCATAACGGCGCACACGATCAGCGTCAGCCAGACGCTGATATACAGCATGCAGAAGAACACGACCGTCAGCGTAAACACGGACGACACGAGCTGGGCCATGGACTGCGCGATCATCTGGCGCAGCGTATCGGTATCGTTTGTGTACAGGCTCATGATGTCGCCGTGCGTATGCGTGTCAAAGTAGCGGATGGGCAGGCTCTGCATCTTCTCAAACATCTCGTCGCGGATGCGCTTGAGCGTGCCCTGCGCGATCGTGACCATGCGGCGGTTATACAGCCATGTGGCCAGCGTACCGACAAGATATACGCAGCCGATGGTGATCAGCGCACGGATCAGGCCGGAATAGTCCGGCGACGCTGTGCCGAGCATGGGCACGATATAGCCGTCGATCAGCTTTTGCAGGAACATGGACGAGGCCGCGCCTGCGACCGCGCTGAGTAAAATGCAGATGGTCACGAGCACGAGCGTGCCCTTATAGGCGCGCATATACGACAGCAGGCGCTTGAGCGTCTGGGAATCAAACTTCGGGCGTTCAGGCATCGTCCTCGCCTCCCTTCTGCTGGGACTCATAGACCTCGCGGTAAATTTCGCACGTGCGCAGCAGCTCATCGTGGCAGCCGACGGCGTCAATACGCCCGTCATCGAGCACGACGATACGGTCCGCGTTCTGCACGGAGCTGATGCGCTGCGCGATGATGATCTTCGTCGTCTCCGGGATATAGGCGGAAAGGGCCTGCTGGATCTGCGCATCCGTGCGCGTGTCGACGGCGCTCGTCGAGTCATCGAGAATGAGCACCTTCGGCTTTTTCAGCAGCGCGCGGGCGATGCACAGGCGCTGCTTCTGGCCGCCGGAGACGTTCGTGCCGCCCTGCTCGATATAGGTGTCATAGCCGTCCGGCATGGCGGAAATGAATTCATCCGCACACGCGAGCACGCAGGCGTGACGGAGCTCCTCGTCCGTGGCGTTTTCGTTGCCCCAGCGTAGATTTTCGGCGATCGTACCAGAAAAGAGTTCGTTTTTCTGCAGCACCATGGCAACGGCGTTGCGCAGCGTCTCCAGATCATAATCGCGCACGTCCACGCCGCCGAGCGTCAGCCTGCCGCCGGTGACATCGTACAGACGCGGGATGAGCTGCACGAGCGAGGACTTGGACGCGCCCGTGCCGCCGATGACGCCGATCGTCTCGCCGGAACGGATGTGCAGATCAATGTCATCGAGCACATTTTTGTCCGCCTTGGAGGCGTAGACAAAACTCACATGGTCAAAATCAATGGCGCCGTCGCGCACGGCCATGACCGGGTGCTCCGGATTTTGAATGTCCGTCTTTTCCTCGATCACCTCGGCGATGCGGCGCGCGGACGAGAGCGAGATCGTCAGCATGGCAAAGACCATGGACAGCATCATCAGGCTCGAGAGGATCTGCATGGCATAGGTGATGAGCGCAGTGAGGTTGCCGGTCGTCAGGCCGAGTGCCGGGTCATTGCCGCTGGCGATGATGGCCTTGGCACCGAGCCAGGAGATGATGATCATGCACGCGTAGATGCATGACTGCATCAGCGGCGCGTTGAGCGTGATGAGCCGCTCGCCTTTGGAAAAGTCCTTGTAAATGCGCTCGGAAATGGCGCCGAATTTGCGGATCTCGTGCTGTTCCTGATTAAAGGACTTCACGACACGGATACCGCGGACATTTTCCTGCACGACGTTATTGAGCTCGTCATATGTGCGGAAAACGCGCGTGAAGATCGGGAACACGCTGCGGATGATGAAAAACAGCGCCACGGCAAGGATCGGCAGAATGATGAGAAACGTCATGGAGATGTCACGGCTGATGCGGAACGACACGATCATGGAAAAGACCAGCATGACCGGTGAGCGGATCGCCATACGCATGAGCATCTGAAAGGCGTTCTGCACGTTCGTGACATCCGTCGTCAGGCGCGTGACGATGGACGCAGTGGAAAACTTGTCGATGTTGGAAAACGCAAAGGTCTGCACGTTGTTGTACATATCCTCGCGCAGGTTTGCCGCAAAGCCGACGGACGCGCGCGCGGCAATGCGCGCGGCGAGCACGCCGGTCGCCAGCTGGAACGCCGCCAGCAGCAGCAAAAACGCGCCGAATTTCCAGACCGCCGCCATACTGCCGCCCTCGATGCCGAAGTCGATGAGGTTGGACATGAACAGCGGGATCACGATCTCGAACACCACCTCCAGCGCCGAGAGCAGAACCGTCACGAGCGCCGGGCCTTTGTTCTCCCGCAGACTGCGGGTCAATGTATGAAGCATGGGTTTCCTCCTTCCGGGTTTGCGGGCAGCTCAGCCGAGGTCAGCATAGATCGTGCGCAGCGAAGCTTCCAGCGCCGCGATCTGCTTCGGGGTCAGTGAGCGGAGCATCTGCTGCTCCGCGGCCGCAATGGTCGCCTGCATTTCGTGTGCGATCTCGGCGGCGCGCGGTGTCTGGCAGACGAGCTTGCTGCGCTTATCCGCAGGGTCTGCGCGGCAGGACACGAAGCCCTTTTGCTCCATGCGCCCGATGACGCCCGCTACGGTCGGGTGCGACACCTGCAGGAAGCCCTCGATCTCCTTTTGCGTCGCCTGACCGCCGCTGCGGTCCAGATAGCCCAGCACGCGGCTTTGCGTCAGCGTCAGCCCCTGCTGCGCGAGATCGGCATCTGCCCGCATTTTGATCTTATCCGTAATCATTTTTAATAGACATCCGATTTGAAATTGCTCCATGATACACCTCCAATGTGTAGCACGCTACGCATTATAGCGATAATATTTTTTATCGTCAAGAGGCGTCACAAATTGTTTACATGCGAAAAAAGCCCGCCTGCCGAAGCAGACGGGCTGTACAGAAAAAGATTACAGGTGCTGGTCGCGGTCGATCTTGTCGTAGTGCTTGAGCAGGATACCCTCCATGACGGAAGTCAGCTTCATGTCCAGATTCCAGAAGTAGACAACAAACGTGACCACGAACGCGCCGAGTGCACCGAGCGACACGCCCAGCAGGGCCTTGAGCAGCTTGCATTTCAAATTGTTCATGTTCGATCTCCTCTCTGATTACCAGGACTTCTCGTCCTTCAGGATCTCCAGGCTCGGATCCACAGGCTCTTCCTGCATGACGGTGCGCATATAGTCATTGACCTGCTGACGCACGCCCTGCCGCGAGATGACACGCGGGTCGAACAGATCGTGCGTGACCCAGACGAGGTGGATGCCGTGCTCGCGGGCGCGCTCTTCAAACAGACCGTGCATGCCGTCGAGTGCCTTGCAGCTCATGTGCTCCCAGAGAATGACCATGTCGGCATTGAACTGCTCGCAGAACTCCCACAGCTCATCAAGCAGCACCTTGTAGCCGCCGTGCGTGCGGTTGCGCATGATCATGTTTTCGGTCAGCCATGCCATATCGTAATACGCCTGCTCACGGTTTTCGGGCGTGTCAGTCGTGGCGAGCTCGCGTGTCGAGACCATGGAGAGCATATCCGTCAGCGGCACGATGCCCCAGCAGTTGAGCAGCCAGACGAGGAAGTCCATATAAAAGTGCGATTGCACGCCCCAGACGATGGCGCGGTGGCGGTACTCGTTGGCGGCCTTCTTCTGCTTGCGGTAGGCACGCTCGGCGAGCTGGGTGATCTTGCGGTCGACCTCGCGGAATGCTGGGACCTTGCCGCAGATGGCCATGTAGTTCGTCTCCGTGTACAGCGCGAGGTTGGAGCCAAAGACCTGCGGATAGTCGGTCTTGTTCATCTCCAGCCACTCGAGGCGGCACTTGGTGGCGTAGTTCACGCGCTCGGCGCATTCGAAGTACGCCTTCCAGTCCCACTTCTCGCCGGTGTGCTCCTCGATGAAGGCGATGGCATTTTTGATCTCCTGCGCGGCGTAATCCTGCACGTCGTCCTCGCGGTGGCGCAGGGGCGCTGCCAGCTGGAACACCGGAATGCCGTCCTCAAGCTCGAGGCGCTTGGAAATGACGCCGTTTCCGAGCAGAGAGCCGTCGCACGTCGTGTTGCACTGCACGGCGCACGCGCCGAGCACCGGCGCGTCGTCGTCGATGGACACACCGGCCTCCGCCTCCGGCATCGGGCAGACATCGCCCGCGAGGCCGTACTCCTGCGCGACGTCGATATAATGCTCGGCTGCGTGCTGGTTGAGCAGCACGGAGACATAGGTCGACGGCGTCTCACGGCTCAGGCCCTTGAGCGTCGGGAAGCCCATCATGACGGCGGTCATCTCGTTTTCGTCCACGAGCACGACCTTGTCGGAGAATTTCTTGTCCTTGCCGATGCGGCGGTCGCCGCGGAAGAGGCCGTCGAGCAGCTTTGCCACGTCCTCGATGATAAGATCCTGCTCCAGGTGGCAGATGCGCAGATATTCATCGCGCAGGCCCTGGGTGTGGCGGTCGACCATCATGGGCACGGCCAGATAGTTGGCCATCCAGCGATAGCGGAACATGGCCTTGATGTTGCGCGGCTTGGAGACCATCTTCGCCATGGTGATCCAGTTGTGCAGCCAGCGGGAATAATCATAGAGCGTGTCGGTCACGCCGCGCCACTCGCGGCGGTTGCGGACCTTGCCTTCGGTATAAAACTTACCGAAGTTTTCACAGCCGATTCTCTTGTTGGACATCACTGTTTCCCCCCTTGAATCTTCTTGATCTCCATGCTTTCCACGAATGCCTGCACACGGGTGCGCATCTGGCCGGAGGAAGCGATGTTATACGGGCGGTCAACGGACAAAACGGGATAGCCGTAGTCATCGTTGAGGATGTGCGAGCCGAGCATGCGCTCATACGCCCACGGATCGCAGAACTTGATCTGCTCGTAAATGATGCCGTCGGCCTCGTACTCCTTGGCGAGCTGATTGACGTATTCGCGGCGGCCGATCATCTTGGGCATGTTCATGTAGCGCGGACACTGGGCGCGGTTCATGTACTGGCGGCAGATCTGGGTCAGTGCGTCCTCATCGTCCGTCAGCACGATCGGGTCGCGGCCCGGGAACGAGCCGTAGCAGAAGCGGTCGGCGCAGACGTACGCGCCGGTCTCCTCGACGAGCTTGATGAAATCGATGTCATCGACCTCAGAGCCGACGACGACCACACGCGCGCGGTACGGATTCTTCTTGTCCGGGCGGCGGGTCTTGAGCTCCTTGAGCGTCTCCTCGAGTTTGTCGATGAGCAGATACTTCGGCGCGACATAGGTCGCAAGCGTGATGACGTGGAATTCGTAGCCCGTGATGCGCGGGTCGGGGCCCTTGCGGTACTCGCCGATGGCGCGGATGAGCTCGCACACGCGGTTGTGCTCGGCGACAGACTTGCGGATGGCCTCATCCGAGACGTCGATGCCATAGACATCGTGCAGCGGCGTGAGGATATGGTTGCGGCACTGCAGGACGTACAGGTTCAGGCCGTTGTCGTCCGCCTTCATCGGGATCTCCATGTACTCGAAGAAGAACTTCGGCTTGTCCTTGCCCATGGTCTTGAGCAGCTCCATGTTCTCCACGGCGCGGTTCATCATCGAGCAGCCGTCCGGCGTAATCATGCAGTCGGCAAAGTTGTAGCCGCCTTCAATGGCGCGCTCGAGCAGCGCGCGGCTGTACTCGCACAGGAAGCTGGTCATATAATACGTGGCCATTTCCATAGAGCCGGTGCGCGGTGCGCGCAGGCGCGTCGAGAAAGCGCCGGGCAGGTTCAGCAGCGGCTCGGGCGTGTTTTCGCAGGCATAGGCAACGCAGATCTTCCCCTCGTTCTGCGCCTGAGCAATCAGGTCATTGTGCGCTTCCTGCAAAAGGTTTTCGAAGTACAAAAGATGTTTCAGGTCTTTCATGGTTCACTCCCTCTTCGTTCGTGTTTCTATCAAAAGCGGCTGCGCGACCGCTTCTGTCTCTTTTGCTGCCCATAGGCAGGGAGGCGTGCCGGAATTAGCGCGCCTCGATCTGTTTGATATTGATCTCATTGCCCTGCTGCAGCCAGGTGTTGCCGCTGCCGCAGTGCGGGCAGGTCTTGCCGTATTGTACGGTCGGGTAAGTGGTCTTACAGTCGTCGCACCAGGTGACGGCCGGAATGATCTCATACAGGAATTTCGTGCCCTGAATGATCGGCTCTTTCTTGGTATACCAGTTCCAGCAGTCCTCGAGATATTCCGGCACAATGCCGGAGACCTCACCGAATTCGAGCGTGACCGACTCGATCTCGGTGAGGTTGTTTTCCTTGGCAATCTCCTGCACCTGCTTGACAACATAAGTAACGATACTCAGCTCGTGCATGGGGGCTCCTTTCAAGCAGGCGGGCACAGCGGGAAGGGTTCTGTGCCCGCCTCATAATGATGGATTACTTTTTCTTTTCCGCCAGAGACTTCTTGATGATCTTCACCTGACGCTTGGCAGCGTAGGGGCCGATGGCCTTGAACTTGTCCTCGGCCGGGATCATCTTGCTGTTTTGCGGACGCACGCGCTTGAGGTGGATGGCGTCAAACTCGCACTTGGTCGTGCAGATGCCGCAGCCGATGCACTTGTTCGGATCGACGACGCTGCGGCCGCAGCTCAGGCAGCGGGACGCCTCGGAGCGGATCTGCTCTTCGGTGAACGTCACGCGGTCGTCCTGCATGGTGCGCACCTTCTTGCTGTCGATGGCAACGGCGGCACGCGCGGGCTTTTTGATCTTCTCGGTCGGCAGAACGATATCGTCCTTGTTGAGCTCCTTGAACTCGCGGGTGTTGTGGTGGATCGTCAGGGTCTGGCCCTTGTTGACGAAGCGGTGGATGGACACCGCGCCCTCGCGGCCGGTCGCGATCGCGTCGATCGTGTACTTCGGGCCAGTGGCGCAGTCGCCGCCGACGAAGATATCGGGCTCATTGGACTGGAACGTCACGGCGTCGTGTGCGATCAGGCGGCCGTCAGCCGTCTCCGCCGCGGTGCCGGCCAGAACGTCGCCGTAGACCGAGCGCTGGCCGATGGCGACCAGAACGTTGGAGCACGGGACGGTGATGGTCTCATTCTCGTCATAGACCGGGGCGAACTTGCCGCTCGCGTCGCGGACGGACACGCAGCGCATCAGCTCGATGCCGGTGACCTTGCCGCCCTCGCCGAGGATGGCCTTCGGCGCCCAGGAGTTGTTGATGACGACGCCGTCGGCGATGCCGGCGTTCTTCTCGTCCGGAACGGTGGGCATCTCCTCGTCCTTCTCGAGGCAGTACATGTTCACGCTGCCCTTGGTCAGACGCAGGGCCGCGCGCGCCACGTCGATGGCCGCGTTGCCGCCGCCGATGACGACCACATCGCCCGTGAGCTTCTTGAGCTTGCCGGCGTTGACTTCACGCAGGAAGTCGAGACCGCTCTTGACGCCGGTGAGATCCTCGCCGGCAATGTTGAGCTTCGACGCCTGCTGCAGGCCGACCGCGACGTAGAACGCCTGGTAGCCCTCTTCGCGCAGCTGCTGGATGGTGATGTCCTTGCCGACTTCGACGCCGCATTTGAACTCCACGCCCATCTCGCGCAGCACATCGATCTCGGACTTGACCACGTCCTTGCCGATGCGGAAGCTCGGAATGCCGTTGACGAGCATGCCGCCGGGCACGGCTTCCTTCTCGAACACGACCGGGCTGTAGCCCTCGATGGCCAGGAAGTAGGCGCAGGACATACCGGCCGGGCCGCCGCCGATGATGGCGACCTTCTGGTCAAACTTCTCATGCGTGCAGGAGTTCATGGGCGGCACGTAGCGGTGCTCGGCCTTCATGTCCTGCTCGGCAATGAACTTCTTGATCTCGTCGATGGCCAGCGGCTCGTCGACGGTGCCGCGGGTGCAGGCATCCTCGCAGTACTTTCTGCAGATGCTACCGCAGACAGCCGGGAACGGGTTATCCTTCTTGATGAGCTTGAGCGCGTCAGCATAGCGGCCGTCGCCCGCCATCTTGATGTAGCCCTGGATGGCGATGTGCGCCGGGCAGGCAGCCTTGCAGGGCGCCGTGCCGGTCGGCCAGGTCTGGATGCATCCGTTCTCGTTGCGGTAATTCTTGTTCCAGTGATCCTCGCCCCACTTGGTGTCATCCGGCAGCTCATGGTGCGGATACTGGATGGGGCCTTCCTTCGTGCAGAGCTTCTGACCGAGGCGGACAGCACCAGCCGGGCAGGTCTCTACGCACTTGCCGCAGGCAACGCACTTTTCCGGGTCGCTCTCGGCCACGTAGGCGGAGGCGGACAGGTTCGGCGTGTTGAACAGCTGCGAAGTGCGCAGCGCGTTGCAGACGCCGACGGCGCAGTTGCAGATGCCGAAGATCTTGTTCTCACCGTCGATGTTCGTGATCTGGTGGACATAGCCGCGGTCCTCGGCCTTCTGGAGGATCTCCATGGCCTCTTCATAGGTGATGTCGTGGCCATGGTTCGTCTCACGGCAGTAGTCGGCAAAATCGCCGACGCCGATGCACCACTCGCCTTCCACGTCGCCGGAGCCCTCGCCGCGGATGCGCTGCTGCTTGCGGCAGGAGCACACGGACACGCCGATGTGGCCCTCGTACTTCTTCAGCCAGTGGGACAGGTGCTCGATCGGCAGAGACTTGCTCTCGGCCGGGATGGCCTTCTCGACCGGGATAACATGCATGCCGATGCCGGCACCTCCGGGAGGCACCATCTCGGTGATGCCCGCCAGCGGCAGATACGCCATGCGCTCGAAGAAGTCTGCCGTCTCCGGGAACATATCCGACTGCTCGGGATTGATCATCATGATCTCGGCACTGCCGGGGACGAACATGTCCAGCACCCAGCGCTTCTCATGGTTCGGGTTCTTGCCGTCGAGGTTCTCCCAGTGGAACTCGACCAGACCACTCTCGCTGATAGCCTGCATCGCTTTTTCCAGATAGGCTCTGTCGAACTGCGGGTTTTTCTTTGCGAGCTGCTCGATCGTGAGCGGCACACGCTTTTTCATCGTCAGGGCGATGTCGAGGATATCGTCCGCCATCTTCTCATCATACTTCACCGCCGTGAACTTCAGGGCGGAGTTGATGCCCAGATACTCCGGGGCATCCGGCGTGATCTTGTCCTTGCCGAGCAGGACCGTTGCGCGATCCGTGATTTCTTTGCCGAGCTTTGCAATTTTCTCGTCTTTTGTCATGTTCTCGCTTCCTTCTCTGATAGTTTACATCCAAATAACGACTGGCCGTTCGGACACTTGAACGGCTTCCAGCGTCGCCATGTTAATTTATTAACCCTGCAATGTCAAGGCCTCCAGGTCATTTTTGAAACAAGTCACAAAAAAGCTGTAAAAGAATTGCGAATAAAATCTTATGTGTGTTGAATCACAGAAACAAAAGTCGTATAATGTTTGAAATAGGCAAACATTTTTCGTCAGGGGTGTTTGAAGTGCAAGATTCTTCCTGGAAATTCAAAGAGGAAGTCGCGGAAACAGCCATTTCCCTCTTTAAGCGCGGCGGATATAACAACGTGACCGTCAACGACATCTGCAAGGCATGCGGTATCTCCCGCTCCGTCTTTTATTCTTCTTTCAACGGCAAGCGCAGCATTCTGGAATATATGGTGGAAAAGCCGCAGCACAATGACGACAAGAGCTTCATGAAGTTTGCGCACGCAGATAATGACTTTGAGCGCATCTGGCAGCTGTTCGACCGGTTCATCACGATCGCTTATGACTTCGGCCCCGAACTGACGAGCACACTCTTCATCATGCAGTTCGAGTCGCCCGAAGGCATCCGCACGGCCATCCATGCGCTGGACGATCTGTTTGCAACGCTGGCCAATAACTGCGCTAAGGCGGGCATTATCGACACGGAGGAGCCGCCGGATCTGCTCTCGCGCATCGCAACGGATCTGGTCTGCCACGAACTCTACGTCTGGTGCAGTCAGAAGGGCAACTTCTCGCTGCGCGCACGTGCGCGGCAGTATGCCGAGGTCGCCTACCACGTCAAGCCGGAATACCGCATGCCGGCCGAACAGCGGGATGCTCTGTGACTTGCAGCACACGGCCGCCGCCTGAATCTGTGCATGCAATACCATGGCGCTTTCAGTCAGTGACGTAAAATCACGCCGCCACAGGGACTGAACAATCTGCTGCTTGAGGAAATGATACATGAATAAATATGTTTATAAGCTCGGAGAATTCAGCGGCAGTGATTACCTCGAATTCAGAAAGGGAAATTCTGGTGCTGGCAGGAAGATTCTTCGACAAGATTCACTGTATGTACTGGACAACGCGTTTTACTTTTTCCTGGAAAGTGCATTTCAAAAAGTCTTTGTGTCATTCGATATGTTTGAAGATACTAGTGTTACAAGAGGAGAATGGCGAAAAATGATGCAGCTGAACATTCCAGAAACCGTTCTCCCTGAATTTGTGAGTGATGCTAAGGAAACGATATCTGCTATAGACCGTTGGGTCACAGAAGAAATCGGAGAGAACGAAGAATTCATTGTCATTGGCGTATAACAAAAAAGAGCTATCTGACTTCTCTAACAGAAATCAGATAGCTCTTTATTCTTGGATAATCTTAAAATGTTGTCATTTTGTTGTCACGGGGCAATTCCCGGGCGCAAAAGTTCAGCATTTTCAAGGATTTTCAGCCTTTCGGGGATTATTCCCACTCGCCAAGTGGAAATGCGCTCTAAGCTTTTTTGTATAGACCGTTTGATTCCATTTGGCTTTATTTGATACCAATTATCCCAATCCTATGGGGTATCCGACTTTCTGCTATCAAAAAGCTATCAGGGGATGCTATCAATAGCGGAGGCAGGCAATTTTGGGATATTCGTATTACATTATTCCTTTGGATAGCCGCACGTTACTTTTCTGTAGCAGGTTCCGGAGTCCTATGAAGAGACAACTGCCCCTTTCCATTGTCGAGAATCAAGTATCCAGGCCTTTCTTTGAACACGACTCCATTACTGATCATATACTTCTTTTCAAGTGAAATATAATTCGGTATGGGAGTGGGTTGAATAATTCGACAAAGGCAATCACCCGCTTCTGTAAGCATAACGTTGCCTATAGGTAATTGATCCTTTTTATGTGATTCAACTTCTTGGGTTAACCCATCAATATATGTAACAACACCTTTTTCAGGAGTGTTCAAGGCGACAAATCCAGCAATAGAATTAAACTTAATTAGACCCAATGTCTCAAGTTCGTTTAAAAGATCAAATGATAGCCCAAGAGCGCGAAATTCTGCTTCGTTACCTTCATAGGGAACAACAATATCACTTCGAACCGCTTTAACACTTCCGTTACCATCGGTAAAAACTGAAAGTCTCTTCATACTACATATTTTTTGAAAAGCTTCTGCGTGCTTTGAAGTAATCTCAGAAAGAATTCTGACCATATTGTGAGGTGTTGATCCGGGTTTCTCAAACTCCTTTGCAAGAACTTTCCCCCACATTTGTTGTACCTGCTCTTCTGATACAAAACCAGCCGAATCCATAAACCGTTCTAACCAATCATGATTAACGCCTGAAGACGCATCAAAGACTGTACCCTCTTTCGCATTGGAGACTGCCTGGTCGGCAATACTTTTTTGGTTCTTCAGCTTTTTAATAGTTGTTTTGGCGCTTAACGTCGCAATCAATTTAGATTCGGGCGACATGTCTGATTTTTCGACATCAGATAAATACATGTCCAAAGCGCGTTTCTCGATTCCTGCATACGGAAAAAGCATACCTAACAATGATACGGCTTTGTTTTGAATATTTTCACTCTTGACTAAGTCAACAGCCGTACTCGCTGCAATTTCTCCAATTCCCAAGCCTTTCTCACTCCTTTACATCTGTTATTACCTAATATAAATCGTGCGATAGTTTGAGTTCTTACAGTTCTATTACACAGACAAATCCAGCGGCAGATCGGAAATATCCTTCAGTCGCTTGCCCTGCACCAAGGTTTCCAACGTTTCTACCGCATCCTCAGAACCCGCCTCTTTAACCGCTCGAATCAGCTCATAGAGTGCAAAGTGATATACGCAGTCAATATCGCCAGTACCGAGCGCAAGAGATGCCAAGCGATTCGGCATAGGCTCTGCCGTCACAACAACGATGTGCGGCAAATGTCCCTTCCGGTTACGGATCAGATTCAATGCCTCTGTACGGCTGTTCTGTGCGCGGTCGCTACGCATCGTGTACTTTGCGGAAACACTCGCATGAAGAATAGGCTTGCCGCCATTGGACTTCCGAATATCTGCCATCTTGCAGATCTCGTCATCAACAATGAGCTGAGCTGCATTGATCTCGCTATCTTCATAGAGATCGCGGTAAACAACAACGTCAGGTGCAACGAGGTAGTCGTTGCCCAGCGCAGCAGCCAACTGTGCGTTCTGTGTCGTAAGCGCATTTAAGTAAGCAAGATGCTCGTACTGCGCAAAATCGCTTGTTTTCAGTTTGTTGTTATTGCCGAGCTGAAGAATTGTCCAGTTTCCGGGACGGAGGTTCTGCAAATAGGGAAAGGTTTCACGCAGGAACTCCATTGTCAGCGTTTCAAATTGCTTTCCGAGAGTCTGCCCGGAAATTTTGTCAACCGTGGAGACAGCATGATGCTGTTCCTCCACAAGAATGTCAACGATCCTCCGCGCAATCGCCTTTGAGCCGCGGCTGCTGGTGTCTGCATTGGATGCGACACCTGCCGTGGTCAACGTCAGTGTGTTGGTTTCAAACAACTGCTTGTGAAAGTGGAATCTCGCGTTTGCTATCAATGCATCCATGCTCCAAACACTCCTTTATTTTTTCTCCAACTGCCCGGGCAACCGGGGGCGGGAATGCATTTCCAATCATCCTACAGGCTACGGTTTTCCGGTTTCCAAACGTCCACGTGTCGGGGAAACCTTGAATCCGTGCCATCATTCGGCTTGTCAAGCGGGGCATACCCTCAAATCCGGGGGCGGGTGCTTCGTTTGCAATTCCTCGACCATCTACGCCCAACTCTGCCCATGCATTACGGGCGCGTGTGGGACCAAGGTCAGGACCACCGTGCTTCTTGGAGCCGCCTACAAGGGTCGGAGCGATCCGGTTTGCATTAGATGCCCACTGCTTCGCACCTTCCCATCCGTTCTGTGCCATCAAATCACGGAGCGTATCACCAACAGTGGGGGCGCTGTCTGGTTGTTCATCAGGATAGGCAAATGCTCCAATCTGATCCTTCCGAATGCCGATGATAACCACTCTGGGACGTAGCTGCGGAACACCATAATCAGATGCGTTCAAGAGTTTGATATGGGTTACATAGCCGAGCTTTTGAATCGATGTAAAAATGTGGTAGCGGTATTCATCAAAGCCCGGATCAAGAAAGCCACGGACATTTTCAAGCATGACAGCACGCGGTTGAATTTCTTTGATAAGCCGAATGGCCTCCGGGAAAAGGTCCCTTTCGTCTTCCTGACCGAGCTGCTTTCCTGCAATGGAGAAAGGCGGGCAAGGAACGCCGCCAGCCAGCAGATCGACGCCGTGGTATGGGCGTCCGTCAAAATCGTGAACATCTGCGCAAATGACGTTCCACTCCGGGCGATTCTGCTTTAATACCTTGCAATAATCTTCTTCATACTCGACAAGCGCAACATGGACAAAACCCGCCATTGCAAGCCCCAAAGCCTGTCCACCAGCGCCAGCGCATATTTCAACACAAGTCAACGGTTGCTGCATTTTCTTTTCACTCCTGCGTAGTTCGATTGAAATCATGACTGTTCTGTATCTCCTTCATCAATGAACTCCATGATGTCTCCTACATCACATTTGAGCGTCAAGCAAATCTTATGCAGGCTTTCCATAGAGACAAATTCGTTTTTTCCCATTTTGGCAAGCACATTGAAGCTGATACCGGAGGCATCTTTCAAATCCGTCCGGTTCATTTTCTTATCGATCAACAGCTTCCAGAGCTTATCGTAGGAAATAGGCATCGCAATTCTCCGTTCCAAATTTAGACTGATTATACTATAGCACAAAACGACGATGTTCGCAAGATAATCTCCTCAGAACGTGAGATGTTCTTTGCAAAGAAAAGAGTCGCCCGCAGGAGCATCCAAGCTCCTGTGGGCGGCTGTGGCTAATGCGGTCTTATACTCGTCCTTTCAGCCCATTCTTCTTGGCAAGTTCGCTTGCTACTTGCCGACGCTCGTCGGAATACGGCGCGGTCAGGCGAACGGCAAACCGCCTGCGGTCAATCTCAAAAGTAAGACCGCCCTGTTCATCATCGTCGGTCTGCCTGCACAAATCGGGATGCTTTGCTGCATACTGTGCCAGCCGCTTTTTGAGCGCGGTATTGTGTGTCTGGATTTCAACGGTTTTGCTGGATTCGTCAAAATAGATGCAGGTCGTTTTCTGCCGTTTGGTCAGTCCGGTTTTCATGTTGCCTCCATTTCTGCCTGTTCTGTAAAAACAGGCGCATTTTCAAGATTCTTTGTCAGCTCTACACTTGCAAAAACAGGTTGATTTTTGCATGGGGAGCGCCCAGGCGATACGCTGCTCGATCTGGGCGCTCCCATTCGGTAAAATCCGTTTTTCTCAGCTCAACACGGCATCAGCGGGCATCGTCCCGCATTGCCGCTTTTTCTCTGCGTGGACGGAAGAAATGCCAGAGGTTATTGCGCTGAATTACATCCTCATAGCGCTGCACTTTTCCGCGAAGCTCTGCGTTTTCGCGTTCCAGATCCGATGTGCGGAGTTTGCTGCGAACGGATTTGTACTCGGAAAGCTCCTGCTTCAAACCGACGATCTCTGCCTTGAGCTTTGCAATCAGCCTGTTTGCCGCGTCCAACGCCTTTTGCAGTTTGGATTCCTTTTTCTCGGCTGCAACGTACTTTTTCGCAAGCGTAGACAGGCGTTCAAAATCCTCACGCTCCACGGCAACCTTGCTTGAGAAGGGAACGGACTTCGCCTCAATCTTTTCGATAGCTGCCACATTGACCTGCTGATTCTGAATTTTCTCAATCTGTCTGTTGAGCGTCGCCGCCTGCTGTTCCTGCTGACGGTTCTGCTCCGTGAGTTCTGCCAGCCGCGCCTGCTCCTGCTGTACCTTGAACTGCGTCACAGTCAAGTGTTCCTCCGAGCTGCCACGTTCACCGCGCTCCACATCGTCGTACCCGGCGTCACGCATATACCGGAAGAAATCATCCTGCAAAACGCTGTAGGACTTCTTGAGAATGGGTTTGCCCTTGGAGCTTAAAATCGGCTCATCGTTCTCGTCCAGCGCAGGCTTGGAAGCCCACTTCTTGCTCATGCTGACCTGCTGAATCGTCTCCTTGACCGTCCCCACCAGAGATTTATCCTTGCTGCGTTTCGACCACAGGATTTGCTTCTCCACGACAGGGATGTAGACCACATGAAGGTGGTAGTGGTACACGTCCTGCCCCAGTGCATCGGACATGGCGCGGTTGCGCTCGTCGGCGTGCATGACTGCCGACAGGATGTACTGCTCGCCGCCGACGATTTCTATTGCGGATTTGTAAGCATCGGTGTAAAATTGTTTTGCGAAGTCATAGCCGCCGTGATTATGAAAATAGGCGGTGTTTACGTCAAAGACCAGCTCGCCGTAGAGAAAGGCATCCTCTTTCAATCCGCGGGTGGAGATGATCCCGTCCTTTTTCAACTGCTCAAACATCTCCGCATATCCGGCGGTCGGTTTCTTGAAATGGACATTGAGGTGCGTTCTCTCCGGGACAATATCCTGATTGACATAGGATTCCTTTTCCCGTTCGTTGTGCTGCTGCGCGTTGCCGATTTTGGCAGCCGTCAGCCTCATATTTCTTGCGTTGGTACGATGAATACCGTCGCCTCTTGCCATGGGCAATTACCTCCTGATTTCAGATTGCGCAGGATGGGGCAGCTTCCGAGGGAGCACTTCTGCGGAAGTGTAATAACCCACTATGATACTTTCATCCTGCGGCTGCAAAGTATCGTGGGCTCTCCGAGGGGGTATGCGGCATCTGCGGATGCCTCTGCCGGTTTTACGGCTTGCAGTGTCTATACAAACCGCAAAAACCGGCGTGGACAGAAGATTATTTGCAGACAGCTCCTGCGCATAATCTTCTGCCCACATCCATCTCAAACTCTGCGGATTTTTCGATGGGGACGGAGGACGCGATGGGATAGCAGCCAATGCCCTGCCTTGTCTGCCAGCCACAGGAGCGTGGCACGCTCCTGTCACAGCGCCCATGGAGAAACAGTCCAGCGATAGCTCTGCGGAACGCCGCGCCGGTCAAGGTATTCCTGTCGTGCCTGTTCCCGTTCTGCCTCGGTCGGTGCCGTTTTGTACCGGGAATAGAGCTGCCGGTTCAGCATGGCGTCGAGCTTCTGCTCCAAGCCATGACGGATTTCTTCTTCGTAAGCATCTTCGCCCCGCAGATGGTACATGGCGAGGTCGAGAAACAGGTCATAGGGGATTTGCACAGTTTTCATGTTACTTCGCTCCTTTCCGCAACGGTCGCAACGATTGCGACGGTTGGTTTGACGGTATCAGATTTACCGTCGCAACCGTCGCAGCCGTCGCGCGGCTTATTTGTTTTCAGCATCATAGGTCAGCGTAATACGCCGCCCCTCGTGCCGGACTTTGTTCTCATAGCGGACGCGGTATTCGTCCAGCAGCCTGCCAGACTTCACATTCAAATACTTGCTCAGGGCGTTTGCCGCCATACCGACATGGACGGTATCGGCAAGCTCGGATGGCGAGCCTGTCCATACCGGTTGATCTGCGGACACCAGCTCGGCAACGGCTTCCAGAACATGATCGGGCGGCTCTCTGTGCAGCTCATTCTCCACTTTTTCAAGATTCCAGATTTGGGTGTCAGCATCCTTTTTGAGATAGAGAATCTGATCCTGCTGGTCGCGTCCCACCACGTCGATGGTTGTCTCCAACGCTGTGCGCTTTTTCTTCTGCATGAGAAGCGACCCATCCGCGCAGCCGAGCAATCCTGTTGTTCCAGAGATCATCTCGAAGCTGTCACCGGCAGGTTGCTTCCGGGTGTGGTGGACGGTTAGAACACAAACGCAATGCTTGTCGGCAAACTGCTTGAGCTTACCGATGATCTCATAATCGCTGGCGTAGCTGTATGCCTCGCCACCGACCTCACGGATTTTCTGCATGGTGTCAATGATAATGAGCCTGGTGTTGGGGTGTTCCCGCACGAAATTCTCAAGCTGTTCGTCCAGCCCGTTTCCAATCTTGCCTGCCGCAGTTGCAAAGTGCAGCCGGTCGGTGTCGTTGACACCGTACATCATGAACATTCGACTCTGGATGCGCTGAAAATCGTCCTCCAGCGCAAGGTACAGCACCGTGCCGGGATGGACTTCGCAGCCCCACAGAGCTTCGCCCGTGCTGACATGATAGGCGATCTGCGCCACAAGAAATGACTTGCCGATCTTCGGCGCACCCGCGAGGATGTACGCGCCCGCATAGAGCAAGCCGTCGATAATGGGCGGCCTGCTCTGATATGCGGTCTGGTACAGCTCGGTCATGGAGATCGTGTGCAGGTAATGCGGGTCGGTTAACCGCTGTATCCTGCGGTAGATTTCATCCAGACTTTCCGCGCTGTTTTGAAAATCACCGTTGATTTCTTCCTCAAAAGCGGATATACTGTTCTCAGTTGAATTGTGAAGCGGCTGCCCATCATCTGCGCCAACAGATGTGTCCGGGGCGGTCGTTTTCTTTTTGCAGAGTTCATTCTCCATAGGCATTTTCCTCCTTCATACCGTCCATGATGGCGGCGATCATTTCGATCACATCCAGCAGCTCGTCATTTACGCTGCCGCCCGCTTCAATGCGCCGCAGCTCGTCCAGCACGGCGGCAAGCTGGTCGCGCAGTGCCTTGTAAACTCTCGGATTGCCCTGTACTACCACGTCCTTGCAAGTCAGGCGGCGGGTGATGTAGTCTTGTTTGGTCAGCCCGGAGAGCTTGACAAAGGTTTCGATTTGCGTATCTTCCTCCGGTGATACCCGGAAGGCAACAGTCTTGTTGCGCAAGCGGTTGTGATTGTCCCGATTTTTCAGTGACATTTTAATTGCTCCTTTCGACGTTCAATTTATCTGCCATTTCCTTCTGCACAGTAGGAAACAGGTGCGCGTACCGATAGGTGATTTCCACGCTTTCGTGTCCAACACGATTGCCGATGGCAACGGCGGAATAGCCCATGTTGATAAGTAAAGAAACGTGGCTGTGTCTCAAATCGTGGATTCTGATGATTTTGACGCCTGCCGCCTTGCAGCCAAACGCCATCCCGCGCTTTAAGGCATATTTGGACAGAGGAAAAATACGGCTGTCCGGTTCCAGTCCATAAAGTTGCTTGAAGTAGTCCTGTATCTCATCACAGAGAAAGTCTGGCATCTGGATCACGCGGTTGCTTTTCTTCGTTTTCGGCGTGGTGATAACGTCCTTGCCCTGTAGCCGCTGATAGGATTTATTGATGCGGAGCGTTTTCTTCTCAAAATCGAAGTCCGCAGGCGTCAGTGCCAGCAGCTCGCCCTCGCGGATGCCACACCAGTACAGGATTTCAAAGGCGTAGTACAGCATGGGCTTGTCCATCATGGCGTCGATGAATTTGAGGTATTCTTCCTTCGTCCAGAACAGCATTTCCTTCGGCTGCTCGCTGCCCATATTCCCGGCCTTTGCGGCGGGATTGATCTGTAAGCCGTAATACTTGATGGCGTGGTTGAAAATACAGCTCAGTTGGGTATGGACGTTCTTGAGATAGTCCGGGGAATAGCTTTCGCCGCTTGACTTGGTGTGCTGCCGTATCTCGTTCTGCCAGTCGATCACATCACGGGCGGTGATCTCCGAGAGCTTGCGTTTTTTGAAATACGGCAGAATCTTTGTGCGGATGATATGCTCCTTGCTGAGCCATGTGTTGAGCTTCAACTTGGGTTTGACGTCCTTTTCATAGAGCGCCACAAAGCTCTCGAAGCTCATATTGACATCAGCCTGCTTCTGCATCAGAAACTCGCGTTCCCATGCCTGAGCCTCTTTCTTGGTCGCAAAACCGCGCTTCAATTTTTGCTGGCGCTCACCGCGCCAGTCGGTATAGCGGAACTGCACATACCACGAACCGTTTTTCTTATCCTTAAACGCTGCCATTCGATTCCCTTCTTTCCTTCGGTTCTCTCGTTCCGTAGAACTTCTCATGGAAGAACTTGCGGTCGATCCTGCCTGCAATGGTGATGCAGCCGGTCTTTCGCAGCTCTTCATTCAGCTTACGGATGAGCTTATACGCATACGGAATCGATACGCCAAGCTCTTCCGCGACTTCATTGACTCTCATAAAAATTTCTCCTGCCATAGGCAAAATACCTTCCTTTCCTGTTTTGTGGTTGATTTCTTCTGCCGTTCTATCCGCAGGACTCTGGCAGGCAACCCTTTTCGGCGCTGTGCCGTTTTCTTTCCTCTTTGGCACGCTCGTCTCATCGCCTGCTTCCCCGGAGAAAGTATCCTTTGGACGGTCATTCCATTCAGTTTGGCTCTTTTGGATTTCACCCCCTCTCACCATACAACGGACATTTTTTCTGCATTTGTTGACTATCCTAATTGTAAAACTTCTATGAATTAAGCTAATATGCTTAGCTTACAACTATTGTACTATACATATAAGTTTAAGTCAAGCCGGTTTGCAGGAAAATATTAAATAAATTTGCTTAGATTTTTCTTGACGAAATTAAACATATCTGCTATACTCTTTATCAAAGATAACCGACACAGGAGATGGCTATTATGGCGATTGGTGAACGCATCCACTTTTTCCGCACGATGCGGGGCATGACGCAGAAATACCTTGGCATGGCGCTGGGTTTCCCGGAGAAATCCGCAGATGTCCGCCTTGCGCAGTACGAGAATGGTTCCAGAACGCCTAAAGCGGACGTGACCGCTGCGCTGGCACAGGTGCTTGACGTTTCGCCCAAGGCGCTGGACGTACCGGACATTGACTCCTATATTGGACTGATGCACACGCTGTTCACGCTGGAGGACCGCTACGGTCTTGAGGTCTGTGAGTGCGAGGATGAGGTGCATCTGCGCGTTCATATCCACAAAGGACGCGACGCAGCGGAGCTTCACAGAATGCTTACCGCATGGGGTGCAGTTGCCGCCAAGCTGAAAGCAGGCAAGATTACCAAAGAAGAATACGACCGCTGGCGCTACCGCTACCCTGAACTTGACACCTCTGGTCAGTGGCATAAGATTACGCCGTCGCAGGAACTGAGTGACCTGCTCCTTGCCGACCTCAAAGAACATAGCGAAGAATAACAAAAGGCTCTGCCGACCTTCTTTTACAGAAAGTCAGCAGAGCCTTTTTCGCTCTCAATATAGGATTGGATGCGACAGCAAACCTGCAAACCATTCGCTCGCCAAAATAAGAACAAACAAAATGGCTTTGGTATCTGCTATCATTTTGCTATCAAACAGGAAATGAGATTTTCAAAAAGTGAGTATTTTCAAGGCTTTTCAGCCTCTCATATTCACTTTTTTCTCATTCCCACTCGATCGTGGCGGGCGGTTTGGACGTAATATCATAGACGATGCGGTTAATGCCCTTGACCTCGTTGACGATGCGCACGGAGACGCGGTCGAGCACATCATACGGGATGCGCGTCCAGTTGGCGGTCATGAAGTCCGTCGTCGTGACGCTGCGCAGCGCGAGCGTATAGTCATACGTGCGGCCATCGCCCATGACACCGACAGAGCGCATATTCGTCAGCACCGCGAAGTACTGATTCATCGTCTGCTCCAGGTGCGCCTTGGCGATCTCGTCGCGGAAGATGAAGTCCGCGTCGCGCAGGATGTCCAGCTTGTCCTTGGACACCGCACCGAGACAGCGGATGGCCAGACCCGGGCCCGGGAACGGCTGGCGCATGACCAGATACTCCGGCAGGCCGAGCTCACGGCCGAGCGCGCGCACCTCGTCCTTAAACAGCAGACGCAGCGGCTCAATAATCTCCTTGAAGTCCACAAAGTCCGGCAGACCGCCGACGTTGTGGTGGCTCTTGATGACGGCAGCGACATTTGTGCCGGATTCAATCACGTCGGGATAGATCGTACCCTGAGCCAGATAGTCCACAGAGCCGATCTTCTTGCCCTCTTCCTCAAAGACGCGGATGAACTCCTCGCCGATGATCTTGCGCTTCGTCTCCGGATCGGAGACGTCCTTCAGGCGCGTGAGGAAACGCTCTTCCGCGTTGACGCGCACGAAGTTGATGTCCCAGTTTTTAAACGCGGCCTCGACCTCGTCGCCCTCGTTCTTGCGCAGCAGACCGTGATCGACAAAAATGCACGTGAGCTGATTGCCGACGGCCTCAGCCAGCAGCGCGGCCGCGACCGAAGAATCCACACCGCCGGAAAGTGCCAGCAGCACCTTGCCGTCGCCGACCTTGGCGCGGATGTCCTCAATGGACTTGCGCATGAAGTCGCCCATCGTCCAGTCGCCGGTCGCGCCGCAGACCTCATACAGGAAGTTGCGCAGCATGGCCTGTCCGTACTCGGTGTGGTTGACCTCGGGGTGGAACTGCACGCCGTAGAAGCCGCGCGCCTCGTCGCAGATACCGACCGTCGGGCAGGCATCCGAATGCGCCACGAGCCGGAACGACTCCGGCACCTTGGCCATATAGTCGCCGTGGCTCATCCACGTGATGCTCTGCTCCGGCAGGCCGCGGAACAGACGGCAGTCGGTGTCAAACCATGTCTCCGTCTTGCCGTACTCACGCGCGGTGTCTTTGCCGGCGGCGGTTACTTCCCCGCCGAGATACTGCGCCATGAGCTGGCAGCCGTAGCAAATACCGAGGATGGGGATGCCGAGCCGAAAGATCTCCGGATCAACCTGCGGCGAACCTTCGGCGTACACGCTCTGCGGGCCGCCGGTGAAGATGATGCCGATGGGGTCAAAGGCGCGGATCTCATCCACGGTCATGGTGTTCGGCTTGACTTCGCAATAGACATTGCACTCGCGCACGCGGCGCGCAATAAGCTGGTTATACTGTCCTCCGAAATCGAGGACGATGACAGACTGATTCGGCATGGATGACGCTCTCCTTATTCGACAGTAACGGATTTCGCGAGGTTTTTCGGCTTATCGATCGCGCAGCCGTTGGCTTTTGCGACATAATATGCAAAGAGCTGCAGCGGCACGATCTCCGCCGGGACGACGAACAGGTCGTCCATGCGCGGTACGAGGATCACATCGTCCGCCTCGGAATAGATGGCGCGATTGCCCTCGAGCGCCACACCAAGCACGCGCGCACCGCGCGCCTTGACTTCCTTGACGTTGCTCATGGTCTTGTCAAACAGCGGCTCATAGCACGCAACAGCGATGACGAGACGGTTCTCCTCAATGAGCGCGATCGTGCCGTGCTTGAGCTCGCCCGCAGCATAGGCCTCCGAGTGCAGGTAGGAGATCTCCTTGAGCTTCAAAGACCCCTCCATGCAGACAGCGTAGTCCACATTGCGGCCGATGAAGAACAGGGACGGATTGTTTTTGTACCGCTCGGCAAGCTGCGCGATCTGCGGGTTGAGATCGATGGCGCGCTGCACCATCTGCGGCAGGATCATGAGGTCATCCGTGAGCTTGGCAGCCTCTTCCCTGCTCAGGCAGCCGCGCTTTTCGCCCAGATAGAGCGCCAGCAGATACAGCACCGACACCTGCGTGGTGTAGCCCTTCGTGGTCGCAACGGCGATCTCCGGGCCTGCCCAGGTGTAGATGACATCGTCCGAGATGCGGGCGATCGTACTGCCGACGACGTTGACGATCGAGAGCACATAAGCCCCCTTGGACTGTGCCTCGCGGATGGCGGCGATGGTGTCCGCCGTCTCGCCGGACTGCGAAATGATGATCATGAGCGTGTGCTCGTCGACGATCGGGTCACGGTAGCGGAACTCACTTGCAAGGTCGGCATCGACCGGGATGTGCGTGAGCTTTTCGAGCGCATATTTGCCCGCCTGACCGGCATAAAACGCCGAGCCGCAGGCCGTGATCATGATCTTGTTGAAGCCCATGAGCTGCGCATCGGTCATCTTCAGCTCGTCAAACACAACGCGGTGATCCTTCACACGCGGGTCGAGCGTGGACTTGATGGCACGCGGCTGCTCCATGATCTCTTTGAGCATGAAGTGCTCATAGCCGCCCTTTTCGGCAGCCTCAATATCCCACGCGACGCGGGAAACGGGCTTTTCGATCGGCTTGCCGGTGCAGTCAAAGACGGTATAACCGTCGGCGCGCACCTCGGCGAGCTCGCCGTCGTCAAGATAGACCACATTTTTCGTGTGCGACACAAGCGCCGTCACGTCGGAGGCGAAGAAGTTCTCACCCGCGCCGACGCCGATGATCAGCGGACAGCCGTTGCGCGCGAGGAACATCTGCTCCGGGCAGTCGGCGCACAGAATGCCGATCGCATAGCTGCCCTCCAGACGGCCAAGTGTCTTCATGACAGTGTCCTTCAGGTTGCCGTCACCGGTGTAGTACATATCCAGCAGATGGACGATGACCTCCGTGTCCGTCTCACTATGGAACCGGAACCCCTTGGCCTGCAGCATCTCGCGCAGCTCCATGAAGTTTTCGATGATGCCGTTTTGCACGATGGCGAACTTGCCGTCGTTGCTCACGTGCGGATGGGCGTTCGCCTCCGTCGGCGCGCCGTGCGTTGCCCAGCGCGTATGGCCGAGGCCGATATAGCCGTGAAGATCGCTACCGTCATGCGTTTTGGCCAGCAGATTCTTGATCTCGCCGCAGGCCTTGGCAAGCTCGATCGTGCTGCCGTCGAGCACGGCGATGCCGGCCGAGTCATAACCGCGGTATTCGAGCTTCTGCAGCCCTTCGAGAAGGATCGGCGCAGCCTGCTGCGCGCCGACGTATCCAACGATTCCACACATAGTCAGTTCTCCTTATTATTTTGAAAAATCATCGTTATCGCAATTCTATGCCGACATTGTGCAAATACGCACAAAATGCCAAAATAGCATTCTAAATATTATACCGATATCCCGTTCGTGTCAAGTTGCGCTTTGTGAACACTGCATAGACCGCAGTCCCCGTTGCCGCGGGCCGTCCGCCAAGGCAGAATGGAAAATGCAATCATCGCAACCGGATGGCGCACATCCCCGCGCGCCGGAAACAGCCGGCAAGAAAGGCAAACAGCGACAAAAAAGCTTGCAAAAATTGCATTTTTCTGCTCTGCATACTTCCATTCTGTCCGCAGAAAATAGTAGCGGGTCAAGAAACCCAAAACACGAAAAGGAGATGGAAAACGAAATGGCTACTTCCAACAGCAACAATCTGGTCAACCCCAATGCGCGTGAGGCGATGAACCGCTTCAAGATGGAAGCCGCGTCCGAGGTGGGCGTGAACCTCAAGCAGGGTTACAACGGTGATCTGACGTCCCGTCAGGCCGGCAGCATCGGCGGCCAGATGGTCAAAAAGATGATCGCCGCCTACGAAAACGGCATGCAGTAATCTGAGCAAAACCGAAAAAAGCAGGGCCGCGGAATTCCGCGGCCCTGTTTCCTATCTGCATCTATATTATTTCCTAGGATAGGCGGCAAAAAACGCCTCGATCGCGGCGGCCGGGGCCGTGCACGAGCCCTGGATCATGGTCGGCTTGCCGCCGCCGCGGCCGGAGATGGCGGCATTGATGGTCTTTGCCTCCGTGCGCAGATCGACCGTGCGGCTGCCGATGATATAGCGGTAGCCGTCCGCATCGCTGCCGGTAAAGGCGGCGCAGACGCCGCCGGCAAGCAGCATGCCGGCATTGACGAATTCGCGCATGGCGACCAGATCGTCAAAGCGGTCGATGACACAGATACTGCCGGGCGTCTCCCGCAGCAGCTGCAGCCGCTGCGCGTTGAGGCGGCGCTCCAGCTCCGCGGCCGCGGCCTTGCGCTGCGCGATCTCATCGAGCAGGCGCTGCACGGCCGGGACGACGTCCGCCTGCCGCACGGACAGCTGCGCCGAGAGCGCCGCGACCTGCGCGCTCTTTTCCCGATAGTCCGCCTCCGCGTCCGACCCGCACAAAATCGTCACGCGCACACCGCCGCGGTGGCGCATGAGCGACGTGAACTTGATCGCGCCGATCTCGCCCGTGTGCGACACGTGCGGCGCGCAGCAGGCGCAGACATCATAGCCCTCGACGGTGACAATGCGTATATCCTCTTTCAGGTCGAGCTTGCTGCGGTACTCCATGTGCGCCAGCTGCTCCGGTGCCGGGTACTCTGCCCGGATCGGCACATTGCGGTACACTGCCTCATTTGCCAGCTGCTCGATGTGCATGAGCTGCGTCCATGTGAGCTCGCCGCTATAATCCATCGTGATCGCGTCTTCCCCGAGGTGGAAGCCAACGTTGTCAAATCCGTATTCCTTATGGATCAGCCCGGAGATAATATGCTCGCCCGAGTGGCTCTGCATGCGCCGGAAGCGCTGCGGCCAGTCGATCTGGCCGCGCACCTGCGCACCGGGTGCGAGCGGCGCGTCCGTATAGTGCACGATCGCATCCGGCAGCAGCTGCACATCCAGAACGCGCGCGCCGCCGAGCACACCGGTATCGGCCGGCTGACCGCCGCCCTCCGGGAAAAACACCGTCTGATCGAGCACGACGGCATAGCGCGCCCCGTCCGGGTCGCAGCGCAGCACGGTCGCAGAAAAATCACGCCGGTGACTGTCGAGATCATATAATTTCCTGGTCATGGTCAAATCCCCCATTTCTCATAGCAGTATAGCAGGAATTTTCGTTGTTCTCAACCCTTGCTTATTTGTGTCGAATATCGTATTCTTGTGCCAATAACATAAAAAGGTGATAATTATGAACCAGAAACTCAGAAATCTCGTCTACACCGCCATGCTCATGGCGCTGTGCTGCGTGGCGACGCTCGTCATCAAGATCCCGACCGTGACCGGCGGCTATCTCAACGCCGGCGACATCGTGGTCGTGCTCGCCGCCCTGCTGGCCGGCCCGCTCTACGGCGGCGTGGCTGCCGGTTTCGGCTCCGGTCTGGCGGATGTGATCTCCGGCTACATGAGCTACGCGCCCGGCACGCTCGTCGTCAAAGGGTGTGCGGCCGTGGTCGCGGCGCTGATCTTTCGCGCCTGCCGCAAAAAGTCCTTTGGCTTCGCGCTGCTGAGCGCCATCTGCGGCGAGATCATCATGGTGCTGGGCTACTTTGTGTTTGAGGATTTCATTCTCGGCTATGGCGCAGCCGCGGCGGCAGAGATCCCGGGCAACGCCGCGCAGGCCGCCGTCGGCATCGTGGGCGGTCTGGCGCTGTACTTTGCGCTGAGCAAAGTGCCGCAGATCCGCGATTTCTCCGAGGCCGCGCTGGCAAAAAAGCAGAAATAAATCCACTCCATACGCAAAACAGCCGCTCCCGATCGGGAGCGGCTGTTTTTCTCGTTTTTACACCACGCGCACGCGGATGACCTCCGGGATGCGGTCAATCTTTGCCACCTGATCGTCATCGAGGCGGCCGTTGAGATCAATCATGGCATAGGCGTATGCGCCGTAAGCCTTGTTGATCATGTTCTCGACGTTCAGGCCCGTGCTGCAGGTGATCTCCAGGAACTGGTTGAGCATCGTCGGCACGTTCTGGTGCAGGATGCACACACGGCTGACGCCCATGCGCTCGAGCGTCGCGTCCGGGAAGTTGACGGAGTTTTTGATGTTGCCGTTGGCGAGATAATCGTAGAGCTCGCGCGCGGCCATGACGGCGGACTTCTCCTCGCTCTCCGGCGTGCAGGCGCCCAGATGCGGCAGCGCGATGATATTGTCGACGCCGACGACCTTTTCGTTGGGAAAGTCCGTGACATACTTGCCGACGCGGCCGGAGGCAATGGCGGCGAGCATGGCGTCGTCATCCACGATCTCGGCGCGCGACTCGTTGATGATGCGCACGCCGTCCTTCATCTTGGAAAACGCCCTGGCATCAAGCATATGGAACGTCTGGTCCGTGTACGGCACGTTGATGCTGATATAATCCGCCTTGGCATAGATGCCGTCGAGGTTCACCTCGTGCTTGACATCGCGCGAGAGCCGCCACGCCGCGTCCACGGACAGGTACGGATCATATCCGCAGACATTCATGCCGAGGCTCACGGCAGCGTTGGCGATGAGCGCGCCGATCGCGCCAAGGCCGATGACGCCCAGCGTCTTGCCCATAAGCTCGGGGCCTGCAAACTGCGATTTGCCCTTTTCAACGAGCGCGGGGATGTCCTTGCCCCGGCCGTTGAGCCCCTTGACCCAGTCAATGCTGCCGAGCACATCGCGCGACGAGAGTACGAGTGAGCAGAGGATCTGCTCCTTGACCGCCTCGGCGTTTGCGCCGGGCGAGTTGAACACGACGATGCCGCGGCGGCAGCAATCCTCGAGCGGGATGTTGTTCGTGCCGGCGCCGGAGCGCGCGATGGCGATCAGGCTCGGCTCAAAGGCATAGCTGTGCAGGTCGGCCGAGCGCAGGATCAGGCCATCTGGTGCCTGTATGTCCTCCCCGACGACGCAGCCGCGCTCTTCGAGCTTCTGCAGGCCATAGGGGGATATATGGTTCATGGTTTTGATTTTATACATGATGTTCTACCTCAAACTGTTTCAGATAATCCACGAGCGCGTCCACGCCCGCCATCGGCATGGCGTTATAAAGCGAGGCGCGCATGCCGCCGGCAACGCGGTGGCCCTTGAGATTCAGCAGGCCGCGCGCCGCCGCGCCGCTGATGAATTCCTTGTCGAGCGCATCATCCCCGGTGCGGAACGTGACGTTCATATCCGAGCGGGAGCCCGGCTGCGCACAGGGATGAAACAGCGCGCTGTTGTCGAGAAAATCGTACACCTTTGCGGCGCGCGCATGCTTGAGCTGCTGCATGCCCTCCACGCCGCCCTGCCGCTCCAGCCACGCGAGCACGAGACCGAGGATGTAAATGCACCAGCACGGCGGGGTGTTGTACATAGAGTCCTTGTCGATCATGCGCTGATAGCTGTACATGACCGGTGTGATGGGCAGCTCATGCCCGGCGAGACTGCGGTCAACGATCGCAACCGTCAGGCCCGCAGGGGCCATGTTTTTCTGCGCGCCGGCGAAGATCACGCCGTATTTTGACACATCGACCGGGCGCGAGAGAATGTCCGACGACATGTCGCACGCGAGCGGCACGCGGCCGGTCTCCGGCACGTACTGCCATTCGGTGCCGTAGATCGTATTGTTGGCGCAATAATAAAAATAGGACGCGCGCGCATCGAGCCTCAGCTCGCTCTGCTGCGGGATACGGGTATGGCCGCAGGTGGAAGTGTCCGCCGCAATGTGCACCGCGCCGTACTTCTCGGCCTCTTTGGCCGCATTGCCGGAAAAATGCCCGGTCACGGCATAGTCCGCCGTCCCCTGCTCGCCCATCAGATTGAGCGGGATCATGGAAAACTGCGCCGTGCCGCCGCCCTGCAAAAACAGGATCTCATGTGTGTCCGGCACAGACAGTGCGGCGCGAAAACGCGCCTTCACATCCTGGAAGATATCCGAAAAAGCCTGACTTCGGTGACTCATCTCCATCACGGACATGCCCGTGCCATGATAATTGAGCAATTCCGCCTGCGCCTGCCTGAGCACTTCCTCCGGCAGGACCGACGGTCCAGCAGAAAAATTGAACGTTTCACTTCGGGTCACGGAAATCGCCTCCAGGGGTCAAAATTCATCGCATACAGCACATTCTGCATGGATTGAGAAAAGTCTAACACGTTCCGCAAAGCGCGTCAAACCAAATCCCCCACAAGCATTTGCCCGGAAACGGCAGAGATTTTGACATTTTTCACAAGTCCGCGCAGATCGTCCCCCACAGCGCGCACCAGACAATAGTTGTCCGAGTGTCCGACCCAGCTGCCGTCATGCTCCGTCTCGAACAAAACGGGCAGCGTCTGGCCGACCTGCTGCACCAGATAGCGCTGCTTGCAGGCATCGGCCACGCGCTGCGCCTCATGCGCGCGCGCCGATTTGACCGCGTGGCTGAGCTGCTCCGGCATGGCGTCCGCCTTCGTGCCGGGGCGGCGGGAGTACGGGAAAACATGCACGGCCGCAAAGCCGACCTGCTCCAAAAACGCCACTGCGGCCGCCTGATCTGCCTCCGTCTCGCCGGGGAAGCCCGTGATCATGTCCGCCGTGAGCGCACAGCCCGGGAAATACCGCCGCAGCCGCTCGACGCAGGCGAGAAACTCTGCAGTATTATATTTGCGGTTCATGCGCGCGAGCGTGCGGTCGCATCCGCTTTGCAGCGAGAGATGGAAATGCCGGCAGACCTGCCCGGTCGCGGCGGCGCGGCGGCAGAAGTCCTCCGTGATGACCGTCGGCTCGATCGAGCCGAGGCGCAGACGCATCTGCGGCGCGGCGGCGGCGACCGTCTCCACGGCGTCGGCCAGCGTCAGCTTACCCGGCAGATCCCGGCCGTAGGACGCGATCTCGATGCCGGTCAGCACCAGCTCTCGATAGCCCTCGGCGGCCAGATGCGCCGCCTGACGCGCCATTTCCTCCAGCGGCAGGCTGCGGATGCGGCCGCGCGTATACGGGATGACACAGTAGGTGCAGAAATTATTGCAGCCGTCCTGGATCTTCAGCATCGCGCGCGTGCGGCCGTAGGCCGCGCCCGCCGGCAGCGGCTCAAAGTCAAAGCGCTGGAACGGATTATCCACGCACGTGACGGGCGCGTGCTCACGGAACGCACGCAGAATGTCATCCACAAATGCCTGCTTGCTGCCGCTGCCATGTACCACGTCGGCGCCGATGGACGCCGCGTCCTCCGGACTGAGCTGCGACCAGCAGCCGCACACGGCGCACAGCGCCTGCGGGTGCTCCTCGCGCAGCTTGCGGATCATCTGGCGCGACTTGCGCCCGCCCTCCGCCGTGACGGCGCAGGTGTTGACGACGATCAGATCGACCGGCTCACCGTCCGCTGCGGCCGTGAAGCCATGCGCGTGCAGGAGCGTTTCGATTGCCTGCGCTTCATACTGGTTGACCTTGCAGCCGAGGGCGGTTATAATATAGTGCATAAAAACATCTCCAAATCGAGGTAAGTGATCATGGTTTATCTGGACAATGCCGCAACGACCCGTGTCTGCCCGGAGGCAGCGGAGGCGGCAGTACATATGATGACGGAGTGCTTCGGCAACCCGAGCACGACCTACAAGCTCGGCCGTGAGGCCAAGGCCGCCGTGGACAAGGCGCGCGGCCAGATCGCAAAAGCGCTCGGCTGCCAGCCGGACGAGGTGTATTTCACGTCCTGCGGCTCCGAGGGCGACAACTGGGCGCTCATCTCCGGAGCGCGGTACATGCGCCGCCGCGGCAAACACATCATCAGCTCCGCCGTGGAGCACGACGCGGTGCGCAAGTCGCTGGACTTTCTGGAAAAGGAGGGCTACGAGATCACGCGCCTGCAGCCGGACGGCACCGGCGCCATCCCGCTCGAGGCGGTGCGCGCGGCGCTGCGGCCGGACACGATCCTCGTCTCGCTCATGATGGTCAACAACGAGACCGGCTCCGTCAACGACATCGCCGCCGTCGCCCGGATGCTGAAAGCGGAAAACAGCATTGCCCTGCTGCACACGGACGCCGTGCAGGGGTTTTTGAAAGTGCCGTTCTCGGCCAAAACACTCGGCGCGGACATGATCACCATCAGCGCTCACAAGATCCACGCGCCGAAAGGCATCGGCGCGCTCTACATCCGCAGCGGACTGAAGCTGCCGCCCTATATCCTCGGCGGCGGGCAGGAGCGCGGCATGCGCGCCGGTACGGAGGCCACACCACAGATCGCCGCCTTTGGTACGGCGGCCGAGATCGGCAGTGCGAAAATGGCGCAGGCCACGAAAACCATGGCCGAGCTGCGCGCCCACGCCATCGACCGGCTGACAGCCGAGGTGGACGGTCTTGTCGTCATCGGCGGCGGCTCGCCGCACATCCTCAGCATTTCTCTGCCCGGCTACCGGAGCGAGGTGCTGATGAACTTCCTCGAGGCGCGCGGGATCTACACATCAAAAAGCTCCGCCTGCAAAAAGGGCGGGCGGAGCCATGTACTCGAGGCGATCGGGCTGCCGGCGAACGTGATCGACGGCGCGCTGCGCATCAGCTTTTCGCGCTACACCACGCGGGAAGACATCGACGCGCTGTGCGATGCACTGCGGGATGCAAAGCAGTCCCTCTTCCCGTCACTTCACTGAATCATCCTTTGGATCCTTGAGCGATTCGTCCGGCACCTCCTGCGGTAGGCGCACCGGCTGCATCGTGGCATCGTCGATGTAATCCAGATCCATATATTCTGCGGTCTCCGTCTGGAGGCCGCGTTTTTTCAGCCCGTGATCGACCAGCCGCTCCAGGCCGGCATAGATCACGACGAACACCGGCACGCCCAGCAGCATGCCGATAAAGCCGAACAGGCCGCCGCCGAGCAGGATGGCGAACATGATCCAGAAACCGTTGATGCCGGTGGAATTGCCAAGGATCTTCGGGCCGATGATGTTGCCGTCGATCTGCTGCAGGACGATGATGAAGATGACGTAGATCAGGCACTTCATCGGCGAGACGAGCAGAATGATCAGCGCCGTAGGCACCGCGCCGATGAACGGGCCGAACACGGGGATGATATTCGTCACGGCGACGATCACGCTCACGAGCACGACATACGGCATGCGCATGATCGCACAGCAGATATAGCAGATGACGCCGATGATGGCGGAATCAATGACCTTGCCGCTGATAAAGCCCATGAACGCCGTGTCCGTGAAGCGAATGGCCTTGAGGATGCGCTTGGACGCCTTGATGGAAAACATGCTGTAGAGCACCATCTTGGACTTTGCGAGAAACAGCTCCATATTCGACAGCACATAGCAGGCGACGACGAAGCCGATGAGCACATCGAGGATCGCACGCAAAACGGCATAGATGCCGGTCGTCACGCTCGTGACCACCTTGCCCATGGACGGCAGCAGCGCAGTCTTCGCCCAGTCGAGCAGACTGTCGGACACATCGCCGGTCGCGGAGAGAAGCACTTCCTCTACCTCGGGATTGTTCTCAAAGAACTTGTTGATCCAGCCGGTGATCGTGTCATAGTACTCCTGATAGTTGAGCACGATGCTCTCAACGCTCGTGTAGATCTGCGGGATGATGAGCCAGATGAGGGCGGCGATGATGATCAGGGCGACCAGGATCGAGAGCGCGACGGACAGGCCGCGCGCAAGCGAGGTGCGCACCGGTTTTTTCGGGCGGAGCTTTTTGAGCAGCGGCTCAAAGAGCTTGCGCTGGAATACCTTCGTCAGCGGCCAGAGCAGATAGGCGATCACCAGGCCCCAGATGATCGGGCTGAGGATGCCGAGCAGCGAGCTGATCGCATCGCCGATCGATTTGCCGTGCTGCAGCAGCATGTAAAACAGAATGCAGCACGCGATCACGCCGAACGCCGTGATGCCCCAGCCGAGGTATTTGTTTTTCGGATCAAATCGCTTCATAAACCGTCTCCCCCCATCGCGCCCGACAGCGCCCGCCAGTGTCTGTGATCAGTCGGATTTATTTTACTATCATGTGCCCGCACCGTCAAGCCGGTAATACCGGGCTTTTCGTACATTTGCGACACGGTGCGCCGTATCTTGACACGCTCTGAGCGCTTCGGTGTGCAAAAGCCTGTGCAAATTGTGGAGACTCGGACTGCTTTTCCACGCGCCCCCGGCATAGGGTGATAAGGAGAAATCAACGGAAAGGGCTGAGCATATGAAACGATGGATCTGTCTGCTGCTGGCAGCGCTGCTGCTGCTCACACCCGCGATGGCGCTCGAGCAGCCAACGGACGAAGAGCTGAAGATATCCGCACCGTCGGCGATCCTGATGGAGCGCTCGACCGGCACGGTGTTGTATGAGAAAAATGCCGATGAGCACCTGTCCCCCGCCAGCGTGACGAAGATCATGACGCTGCTGCTCATCATGGAGCAGCTCGACAGCGGCCAGCTCGATACGAGCGACATCGTGACCGCCAGCGCCCATGCCAGCTCCATGGGCGGCAGCCAGATCTGGCTCAAGGAGGGCGAGCAGATGAGCGTCGACGAGATGCTCAAGTGCATCGCCGTCAACTCCGCCAATGACTGCGCCGTCGCCATGGCAGAGCACATCTCCGGTTCCGAGGAGGCGTTCACCAAGCGCATGAACGACCGCGCGAAAGAACTGGGCATGGAAAACACGCAGTTTCTCAACTGCACGGGGCTGACCGACGATCCCGGCCACTACACGACGGCGCGCGACATCGCGTGCATGTCCCGCGCACTGCTGGCCCATCCGCGCATCCGCGACTACACCACCATCTGGATGGACACCGTGCGCGACGGCCGCTTCGGCCTCGCCAACACCAACAAGCTCATCCACGCCTACCCCGGCGCGACCGGCCTGAAGACCGGCTACACCCAGCAGGCCATGCACTGCCTGTCGGCCAGCGCCGAGCGCGACGGTGTGGAGTACATTGCCGTAGTGCTGCACGCGGAAAGCTCCAAGGCGCGCTTCGCCGACGCAGCGACGCTCCTCAACTTTGCCTTTGCCAACTATTCGCTCTATTCCGTCGCAGCCAACACGGTCATTCCGCCCGTGCGCGTACGGTTTGCCGAAACGGACAGCGTGCAGCCGGTGCTCTCGGGCACGGACGCCATCGTCGTGCGCAAAGGCATGGCCGCACCGCAGACGGACATCGCGCTCAACGAGGACCTGTGCGCCCCTCTGGAGCCGGGCGCGCAGGTCGGCACCGTAACCGTCACCGACAGCAGCGGCGACACGCTGATCCTGCCGCTGGTCGTCCCGGACGGCGCTGCGCGCATCTCGACAGCGCACCTCTGGCTGCAGCTGCTGCGCGCGCTGTGAGCGACAGATTTCCGGTTGCGAAATCCCGATTTTCGTGTATACTGGTGATATTCTTTAAGAGAGAGGGCATCGCAATGATCAAAGTGGATCTCTCCGGCGCGGCCGGATTTTTTGACCCCGCAGGGCCGGACTACGCGGCCGCTGCACAGGCACACCGCACGCTGCTCGAGCACACGGGCGCCGGTGCGGATTTTACCGGCTGGCTCGATCTGCCGGAGCGTATGCAAAGCGGAGAGCTCAAGCAGATCCTCGCCGCCGCATCCCGCATCCGCGGCCGCTCGCAGGCGCTGGTCGTCGTGGGCATCGGCGGGTCATATCTCGGCGCGAAGGGCGCCTTGGAGCTGCTGCGGCCGCGGCCGCAGCCCGGCGACCCGAAAATTCTCTTTGCCGGCAACTCCCTGTCGCCGGACGCGCTGATGCATCTGCTCGAGGAGCTGGGCGATCTGGACTTTGACCTGAACGTCGTCTCCAAATCCGGCACAACGCTCGAGCCCGCGCTCGCGTTCCGGATGTTCCGCGGCCTGCTGGAGGCAAAGTACGGTCCGGAGAAGGCCAAAAAGCACATTTTCGCCACGACGGACGCCCACCGCGGCGTGCTCAAGCACATGGCGGACGAAGAGGGCTGGGAGACCTTCGTCGTGCCGGACGACGTCGGCGGGCGCTACAGCGTGCTGTCCGCCGTCGGCCTGCTGCCGATGGCCGCCGCCGGTATTGATGTACAGACTGTGATCGGCGAGGCCGGCGAGGCTTTCGCAGCCATGAGCGCGCAGTCGCCCGAAAACCCCGCCTGGCAGTATGCTGCCGCGCGCCAGCACCTGTACCAGCTCGGCAAGACGACCGAGATCCTCGCCTGCTACGAGCCGTCGTTCCGTTTCATGGCCGAGTGGTGGAAGCAGCTCTACGGCGAGAGCGAGGGCAAAAACGGCATCGGCATCTTCCCCGCCTCCGTGGAATACAACGCCGACCTGCACTCCATGGGTCAGTATATTCAGGACGGCCCGCGCACGCTCATGGAGACCGTCGTCTCATTCGAGCAGCCGCAAAATGAGTTCACCGTCCCGTTCGCCATGGGTGACCCCGACCGGCTCAACTACCTTGCCGGGCGCAAGCTCAGCGACATCAGCCGCATGGCGCAGGAAGCCGTCAAGGCCGCGCACATCGCAGGCGGCGTGCCGAATCTGGAGGTGCGCGTGCCGAAGCGCGACGAGGCCGGGTTTGCCTGGCTCGTGTGCTTCTTCGAGCTGGCATGTGCCATTTCGGGCTATATGTCCGGCGTCAATCCGTTCGATCAGCCCGGCGTGGAAGCATATAAGAAGAATATGTTCTCTCTGCTCGGCAAGCCGGAGGCAAACTGAGAAAAGTTATCGTTGCAGTCGGCGCGAAAACGTGCTAATCTAGGCATAGGGTATCGCCCTGACTTTCAAAAGGAGTGTGATTGACATATGGTCCAACTGATCATGGGTCTCAAAGGTTCCGGCAAAACGAAGCGTTTGGTGGAAATGGTCGCCACGGCCGTCCGCGAGGAATCCGGTTCTGTCGTGTGCATTGAAAAGGACAAAAAACTTACGTATGACATTCCCTATCAGGCTCGCCTGATCTACGCCTGCGACTATGCGTACGCGATGGGCTCTTACGATTTCTTCAAGGGCTTCCTCAGCGGCCTTCATGCCGGCAACTACGATATCACCCATGTGTTTGTTGACAACTTCACGAAAATGCTCTCTGAGGTCTCTGAGCCGCAGATTGCGGAGTTCCTGGCCTGGCTGAACGATTTCTCCGAGCGTGAGAACATTCAGTTTACCCTGTCTCTGAGCATGGATCCTGCGGTGACCGGCAGCGAGATTACAAAATATATGATCTGACATACGGCAAAACCGCCGCTCCGAACATCCGGAGCGGCGGTTTTTTGTGCGCATCATTCGGCGAGCTCGCGGTACATGGCCGCAGCGTCGTCTTTTTTCGCGTTTTCCGTGACGGCGAGCACTTCCACCTTGACGGTGCGCTGGCCGAAGGCGATCTCGATCACGTCGCCGACCTTCACGTCATACGACGCCTTGGCCGTCCGGCCGTTGACCGTGATGTGCTGACCGTCACAGGCATCGTTTGCCACGGTGCGGCGCTTGATGAGCCGCGAAACTTTCAGATATTTGTCCAGGCGCATAGGCATCCTCCTGTGAAAAACGCTCCGGGTCAGGCCCGGAGCGTTTGCATCGCTTATTTGGAAACAGCGTCCTTGAGCACTTTGCCAGCCTTGAAGACGGGCACGCGCGTCGCCGGGATCTCGATCTCTTCCTTGGTCTTGGGGTTGCGGCCGATACGGGAGCCGCGCTCCTTGATGTCGAACACGCCGAAGCCGACGAGCTGCACCTTTTCGCCGACCTCGAGGTTGGCGGTGATGGTGTCAAACGTCGCGTTGACGGCCTTCTCGCTGTCCTTCTTGGACAGGCCGGTCTTTTCGGCAACTGTTGCGATCAGTTCTGCCTTATTCATGATGGTAATCCTCCTACTTCATGTTTGTGTTGGCATATGCCATGATATAGAATTCCGCACGGGTCTCTCACTGCCATGCAGATTTCTTTCCTTCGTTGTCCGCGCTGGCCGTCTGCTTGGCCTGCTGCCAGAGCGGCTGCATCTGCGCGAGCGTGCGCTGCTCGAGCGGCACGCCGCTGTCCGCCGCTGCGGCCTCCATGGCGGCAAAGCGTCGGATGAATTTTTCGCACGCGGCATGGGCCGCCTGCTCGGGGTCGATGCCCGCAAAGCGCGCCACCTTCACGGCGGCAAACAGCAGATCGCCCAGTTCCTCGGTCACGGCGTCCGCGTCGCCGGAGGCCACGGCCTCGCGCAGTTCCTGCGTCTCTTCGGCGACCTTGTCGAGCGCCGCATCCGCGTCCGGCCACTCAAAGCCGGTCCTGGCCGCCTTGGCCTGGATCTTTTCACAGCGCCAAAGTGCCGGCAGACTGCGCGCCACACTGTCCATCGCCTCGGCGGTGGTCGTCTGCGCACGCTCGCGCTGCTTGATCGTGTCCCAGTCCGGCACATCCGGCTCGTCGCGCCGGAACACATGCGGATGCCGGTAGACGAGCTTTTTGCAGGCAGCGTCCGCCACATCGTCAATATCAAAATGCCCGGCCTCGCGCTCAATATCCGTATGGAACAGCACCTGCATGAGCACGTCGCCCAGCTCTTCCTTCAGGTGCGCCGTATCACCGGCGTCGATGGCCTCGCAGACCTCATACGTCTCCTCCAGGAAGTTGCGGCGGATGCTCTCGTGCGTCTGTACCTGATCCCACGGGCAGCCATCCGGCGAGCGCAGGAACGTGATGAGCGCCACAAAGTCACGCAGGTCATAGCTTTCTTTGCAGAGAAAATCTAACACAATTTTGCTCCTTCTGCAACCCTTTTTTCAAAAAACCATTGAAAATTCAGGATTTTTCGGTGTTATGTCATCTGATGTGCAGAACTTTTGCGAGCTTTTCGCCCTTCGGGATCAGCTGCAGATCGGCCAGCGTGATCGCGTGCGTTTTCACGACCGCGACCAGATACGTCACGACCGCGCAAACCATCGACACGAGCATGGCCAGCGCCATGCGCTTCCAGCTCAGGTTGCCGCCCATGGCGGCGGACAGGCCCGCATACACGCCCCAGGCCACGACAGCCATGATGAGCGTGCTCAGCAGCGGACGCACGAGCGCCCGGCCGACATTCGGCCGCTCGCGGAGCGTTTTGCACAGGAAAATGTGGTTCATGGTGCAGATGACAAGATAGCACGCGAGCGTACCGACCGGCGCGCCGGTGATATTCAGCTCCGGCACCGCGATCAGAAACCAGTTGACCGCGATCTTCGCCAGGCCGCCGGCCAGCATGGAATAGACCGGGTAGATCTCGTGGCCGGTCGCCTGCAGGACCGCCGTTGTGATGAGTGAAATGCACACGAACACCGACGCAATGCCCAGCAGCATCAGCAGCGTTGGGCCGGCCGCATTGCTGCGCGGATAGAGCACGTTGACGATCGGGTAAGACAGCACGGCAAGCCCGATACCCATCGGCATGGCGACCGCCGCGGAGATGCGCAGCGCGGATTCCGCAATGGTCTTCGACTGCGTATACTTTCCCTGCACGACCGCCGCCGCAATGGCCGGGACGATGCTGATCGTCATCGGCGTCACGAAAGCGGCCGGGAGATTATACAGTGTCTGCACCTTGCCGTAAACGCCGTAGAGAACGTTTGCATACGACTCGGAATAGCCAAGCGCCGTCTGCAGGCGGTACATGATGAGCTTCGTGTCCACGAGATTGATGATGCTCAGCACACTGGAGCCGAGCGCGATCGGGATGCTGATACGCAGCAGCGTGACGAGAATATGTCCGGCGGAATCCGGCACATCCGGATCCGCGACCGGTTTTTCCGGATAGTGGCGGTGATAATAGATCGCCACATAGATCAGCGCAAAGGCGCCGCCCGCCGTGACGCCGAAGATCGCCCCCGCCGATGCGACCGGCAGACTCTTGCCCGCGCGCGTAAAGCTCCACGCGAGCACAAGACCGACGGCGACCTTGCCCACGACCTCGAGGATCTGGGAGACGGTCGTCGGCTTCATGTTGCTCATGCCCTGCGCATAGCCGCGGTACGTGCTCGTCAGATACACGAGCACGAGCGCCGGCGACAGCGCCCAGATGCTCTGTGCCGCGCGGACATTGTTGAGCATCCCGGCCAGCTCCGTCGGGAACAGGAACATGACCAGTCCGAGCAGCAGGCCGAAAATGGCAAACGTCAGCCAGGCCACGCGGAAGATCTTGCGCGCCTGCACGGGGCGGCCGAGCGTGTCCGCCTCGCTGATCATGCGCGAGAGCGCGACCGGCATACCCGCCGTGGCCATGTTGAGAAAGACATAATAAATATTATAGGCAACGGAGAAATAGCCGTATCCCTCGTCGCCGAGAATATTGCCGAGCGGGATCTTATAGATCGCGCCGAGGATCTTGATGACCACAACGCCGGCCGTCATCATGGCCGCGCCGTGGAGATAGTTCTGCTTGCTGCTTTCCTGCAAACCGCACTCCCTCCCCCGCTGAAATTTCACGTGCCGGTATACTTTACACTACCGGACAGAAAAAATCAAGGGAATGCAGCGCATTCCCCTGATTTGCGGTTTGTTTTTCCGATCACGCCTTGCGCACGGAGTCGATGTGGCGCGTCAGGTCGAGCATCTTGTTCGAGAAGCCCCACTCGTTGTCGTACCACGCCATGAGCTTGACGAAGTGATCGTTGAGCGCGAGGCCGGCCTTGGCATCAAAGATGCTGGTGTGCGGATCGGTGATGAAGTCGGAGGAGACGACCTCGTCATCGACATACTCGACGACGCCGGCCATCGGGCCTTCCGCGGCAGCCTTGACGGCAGCGCAGATCTCATCATACGTCGCAGCCTTCTCAAGGCGGCAGGTCAGATCGACGATGGACACGTCCGCGCTCGGGATGCGCATGGAAGTGCCGGTCAGCTTGCCCTGCAGGGCCGGAATGACCTTGCCGACCGCCTTGGCAGCGCCGGTGCTGGTCGGGATGATGTTGCCGTGCACACCGCGGGACAGACGCCAGTTCTTCTTGGAGAAGCCGTCGACGACCTGCTGGGTGGCCGTGTCGGCATGGACGGTGGTCATAAGGCCCTCGACGATGCCGAAATTATCGTTGATGATCTTGGCCAGCGGCGCCAGGCAGTTCGTGGTGCACGAAGCGTTGGACACGATCTTGATATCCGGGGTGTACGCATCGAGGTTAACGCCGCAGACGAACATCGGCGTGTCGTCCTTGGACGGGCCGGAGAGCACGACGACCTGCGCGCCGGCGTCCAGATGATCCTGCGCCTTTTCCTTGGTCAGGAACGCGCCGGTGCACTCGAGCACATACTCGACACCCAGCTCGCCCCAGGGCAGGAGCTTCGCGTCGCGGTTGTTGAGCAGCGCAACGCGCTTGCCATTGACGATCAGGGCCGGGTTCTCGCCGCCCTCGCAATCGACCGTGCCGTGAAAGCGGCCGTGCACGGAATCGTACTTTACGGTATACGCCAGCTGCTCGGGCGTCTTATCCGGCGCGTTGACGGCGACGACCTCGATATCGTCGGCGCAGATCGCGGCGCGGAACACCAGACGGCCGATGCGGCCGAAGCCATTGATGCCAATTTTAATCATGCTCTATTCCTCCTGTTATATCTGCTGCGCACAGCACGCAGCGCAATTTCTTACAGCTATATTCTATAACAATTCTGCCGAAAGCGCAACCACATTCTTATCGGTGCGGCAGGCGGCGCTGGCTATTTGCAACAAATCTCCGAATTTTTGCGTGTAAAAACTTGTGTCTATTGACGAATTCTGCTATACTGTTTTTTAATACATCTTAGGGGGGATCGGAAAATGAGCAATACTTTAATCATCGACTCGCTCAACACGCTGTTTTCGATGAGCAACACCGCCGTGATCGGCGCGCAGGAGCAATTTGTCGCGTTTATGAACCCGGCGGCGCAGGAACTGTTTCGCGGCAACCGCACAAATCACAAACTCACCGAGCTGCTGCCGGCGCACATCACGGAGGCCACGGCTACGGAATTCGTCACGTCTGCCACGATCGAAAAGCGCCACGTCATCATCTCCGTGACATCGTTTGGTGCGTTTCGGCTGTTCTCGTTCGTGCCGCAGGATGAAAACGCCCTGCGGGCCGGCGCGCAGTTTGCACCGTTTCTGGCATCTCTCAACGCTTTCCGCACGCTCACGACGTATTTTTCAGACTACGCCATGCAGCTCAGCGACGTGCGCTTCCGGCGCAACGCCGCCGAATTGACGCAGTTTTACTACCGGCTGCTGCGCTTCACGCTCAACGCCTCCACGGCCTCCGGCCTGTACGACGGCACGCTTGCGTTCATGCCGCAGCTGTGCGACCTGGGCAAGGAATGCCGGACGCTGCTGGATAACATCCAGCCGATCACCGACGCCAACGGCATCGTGCTGGAGGTCAGCATTCCGGACGAGCCGATCAACTGCGCGCTCGACACGGCGCTCATCCAGCGCATGCTGCTCAACATCATTGCCAACTGCACGGAGCGCTGCAAGCACGGCGACCGCATCCGCTTTACCGTCACGCAGGAGGGCGACCACGCCGACATCACCATTCGGGATGACGGTGTACGCATCCCGCCGGAAAAGCTCGGGACGATCTTTATCCCGCTGCGTGTGACCGGCGTGGATTTTTCCGACCTGAGCAGCAACAGCTTTGGCCTGACGGTCGCACTCGGCATTGCGGAGAAGCACGATGGCACCATTCTCCTAGAGAGCAACGAATGGGGCGGAACCACGTTCCACGTCGTGCTCAGCACGGTGCTGCCGGAAACGAATCTCTTCCGTGCGCCGAAGGTGCCGTATGGTCACGCACAGGAAGATCCCATCCGGATCTACCTGTCCGATCAAATGCCGAAACAGGAGCTGTAAGCAAACACACAGCATCACAACGGCGTGCCGCCCAAATGGGCAGCACGCCGTCTTTTTATTCTGCTGTCAGGTAACGCGCACGCAGCGCCGCCCGCTCGGCCGCGCCAACACCAAGCGCCTGCGTCAGAAAAGCGTCCACACTGCCGTATCGCTCCGCGACCGCATCGCGCGCAGCCGTCAGGAACGCCGCGTCCGCGCGGTCAAACGTGCGGATGACCTCCCGTTCCGCCTCGCTCAGGTCATAGTCCACGACCGCCGTCAGCAGACAGTCGGTCGAGGCGGCCATGCGCTCGTTGGTGATCAGGTAGTTTTCCACGATGACCGGCCAGTCCACACCCAGCGCCGTCAGCAGCAGCATCGTGCCGACACCGACGCGGTCTTTCCCCGCCGTGCAGTGGTAGAGCAGCGCGCCGTCCGTCTGCGCGAGCAGAAGCGCAAAAAACTGCCGGTAGTGCGCGATGGAGAATGCCTGCGTGACGAGACCGCGGTACAACTCGCACATGAACGCCCGCTCCCGGCCGGCCATCGCTTTCGCGTGCGCGACGACGGCCGCATAGGGGTCGGCGTGCTCCTCGCGCGTCAGGCCGGCCGCCGCCTGCTGCACGATCGGGCAGTGGACATACTGCACGCCCGGCAGGACACGGTCCGGTTTCTGCTCCCGCTCGAGGTCCGTGCGGAAATCCACGACCGTTCGCAGCGGATATTCCGTGAGTGTCTGTGCGTCCAGCTCTGTGATGCCGGCAAGTTCGCCGCTGCGCAGCAGCAGGCCCGGCCGGATCGTGCGGCCATCCATGGTGGGCAGGCCGCCGAGGTCGCGCGCATTCGGCGCGCCGCGCAGCAGCCAGCGCTCAGAGGCCGAAGAGTTGTTTTCCATTTTGCAGTGTCACCTCCGCGACTTCTTCTGTGGTCATGCTCTTGATCTCCGCTATGCGCGCAGCAATGTACGGCAGGTTGCGCGAATCGTTGCGCTTGCCGCGGTTCGGCACCGGGGACAGATAGGGCGAATCCGTTTCGAGCAGCATCCGGTCCGTCGGGCAGGCGGCGATCACGTCCAGCGCCTTGACGGCATTCTTATATGTGATCGGGCCGTCAAAGCCGAGGTACCAGCCGCGGCGCAGCAGCTCGCGCGCCATCTCCACGCTGCCGGAAAAGCAGTGGAACACGCCGCGCAGGCCTGGATAATCGCACACAATGCGCAGGCTGTCGCCGTGCGCCTCCCGGTCGTGGATGATGACCGGGAGATCCAGCTCCAGCGCCAGCTCCAGCTGCGCGCGCAGCATGATCTCCTGCGTTGTCTTCGTGGAGGCGTCCCAGTAATAGTCCAGACCGATCTCGCCGATGGCGCAGACCTTGGGCTGCGCCGCCAGCGCGCGGATCTGCTCCAGACTGTCGTCTGTCCAGCCGGCAGCTTCCTCCGGGTGCCAGCCGACGGCGGCATAGACGAAATCATATTCCTGTGCGATGGCGACGGCGCGCGCGGACGTCGCAGCACAGTCGCCGGGATCCACGATGAGCGCGACGCCGCTCTCATGCACGGCGCGCAGCACCTCTTCGCGGTCGGCGTTGAACTTTCCGCTGTCGTAGTGCGCGTGGGTATCGAAATACTGCGTCATTCGGCGTGATAGGTCGCGGCCGGGCGGCGCTTATGCTCGCTGCGGCTATGGTAGCGGTCGATGATGGCCTTGTCGTGCTCGCTGGCCTCGCCGGTGAGGATGTATTTGTCGATGGCGGCGTAGGTCACGCCCATCTCCTGCTCATCCGTCTGACCCTCAAAGAGACCGGCGGACGGCGCTTTGCGGATGATGTTTTCCGGCGCATGCAGCCAGGTCAGGAACTCGTAAATTTCCGTCACGGTCAGGTCGGCGATGGGATTGAAGTCATACGCGCCGTCGCCCCACTTCGTGAAATAGCCCATGTATGCCTCGCTGCGGTTGCCGGTGCCGGCGACGAGACGGCCCTCGGCCGCGCCGATGGTGTAGAGCGTGAGCATGCGCAGGCGCGGGGCGATGTTCGACGTCGCCATCTGGTTGAGCGTCGTGACGGCGGAGACCGTCTGCATGACGAGCTCCTTTTCCGCCGTGAGATCGACCGTGCGCGTCTCGATGTTGAACTGCTCGGCCACGGCCAGACCGTCGGTCATGTCCTCGCCGAAGTTGCGCTTGGAGGCGCACGGCATCATGATGCCGACCGTATTGTCGCACGCGGCCTTGCAGAGGATGCCGACGAGCGCGCTGTCCTTGCCGCCGCTGTTGCCGTAGATGACGCCTTTGGCGCCGCTGCTTTTGAGCAGGTCGCGGATAAAGGCGACGCGGTTTTCAAATTCTTTTGCGTAATCTCGCATGATTTCCACTCCGTTTCTTTCGTTACTCCTGGATCATGTCCAGGAATTCAGCTTCCGTAATGATAGGCGTGCCGAGCGTGAGCGCCTTCTGATACTTCGAGCCGGTGTTTTCGCCGGCGAGCAGATAGGACGTTTTTTTCGACACGGAAGAACTCGTCTTGCCGCCGAAGCGCTCGATGATGGCGCTGGCCTCGTCGCGGCTGAAGTGCTCGAGCGCGCCGGTGAGCACAAATGTCTTGCCGGCAAAGCGGCGGTCCACGACCTGCTCCCTGGAATCAAAGCTGACGCCCGCATCGCGCAGCAGGCGGATCTGGTGCTGTGACTGCGGGTTATCGAACCACGCACGCAGGTACGCCGCCGTCGTCGGGCCGACGTCCGGGATGGCCATGAGCTCTTCTTCCGTCGCCGCCATGAGCTTGTCCAGCGTGCCGAAGTGCATGGCCAGCACCCTGGCCGCCTTCTGCCCAACCTGCCGGATGCCGAACGCGCACAGCAAGCGCGCCATGCCGGCGTCCTTGCTCTTTTCGATGGCGGCCATGAGATTCTCGGCCGACTTCTTCCCCATATGGTCCAGCGCCGCGACCGACTGCGGCTCGAGCGCATACAGCTCCGCCGGGGAGTGCACGAGCCCCGCCTCAATCAGCGACTGGCACAGCGAGATGCCGAGGCCGTCGATATCCATCGCCTCGCGGGAGGCAAAGTGTGCAATGTTGCGCAGCCGCTGCGCCGGGCACTCCGCGCCCGTGCAGCGCAGGGCCGCCCCGTCCGGGTCGCGCACCACGGGCGCGCCGCACTCCGGGCAGGTGTCCGGCATATGAAACGGCACCGTGCCCTCCGGCCGCTTCTCGCGCACGACGGAGAGGATCTCGGGAATGATCTCCCCCGCCTTCTGCACGAGCACCGTGTCGCCGATGCGCAGGTCAAGGTTGTCGATGAAATCCTGGTTATGCAGCGTGGCATTCGTGACGGTCGTGCCGGCCAGACGCACCGGCTCAATGACCGCCTTCGGCGTGAGCACACCCGTGCGGCCGACCTGCACGACGATGTCGCGCACGCGGCTCTCCTTCTTCTCCGGCGGGTATTTATATGCCACCGCCCAGCGCGGGAACTTCGCCGTGCTGCCGAGATACTGCCGCTGCGCGAGATCGTTGATCTTGATGACCGCGCCGTCGATGTCGAACGGGAACGTCTCGCGGTTGTCGCCGATCCAGTCAATGCGCGCGCAGCAGGCATCGAGCGTTTCACAGCGCTGATACGGCACGACCGGGAAGCCCAGCGACGCCAGATAGTCCAGCGTTTCCGTGTGCGCGGCAAACGTGCGGTCGCTGTCAAACTGGAGGTTGAAGATGATGATATCGAGCTTGCGCGCCGCCGCGACCTTCGGGTCCTGCTGGCGCACAGAGCCCGCCGCCGCGTTGCGGGGATTGGCCAGCAGCGGCTGTTCGAGCAGCTCGCGCTCGGCATTGAGCGCTGCGAATACTTCGTGCGACATATAGACCTCACCGCGCACGATAAGCTTTGCAGGCGCGTTTTCAAGCGTCAGCGGCAGGTTGCGCAGCGTGCGGAGGTTTTCCGTCACGTCTTCGCCGGTGATGCCGTCGCCGCGCGTAGCGCCGCGGACGAACACCCCGTTTTCATACTCGAGCGACATGGACAGGCCGTCGATCTTCGGCTCGACGGAATAATCATGCGTCTGCGTGAGCGCCCCGTCCATGCGCGCGCCGAACGCGCGCAGCTCGTCGAACGAGAACACGTCCTGCAGGCTCTCGAGCGGCACCTGATGGCGCACCTGCGCAAAGGTGTTGAGCGCGTAGCCGCCGACGTGCTGCGTCGGCGAATCGGGCGAGGCGTACTCCGGGTGCGCCGCCTCGAGCTCTTCGAGCCTGCGCATAAGCGCGTCGTATTCAAAGTCGCTGATCTCGGGCGCGTCCTTCACGTAATAGAGAAAATTTGCGTGTTCCAGCTGACGGCGCAGCGTCAGGATCTCTTCGCGTACATCCATGTTGTCTACTCCACTTCCACATACGTCTGGGGCACTTTTCCGACGATGACCGTCTCGGCCAGCAGGACGTTCGTGCCCACGGTCTCGGTCTGGTGCTCCCAGGGCACCAGAATGTCGAGATCCATCTTCACGTTCAGATATAGTTGATATTTGCTCTGGTTGATCGCGGCCGACATGAGCTCGTTGTGATAGTTCACGTCCGACGTCGTCAGCACAAGGATGCGCACCGGCAGCGGCAGCTTGAGCCCCGGCAGAAAATTCACGCCGAAGAGCGTCTCGAGCGGGATGTCCAGCTCGACCTGCCCGTCGTCCCCGTCCATCATGTGCTCGAGCACGAGCGAGGACACCTGCCCCACGTGCTCGGTGTCGATGCTCACGGCCGTGATGGTCCCGTCAGCGTCCGTGCGGTAGGTATAATAGTCGCCCTGCACCTGCGCCGTCGCCGCCGTGACGGCGGCGTTGATCTTCAGCTGCATGAGGTCGCAGGCGGAGTTGACGGCCAGCTGCGTGATCAGGTGCAGCACCGACACGGTAACATACGCCATGCCGCCCAGCAGAATGCATACCAGCAGCAGCGCCGCCAGCTTCCGGTTCGGCCGCAGCGGGCGCCGGCGGGCAGCCGGTCTCCAGCGGCGAGGTGCACAAATCATAGCAGATCCCCCCTGCCATGCTATGCAGCGGCGGGGCAATTCATGCGCTTATTGCAGAGATTCCACAATGGCGCGGAAGGTATTGCCGCGCTCTTCAAAGTTTTTGAAGAAATCAAACGATGAGCAGGCCGGCGAGAGCGTCACGATATCGCCCGGCTGCGCAAGGCCGTAGGCCGTCTCGACCGCTGCGCGAAAATCCGGTGCCTCAACGAGCGGCAGCTTTCCCGGGTCATAGCATTTCGACGCGCGGATGGCGGCGGCAATGCGCTGCGCCGTCTCGCCGACGACGACTGCCGCCTTCGCGTGCAGGCAGACCTCGTCACCGAGCGTATCAAACGGGATGTGCTTGTCGTGCCCGCCGAGGATGATGACCGGCGGCTTCGGCAGCGCGTGCAGGCCCGCGATCGTGCGCGTGGGGCTCGAGGCGATGGAATCGTTGATGAACGTAATGCCGTTGAGCTCGCGGATGCGCTCCATGCGGTGCGGCACGCCGGAGAAGGTATGCGCAACCTGAACGCACGCCGCATTGCCGACCAGCCCGTCGGTCGCGGCAAAGGCCGCCATATAGTTTTCCACGTTGTGCGCGCCGGGAATGCGGATCTCGGCGGCGTCGAGAATCTTCTCCGCCTTGCCATCGTGCGCGCGGTAAATCACACCATCCGTGCAGTAAACGCCGTTTTCCACCGGGCCGATGCTGCTGAAATAGCGCACGCGCCCCGGCGCCTCGGCCGCGAAGCGCGGCGTGTGGGCGTCCTTCGCGTTGAGCACCAGGCAGCCGTCCGGCCGTTGGCCGCGGTAAATGCTGCACTTGGCCGACACGTAGTCCTCGAAATCCGGATGCACATCCAGATGATTCGGCGAAATGTTCGTGATGATGGCCACATCCGGCGCGCAGTGCATGCTGTGCAGCTGGAAGCTGCTGAGCTCGAGCACGGCAAAATCCTCCGGACGGATCTCCGGAATGCGGTCAAAGAGCGGCGTGCCGATGTTGCCGCCGAGGTGCACGGTGTACCCCTGCGCGCGCAGGAGCTCGGCCGTGATGGTCGAGGTCGTGGTCTTGCCGTCGCTGCCGGTGATGGCGATGATGCGGCACGGGCAGAGATTGCAAAATGCCTCCATCTCGGAGGTGAGGATCGCGCCGCTTTGCGCAGCCTTGCGCAGCTGCGGCACGATGGGCAGCACGCCCGGTGTGCGGAAGATAACGTCGAAGTCCAGATGCTCCAGATAATCCGCACCAAGGATAAATTTTGCGCCCCGCGCCGCGGCCTCGTCGCCGGTCGCGCCGAGCTGGGCGCGGTCGCGCCGGTCGCACACCGTCACGTCGCAGCCGTTGCGCAGCAGCACGCGCACGAGCGGCTGATTGCTCACGCCGAAGCCGATGACGCCGATGCGCTTGCCGCGCAGATAGTCCATATAGTCCGAAAAGGTCATGCAGACACTCCTTTTCCAAAAAGTAATCATACGTGGAGATTATACCGCTCATTCGTGCCGATTACAAGAAAATAAATCGCTGCCGGACTTGACGCGGTGCGGCAGGATGTGTAAAATAGTCGGGCGAGCAGGCCGGACAGCCGCGGGCACGAGCCGAAAGGCTGTGCGTGAGGAAAGTCCGGGCTCCACAGGGCAAGGATAACGGGTAACACCCGCCAGGGGCGACCCTCGGACAAGTGCAACAGAAACAAACCGCCCGAGCGATCGGGTAAGGGTGGAAAAGTGAGGTAAGAGCTCACTCGCCGGCTGGAGACAGTGCGGCGCTGTAAACTCTATCCGGAGCAACACCGCGGAGGGACATACGGCCGGCCCGGCCGTCCCATGGAGGTGGCTGGAACGCACCGGCAACGGTGCGTCTAGATAGATGGCTGTCGATAACAGAACCCGGCTTACAGGCCCGCTCGCTCAGCCTGTCAAAAGCGTCTGACACAGACGGTTTTGGCAGGCTTTCGCATATCGATTTCCCGCGGCAAGGAAAACGTAAGCCCCCGCCAAACGGCGGGGGCCGCACACCGTGCATCGGCTTCGGCGGCTGAAACCGAACATAGGCAAAACGACGCCGGACAGGGCTTCCCTGTCCGGCGTCGTGGTTTTTGCGCGGTCTTTGATAAACAAAAAATCCTGCAGCCGCAACGGTTGCAGGATTTTCTGGAGCTGCTACCCGGATTCGAACCGGGGACCTCATCCTTACCAAGGATGCGCTCTACCGACTGAGCTATAGCAGCATACAAAGCCCGCGGAGCTTTCGCCCCGCGGGTGGCGACCGAGAAGGGACTTGAACCCTCGACCTCTAGCGTGACAGGCTAGCGTTCTAACCAACTGAACTACTCGGCCTCGTCGCCTCAGCGCTTGTTTAATATACCAGACGATTCGACTGCTGTCAAGTTATTTTTGAAAAAATTTTCGGCGATTTTCATTTTCCGCTCCGGCCGGTCTCCTCCGGCGCAAAAATGTCTCCCGGGCAAAAAAGCCCGGGAGACACACGCGAGAAAATTACTTGGTGATCTGGAAAGCGCGCGTGATGGGCGCTGCCTGATAGTTGCCGCCCAGAGTCACGACCGTCACAACATAGCGGCCGGGCTCAGTCGGGGGTGTCGTGGTGCTGGAGTACGGCTTCCACCTGCTGGTGAAGCCGGAGTACAGGTAGTGCACAGAGGACTGATCCTCGACTTGTTCCCCGTTATAGCTCAGCGTCGCACCGAAGTCGAAGTTCTTCACGTCCGCAGCGGAGATCTTGCCATTGGTGAAGTCCTGATTCCAGTCGAGCTTCACACCGGAGTAGTGCTTTTTCACAACGAGAGCGCCCATACCGAAGCCGGTGTTGTAGTTATCGTTGTTCGTGATCGCGTAAACGGTGTAGATACCCACCTGATCCGGCGTACGCAGGGCAATGCGGACATTGTCCAGCAGGGTGATCTTGTTGAACACGTTGATGATCTGCTGCAGCGTAGCGACGTCAACACCCATCAGCTTGAGCGCTTCACGCACTACGGCATACTCGCTGCCATTGGCGATCTTGTCCAGATTCTGCTTGAGTTCGCCGACGGTGATGCCCTTGTCCATGATATCCTGGATCGTCCGCAGACCGACTTTTTCGAGCACAGGATCAACAGCCTTGATAAACGCGTTGTCTGTGTAGCGCTCGGGCAGCTGCACGAACACGCTGGACACGCCGGTATAGACCGTGAAGATGTCAAAATCGTCCACGGGATCGGTGGTGACGAAGCCCTCACCCGGCACTTCATCGGCGTAGATGCTCGTCGAGTGCACCTTGACGGAGACATTTGCCTTCTTGACCGTGAGCGAGCCTTCCTCAGCCTCGCTGCGACGATAGGTCTCGCTGCCGTTGAAGGTCACGCGGATCTGCTGCTCACCAGCGCCCATCTGGGGGTAGAAATACTGGAGTTTGCCAACACTGATTCCCTCTTCTCCTTCGATCGGAACCCACTTTTGGAGTCCTACGTCGCCGCCAAGATCACCGGCCACGACCTTAGCCGTTGCGTAATACTCGATCGTGAAGTCATCCGCGCTCAGCGTGCTCTTGTCGGGCAGCGTGGAATCGTCCCAATCAATGACGTATTCAAAAATCTGCTGCGTCATGGCAGCGGCGTCCTTATTGTAGATGAGAGAGATGCTCGGCTTGAGGACGACGGCGCTGGCCTCGCGGCTGTCGGTCATCTCGACGGTGACTTCCGCCGTATAAGCCTGGTAGTCTGCGTTGCCGCGCCAGGTGAAGCGGATGGTCTGCTCGTTCAGGCCGAACTTGAAGCCAAAACCGTCAAAGTCGAGTGGCTGGAAATTCTTGGCAAGATCTGTGCCGGCGTTATACTCCACCGTCACGTCGTTGATGGAGACGTTCGGATCAGCGCTCACGAGCAGCGCCTCGCGCAGAGCCTGCGCGGTCGCCTCGTAGTTGATGCTCTGATCCTTGTTGTAGACCATCGAGACTTCGGTCACGCCCTCTTTGCGCGTGAACGGAGCTGCCGCGCGGCCGGTGACGGCCACATTCCCTTGCCACTGCCAGGCGGCGTAGTCCTTGCTGCCGCCCCAGGTGATGCGCACCTCCTGCGTACCTTCACCGATGGCGGGATAGGTCAGCAAATCTTTTGTGCCGCCTTCCAGCGGCATCCATGCTTTGCCGACGCTGCCCCAAGAGCCGCTCTCAGCCGTAGCATAATACTCGATGGTCACATCATCCACGGTCAGAGCCGGGTTCGTGCTCACAACGACCGCATCCCAGACCTGCTGCCGGATGTTGTCATAGATCGCCGCGCCGTCGGCAGTGAAGGCGAGCTTGAACGTCGGGTTTTCCTTCGTCACCGCTTCGATGCTTGGGCGCTCGGTGAAGGTCACCGTCGTCGTTTCAGAGGACGCCTTGTAAGTATTGTCGCCCTTGAAGCTGATCTGGATCTGCTGCTCACCCGCAGAAATGGCGGGGTAAGTTGCAAGATTGACCTTATCGCCATCCAGTTTCACCCATTCATGAGCCCATCCCGTTGAAGACGTCGCATAGTACTTGATCTCCGTATTCTCCGTCGTCAGAGACGGGGTAGTCCCCTCGTCCACGACCTGCTGGAGAATGGCTGCACGCAGCGCGTCAAAATCCAGCGTGCCGTCTTCCTTATACGGCAGCTTCACGCTGACACCTTCCTTGAGCGTGATAGACGAAGAGAGCTTCTCCGCCTTCGTCAGCGTCACTTCCGCTGTCGTGCCGGCAAGGCGGACCTTGTAGTCGCCATCCTTGTTAGCGGCCAGCGCGGGGTGGGTATACGTATAAGTAACAAAAACCGGCTTATGCGTACTTGTAAAGCCGCCGATTGAACCCCATGCATCGTGTGTATTCAATCCGGTGTTGCCATAAGTACCCGTGCAATAATACTCAAAGCCCTTGTCAAGAATCGCTTGCTGCTCGTCAGCGGTCATCTGGTCGAAGCCATCGACCAGTGCCGCCGCAAGAATGCGGTTCACATCATCCGCCGACGTTCCGGCCGGAATAACGGCCGTACCGTCATGCAGCGTGTAGCCACTGTCATCCGCCGCGAACACGGCCGGCGAGAACGCGCCGACCTGCGACAGCAGCAGGACCGCCAGCAGGCATGCCAGCACCCGCTGCAGTTTTTTACCTGTCATGATGTTTCCTCCTTTGTTTCTATTTCGCCAAGTGGATCTTGCATGCCCCGCATGCATGGGACTTTATCATCTCACATAGGTGTTAAGAACACGTTAACAAATCACCCAAAAAATTTCAATTTATTTATTTAAAAAATTTATGATTATTTCGAAACCTGTCTATTCAAAATTCTGATACAATCGCAAAGAAATGCAACGAAAAACTTTCTGCCCAAAAGCCGCATTTCCCTCTTGCATTTTTTTGCGCGGTGTGCTATATTATTTGAGCAAATAAAATATCCGGGTGTAGCGCAGTTGGTAGCGTGCTTGAATGGGGTTCAAGAGGCCGGAAGTTCGAATCTTCTCACTCGGACCAGCAAAAAGTCCTGTATTCTCAAGGCTTAATAGTGACAAGTAACTATTTTGTCGCAGAGAACGGTGTGACCCGAAGGTCACGCCGTTTTTCTGTGTTCATAGGTTGTTTGCGTGATGATAGGCTCGGAAATAACGGGAATATCTACATCGTCCACGAAGTTGAAGAAAATCTTCACTTTCTGCTTGCGCTTGCCGCTGGATTTGTCCGGGGCATAGACGATGATTTTCTTGATATACTCGTTCACGATGGTCTGTGTCAGCTCCTCCACATCCACATATTTCTGTGTCAGGGCGATAAAGGCATCCAGACCGTCGTTCATTTCTTCCCGCTGTTCCACCCATTCTTCGATAACTTCAATTTCGAGCTTTAACCGTTCCTGCTCCGCTTCATAGTCCGCAGACATCTTTCTGTATCTGTCCTGATTGAGATTTCCAAGAACATAGTCCTCGTACAGCCGGGCGATGATGACATCCAGATCGGCAAGGCGTTTCTTTGCCTGTTCCAGCTTCTTTTTGTCATCCCGGATGCTGCGCTCCTGGTCAGTCCTGCGGCATTGCAGCCATTCCTCCTGAAAACCGTCCACATCGCTTCGGATATACTCATTGACTGCCCGGATGCGTTCCAGAACGATTTCACGAAGCACATCTTCCCGGATATAGTGGGCAGTACAAGTACCACGGTTGCTCTTGTAGTTGTTGCAGACGTAGTGATCCTGCTTGCCCTCAAAGCTTTTGCTTGTGGCAAAGTGGAGCTTGCCGCCGCAATCGGCACAAAACAGAAGCCCGGAGAACAATCCCTGCCGTTCCGCTTTTGCGGGGCGGCGTTTGTTTTTCCTCAGTTCCTGCACCCTGTCAAACTGTGCCTGAGATACAATCGCTTCCTGTGTGTCCGGCAGATAAAACATATTCTCCGGCTCATTGGGAATCCGCTTTTTCAGCTTGTAGGACTTGGAATAAGTCTTGAAGTTGCAGGTACAGCCTGTGTACTCCTGCCGTTCCAAAATCCCTGCAATGGACTGGTTGCCCCAGTGGTACGGTCTTTCCGGCATCGGCTTTTTCTTTCGCTTGGCATAGAGTGCCTTTGCGGTCATAATCTGCTTTTCTTCCAGAATCCTTGCAATCTGCTCCGGGCCTTTGCCGTCAATGCAAAGGTCGAAGATGAGCTTGACTACCGGAGCCGCTTCTTCATCCAGAATCCAGTGATCCTTGTCCTCCGGGTCACAGCGGTATCCGTAGGGCGGTTTGCCCATGTGCTTCCCACTGGTTCCTCTCTGCCGCAAACTGACACGGACTTTCTTGCTGGTATCACGGGGATACCACTCGTTGAACAGATTACGGATTGCGGCGAAGCCCTCGCTGTCTCCCCGGTTGCTGTCTACGCCATCATTTATAGCGATAAAGCGGACATCATAACTCGGAAAGATAATATCCGTATATTGTCCAACAGTCAGATAGTCACGACCAAAGCGGCTGAGGTCTTTGACCAGCCAGCAGCCCACAAGCCCCTGCTTGACAAGCTCAAAGCCTTCCTGCACACCGGGACGATTGAAGTTCGTCCCCGTATAACCGTCATCCACCAGAATTTTCAGGTTTGTATACCCGTGGTCACGGGCATATCGGGTTAAATACTCTCTCTGATTTGCGATACTGTTACTCTCGCCTTCCTGGGCATCCTCGTTGCTCAGACGGCAATAGAGAATGGTAATTTTCTGCTGATCCAACATAATATCCTCCTTCGGTGGTTGGTCAGCCGACAGTACCGTTGTGCATATTGGAATTATATCATGCTTTTGTGTCGCAGTCATTAACAAATCACCCCCTTGTCAGAAAAAATGAGCCGTTTTACCTTGTCGGTAAGTGGCTCATTTCCATCACACTCCGTTTCAATCACATACCATGTGTTTCCGATCTTGCACTCAATGGTTTTGCAGAAAGAGGACTGTGCCGCTTCCCAACGCTTGCGGCATTCTTCCAGAAAATCAATAGGCGGCTCAAAAATCGGATCGAAGCAGGAGCAAATATCAATATAGCCGATGGCATCGTTGATTTCTTCCATCGGGGCATCTTCCATAATCATCTTGTTAATTTCATCTACGGTTTTCTTCATAGGCAAATAGTTCCTTTCTTAAATTTCCATGTCCTGTCCACGATTGCGGGCAGGGTGTTTGTGTTCATACAGTTCCTTTCCCCTGGCGAGGATGGCATTGATAAAAGCCCAGACCTTTTCAGATGCAATCTCAATCGCATCCAGGAAAGGCTGGGCTTTTTGTTTCAGCTCCTCATAGTCTTTGTTCAGTTTTTCAAAACGGTCTTTCCATATCTTTGCGTTTTTATCTGCCTGCTCGAATTTCTGCTTGTATTTCAGCTTCTCAGACTTTTCCGCAAAGCTGCTGACCGCATAATCCTTTAGCGTGCGGCACTCATCCGCCGTCATGGTAACATTTCCCGTAATGGGATTTTTCTTGCCCATCGACTCAATCTCATGTGCAGTCATAGCAACAGACTTAGCAGCCTGAGTTTCCTTTTTCAGAGCTTCCAGTTTCTTTTTCTGCTTCTCCGTGGCAGCTTTGGCATCCGCTAAGCTCTGCTCGGCCTGTGCCACCTGTCCGGTCACAGCTTCCAAACGCTGCTGTTCGGCCTGTACCTTGAACTGTGTCACCGTCAGATGTTCTTCGGTGCTGCCACATTCTCCACGCTCTACATCGGTATAACCAGCGTTTCGCATGAAATTGAAAAAGTCATCCTGCAGCACACTGTAGGACGACTTCAAAATCTTTTTCCCTTTTGCGTTCAACATAGGATTTCCGTTTTCATCAAGAACGGGTTTGGATTCCCACTTCTTACTGCGGCTGACCTGTGTGATCGTTTCCTTTACCGTTCCCCGGAGGGATTCATCCTTGCATCGCTTCGACCACAGGATTTGTTTCTCCACCACCGGGATATAAACCACATGAAGGTGATAGTGGTACACATCCTCACCCAGAGCTTCCGACATTGCCCGGTTGCGCTCGTCGGCATGCATTACAGCGGAGAGGATATACTGCTCACCGCCCACGATCTCCACGGCGGCTTTATAGGCATCGGCATAAAACTGTTTTGCAAACTCATAGCCGCCGTGGTTGTAGAAATAAGCGGAGTTCACATCGAAAACCAACTCGCCATATTTGACGGCATCCGGTTTCAGCCCTCTGGTGGAGATGATCTTGTCCTGCTCCATCTGCTCAAACATTTTTACATAATCGTCAGTGGGAGACTTGAAGTGAACATTCAGCGCAGTACGTTCCGGCACGATGTCCACATTGGAATAACGGTCTTTTTCACGCTCATTGTGTTCCTGTACTTTTGTCACATCATCCGGAGTTTCCAAGTCCTGATTTCTGGCTAAGGTACGATCAATTCCATCATTTCTTGCCATAGATTTTTGTCCTTTCTTTAAGATTTGCAGACAGCGGAGGGCTGAGGAACGGCACTTTTTCAAAGTGTAATAACCCACTATTACACTTTCATCCATGCTGGCTACAAAGTGCCGTGGGCTCTCCGAGGGCTCTCCCGAGGGGGAATGCGGTCACTGCGGTGACCTCTGCTGACCAAGGCAAAATGTCTGCGCCTTTTACCTTGGTCAGCCCGTCTGCATGAAGCTGTTCTGCGGAACATTTCTTGCAGACGATGGCAGCGAAAACCGTATCTTTCACTGCCTGTCCATGGGCAGCACTGCGGTGCGCCTATGGGGACGGGAGATGCGGAGGGCTGTTGCCGGGGTATCACTTCTCCCGTCTTTTCTGCCATACGATGTCGTAACCAAGCACAGCGGCAAGCTCCAATACTTCCTTGTATCGTATACTTTCCCGCTGTAATTTTGCGGACAGGTTGGAAACGCTGTCGCTCCATCCGTACTCGTCCGAGAGCAGGTCAACAACTTCCTGCATGGTCATCCCGGCACGGATGATCTGTGCCTTTATTTCGTTGCGTATATTCATATTGATAAAATCCTCCATAATTCAGTTCATGTGTCGGTGCAACCTCTGCGCTCCAAGGTGGAGTGGATGCACCGAACAGTGAAAAATCTGCAATCTCCGAAATCCGTTCAGAATTTCGCTTGTGATGTCCTGTCCATATATGACCATATCCCACTTTGCCGTTTTGTGTGGTTTGGTCTGGAACAGTGAAAACACCCATTGTTCCGTGAACAGGGTACACGGTTCAGAGAAGCACGATTTCGTGAAATAGTTTCGTCCTGCGGTCAAAAACTTTGCTGTTTCCATTACCATTGATTTTTAATGCCCGAAAACAGGTCAGCTTTGAAAGCTGCTGTTTCCTATAACGGAAGAAAACAGGGGTAAATGCTGCGTACATACGTACAGAGCATGACTGGCAAAATCAATCCCGCCAGTCCTCCGGTACGTACGTACACGGCGAAACATCGTAAAATCCATTTATATGAGGTCTTGCCACAGCTTCCACGCCCATAAAGCCCCACACCCGCCGTCCGGCAGAGTTGGTGATGTTGTTGCAATGCTCCAGATTGAATCTCCCGGCATTGGCAATCATGGCATCGCTGAAGCTACGGGCTTTCAGCGGTGCAAGGGAGTTTTCCTCACACCACATCCGGTAGATTTCATAGAAATCCTTAGAGCTGATGGAAGCATCCGCTTTCAATCGGATGTATCCCTCCGACTCCATGAAATCAAAGATATTGTTGTTGTCACGCTTGACCGCTTCCCGGTTTTTCCGGATACGGTCACTCTCCGTAAACTTAAAGTTGTTGGCAACAAGCCGCTGTAAGCCTTCAAATGCCCACAGGAAGATACCCTCGGCTTCAGCTTTCATCTTCTCTGCAAGGTCAGGATCATCGGCTCTGTCCATGGGCTTTTCTTTGGTGGTCAGCACAAGCTGTCTGCGGTAAAAACCATCGCTGCGATCATATAGGGCTTGCAGATCACCATTGCTGAATGCCAGCAACCGGGCAAACATCCAGCCCTGATAACTCTGCTTGCCCTTGCGTTCCAAGTCCATTTTGCCCTGTGCAGTCACGATGGATTTTACATAGTTGGTCTGACGCAGAGCTTCCATCCGCATATCATCATCCACGCACAGCAGGATGTGTTCCAGATCGGCACGGGCAAAACGGTTTTCAGAAATCTTCCCGATGCTGCCGTCTTTCATATTCGTGCCGAAGATGGTGGACAGCACCGCACCGATTTGAGATTTACCCTCGCCACCGTTGCCTTTAATCACCATCATGCGCTGCCCCTTGTTGGAGGGAATCAGGCAATAGCCGATAAACTCCTGCAAAGTTGGAATGTCCTCGGCGTAAAGCAACCCATCCAGAAAGTTCAGCCAGATCACCGGTGCAGGAGCATCGGGATTATAGCCGACAGGCAGACGGCTTCGCACGATAGCCGGTCTGCCTTCGGTGAAAGTGCCGTTCAAGAGCAGCGTACCGTTGGCAACATGGATGCGATCCTGCTCCGGAGGGAAGTCAGACACCTGCGCTTCCAGTTTCAGCACTTCCAGAATGTTGGTGATCTTCCGTGGGATGTTGTTCACGGCACAAAATTTCAGCTTGTCGTAAATCTCCCCACGCAGAGGAAGGTCATCCGTCACTCGACCATCGGGCGTGAAAAAAGCTCCGTTTGCGAAGATGATTCTGCGCTCATGCAGAAATTCTTCACAAAACAGAGCTTCGTTGATGTTCTGCCCGTCAAACCAGACAGGAAAATTCATATTAGGCGTTTTCCGGTTCTTCGCCACGGTGCGCCACCTCCTTTTTCTTTCGTGCGGTATACTCTTGCAGAAAAGCAATTTTGTCGTCCTGCATCAGCTTGTCCACCAATGCCACCCGTTCTTCCAGATCACCCACCGTCAGCACATCTGCCATATATTCGATATAGCAGTGCATTTGGCAGGCTTCCACAAAACGGTCATCCAGAGCATCTTCCGGTGTCTTGGGTGCGTATCGTATTTTCCAATCTTCCAGCAGATGCAGATAATCCGTCAGCACCCGGAAACACAGCATTTCATTCTCCCGGAACTGACGGATATAGGGACGCTTTGGCTTGACCATAGCTGCGGCAGTGGGCGGTTTCGGGTCAAGCCCGAAGTCCGCAGCCAGCTTTTGCGCTGCTTCATAACTGCTCAGATCGAACAGTCTTGCCACAAGGTCGATTACATCCCCCTTGGCTCCGCAGCCGAAGCAGAAGAAATAATCCTCGTTCAGCTTCAAGCTCGGATGCCTGTCGTTGTGGAACGGGCAGCAAGCCATACCATTGCGGTTGACATTCAGCCCGTAGTGTTTTGCGGCTTGCTTTACGCTGATTGCCGCCTTGATGATTTCATAGATTGTCATAGAAAAACCTCCGTTCATAGTATTTAGAAAGCACGAAACACCCGCCGTGATTGGCAGGGGTTTGGCTCCTTCTACTATGGTTATGCCGGATTTTTCAAAAAACAGGCTAATCGGAGGACAACCCCGTTTCAAAAAACAGGACAACTTATGGATAGATGTAGATTTCTTTACATTAGCATGATAGAATTAAGAAAATGAAAAAACAGGACAGGAGGGGCAAGCATGAACCAAGAACTGATGACATTGGATTTTTGGCAGGATACGGTCATATATGAGGGAAAAACACTTCCTGTCGGCGCTCTTGCCTGTGATGCGCTGAATGTCCCTGCGGATACCATCGCAAAGATGAACGAGCAATGCGAGAAAATCAATCTGCTGCTTGGAATATTAAACGCCGGACAGGATGCTTCTGCACTCTGTCCTATTGCAACGGAAGCTGCTCTGACGATGCTTGATATTCTCAGTC